>Ga0164241_10003958_pt1 | contig 14605 bp, 14 predicted proteins | sample OricomyardsoilBY_FD_108780 | JGI IMG/M metagenome (GOLD analysis project Ga0164241, IMG submission 108780) | Backyard soil microbial communities from Emeryville, California, USA - Original compost - Back yard soil (BY) | ecosystem: Environmental > Terrestrial > Soil > Unclassified | place: USA...
CTCGAACCGGTGCAGAACGCGGGCGGTTGCTTCCCGCCTCCGCCCGGGTACTTCGAGCGGGTCCGCGAGATCTGCGACGAGTACGACGTACTGCTCGTCAGTGACGAGGTGATCTGCGCGTTCGGGCGGCTCGGGCACATGTTCGGCTCCGAGCGGTACGGCTACCAGCCCGACATGATCACCTGTGCGAAAGGCATCACCTCCGGCTACTCACCGCTCGGCGCGATGATCGCGACCGACCGGCTGATCGAGCCGTTCCTGCACGGCGACACCACGTTCGCCCATGGCTACACCTTCGGTGGCCACCCTGTATCCGCCGCGGTCGCGCTGACCAATTTGGACATCTTCGAGCACGAAGGCATCAACGAGCACGTCCGGGCCCGGGAGGGGGAGTTCCGGGCGACGCTCGAGAAGCTGCTCGATCTGCCCTTGGTCGGTGACGTCCGCGGTGCGGGGTACTTCTACGGGATCGAACTGGTGAAGGACAAGACGACGAAGGAGACCTTCGACGACGAGGAGTCCGAGCGCCTGCTCCGCGGCTTCCTGTCGAAGGCCCTCTTCGACGCCGGCCTCTACTGCCGCGCCGACGACCGTGGCGATCCTGTCATCCAGCTCTCCCCGCCCCTGATCTGCGACCAGGCTCACTTCGACGAGATGGAACAGATCATCCGCACCGTCCTGACCGAAGCCGAATCCAAGCTCTGAGCTACTGAAGTACGCCGCACGCGTGACTAGCGGTAGCCGCGCTTGAGGAGGTATTTGGCTCCTGCGGCGTAGCCCTCGGGGGTGAGGAGTTCGAAGCCGAAGGCGTCGCCGAGGCGGTCGGTCGTGTTGAAGGCGGCACAGACTGCCAGCGCGTCCTTGATCTGCTGGGGCGTGACACCGGCGGCCAGCACCTCCCGCATGTCCTCCGCGCCGACCTTCCCCTCCCTGGTCAGCTTGCCGAGCATCCGCAGCGTCGCCCGCAGCGGCTCGTCGACGGGCGCCGCATCCACATCGCTGAGCACCGCCGCGACCCGCGGCGCGTCGTCGTACGCCTGGGTTGCGGTCGCGGTGTGCGCGCCGATGCAGAACGCGGACTCGTTCACCTTGGACACGTAGGCCGCCATCAGCTCCCGATCGCCGACGGACCAGTCGGACTCGCCGCGCATCGCCTCGTGGGTGAACTCCTTGGCGTGGGTGCCGTAGAAGTCGGGCCGGTAGAAGACCAGCTTGGCGGCGTCCGGTACCGGCTGCCTGGAGAACAGCTTGATCATCCCGAAGAGCATCTTGGTACCGCGGCTGTAACCGTGGTTGAGGATCTCAAGACGCATGATCCGGCCTCCCGTCGACAGTCGCCTCGGCCAGGGCGGCCAGCCCGGCTTCGTACAGCCGGGTGGACTGGCCGACCGCGGCGCAGACCACCAGCTCGAAGACCTGGTCCTCGGTGCAGCCCGACGCCAACGCCGCGGCCAGATCCTGCTCGGTGACCCGCGTCGGCGTGTCGGCGACCTTGCCGATCAGCGCGTCCAACGGCGGGGAGAGGCCGTCGTTGCGGTAGGCGCGCGCTCGCTGCTCCGCAGATGCCTTGCCCTCCCCGTTCAGGACGCGATCCACCAGCGTTCGGTGCGCTGCTCGCTTCTTGTCCTCATCCGGCACGGCGCCCTCCGCCTCCTCTGTTGCAGTCCGGGCTCTCTGCCCTCATGTATATGACGATCGGCGTGCTCCCGGATACGACACCGACCAGAAGACGTGCCTCGTCGGGGTCAACTCAGTGGCAGATGGTCGTCGAGTCGTGGATGCGGGTGCGGTTCAGCGTCGGTTGCTGCCGGACAACCAGCAACTCCAGGGGTTGTCCGCTCACATCGCAGGGTGCCGTGCGCCGGCCGCCACAGCCGGCTCGCCCTCGGACGGCATCGCGGTGGGGGCGCGGACAGGAACCGGGGACTGCGGACAAGGTATTTCCTGTCCGCGGTCGCCGGATGGTGTCCGCACGCCGCCGGATCTCACCGGGCGCGGTACGGCTAGAAGTCGAAGCCGAGGCCCAGGCGGTCGAGGGTTCGGAGCCAGAGGTTGCGGCGACCGGCGTTGGCGTCGGCGCGGGCCATGGACCAGCGGGTGAGGTGGATGGCGGCGGAGCGGACGGGTTCGGGCGGGAAGGCCATCGGGCGTTCGCGGACCATGCGGAGCCGGGTGCGTTCGGTGTCCTCGCCATAGAGGAGGTCGAGCATGACGTCGGCGCCGAAGCGGGTGGCGCCGACGCCGAGGCCGGTGTAGCCCAGGGCGTACCCGACCTTCCCGGCGTGCGCCGTACCGAAGAACGCGCAGAACCTGGTGCTGGTGTCGATCACCCCGCCCCAACGGTGGGTGAAATGCAGTCCCTCCAGCTGGGGGAACGTCGTGAAGAAGTGCTTGGCGAGCATCGTGTGGATCCGCTGGCGTAGCTCGAACTGGGGATCGATCCGGCTGCCGAAGTGGTACAGCGGGGTGTAGCCGCCCCACAGGATCCGGTCGTCGCGGGTCAGGCGGTAGTAGTGGAAGAGGTTCGACGCGTCCCCGACACCCTGGCGATGACGCCAGCCGACGTCGCGGAGCTGAGCGGCCGACAGCGGTTCGGTGACCAGGACCAGGTCGTAGACGGGGACCGTGTACCGCCGCAGCCGGCGCAGCAGGGACGGAAACGCGTTCGTGGCCAGCGCGATCCGCTCGGCCCGGACGGAACCGGTTGACGTCGACAACGTTCCGCCGTGCAGCCGGTCCGCGCGGGAGTGCTCATGGATCCGTACGCCGAGGTCCAGGCAGGCGCGGCGTAGTCCCCAGGCAAGCCGCGCAGGCTCGACCAGCGCCATCCGGTCGGGCTCCGACAGGGCCCCGAGGTACGTCGGTGAGTTCACCTCGGCGCGGGCCGCGTCCTGGTCCAACAGAGTGACACCGTCACGCTCGGCCGCCTCGTCGGCCAGCTCGTCGAGGTGATGCGGCGCGGTGGCCACCGTGAGTTCGCCGGATCGTTGCCAGTCGCAATCGATTCCGTAGCGGGCGATGGTGGCACCGATCGCCCTGAGGTTGGCGGCCCCCAACTGCTCGAGCTGGGCGATCTCGTCCGGCCAGCGGGCCAGGCCGTTGGCGAAGCCGTGGGTGAGGCTGGCGTCGCAGAAGCCGCCGTTGCGTCCGCTGGCCGCGGATCCACAGGTGTCCGCCTCGAGCAGGACGACGTCGAGCTCGGGATGGCGTTCCTTCGCCCGCAACGCGGTCCACAGGCCGGTGTAACCGCCGCCGACCACGGCCAGGTCCGCCACGGTCGGGCCGAGGAGGGCCGGCTCAGCCTCCGGCGCACTCTTGTCGTCGAGCCAGAACACCCGCGGTTCGGTGTCCGCGAGCGCCGCCAGTTTCATCGCGACCGCCGCCTCCGGGCGAGCTCGCCGCCGAACACCAGGATCACAGCGGCCAGGAACATCGCCGTACCGACGACGTTGATCTGCGGCGGGATGTCGCGCTGCGCCGACCCCCAGACGAACATCGGGAACGTCACGGTGGTACCGGCGTTCAGGTTCGTGATGATGAAGTCGTCGAACGACAGCGAGAAGCTGAGCAGCGCGGCGGCCACGATGCCGGGCAGCACCAACGGGAACGTGATCCGCCAGAACGCCTGCCACTCGGTGGCGTACAGGTCCATCGCGGCCTGTTCCAGCCGCAGGTCCATCCCCGCCAGCCGAGCCTTCACGGTCACCACCACAAAGGACAGGCAGAACATCACGTGCGCGATCAGGACCGTCCAGAAGCCGAGCTGCCCGCCGAATCCGCTGGACACGAACAGCGCCAGCAGGGACGAGCCGAGCACGATCTCCGGCGACGCCATCGGCAGGAAGATGAACAGGTTCGCCGTCGTCCGGCCGCGGAACCGGTGCCGCACCATCGCGAACGCCATCAGTGTCCCGAGTGCGGTCGCGATCACGGTCGCGAGCAGGCCGATGCGCAGGCTGGTGCTGACTGCGTCGCACAGACCGAGCGGCCTGCACGGGTGCTGCCAGTTGTCCCAGGTGAAGCCGTCGAAGGTGTACGACAGCTTGCTCGCCGGCTGGTTGAACGACATCAGGATCACGACGGCGATCGGCGCGAACAGGTAGAGCAGGACGACCAGCCCGATCATCATGACCACGTTCCGCCCGAACCACCGCCCGACCCTGGTCATACGAGGTCTTCCGTTCCGGCTCGGCGGATGTAGAGCAGCACCAGGACGACGATCGCGGCCATCAGCGTCACCGACAACGCCGCCGCCGCCGGATAGGCGCCGGCCGCGAACAGCCGCTGGATGTCGTTGCCGATCATCCGTTGCTTCGGCGTACCGAGCAGCTGGGAGTTGATGTAGTCGCCCGCCGATGGGATGAAGGTCAGCAGCGTCCCGGCGACCACACCCGGCATCGACAACGGCAGCGTGACCGTCCGGAACGTGGTGATCGGCCCCGCGAACAGGTCCTGGCCGGCCTCGATCAGGCGCGTGTCGATCCGCTCCAGGCTGGCGTACAGCGGCAGCACCATGAACGGCAGGAAGTTGTACGTCAGACCGGTGACGACCGCGGACGTGGTGGCGAGCAGGCGACCGTCCTCGTCGAGGATGTGCAGCCATTTGAGCGTGTCCACCACGAAGCCGTTGTCACTCAGCAGCAGCTTCCACGACAGCGTGCGGATCAGGAAGCTGGTGAAGAACGGCGCGATCACCAGCGCCAGCATCAGGTTCTTCCACCGGCCGGCCTTGATCGCGATCGCGTACGCGAGCGGGTAGCCGAGCAGCAGACAGAACGCGGTGGTGATCAACGCGTACCACAGCGACCGGACGAACGGACGCCAGTAGTCCGCCATCGTGTCCCCGAAGTTCTGCCAGTGCCAGGTCATCGAGAACCCGTTCTCGATCGACCCGTTCGGGTCGTACAGGCTGGCCGCGAGCAACGACACCAGCGGGATGGCGAAGAACAGCAGCAGCCACAGCCCACCCGGAAGCAGCAACAGGTACGCCGTCAGCCGCCGGCCGGATCGCTGAGGCGGGGGGGTCGGCTTGGCTGCGGTGGTGGTCGCGCCGAGTTGGCCGACCGCGCTCATCCGGCACCACCCGGGTCGTCGATGTCCTCGACCCCGGCGAGTGCGTCCTGTTCGGCGTCGAGCACGAATGTGTGCTCGGGCTGCCAGTGCAGGTCCACCTCGTCACCGACCGCGAACGTGCCCCGGGCACCGGTGTTCTGCTCGAACACTGTCAGCTCCTGGTCCCACGGCAGCCTGGCCAGGTACTGCGTACTGACGCCGACGTAACTGACGTCGGTGACGACCGCGCTCCGGAGCTGGTTCACGCCGTTGCTCTGCTCGGTGCCGGCCGCGGCCAGGAACACCTTCTCGGGTCTGATGCCCATCCAGACCTCGCCCTCGGTGACCCGGCAGCGCGGCAACGGCACGGTCACCTTGCGCCCCTGCACCTCGACGATCAGGTTCTGCTCGGCCCGGCCGATGATCGACGCCCGGATCAGGTTGGACTGGCCGAGGAAGTTCGCCACGAAGGTGGTGGCCGGCAGGTCGTACAGTTCGGCCGGCGACCCCAGCTGCTCGATCACACCGGCGTTCATCACCGCGATGGTGTCGGCCATCGTCATGGCCTCTTCCTGGTCGTGTGTGACGTGCACGAAGGTGATACCGACCTCGGTCTGGATCCGCTTCAGCTCGATCTGCATCTGCCGGCGCAGCTTCAGGTCGAGCGCACCGAGCGGTTCGTCGAGCAGCAGCACCTGCGGCCGGTTGATCAGCGCCCGGGCCAGAGCCACCCGTTGCTGTTGGCCACCGGACAGCTGGGACGGCCGGCGCTTGCCGAAGGTCCCGAGCTCGACCAGGTCGAGCATCTCCGTCACCTTCGGCTTGAAGTCCTTGACGCCGCGACGCTTCAGGCCGAACGCGACGTTCTCGAAAATGTCGAGGTGCGGGAACAGCGCGTAGTTCTGGAACACCGTGTTCACCGGTCGCTTGTACGGACGCAGCCGGGTGATCTCCTGCTCACCCAGGCTGATGCTGCCGCTGCTCGGCTCCTCCAGCCCGGCGATCATCCGCAGGGTCGTGGTCTTGCCGCAGCCGGACGGTCCGAGCAACGCGAAGAAGGTGCCGGACGGCACGGTCAGATCCAGCTGCTGCACCGCGTACTGCGCACCGAACTGCTTGCTGATCCCGGTGAGGACTAGGTCGCTCGTCATGGTCAGCCCCCGATCGCAAGGTTGAAGTCGGTTTCGTAGAGCTTCGCCTGGTTCGTGTCCAGCGGCATGAAGGCGAACGTCTTGGACAGCATCTCCTCGTCGGGGAAGATCAGCGGGTCCTCGACCAGCTCGGGGTCGATCGCCTCCATCGCCTTCTGCGCGCCGTCGACCGGACAGATGTAGTTCACCCAGGCCGCCAGGGTCGCAGCCACCTCCGGGTCGTAGTAGTAGTTCATCAGCGCTTCGGCGTTCGCCTTGTGGTCGGCCTTGTTCGGCACCATCAGGTTGTCCGACCACAGCGCCAGACCCTCTTCCGGCACCACGAACTTGATGTCGGCGTTGTCCGCCTGCATGGCGATCACGTCACCCGACCACGCTTCGCAGGCGGCGATGTTGCCGGCGTTCAGATCCTGTACGTAGTCGTTGCCGGTGAACCGGCGGACCTGACCGGAGGCGACGCTGTCCTCGAGCCGCTCCAGCGCCTTGCTCCACTCCGCGTCGGTGAAGTTGGACGGATTCGCACCCACCAGGCGCAGCATGAACGACATCGTGTCGGGCATCTCGGACAACAGGGTGATCCGGCCCTTGAGATCCTGGCGGCTGAGAAGATCCTCGAAGCTGCCCACCTCGCTGGTGACCTTCGCGTTGTAGGCGATCCCGGTCAGGCCGGTCTGCCAGGGGACGCTGTGGTCACGGTTCGGATCCCAGCTCGGCGCCCTGAGCTGCTTGAGCAGGTTGGCGTCGACGTTCGGGATCTTCGCGTGGTCGAGCTCCTGGATCCAGCCCAGGCCGATCATCCGGGCCGCCATCCAGTCGGTCAGCGCGAAGAGGTCCCGGCCGCAGGGCTGGCAGGTTCCGAGCTGGTCGCGCACCTTGGCGTAGAACTCGGCGTTGTCGTTGACGTCGGCGGTGTAGGTGACCTTGATCCCGGTCTGCTTCTCGAAGGCGGCGAGCGTGGGCGGAGGCGCCTTGCTGTTCTCCTCGTCCTCGTCGATGTAACTCGGCCAGTTCGAGAAGATCAGCGTCTTCTGCTCGGCGGACAGATCGGTGCTGACACAGGAGCCGGCGGTCTGCTTCGCGGCCGGAATACCGCACCCGGCCAGCGCGGAACCCCCGGCCAGCCCGAGGGCGGACAGCGTCATCCCGCGAAGTACCGCCCGGCGCCCCACCACGGACTGGTGACCAAGACTCATCACACACCTCCCCTGATGCGTCTGTCGCGGGCGATACTGTCAAACAGATTCGAACAAGACAAGGGATTCCGAAGGTAAAGGGCTGATTTGCAACGAATTCCGCTGCATTGACTTGCTTACACCACGTAACCCTGAAAAGATCGCCCGGTGGCCGTACGAACGGGGAACTCCGACAAGAACCAGACCCTGCTGGACGATACGTCGAAGGCGATCATCGAACAGCTCCAGAACGACGGGCGTCGTTCGTACGCCGCGATCGGCAAGGCTGTCGGGTTGTCGGAGGCCGCCGTACGGCAGCGGGTGCAGCGGCTGACCGAGGCCGGCGTGATGCAGGTCGTCGCGGTCACCGATCCGCTCGAGCTTGGCTTCGACCGGCAGGCGATGATCGGGATCAAGGCCGAGGGTTCGCTGGAGCCGATCGCCGACGAGCTCGCCAAGATGGACGAGGTCGAGTACGTCGTGATCACGGCCGGATCGTTCGACCTGCTGGCCGAGGTGTTGTGCGAGAGCGACGAGCATCTGCTGCAGGTGCTGTCGGAGCGGGTCCGGCAGATCGAGGGTGTGAAGGCGACCGAGACGTTCGTCTATCTCAAGCTGGTGAAACAGACGTATTCGTGGGGTGTGCGCTGACACTGTGGGCCGAGGAGACCGACCCCGCGGCGGACCGTCCGGAGCTCGCGGGTGACCGGGACGCCGACGTGGCGATCGTCGGCGCCGGGTACACCGGCCTGTGGACCGCCTACTACCTCGCGAAGGCCGATCCTTCGCTGCGCATCGTCGTACTGGAAGCGGAAACGGCCGGGTTCGGGGCGTCAGGTCGCAACGGTGGTTGGTGTTCCGCGTTGTTCCCGGTCTCGTCGCGGCGACTGGCCGCGCTGCCCGGATCGAGCCGGAACGCGGCGATCGAACTGCACCGGGCGATGCAGGCGACGGTCAACGAGATCGGCCTGGTGACTGCTGCCGAGGGCATCGACTGCGATTACCACAAAGGCGGCACGATCGTGTTCGCCCGGACCAAGGTGCAGCTCGCCCGGGCGCGCGCCGAGGTGGCGGCGGCACACGAGTGGGGTCCGGGCGACCTGAGGTTCCTCGAGCCGGACGAAGTCGCGAAGCAGGTCCGGGCGACAAAGGTGCTCGGGGCAACATTCACGCCGCACTGTGCCGCCGTACATCCGGGCAAGCTCGTGCGTGGCCTGGCCGCCGCCGTCCAGCGCCTCGGCGTGACGATCCACGAGCACACGCCGGTCACCGCGATCCACCCCGGCCACGCGATCACGCCGTACGGCGTCGTGCGTGCGGAGGTGGTGGTCCGGGCGACGGAGGGGTTCACACCGGCCCTGACCGGGCTGTCGCGCACGGTGGCCCCGGTGTACTCGTTGATGACCGCGACCGAGCCGCTCGACGACGCGACCTGGGACCGGATCGGGCTGGCTGACCGGCCGACGTTCAGCGATCACCGGCATCTGATCATCTACGGGCAACGCACGGCCGATGGGCGACTCGCCTTCGGCGGCCGCGGTGCGCCGTACCACTTCAACTCGCGGATCAAGCCGTCGTACGACTCGGTGCCGCGCGTGTTCAAGGGACTACAGGCGACGGTGCGGGACCTGTTCGACGGTCTGGACGAGGTTCGGTTCACGCATGCGTGGGGTGGTCCACTCGGGATCCCGCGGGACTGGTGCGCGTCGGTCGGTCTCGATCGCGGTTCCGGGCTGGCGTGGGCCGGCGGGTACGTCGGCGATGGCGTGAGTACGACGAATCTCGCCGGGCGGACGTTGACGGACCTGATCCTCGGGCGCGACACCGGGCTGGTCCATCTGCCGTGGGTCGGGCATCGGTCCCGGCAGTGGGAGCCGGAACCGTTGCGGTGGCTCGGGATCAACGCCGGGCTGCGGGCGATGACGTTCGCGGACACCGAGGAACGGCTGACCGGACGGGACAGCCGGATCGCACGCCTGATGGCACCCTTGTTGGGTCAGTGAGGGCCGCCCGGGTCGGTCAGTGGTGCGTCAGCGCAGGGCCAACTGGGTGGGGCTTCCGACGCCCTCGAGCAAGGACGTCAGTGGGAGGCCGGTCAGCTGGAGACTCGGGCGCATCCAGTCGTTGAGGATCGGCTCCTCGGTCATCAGGTGATCGGTGAGCTCGGTCCGGCTGAGCTCGAAGACGTGTGCGGGGTTGCCGGTCAGGTCGACGACGGTCTGCATCAGCCGGCCCGCCTGTTCCTCCCACAGCACGTCACCCGCGTCGAGGTGGTCCGGGCGGATCAGCAGCAGATCGACATCGCTGTCCATGTCGCCGTCACCGCGCGCGATGGCGCCGTACAGGCTGGCGTGCACCGGCGGGATCCGCCAGCCGCTGATCTCGTCCGCGAGCCGGCTGACCAACGTACTGCGCAGGTCCGCGAGGAACTCGACCGCCGGGGCGACCAGGTGCCGGCGGTTGAGGCGATAGAGCAACGAGTTGCCGACGTCGTCGACGTGTACGAGCCCGGTCGTTGCCAGCCGCTGCAGCACCAGCCGCACCCCGGCGACGCTGCCCGTGCCGGCCAGCTTGTGGATCTGCCGTCCCGACAGTCCTTCGTCACTGCGCGCCAGCACCTGGAGCACGGGTCCGTCGAGCGACGGTACGACGGTGCTGATCGGAGTCCTGAGATCCATAACCCGGTCCACGATAGTGACCACCGTCCACCGGGAACAATCACCGTGACGAGTCAATCACCTTGCCCCCGGCAACGACCTGGCTCTGGTGTCTAGAGGCCCTTGGCGTCGGCCCGGGGGGTGGGGGTCGTCCGGAGTTCGGTGGTGAAGGCGTAGCGGTCGCCGCGGTAGAGAGCGGACGTGTACTCGAAGACGCGATCGCGGCGGTCGAAGCTGACACCGTGCAGTGCCAGGCACGGCTGGGTGGTCGGGATGCCCAGCCACGAGGCGGTCTTCGCGTCGGGCATCACAGGCTCCAGTCGCGACGTACCGCTGATCAGGTCGATGCCGTAGCGGGTGGTGAGCAGGTCGTACAGCGAGCCGTTCAGGTCCTCGGCCTGGAGGCCGGGCACGTACGCGGCGGGCATCGTCGTACGCTCGACGACCATCGGCAGATCGTCGGCCAGCCGGAGCCGGGTGAACGCGATGATCGGATCGCCGACCGGGATCCGCAGCCGGCGGGCGGCCGCGCGCTCAGCCTTCTGGTGCCGGAACTCCAGCATCTTGCTGCCCGGCCGCATCCCGCGCCGGCGGATGTCCTCGGAGAACCCGATCATCCCGAGCCACCGAGCCACCTTCGGACGCGTGGTGTACGTCCCGCTCCCATGGCGGCGAACCAGGAGCTCCTCGATCACGAGCTCGTCGACAGCACGGCGCAACGTCATCCGGGCGACGTTCCACCGCACAGCCAGCTCGCGCTCCGGCGGGAGCGCGGCCCCCTCCGGCAGCGTGTCGATCAGGCTGAGCAGCAACGCCCGGATCTCAGCCGCCTTCCCAGGCAACGAACTGTGCATTGGTCTTACGTAACACTCGCACCCACCTCCCGTGAACCCTTTCCACCCCCCTCAAACCCAAACCCACTAGACCACTCCCCTCCCCACACCCCGAGCACACCTCCGCCGAGCCACGGGGTCGGGGTTGCTCCGCGGGGCGCTGACCACGCTCAGCACCCGCGCCGTGGTCGGCGCGGCCGGGTCGTGGGTGCGTGGGGCGTTGATCCGTGGGGTGGGGTGGCGCGGCGGTTCTTGGCTCGGATGCGCGACTTGGGGGGCGCGAGTCGTTCGGTGTGGCGGTTCGGTCGGGGAGGTCGGGTTCAGGTGGGGTGGGTGGTGATGGTGAGTTCGTTGGATTCTGGGTCGGCGAGGGTGCAGCGGGTGGCGGGGTCGCGGGAGAGGATTCGGCCGCCGGCTGCGAGGGCGGCGTCGATGTGGGATTCGGCCTGGTCGGTGGGGACGACGAGGTCGAGGTGGATGCGGTTGCGTTGCCGGCGACGGGCCTCGTCGGAGGCGTCCAATTGCTGGAAGATGATGACGGGATTGAGCCGGCGCGGATCGTAGATGTCGGTGAGGAACGGCCGGGTGTCGTGCTGATAGCCGAGGACGGTGGTCCAGAAGGCTTGTACGGCGGGAACGTCGACGGCGTCGATGCCGAGTTGTACGAAGCGCAGGCGGGTCGGGTCCGCGGAGAGCCCGAGGTCGCGCGCCGCGGTCTGGATCCGGGCGGCCAGGTCGACGAGACGCCGGCCGAAGACGTCGTCCTCCTGCTGATCCTTGCCGCTGTCGATGGTGACGCCGTCCGGACGCAGGTCGACAAGCACCGGCACACCTGCCTCGTCGGCGAGTGCGGCGACGGCGGCGGTGAGACGGCTCGCCTGGTCAGCCGACGTGGTCGGATAGAAGGTCATCGCGCCGAACAGCACTCGCCAGTCCTCGGTCCCGGGGCTGTCCGAGAGTTCGTCGCCCGGGACCAGATCGACCTCGTTGCCTTCGTCGTCGGCCAGCGTGAGGTCGTACGCGCCGTACGTCTCCTGACCGAGCTTGGCCTTGATCGCAACCACCGCCTCGGGTGCCCGGCAGACGTCGACGTGGATGCGATTGCGTAGCGGCCGGGGCTGATCCAGCGGACGGAACGAGAACGCCGGATCCCGCCGCAGCGGATCCTCGAGGCCGTCCGCACCGACTCCCTCATAGTCGAGCACGGTCCGCCAGAACGACATCACCGCAGTACTGTCACCGGCATCGACCACGAACTGCATGGTCTGCAGCGCGGCCGGAACCGGAGCCAGTCCGAGATCCTTGGCCGCCGCCGAGATCGCAACGGCAAGGTCCAGATCAGCCCGGCTCGGATCCGGCGAATCTCCGATCCGCACGCGCAGCCCACTCGCGCGCAACTCGACATCCGGCAGTCCGTTGCCGTCCACCAATTGGGCGATACGCCCCACCAACTCCGCCCCCGCGACCTGCGAAGGCGCATCGAACCACGCGCTCACGCCGGCCCTGAGCATCCGCCAATCCTCGAGCCCACCGTCCCGCTGCAGCTCAGCCATAGCGCCAGGCTAGTGGCATTTGCGGACGATCCCCGTCCGGATCTCCCGCAGAGATTCTCCCGACCCCCGGTCGGCACTGTCACCTGGCATTGGCGGCCTGGAGTCGCTTCGGCCAGGGGAATACGAGTGGATCGGAGCTCGCCTGCCACTGGCGGCTCACCTCGCGCAGGGTTTCGGTGGCGCGGTCGAGGTCTGCGTCGAGGTAAGGGCAGGGGTCATGGCGGGTGACACCCCAGGCTTCGCGGACCCGCGCGTACGGCGTCGGCCGGTCCTTCTCGACCGCGTCGTGAAGGACGCCCGAGAGTGACTCGCTGATGCCGATGCTGTTCGTCGCCTTCAGGATCCGGATGCTCCGGGCCTTGGCGTCGTGGCGCTTCTTGCCCGCCGTCTGTTGCATGCTGTCGAACACTGCGCCGGCCGCGATACAGCCGAAGATGCCGTCGGGCATCCCGAGTTCGCGTTCGGTGACAGCGTGTGCGAGGTCGTGGGGCACGCGATGCTTGCGCGAGTACGAGGAGAGCGTGAACTCCGCGCCGTCCGCCCTCCGGATCAGAGTCAGGCACTCACCACGCGGATCGTGCAGAAACGTGAGGTGCATGCCTCCAAGGGTGGACCCTCCGCACACCCTCACACCAACGATTTCACTCAGCCCTGACTCGTCGAAGCAGGTACCGGGTGTGGGGTGGGTTCACCCCGGTGTGTTCGGTGGGTGGGTGACAAGTAGCCTCCGGCGCATGGGGAACGGTGAGCGGAGTGCGCTTGTTGTCGGTGCCGGGATCGGCGGGTTGGCTGCGGCGGTGGCGTTGCGGCGGATCGGGTGGTCGGTCAGTGTGCTGGAGCGGGCCCCGATCATTGCCGAGGTCGGTGCCGGGCTGACGTTGTGGCCGAATGCGGTTCGGGCGCTCGAGGCGCTCGGTCTCGATGTCACCGATCGCACGGTCAAGACGGTCTCGCGCGGCAACATCCTGACCCCGAAGGGCCGGTGGGTACGACGGAACCACCTGGAGGACGTCGGCGTTCTCGCGATCCATCGCGCGGAACTGCACGACGTACTGCGGCAGGCGTTGCCGGACTCGGTGTTGCACACGGATGCCGAGGTGACTGCGGTCTCGGCCGACGGCAAGGTGACGTGTTCGGGTGAGGAACTGACGGCCGACCTGGTGGTGGCGGCCGATGGCATCAACAGCATCACGCGGCGGACGCTGTGGTCCGGCGACGCGGTGTTCCAGCATCGAACGGTCTGGCGTGGTGTGACGCCACCGGAGTCGGTGTGGCCGGTGCAGGAGTCACTGACGCTCGGTCGTGGCGTGCAGGTCGGCGTACTCCCGTTGCCGAAGGAGCGCGTCTACTGGTTCGTCACCGTGAACGCCGACCAGCCGAACAAGGTGTACGCCGACGATCGCCGCGAGGTACTGGACAGAGTCGGGGACTGGCACGACCCGATCCCGGCGCTCGTCGCGGCGACACCGCAGGATCAAGTGCTGCACAACGACATCGTCGACATCGACCCGGTTGCGACGTACGTGAAGGATCGCGTCGTACTGCTCGGAGACGCGGCGCATGCGATGCCGCCGGATCTGGGGCAGGGCGCATGCCAGGCGATCGAGGACGCGGTGGTGCTCGCGGCCGCGCTGGCTGACGACGACCTGGCGCGGTACGACCGGGACCGGCGGGCGCGGGTGCAACCGATGGCGGCGGAGGCCCGCGCGTCGGTGAAGCGGAACTCCAACACCAGCCCGATCGCGCACCTCCTGCTGACGACGGCGGCCCGGTTCATCCCGCCGAAGGCCTGGCGGGAGGCGACCGCCAAGTGGTCGGACTGGACGCCGCCCGCACTGCCGACGCAACAGCCGCCGAGCTGAAAAACAAGCACCCTTGATTCTTTTTGCCGGGCGTGCCAGTGTCGGCTGCACCATCCCCACCCAGGGAGTGCAGCGTGCAACTGGACGAAGTGCTGGCGGACCTGTGGGCCGAGAGTGCGGAGCTGGACCGGCTGGTCGGCGGACTGGCCGCCGAGGAGTGGGCGACGCCGACGCCGGCCGAGGGCTGGACGATCGCACACCAGATCGCGCACCTGGCCTGGACCGACGAGGCCGCACACCTGGCCGCCACCGATCCCGACGGCTTCAAGGCCTCGCTGCAGAACGCAGCCGCCAACCCGACCGGGTACGTCGACGAGGGGGCGGC
>Ga0164241_10003959_pt1 | contig 14604 bp, 13 predicted proteins | sample OricomyardsoilBY_FD_108780 | JGI IMG/M metagenome (GOLD analysis project Ga0164241, IMG submission 108780) | Backyard soil microbial communities from Emeryville, California, USA - Original compost - Back yard soil (BY) | ecosystem: Environmental > Terrestrial > Soil > Unclassified | place: USA...
GCGCCAATGCACGCCGTGTTTGCTGCTCTGCCACATCTTCTTGCCGTTCGCGCTCATCAACGCTGGCGCGGACGTATTCACGTTGGAGCGCACTGGCATCGGCATGTCCCAGCCATTCCTCAGCGCGGCTGAGGCGTGTGCCAATCAACAGATAAGCGCGTTCGCGCTGGGCGGCTTGCCAATCACTGGCAGAGCGCAACAGGTCAGCGCCCATCCGCAGGTTATCAAAGTCATCGGCAATCCAGCCCTTGAGCCTATCCCATTCGCGGATGAGCGCCTCGTGACCGACCTCAATCCAGACGCTGACCTCGGCGGTCTTATCGGCGTTGGAACGGATTTCACGGCTGGCGACCAGCAAACGCGATTCGGGGGAAGTCAACAACTCGATAACTTCGCTGACAGTTTGCGGGGACGCGCCGACAAAGGTCAGGTCTTGGCGGGCGACGCGACGGCGGGTGGCATCCCCTTCTTCGCTGATTTCGACCAAGCGTAGCAGCACGCGCCGCACGATGTCTTGCTGGCTACCGTTCAGCTTACGATAAATCCCCTCGGCATGGCGGGCGAGGGCTTGCGCGACGCCGCCAATCTGGTCGTAAGCGGCATTGGTCAAGCGGCGTCCGTCACGGTTGGCGTACAACTCTTTGAGCGCGTATTGCAGCAATGGGAGCGAACCCGGCTGCCGTCGCACATCCTCCAAAATCCGGTCTGGCAAACCGTCGTCGTACAGCAATCCGACGGCATCCGCCGGGCCGGTGATGGCGCGTAAGAGGTTGGCCGGGGTCATCTCTGTGACCAAAAGCAGATGGTCGCCCTCGAATAATTCTGCGAACAGTGCGAAACGGTCTAGGCGGTCAAAAAAGTCGGCGCGTAAGGTGATTAAGACGATGACGCGCCCATTTGGGGCAATCGCGGCTGCGCGTAACAGGTCGATAAATTGTTGGGTTTGGGCTTCGGCAGCACGGGTGAAGGCTTCTTCAAATTGGTCAACCACCAACAACAGACGGGCGGAGTCCGGCGAGTCCATCAAAATCTGGTCAGCGACTTCGGACAGACCATTCTGACCGGTGTTGAGGATATTCATTAAGGCGTTGGCGTCTACCTCATCCGACAGGAACGGGGCGAGGCGGGTGGCGAGGGCTTGGGTCGGGTGTTCGCCCGGCGTGAATATCGCCATGCGCCATGTGTCACTGCCCGGAAATGCCCCAGACCGTATCTGCGGGATGACTCCGGCGCGTACCAGTGATGATTTGCCGCTGCCGCTTGCGCCGACCACGGCTAAAAAGCGCTTTGGGCGTCCGGGTTTGAGGACTGTCAGCGCCTTTTTGATGAGTTGCTCGCGCCCGAAAAAGAAAGAGGCGTCGGTTTGTTGGAAGGATTCCAGCCCTTTGAACGGGTTGGGGATTTTGGTCGGGTCTACGCTATCGAACGCGCCGACGCGCCGTTTACCCGGTAAAGCGCGGAGCAGTTCAGGGAAAGCCTGTTCATAACGCGCCTCAAACCGGATGAAATGCACATCCAGCAACCACTTAAGCGATTCCGTCCCCTGCAAGGCGGTCATGGTATCAAGAGCCATCACCGGCAGCATGATTTTTTTATGTTCGCGGGCGTACTCTATTTCGTAGCGTACCCACTCGCTGGCGATGGCGTCCGGCGACAATACCAAAATCATCACCTCGGAACGCTCAATGCCGTTGCGGATTTCCTCTTTCCAGAGTTCCCCCGCGTGAATTTGACGGAAGTCAATCCAGACCTCTACACCCGCGTCGGATAGGTCACGGGCGAGGCGCTCGGCAAAGTTGGTGTTTCGGCGGCTGTATGAGATGAAAGCGCGGGTCATCGGCAGAAACTCCTCAGAAACTATCCTTTAGAGCATACCGCAGATGAGAATTGTTTGCGTCACGTTTGACCCACGTTTGGGCGATTGTCTCCGTCGCCTCTTTACAACCCCTGTCGGATAAAGGCTTTCAAGGGCTGGTACATGAAGCTCGGTTTACCGGAGGAAAGAAACCAACCTGTAAGGCCAAACAATACGATGGCGAACAAAGCTGTTGTATTGATCCCCTCAAATATAAAATATGAACCAATGGCACGGAAAATAAACATGGCTCCTAAAAAGGGAAGCATATAGATGAGTCGCTTAAACCAAGTCATTTTTTGACCGAGAATTACAGATAAAACCACCAGAAGGTTAAGGTAAAGGGCGAAAGCCATTAAGGATGGGACAGCATACGTTGTAAGTAAAATCCCCGCAGGGATAGCGGCAATAAGTGCCATAATTCTATCTGTCCATGCCCCAGATTGTTGCTCGGTTCTAGCGTAATTTTCGACTTCTTCCTTAATTTGCGATAACATCATTTGAGCGATTTTGTAGCTGTTATCTAACCCTTGATACGCGCTTTCATTTGGCTGGACAGGGACACTTTGTGGTATGGGCATCTCAAAGTCGAGACGACCATAATTTTCTTGAGCAGTTAGGCGTTGTTTTTTGGCAACCGCTACCCATTGATCTATCTCTGCCAATTTTTTACGTGCTTTAGACATATCTTCTTGCGTATCATCATTTGTTATGGATTTGGCATGGGCGGCTTGTAATTGTGTTGTGTATTGGGTGCTGACGTCATCGATTTCGTTGTTGATTTGCGTTAGGAAATCCAACAATTGTGCGGTGCTTGCCATCAGATTATCTTGCCTCCAAACGTTTACGAATTAAATGGGTCAATAGACTATTATCAGGTGGAGAATCAGGCGTGAAATGGAAATCTTGTCCCAAAACATGCCCACGGATGCCCATATCATCCATATAAATTACACTCGATACATCCAAAATATCTGAAAAATCATACCCACCTTGAACATCAGAGTCACTATCGATATGCAAGAGAGTGTAAATTTGGTTGGTAACCCCACTCCGAGCAATGGTACTCAAACGGGTGAGTGCATCTGGACTCCAACGACTGGGGACATCCACCGCGCAGAAGACAACGCGCTGTGAAGAATCACCACGCCGTATCTGATCGGTGATTTGACGTAAGGAGGCATCTAGCTCATCAACTTCTGTCAAGACGACTTCACCCCGCATTGATTCGGGCAACCCTTGGAAAGGAAAGTTTGCTCCTGCACCGAGCGGGTCATAAAACACAAAACGAGTTTGTGGATTAGCCCATTGAAGCACCGCACGAGTGGCGAGGCTTTGCAACAATGCGCGTCCTTGGACTTTAGAAGCTTTTTGCGAGAATATTAACCCATGCCCGACATCAATGACGGGCAACAACATAGGAATTTGCTCCACCCCTAATAATGGAAATGAAACCCCATTTACAATCCCTGCGCGTAAACTTCCCATCACCGCATCATCGGTTATGAATTGAGGGAAACCCTCCCAAGCGGTCAGTTCCCATGGCGCTGAGGCATATTTCAGGCGAGACATCAACCCCGCGACACGTTGACGCGGCTGATTCAAGGGCGCGCTAAATGTTGCTTCAATGTGTTCCGTTTGTTCCCGTAATATAGTAGCAGCGGATTCTACTTTTCGGGTGTGTTGAGTTTTTAGTTGTGTTTCTAATTGTTCCACATAATACCGCGCATCGGCTTGTGCTTGGATTAATCTGGCAAGATAACTTTGAAGTATATCGATGTTTTGCATAACCACTTTGACCTACCTTACAGGTTAATTACAAATCAGCAGCATCAACTGATAGAAACCTTGTTGAAGTGTTTGGGCTTGAGCAGTGAAAGCATTAATCCATTGTTGCGAGTTGCTTTCATCTTTACTCCGCTTCGCATACTCTAACCATGTTTTAGAATTATTAGAGGTGTTGCCAGTCATAGCAGTCATAATGCTCAGACCAGCCATCAACTGCGCCCGTGCGCTGATAAAAGACATTTCTAGTGTTAACTGATGAGGGGATCCGTACAAGGTAATTGTACTCATGCTGCCACCAGTCCATGGATCACGTCGTTCCATTGGTTCAAACCGCGTAAATCCGGTGATAAAGCATTGCCCTCCTTCATTCGTCCCACCAAACATGCCACCACGTTTCAGGGCAATCATGCGCCGATTTGTTATAAGAAACTCACCTGTTTTGAATTCCCATGGATACCCCATCTTACGGTCACGGGCATTGTAAGTGACTTTTTTCACCATAATGCCGTCAGTTAATGCCTTACCGATGCCCAGATGGAGGATTATTGTCTCATTATCTGGGTTTATTTGCTTTACCCCTACTTCGCGTAATGCATCGTTATAATCTCTTGATGTTTTATTGTTAGGGTGTGAATAGCCTACTTTTTGGAAAGCCATTCGCAACATGGCACCATTATTCACAGAGGTAAAACCATGGGTCTCTGTAGGCTGAGTAGCTACCGGAGGGCTGTATACGGGTTGCGGAGGTGCTGGATTAATGATGGTCGGTAGTGGGATAGATGGTTGAATGGGTGCAGGAAGAGGTGTTGATTTTGGGGTTTGGGGCGTGCTACGGCCTTTTATGTCTTGCAATTCCTTATAGGCTTTAGCATGGAAAGGGTCAAGGTCAAGGGTCTTTTGTAGAAATTGGGTACGTTGATCATTATCTAAGGCAACTTTTGAAGCAAGATAGAATGTTTCCGCATTTGCCTCTCGTATAGCCTCACGTAGTGACTCCCTTGCCGCTTCGATGTTCCCCTGTTCAATGGCTAAACGAATAGTTTCATTCAGATTAGACATAATCCATCGTCCCTTTAGAATTTTAGGCTACGTATAGATTTTAGTATAGAAGGTCTGCTTAACTTTTTGCAAATTTTAGCGTGGAAAAGTATATATTTCCCCATATTAATTTTACGACACCATGCCTGTGATTAATTTATTGTTGTCAATATTTATTGTAAAATTCAATCGAATGTCCTATATAATGCAATAAAAACGTAACCGAGGAGACATAAAATGAAATTGCTAAAACAAAAGAAATCAATTTTGTCACTGATTCTGGTTACACTCATCCTCAGTACGGTTGTGACCGTTATCGCGCAACGTTTTCGGTATCCGACCTTTAGCTATTACGGTCAAATGCTATCCGCAGATGAATACCTCAACCTGATTGAGACAGGAATATCCCTCAGTTGCACTCAATTTCCTAGCATAGAATCGTATCTCTTCGGTGATCGGTCAGCCGTTGTCACCGATTTTGCCTGTTTCAACACGCTTGATGAAGTTTATGCGTATAACGACAAAGTTATCATGCCAGAGTGGGCGCGGATTGCAGTCGCATATCCCAATCATCAGCGTTTGGAAGCACCATAGAAACAGGGCAAACGCATCAAAATTTGGATGAGGGAAGAAAATGATGGGGGGTGATGGATGTGCCGCTGCACGTCCATCACCATAATCCGTCATTCGTAGAGATGACCAACGGGGCGTCCACCGAGATTTCAGAGTTGATGCGTTTGCCCTGACCATACAAAGCGCTTCGCCTGTGTTAATTGCGCTCCCCGACGGGGATGGCGAGGGTCAGCCTGTTTTCATGCGGCGGGAGTGGACACGTCGCAAATTCGGTGAACGCGCACGGCGGGTGATAGGCTTTGTTAAAATCCAGCGTCACGGTGTTATCGGCGTGCAGCGGCGCATACATGAATCGCCCCGCGCCGTAGCTCAATTTGCCACTCGTCCCGTCGCGGAAGATAAACCAGAGTTGCCCCTCGCCGCCCTCAAAGGCTTCAAGCCGGATGTCCTGCCCCTCTAACCGGAAATCGACATAGCCCGGATTCCCCATGCTGACGTTTTGCCCCACCGAATTGACGATTTCCAGCGTGCGGGCGACCTCATGCGGGGTATATGCGGCGGTCACTTTATAATCTGCGTTCACCGGAAACCAATTGCGCCCCGCAAATTCAGTACGCGCCGGATGTTGAGAGTCGCGCACGCGCACGGCATAACGTCCGCCGCGCTCCAACACGAAAAATGTCACCGTCTCAACGCGAACATACGCCGGTTCAGCCGAATCGCTCCCAACACGCAAATTCCCCTCGCGGGCGGGTTGACCGTCCAACGTTACCTCATCTGAATCGACGCGCAAGGTCAATTGGTCGCCCACGACGGTGATAACGCCGATGTGTGCCGCCCCACGCGGCAAAATCACCGCGTTATCGTCAGCGCTCCCGACGGTATTTTCGCCTTCCTCCAGCCAATATAAGCCCGTCAGAGTCAGCCAGCCGTTCTCTGAACGCAACGCGGCTTCTAAACGCGCTTGCCAGTCAGTAATTTCTTTCAAATAGGTTTCGTGCGCTTCTGTTGTGTCCATGGGTATCCCCTCTTCATATTTTTTCTTGATTATATCAATACCTATATAACCCATGGCGCGAATCATTAAAGAGAGGGATTTCGGAATCTGTTTGAATTCCCATATACCCCTCACCCCTTGTGCGCGAAGCCGCCGAGGGCTGAGAGGGACGGTTCACCGACAGGTGAACAGGGTGAGGGGATAAACAACTCGCACCATTGGTTATATACGCCGGACGCCCTACGATACGTTGCAAATCGTGATTTGACCTTGTACTATCGTCCGCCATTGGTTTGTGACAGGAGGTGCAATCGACCATCACGACATACGAGGGGAACGCAGCGTTTGGCCTGTCCTAATCATGGCGCAGGTAACGAGGTGAGTGGTTATCGACAATCAACGGATGCCACTTGGGGCGTTGTTCGCCGTCCCGCCGTTTTCTCCCTCCACATGGCGAAGTTGTCTGGCAAAGCCGCTTGGTGACAAGCGTATACAATCCAGCCAGCGCGTGAACAAGTTTGTTTTATCGACAAACGCCCTCACCCTAAATCCCTCTCCCTCATGGAGAGGGACTTTGTGACGTGTGCGAGAAACTCTCATTGAGCGGATATTCATCGCGCATAAACACCCCTTCTCTCTGAGGGAGAAGGGGTTGGGGGATGAGGGCAATACCCCCTATGTGTGGAGGGAGACCCAATTATGTGTGGAATCGTTGGCTATGTGGGCGCAAAAGACGCCACAAGCATCATCCTAGACGGCCTCGCCCGCTTGGAATATCGCGGCTATGACAGCGCCGGAATCGCCGTCCAAAATGGCGGCGGGGTGCAAATCCGCCGCGAAGTCGGCAAACTGAGCAATTTACGCGCCAAAGTGACCGCTAACCCGATTGACGGGCATATCGGAATCGGCCATACCCGTTGGGCGACACACGGCGTCCCCGCCGAGCGCAACGCGCACCCGCACATCAGCCAAGATGGGATGTTTGTGCTGGTACACAACGGCATCGTCGAGAATTATCTGGCGCTGAAGGAAGAATTGGTCGCCGACGGCGTAGAATTCACCAGCGAGACCGATACCGAGGTCATCGTCCATCTGATTGAGAAATATGCTCAACAAAATGGCGCGGATACCGAGGCCAAAGTCATCGAGGCGGTACGTGCAGCCGTAAGTCGTCTAACCGGCGCACACGCGATTGTCGTCCTCCCGACGCATCTCCCTCATCTGCTGATTGCCACGCGCATCGGCAACGCAGGCGGCGTGATTATCGGACTCGGCGAGGGCGAAAACTTCATCGCCAGCGACATCCCCGCCATTTTGGAACACACCCGCGAGATGATTTATCTCGAACACCGCCAAATGGCGATTGTCCGCGCCGATACCCTGACGATTCGCGGGTTAGATGGCGCGATGTTTAAGCCCAAAATCCACCGCGTGGCGTTTGATGCGGTCAGCGCCGCCAAAGGCGCGTTCAAACACTTCATGCAGAAGGAAATTTTCGAGCAAGCCAAAGGCATCACCGATACGCTGGCGGGGCGCATTGACCGCGACCACGCGCTGGTCTATCTGTATGACCTGAAATTGACGCCGGAACGCGCCAAGAGTTTGCGCCGACTCGTGACTGTCGCTTGCGGGACGAGCTATTACAGCGCGTTGGTCGGCAAGTTTTATCTGGAACAGATGGCGCGGCTGTCGGTAGAGGTCGAATACGGCAGTGAATATCGCTATCGTGACCCGTTGCTCGACTCCGAGACGGCGGTCTTGGCGATTACCCAATCGGGTGAGACGGTAGACACCCTCGCGGCGATGGAATATGCGCGTCAAGGCGGCGCGACGGTCTGGAGCATCGTGAACGCCGTCGGCTCACAAGCCATGCGCCTCGCAGACGGATTTATCGGGATGAATGTCGGGCCAGAAATTGGCGTCGCCAGCACCAAGACCTTCACGGCCTCGATTATCGACCAATATTTATTGGCGATTGCGCTGGGGACGGCACGCGGGACGCTCAGTGAGGAAAAACGGCGCGAAGCCATCGAAAACCTTGCCAAATTGCCCGATATTCTACGCCGTACCCTCGCGTTGGATTCGGAGATTCAGGCGTTGGCGGGCAAACTGCATCACTATGCCGACTTCTTATATCTAGGGCGCGGGGCGCAATATCCGATTGCGCTGGAAGGGGCGCTCAAGCTCAAGGAAATCAGCTATATCCACGCCGAGGGGTATCCGGCTGGGGAGATGAAGCACGGCCCAATCGCGCTGATTGATGAGTCGATGCCGGTGGTAGCAATCGCGCTGCAAGATACCCTGTACGAGAAGATGATTTCTCAAATTGAGCAGGTCAAAGCACGCGGCGGCAAGGTGATTGCGCTGGCGACGGAAGGCGATACAGCTATCGCGGACGCGGCAGATGAGGTGTTGTATCTGCCCGACTGCCCGCCGCTGCTTGCGCCCGTGATGACCAGCCTCCCGATGCAGCTTCTGGCCTATCACGTGGCGGTCTGGCGCGGCACGGATGTAGACCAGCCGCGCAACCTCGCCAAAAGCGTGACGGTGGAATAACGCCGTACCTCACAACAAAAAACGCCCCTCGTATGAGGGGCGTTTTAGGGTCGTGAATGGACTTGCCTAGTTCAAATAGTCGCGGAGGGCTACCGATAGGCGAGGGGACTTCAGGCGGCGGAGCGCCTCTTTTTCCAATTGACGGATGCGCTCACGGCTGAGGCCAAACTTGTTGGCGATTTCCTCTAGCGTGTGCGGCTCACCCCCGCCGAGGCCGAAGCGTAGGCGCAAGATGCTGGATTGGCGATTGGTCAATTCGCCCAAAACCTGTTCGATGGTCTCTTCCAACAAATGTTGGATAGCCGAGTCCACCGGGCTGAGGGTTTCTTGGTCTTCGATGAAATCGCCAAACTCGGTATCACCATCATCACCGACGGGACGTTCTAACGCGACGGCGTGTTGGCTGGCGTCCATCATATTGCGGATGGTATCCAACGGCACGTCCATCTCAAGAGCAATTTCTTCGGCGCTGGGGCGGCGTCCCAACGATTGCTCCAAAGACTGCGCGGTACGGTACATCTGACGAATGCGCTCGGTCATGTGGAGGGGGATGCGGATGGTGCGGGTCTTTTGCGCCAACGCACGGGTGATGGCTTGACGAATCCACCATGTCGCGTAAGTGCTGAAGCGGTTGCCGCGCTTATAATCATATTTATCGACGGCGCGCATCAAGCCGACGTTGCCTTCTTGAATTAAATCGGGGAAGGGCAATCCCTGTGACATATAGCGCTTGGCGATGCTGACGACAAGGCGGGTGTTGGCGCGTCCGAGATGTTCACGGGCGGCCTGACCATCACGGATGAGCTTGTCGAAACGCTCAAGACGCTCAGGGCTGATGTCCATATCGGGGTTGAGCGCCAGATAACCAGCCGCTTTCTTGCCCATCTCAATACGACGCGCTAAATCGACTTCTTCAATCGCGTTCAGCAGCGGCTCTTGCGCCATTTGCCGAAAATATAAACCGACGGGGTCGTCGGCGGAAACAGCACTTATATCACCCACGATGGGGTCTTGGGTGGGGTCATCATTCTCATAATCGAATTCGGTGTCTTCCATCACCTGTCCGCCGATGATTTCCCCTTCATGGCGATATTCAATGCCGAGTTCTTCTAGTTCGTATAAAATATTTTCGAGCGTACCGAGTTCTTCCCCATCATCCTCGACGATTTCAAGGATGTCGTCATAGGTGACGTACCCACGTTGTTCCGCACGCGCCATCAGTTCTTGAATCATAATCCACCTCTGTATGAACGCCCCACGCAATCCGGCTTTACGGATTGACAGGCCATTTACAAGAAAAGCGATGTTAAGGCAGGTTTAGGCCTAACACGTCGTTTGGGCGAAACCTCCTTCTGGATTATGTTCCATTGTATATAGGGGGTTAATCAGCAGTTCTAAGACTGCTTATACTACTTATGATGAAGTCGATAACATCGACTTAAAATCATTATCAGCACAATTTTTGAATTTTGGCAACAGATTACTTGATGAATTTCTGTAACAGTCGCCTAATTTTCTTAAGCTGCGCTTATTTCGGTAAATTGCGACTTTCATGCGGGCAATCGTATCATGAGACGGAACACAAGGACATAGGCAGTTTATATAAGGGTGGTGGTTTCCTCCTATGCAACTTACACAAGGGGGTAAAAAAGTCCCTGACTGTGAGAGTCGCATGGGGTGGGCGTATAATTGTTGGCATTAAAATCCATCTCATCAAAGGTCTCAACCCATGAGTGATATTCACATGATTTTGTTCAACGCGCACATTATGTTTTCGCTGGCGCTAGGGGTATGGGCTGCGGTGACTGCCGGGCGCAATCAGGCCATTTCTGGAGGATATTGGGGGGCGCTTATCGTGCAGTCTATCTTGGCCGGTGTGGTCTTACTGGTCGGGGTCATCCTGACCTTGATGGGCTACCGCCCGGCTGATGAACGCCTGACGTTATATTTCCTGTATATGGCATGGCTGGTGGTGATTATGCCCGGATTGTTCAGCATGTTGCGCGGACGTGATGACCGTAGCGCGGCGCTGGCCTTCGCAATGCTGGCCTTTTTTAACGCAGCCGTCAGCCTGAGCATGGTCTCACGCGGCATCGTCGGGCCGTGGCTGCTGCTTCCGGTGGCCTGATGGTCGCGCTTTGGCCTGACGGATTGCGGCGAGTCCTCAACCCGAATACGTTCACGTTGATTGAAAAAACCGCTGAGGCCGCCGACTCTATCGGGTTGCGCTTCGGCGTTGTGGGTGGGGTGGTACGGGACGCGCTATTGGCTGTCCCCACCCTTGACCTTGATTTTATCGTCAGCGCAGAGGCACGCGGCCTCGCGGACATGCTGGCAAACCATTATGGCGGCACATCCAGCGGCTATGCCCCTTTCGGCACAGCGCAGTGGACGCCGCCCCGCGCCTCGGGTCTGCCAGACCATGTGGATTTCGCGGGCGCACGCTCCGAAACTTATGCCCATCCGGGCGCACTACCCACCGTCAGCCCGTCCACGATTGAAGGTGATTTACAGCGGCGCGATTTCACCATCAATGCGATGGTCGTGATGCTTGCGCCGTCCAGTGAGTGTGGAATCCTGATTGACCCGCACGGCGGTCATGATGATTTGCGGGATGGGTTGTTGCGCGTGCTGCACGCCGATAGTTTTATGGACGACCCGACTCGTATTTTTCGTGGCGCACGTCTCGCTGTCCGTTGTGATTTACGATTCACCGAGGATACTGCCGACCTCATCCCCGATGCCCTGCCGTATTTGGACGAGGTATCGGGCGAACGACTGCGGACGGAGTTACGCCTCATTTTACGGGAGTCAAACGCCGCGGACGCCCTGCGGCTGTTGGACAGTTTTGGCACGTTACAAGCCATCGACCCGTCACTGGCTGTCACGCCCGACCTCGACGCCGACCTGAGCGCGATTCACGCCCGCCCGCCCGCTGACCTCGATTCAGTGGCGTGGTGTGCGTGGTTATGCCGTCTCGACCCCGATGGGCTGAAAGACATCGCCTTGCGGTTGGCCTTTACCGCGCCACTAGCCGCCGCCGTCCGCGCCACCGCCAAGCTGATTCACGCGGCGAGCGACGCCGAATCAAGCCAAGTCAGCGCCGCCTATCGCGTCTTAAATGGGCTGCCCGATGCGGCGTTAGAAACGGTAGCCCGTATCGGTAGCCCCGCCTTACGCCGTAACGCGGCCTTGTACTTGTCAGAGTGGCGACACGTCCGCCCCGCGACCACGGGCGATACCTTGCGCCAGATAGGTGTCCCGCCCGGGCCACGCTATAAGCAGATTCTAGACCGCCTGAAACACGCTTGGTTGGATGGCGAACTCGATACCGATGATGATGAAGCCCGATTGCTGGAAAGCTTGCTTTAAGATGCTGCGAGGCACGCGATGACAGATACCACACCCCCTCCCATGTTCCCCGATGACAAGGCTTCTGCCAACACGTTCATGGTACGGCTGCCGGTCACGATTCGATCCGCCGTGCGTGATGACGTGTCAAAATTGGAATGGTATGGGCTTCATGCCAACGTGCGTAACCTCATCCGAAAAGCATTTATGGAGCAGGTTCAGGGGAGACGGTTGATGTTGGTGGCAGATTTGAATGACTTCCCCGTCGGGCAGGTCTATTTACAATTCATCGCGGGCAATCCGAGCATCGCGGACGGCTATCACCGCGCCTATCTGTACTCGTTTAGGGTGATTGACCATTTGCGGCGGTGTGGGATAGGGTCGATGCTGCTGACGAGCGCTGAAGGGGAGTTGGTGACGCGGGGATTTAGGGAAGTCGTGTTACAAGTTGCTAAACATAATGACGAGGCACAACGACTCTATGAACGCCACCAATACAAAGTAATTGGTGAGGATGCGGGAATTTGGTCATATATCGACCATCACGGCGTCTCTCAAAGCGTCAATGAGCCGGTTTGGGTCATGCAAAAACAACTTGCGCGTCCATAAAGTCTGCGTTATTCTGTCTGGTTATGTGTTACGGCATAGATTTCAATAATCTCAACCGTAATATGAGAATGATAGTGTTTATAACACCAATTCACGGCGGTGGTTACGATAATCTATCAAACTCCTATAGACAGAATGTAAAACAAGTCTTATCGTAGTTTATGGTAAGACTGGATTGTAGCCAGAATACCCAATCGGTATACGTTGCATACGTAAAAACTAGCAGGATGTAGTATCCATGAGCGCAAGTTCACAACGCATCAGCATTCGCAAGTGGTCAGGCGGGCAACACCCGTCCTATTCGACTGTTACGCGCATGTTAGAGGCTGAAGGGCTTCGACCATTCCGGTGGAATGACCCCGCTAACCGGCAATATCCGGTGCGGTCACACGGCTATGGCAAAGTCCTGATGGTGCTGGAAGGCGCACTCGAACTGACCTTCCCCGACCAGAATCAGGTCGTAAAACTCTCCCCGGGTGACCGTGCAGACATTCCGGCTGGGGTGCGTCACGGCGTCATCGCCAGCGGGCGTGGTGTCACCTGTATTGAAGCGGCTACCAGCGGTAACGGTAGCACCCGTCGCACACAGGAAATCCCCCCCGTCAAACCTCAAGGGCGGTAAGCCAGCGACTCTCGAAGTCAGTATACCTAGCCCCTTCTCCCGACACGGAGAGGGGGCTTTCATTTTACCTTGGATGCGCCCATGACCTTCTTTGATGATTCTCACTATATGCGGCTTGCGTTGGATGAAGCCCGCGCCGCCCTCCAAACGGGGGATGTGCCGATTGGCGCGGTAGCGGTACGAGATGGCGTGGTCATCGGGCAGGGTCGCAATCGGCGCGAGGCTGACGGCGACCCCACCGCCCACGCTGAGATCGTCGCCATGCGTCAAGCCGCCCAAGCCGTTGGGGAGTGGCGGTTGGAGCGAGTCACCTTGTATTGCACCTTAGAACCGTGCATCATGTGTGCGGGGGCGATGGTGCAGTCACGACTATGGCGCTTGGTCTATGGCGCGTTGGACGTGCGATATGGGGCGGCGGGCAGCGCACTCGATTTGCTGCGGAATCCGACCTTTAATCACCAAGTCGAGGTGTATCCGGGGATTCTGGCTGCCGAGTGCGCCGCCTTACTCAACGATTTTTTCCGTGATTTACGCGGGGAGTGAGTGGGTTATCGACCATGCCCCATCTCACTCGCATTAATCCCCCGCCGTAGCCGTCAATAGCGCGGTTTGATGGCGTTCGCGTTGGGCGAGCAGATGACCAACGCCCAGTAATACCAGCGCGACAACGCCCGTCACAACCGTGAATATCCCAACCTGCCCGCGCTCAATCATCACGCCAGCCAGCACCGCAACCAACACATACGGCAGTTTGTAAATCAGCGCCATCGTCGAGAGGGTCGTCGCCCGAATCTCAGACGGGGTGCGCTCATTGACGACAATAGACATCCAAGACCGACTGACCGCGCCGCCCATGTGCATCATAAACATCACCGCCACGCCCGTGCCGCCCAACGGCAAAGCCATCCCAAACAGCGCGGCAATCATCAACAGACTCATGATGCTCAAACCAGCGAGGTCGCCCCATTTGCGGCGGATAAGGGGTAGTGTCCGCACGGCAATGGCGACGAAAACATATACAACTGAGACGAAAATCGCCAAGCCCTCGGCGTCCAAGCCAAAGTTGATGCCGACGGCTGGCATGATAATCCCCCAACTGTACAGGAAAAACACGCCGGGCAGCGCGAAAATCAGTGGCAGATACGGCAATAATCCGGGCTTGACCAAGTGACGCGCACCCATAGCAAGCTGGGCGAAATAGCCGCGTAGCGAGAA
>Ga0164241_10003960_pt1 | contig 14604 bp, 10 predicted proteins | sample OricomyardsoilBY_FD_108780 | JGI IMG/M metagenome (GOLD analysis project Ga0164241, IMG submission 108780) | Backyard soil microbial communities from Emeryville, California, USA - Original compost - Back yard soil (BY) | ecosystem: Environmental > Terrestrial > Soil > Unclassified | place: USA...
CCTGTTTTATCTGCTGGCCAAACGTAATCCATTTTCACAATAAGAAGTTGGAGCGCGGACGGCTGCCAATTAGCAAGAACGATTTCAGCCCAGCTTCGGCAGTTCAAATTCATCCGCATGATACGAACTGCGCACCATCGGCCCGCTTGCGACATGGACAAAGCCCATTTCCTCGGCGCGCACCTTATATTCCGCAAATTTCTCCGGCGTGACAAATTCCATCACCGGCAGATGTTTCAGCGACGGCTGCAAATACTGGCCGAGCGTGAGCATGTCGCAGTTTGAATTTCGCAAATCGCGCATCGCTTGAAATAATTCCTCCTCCGTTTCACCCAAGCCCAGCATCACGCCTGATTTCGTATAAATCGTGTCACCGCGCTTTTCCTTCACCTTTTTCAAAACGCTCAGACTGCGGTCGTAAGTCGCGCGATGCCGCACGCCCGGTGTCAGGCGGCGGACGGTTTCCAGATTGTGATTGTAAATGTGCGGGTTCGCCGCAAGGACATTTTCAATGCACAGATCATTGTCCAAGAAATCGGGAACTAAAACTTCAATGACGATGCCCGGATTCAATTCGCGCACTTTTTCAATCGTCTGGCGGAAATGTTCCGCGCCGCCGTCCTTCAAATCGTCGCGCGCCACGGCGGTGATGACGACGTGTTTCAATTTCATCCGCCGCGTCGCCTCGGCCACGCGCGCCGGTTCATCAGCCTCCAGCGCCAGCGGTTTCATCGTGCTGACCGCGCAAAAACCGCAGGCGCGCGTGCAGCGGTCGCCGGCGATCATGAACGTGGCCGTGCCTTTGCTCCAGCATTCCCAATGGTTCGGGCACTTGGCGCTTTCGCAAACCGTGTGAAGTTTCAGTTCGTCCAGCAGGCTGCGGGTGCGCGAGAACGTGTCGGACGTGGGCAGCGTGATCCGCAGCCATTCCGGCAGGCGCGGGCGTTTTAATTCGGTCACGGTCATCGGGAACAAATTAGCAGGAAAACATCCAACATCCAATGCCCAAAAAAGCCATCCAGCGCCGGAGATTCAGGGCGGGGCGGATTTTTCCGGAGGAAAAATTTTTATTTGCCTTGAGGCCGCGCGCGCAGGCTGATTTCGTTGGGCAAATCAACGAAGGCAATAATGAAATTAAAGACACTTCATTCATGGGCGGGCATTCTGATGTTTCTAACCCTGAACCTCCACGCCGCCACGCTTTATGTGGACTTGAACAGCGCCAACCCCACTCCGCCCTATTCCGACTGGAGCACCGCCGCGACAAACATTCAGGATGCGATTGGAGTCACGAGCGATGGCGACACGGTGCTGGTCACCAACGGAGTTTATGCCTTTGGCGGCGCAGTCATGGCGGGAGATTTAACCAACCGGGTGGCTTTGACCAACGCGATCACCGTGCAAAGCGTCAACGGCCCGTGGGTTACTGCAATTCTGGGATCGAGAACGACCAATGGGACGACGGCGGTGCGGTGCGCGTGGCTGACCAATGGCGCAGCGCTGACCGGCTTCACCTTGGCGGGCGGGGCCACGCGAAAAACAGGCGACACGCCCAGTCTGCAAAGTGGCGGCGGTGTCTGGTGTGCGTCATCCAATGCCGTGGTTGCCAATTGTGTCATCGTTTCGAATAACGCCTCCTTTTATGGCGGGGCCGTTTATCAGGGAATGGTGCAGAACAGCCTCATTAGCAGCAACGGATCTGCCTTGCCTCTCGGCGGTGCCACCTATAAATCAATCCTCAATAGTTGCACCATCGTCAGCAATTCCACTTATGGTGCCGCGAGCCCGCTGGCCATGACGAATTGTATTATTTACTACAATGGCCCGAACGGCTCGCAAAATGTATCCATCAGCGGCGGCGGAAATGCGTTTTCCCATTGTTGCTCGACTCCGCCATTGCCCGGCTTGCCAAGCCTGGGAAATTTCGACAACCCGCCGCAGTTGTTCGCGGATGGCGTTCACCTAAACACCAACTCGCCCTGCATCGGAGCCGGCATCGCCATCACGGTGGGAACCGATATTTTTGGCAACGCATGGTCAAATCCGCCGGCCATCGGCTGTGCGGAATGGACGCCGTCGCCGCTGGTCTCTGTCCCGCAGATCAAGCTTTCCGGCGATCCAGTCGGATTTAACGTCGGCAGCCTGGCGGTCGAAACGGCCTCTCCTTGCAGTTTTGCGTGGCTCAAAGATGGCGTGCCGCTGCAAGACAACGGTCATTTCAGCGGCACGCAAACCACGAATTTAACGGCGACGGGCGTGGGCTATTCCGATGCGGGCAACTATCAGGTGGTCGTAAGTAATGCCGTTGGCGTAGTCACGAGCCAGATGGCGACGCTGGTGATTCACTGCGTGGACGCGGCTGGCACCAATCCGGTTCCGCCTTACTTGAACTGGGCGACGGCGGCCACGAACATTCAGGACGCCATCACCGCCTCGGCGGCCGGCGACATTGTTCTGGTGACCAACGGGCTTTACGCCAGCGGCGGCAAATCCATGGATGGCATCATTACCAATCGTGTCGCCGTGGATAAAGCGATTCTTTTACAAAGCGTCAATGGTGCAAGTTCCACCACCATTCAAGGTGCCTGGGATTCCGTATCCACCAATGGCCCCGGAGCGATACGCTGTTTGTGGACGACGAATACTGCGATTGTGAAAGGTTTTACCCTGACCGGTGGCGCCACTCGCAGCGCAAACAATCCATTCAACAAATCCATGTATGGCGGCGGTATTTTGGGCAACTCGCCGCTGACCCAACCCATCACCAACGCGATCGTTTGGGACTGCATCATTGGGACAAATTCGGCGAGTTATGATGGCGGCGGAGCTTATTCGGCCACGCTGATCCATTGCACGATAATCGGCAATTCCGCCAACAACTTCGGTTCTGTTGGTTCAGGTTCCGGCGGCGCGGGCGGCGGAGCCGGGAACTGCAATTTGCGGAATTGTTTGATTGCCTTGAATTCATGTCAGCAAGGATATGGCGGCGGCGTGGACAGTTGCGAACTGACCAACTGTGCAGTGATACGAAATTCATCCCAGCTCATGGGGAGCGGGGCATATAATAGTTCCTTGGTGAACTGCACGGTGACCGCAAACAGTTCAAGCAGCGCCGCCGTCTATCTGTCGAGCCTGATAAATTGCATCGTCTATGGGAACGAATCGTGGATGCCCACGGCAAGCACCAACTACATCAGCTCCACATTCGTCAATTGCTGCGCCGACCCGCTGCCGGCTGGAACTGGAAACATAGACATGGATCCGCAACTGCTGGCTGACAACATTCATCTGGCGCAAGCTTCGCCTTGCCTCGGAGCCGGTGATCCAAGCTACATCACGGCCACCGATTTGGACGGCCAGCCGTGGAAAAATCCGCCTGCCATTGGTTGCGATGAATGGCAGCCCGCACCCGTCATTGGAGCGCAACCCGGCTTTCAAATCGGCTCGCCGGCGCATGGATTGACCTTGAGCGTCGTGGCGGCGGGACAAACGCCTCTCTCGTTTCTTTGGAGCAAAGATGGCGTTCCGATCCAAAACGACGAACATCATCAAAATACCGGCACGCCCAATCTGGCCATAAATAATTTGGCCCCCGAGGACGCGGGGAATTATCAGGTGGTGGTGACGAATGCAACCGGCGTCGTCACCAGCGCGGTGGTGAAGGTGGTGATCCACGCCGTGAACGCCGCGAATTTGAATCCGTTGACGCCTTACGCCTCATGGTCTGAGGCCGCAAATAACATTCAAGACGCCATTGACGCCTCGTTAACCGGCGACATCGTGCTCGTGACCAACGGGATTTATGCCACCGGCGGAATGGTGATGGCGGGCGATTTGACCAATCGGGTGGCGCTAAACAAGGCCATCACGGTCATGAGCGTCAATGGTTACAAGGTCACGACGATTCAAGGTGCCTGGGATTCCGCCGCCACCAATGGACCGGGTGCGGTGCGATGCGCCTGGGTCGGCAACGGGGCGACTTTGAGCGGGTTCACCTTGCAAAATGGCGCGACCCGGGCGACGGGCGACAGCGGCACCGGCGGCGCTCTGGAAACCGGCGGCGGCGCCTACTGTGCTTCCACCGCTGCTTTTATTTTCAATTGTCTCATCACTAATAATTCCGCCGTCTATGGCGGCGGCGTTGGCAATGGAACATTGAACAACTCTCTGGTCGTTGCGAACACGGCCAATTACGGCGGCGGAGCTTATTATATGATCCTAAACAATTGCACCATAAAAAACAATTTCGCGACCGTGTCCGGTAATGGCGCTGGAATTTACTTCTGTGCCGTCAAAAACAGCATCATCTTGGGCAACTTCAGTTATCCATTTTTTACAACGGATAATTATTATCCGACTGTGACATCGAGCGGCTTTTACTATTCCTGCACCGATCCCTTGCCGTCACACAATGCCAATATTGACGCTGATCCGGGCTTTTTGGATTTGTTCCACCTCACGCCCGCCTCTCCCTGTTTTGGCACCGGCAGCGCCGCCTACGCCAGCGGCTTTGACCTGGATGACGAGCCGTGGAACGACCCGCCTTCGATGGGTTGTGACGAAGTTGTGGCGTCAAATCTGGTCGGCGCGCTATCGGTGAACATTGTTGCCGTTTCCACCAATTTGCTCGTGAACCGGGGCGCGTTTTTTTTGGGGACTGTTGCCGGCAATGCGTCCGGGGTGGCGTGGAATTATGGCGACGGCGTGACCGTCACCAACTCCGGGGCAAGCGGCGCTCATTTGTGGACCAGTCCGGGTGATTACACCGTCACTTTTACCGCCTACAACAATGACAATCCCGCCGGCGTTTCCGCCAGCCTGTTGGTTCATGTGCAACCGCTGGCCGCGCCGCAGTTGCAATCCATTGGGATTGTGGACGGCGTTTTTCAATTTGAATTCGCGAGTCAAGGCAGCGCGAATTACACCATCCTATACACCACGAACCTGTCGCCGGCGGCAAATTGGCAAATACTGCAAACGAAATCCTTGAGCACCGGCGGCGTCATCCAAATAAACGACCCCGTCACCACAAATGGCCAGCGGTTTTACCGGGTCTTGGCGCAGTGAGGAGGCGGAATTTTATAAATAAATGCACGCAAACATCGGCTTGCGGCCGGCTTGAACGCTTGCCTTGGTTGACGATGGCAGCTTCCAACGGTAACTTTTCCCCATGATTGATGTCGCAGAAATCCAGCCGCGCGGCGCGCTGACGAAGGAAAAGTTCACGCCGCTGGCGCGGGAAATTTTCACGCTCAAGAAACAGCTCAACGCCGTCATTCTCGCGCATAATTATCAGGTGCCGGAAATTCAGGACGTGGCGGATTTCGTCGGCGATTCGCTCGGCCTCGCACAGCAGGCGGCCAAGACGGACGCGGATGTCATCGTGTTCTGCGGCGTGCATTTCATGGCGGAGACGGCGAAGATTTTGAACCCGGACAAAATCGTCGTGCTGCCGGACAAGGACGCGGGCTGTTCGCTGGAAGAAAGTTGTCCGGCGGAAAAACTGGCGGAATTACAAAAGACCAATCCGAATTTTTGGACGATTGCCTACATCAATTGCAGCGCGGCGGTGAAGGCGTTGTGCGACGTGATCGTGACGAGCGGCAACGCGGAAAAAATCGTGAACGCCGCGCCGAAGGGCAAAGATATTTTGTTCGTGCCGGACGAGAATCTCGGCCAATGGGTGATGGAGCAGACCGGTCGGCCGATGACGTTGTGGAAGGGAAATTGTTACGCGCATGTCGAGTTTCAACGCGAACAAGTATTGGCGGCAAAGGAGCAATTTCCAGATGCCAAAATCATTGTTCATCCCGAAAGTTTGCGCGAAGTGCGCGAACTGGCGGACGCGGTTTGTTCGACGGAAAAAATGATCACGTTCTGCAAAAACGATCCGGCGCGGCGGTTTGTCATCGTCACGGAATCGGGCATCATTCATCGGATGCAGAAGGAATGCCCGGACAAGGAATTTCTCTGCGCGCCGGTTTTCAACGTGATGCGGATGCCGGGCGATAACTGCCGTTGCAGCGAGTGCAAATTCATGAAGTTGAACACGCTCGAAAAGGTGCGCGACTGCATGAAAAATCTCGCGCCGCGCGTGGAACTGCCGCCGGAAATTATTGACCGCGCCCGCCTGCCGATTGAACGGATGCTGGAAATTTCCGCGAAGCCGCTGGCGAATGCGGGGTAAGTCGAGCGCTGGATTTTTTTTGGCGGGGCGAGCATCTCCGTGCGACGAAGACGGGTGACGCAACCTCGGAGAAAACGCCGTCGTCTCAGTAAAACAAACCAAGTAAAGACAATGAAAGATCAAGCCGCAAAATTTTTGGAAGAGAAATTAAAACGATTGAGCTATCGTGAAATTGCCGAAGGGCTTGCAAATACCGGCGCTGAAATTCTTCTTCAATTGCTCGATTCTAAATCAACTAAAGTTGGAAATACGGCCGCAGATTTTCTTGCCAACAAGCAAGGCCTCCCGCTTGTGATTTCCGCAATTATGGAGAATAAAATTGAAACCAAATTGGGAAAAATAAGAGCGAAGAACATTTTGTTTGGCTTTGGACGTAAAAATCCAGAGGCGTTAAATGCGTATCTTAAACTTTTACAAGACCAAAACGACGAAATTGCATATAACTCTTTATTGGCTTTAGTGGTATGGGGAGATCGTCGTGTAATTCCGGCGATCAAGGAACGACAAGCAACAGTAAAATCTGTAGAGGACGCTAAAAAATTTCAACTGGCTTGCGAGGCCATAGAGAAATCAAATTTAGCAATTTTCAGCCCTCACGTTTCCTTTTCAAGAGATGCTTGGAAATAAAATTTTGCACTCAACACGCCAACCAAAACACGGCGAAGTGCCAGTGAAAAATAAAGGCTGAAAAACTTCGCTCAAAACATCCGCAGCAATTCCACCAAGCCGTAGGCGATGGCGGCGCTGATCGGCAGCGTCAGGACCCACGCCCAGATGATCCGTTCAATGACGGACCATTTCAGCGCGCTGAACCGTTTGGCCGCGCCGACGCCCATGATGGCCGTGGTGGTGACGTGCGTGGTGGAAACGGGCATGCCCAGCAAGGCGGTGCCGAGCAGCACGCTGGCGCTGGCGGTTTCAGAGGCAAAACCGTTGACGGGCTGAAGTTTCACCAATTTATGGCCCAGCGTCTTGATGATGCGCCAGCCGCCCAGCGCCGTGCCGGCGGCCATGGTAAGCGCGCACATGGCTTTGATCCAGAAGGCGATGTCCAGCGTCTGGCCGGGCAACGGCTCGGCCGTTTTCAAAAAATTGAGCCAGTGAGGCAATTCATCGAACGTGCCGGCCTTGGTGGCGGCGGCGAGCGCGAGCGCAATGATGCCCATGGTCTTTTGGGCATCATTCGTGCCGTGGGCAAAACCCAGATAACTGGAGCTGAAAATCTGGAGGAAACCAAAGGTCTTGGAAACGGTGCGGGGACGGACTTTTTGCAGCGAGATGTAAAGTCCGGCCATGATGATGAAGGCGAATAAAAAACCAAAAATCGGTGAGATCACCATCGGCAGGATCACCTTGTAAAACACGCCGGCACCGTCCCACCAATGTTTGCCCAAAGCGGGCGCCTGACTCCAGATGATGGCGTGAACATTGCCGTGGGCGGCGGCCAGAGCGGCACCGCACAGGCCGCCGACCAGCGCGTGGCTGGAGCTGGAGGGCATCCCGAAATACCAGGTGAGCAGATTCCAGAAAATTGCCGAGAGCAGCGCGCAGATCAACATCTGCGAGGCAAATCCGGCGGGAACGAGGTTGGTGTCCACGAGGCCGGAGGCGATGGTCTTGGCGACGGCGGCCCCGATCATGGCCCCGATCAGGTTGAAGATGGTGGCCAGAATGATCGCCTGGCGCGGGGTCAGCACCTTGGTGCCGATGATGGTGGCGATGGCGTTGGCGGTGTCGTGAAATCCGTTCGTGTAGGTGAACACCAGCGCCACGAAGATGACGGTGAATACCAGAAACATGGCCGTCAGGAATTTTTCAGGACGATTTGGGAGACGACGTTGCCGACGTCGCGGCAGCGGTCAATGATTTTTTCCAGCAACTCGTAAAGGTCTTTCAAAACGATGACTTTCAGCGCTTCATGCCGGCCGCTAAACAGGTCGCGGTAAAGTTCCATGATGGCCTTGTCGGCGTCGCCCTCAATCTGCTGCAGGCGGTCGTTCCACTTTTTGACTTCATCGAGGTTGATGCCGGCACGCAGGCTCTTGACGAGGTTCACGATGCACTCGGTGGCCTGCTCGACGTATTTGATCTGCCGGGAAAAATCCACGCCCTTGACGTGCTGCGGCACGAGCAGGATGCGTTCGCCGAATTTCTCGACGGTCTTGGGGATGCGGTAAAGCGCCAACGCGAGCGATTCGATGTCCTCGCGCTCCAGCGCGGTGATGAAGGTGGTATAGACGGCGTTGCAGATCTGCCCGGTGATTTCCTTGTCCTTGCGGCGGGCGTTGGCAAAAGCCTCAAGCTGGACGGGTTCGTCGAGCGCCCGGCTTAACTGCACGAGGGTGGCGACGCTGTTGTGGGCCTCAAGCGCGCTGGCTTCGAGCAGGCCGAAAAACATGTCCTCTTTGCCAAGGAGTTTCTGGAGTGAAAACATAGTTTAATTTTACGGGATTTGGCGGACAGGAGGAATCCGGCCGCGAAGATTCTGCAATTTTCCCGCCCCAAAGCAAGCCGGGAACGTCGTTGTTGTCACGCAATTGTAACCCGCCCGACTTATGGCCGTAACGCCGCCGCCGCAATCTGCACCCCGACACGACTGAACAATTATGACAAAACCTCATCGAAACAAACTTACCAAAAACCTGACCTGCCTGGCCGGCGCGGCCTTGACCGTCATGGCAACCCAGGCGCCCGCCGAAATCACCGGTGATTCCCTGATCAATAAACTGGAGCAGAAAGGCGTTTTATCCGCTGACGAGGCGAAGGAATTGCGCCTGGAGAACCAGGAGGACTACAACCACAGCCTGACCAACAGCCTGGGCAAATCTTTCGCCAAATTCACCGACATGCCCAACTGGGTGAACAGTTACAAGATCGGCGGCGATTTCCGGGGGCGCGTTGATCAGATCAGCGTCACGGACAATGACAATGCCGTCAACCGGCTGCGGTTCCGCTACCGTCTGCGCTTCGGCATCGTGGCAAATATTTTGGACAACATAGAAGTCGGCTTCCGCCTCGGCTCCGGCGACAGCGGCGGGAACGCGCTTTCCAACAATACCACGTTGGAAAACAACGCCACCAAGAAGCCAATCTGGATTGACGAAGCCTACGGCAAATGGACGGCAATCAACGACGGCGACTGGCTGCTCGCGGCGACGCTTGGCAAGATGAGCAATCCGTTTAATTTCACGCCGATGGTGTTCGACCCGGATTTGACGCCGGAAGGCGCGGCCGTTAACGGCGGCTACACCATCAATGACCAACAGAGCCTCAGCTTTGCCGGCGCGGGGTTTGTGCTGGATGAAGAATCCGGCAGCACGCGCGATCCGTTTCTTTACGGCGGACAAGTGGCGCTGAATTCAAAATGGAATTCCAAACTGTCCAGCAGCGTCGGCGTGGGCGCGTTTCAATTCGTCAATCCATCGCAACTCACCACCGGCAACGTGCCCTACAACAACCGGGGCAATTCCCGCAGCGTGGGCGGCGCGTTGCTCTACAATTACAATCCCATCATCGCCGATGCGAGCGTGACCTACATGTTCGATGGCGCCCCGCTTTATGCCGGCAAGTTTCCTGTCAAAGTGGCCGGCGAATACATCAACAACCCCGGCGCGGGCCAGAACAACAACGGCTACTGGGCCGGCGTGACCTTCGGCAAATCCGGCAAAAAACACACCTGGGATTTGAGCTACCGCTACGAATACCTGCAGGCCGACGCGTGGTATGACCAGTTGGCGGACGATGACAATGCCGCCTACTATCAAAATGCACCAAACGGCGGCGGCGCTCCCGGCGTCTATGGCGGCACTAATCTCAAGGGCCATTTGGTCAAGCTCAACTATTCGATCACCGATTACCTGACCTTCACGCTCACCGGCTACCTCACGGATGTCATCAACAACAAGGCTTACAACAATGTGAGCGAACCCAACAGCGACACTTTCCATTTCATGGCCGACCTGGTGTGGAAATTCTAAATGTCACCAAAACGTAACTAACACCTTTCAAAAAAATTGACCAAACTAAAAATAATTATGAACAAACTCATCCTCACCCTGTTCGGCGGCGCGGCTCTGCTCGTATCGCAGACCGGCGCTCAAGCCCAGACGCTCATCAACGGCGCCGGCTCCACCTTCGACTACCCGGCCCTGACCAAATGGTTTGAAGCCTATGGCAAAACGGATGCCGACGTGCGTTTCAATTACGCCTCCATCGGTTCCGGCGGCGGACAGAAACAGTTGCTCAATCAAACCGTGGATTTTGGCTGCTCGGACGCGCCGATGAAAGATTCGGACATGGCCGCCGCGCCGGGCAAAATCCTGCACCTGCCCATCGTCGCCGGTGGCGTGGCCATTATTTACAACCTGCCGGGCAATCCGAAATTGAAAATGGACGGCGACATCATCGCCAACATTTTTCTCGGCAACATCACCAAATGGAACGACCCGAAAATCGCCGCATTGAATCCTGACGCCACTTTGCCCGATCTGCACATCGTGCCGGTTCATCGCTCGGAAGGCAGCGGCACGACCTTCATTTTCACCGACTATTTGAGCGCGGTGAATCCGGCCTGGGCGGACTCTGTCGGCAAAAACACTTCCGTGCGCTGGCCCGCCGGCATCGGCCTCGGAGCCAAAGGCAGCGAGGGCGTCGCCGGCCAGGTCAAACAAATCTCCGGCGGCATCGGCTACGCGGAACTGGCCTACGCCAACCAGAACAAAATGGCTTATGCGGACGTGAAAAACGCCGCCGGCAAATTTATTTCGCCGTCGCCGGATTCCGTCAGCGCCGCGCTGGCCACCGCCACCATCCCGGACGACTTCCGTTTCTCGATGGTCAACCCGCCCGGCGAAGCGGCCTATCCCATCGCCGGCGCAAGCTGGGCGCTGGTTTATCAGCAGCAGAAAAATTCCGAGCACGGCAAAAAACTCGTCGCCTTTCTGAAATGGGCGGTCACCGACGGCCAGAAAATTTCCGCCACGCTGGACTATGCGCCGCTGCCGGAAAATGTCCAGCAACGCGAACTGGCCTTGATTGAAACAATTAAATACTGACTTCGCTCCGCCGCCCGTTCATTTTTAGGGCCGAGCCGGACGAAGAGCGTGTTCCTCCCGCTCTTCGTCCTTTTTGTCTGGTTAAACATTGAAATGGTGAACATCGAAAATCAAACGGCCGGCACTCCCGGCAGCGGGCGGTTCGGCGACCTTGCTTTCAGGTGGCTGACGCGGCTGCTGGCGCTGTCCATTTTCGTCCTGATCACGCTCATCGGCCTGGAGCTTTACAATGGTTCCAAGCTTTCGATGCATCACTTCGGCTGGCATTTTTTGGTGAGCAGCGAATGGGATCCGGTGAATGACGTTTATGGCGCACTGCCGTTCATTTTCGGCACGGTCGTTTCCTCCATCATCGCGCTGGTCATCGCCGTGCCGATCAGCGTGGCCACCGCCGTCTATCTCACCGAACTCGCGCCGCAATGGCTGCGGCAGCCGCTGGTCATGTTCATCGAACTGCTCGCCGCCATCCCCAGCGTGATCCTCGGCCTGTGGGGCATTTTTGTGATGGTGCCGTGGCTGCACCTCCATCTGTTTCCGGCCATGCGAAGCACGCTGGGATTCCTGCCGTTGTTTCAAGGCGCGGACTACGGCCCTTGCATGTTGGCCGCCGGCATCATCGTCGCGATCATGATCATTCCGATCATCACGTCGGTTTCGCGGGAAATCCTCCGCTCCGTGCCGGGTCTGCAACGCGAAGCCGCCTACGCGCTCGGCGCGACGCGCTGGGAAGTCACACGCATCGCCGTGTTGAGCTACTCGAAGAAAGGAATTTTTGGCGCGGTCATTCTTGGACTTGGCCGTGCGCTCGGCGAAACGATGGCCGTCACCATGGTCATCGGCAATGCGCCGCAGATTGTTGCGTCATTGTTCAAGCCCGGTTACACGCTGGCCAGCGTCATCGCCAACGAGTTCAATGAGGCCACCGGCCGGATTTATCCCAGCGCCCTGTATGAACTGGGCCTGGTGCTGCTGGGCGTGACGGTGGTCGTGAACATCTTCGCGCAACTGCTGCTGAAAACTTTCGCCGGTCCGTCTGTCAAACCGCAACACTAAAAACAAATGGATATTTGGATGAATGGATTATTGGATTATTGGAGGGGTGAATGGTTTCCCATTCATCCATTTATCCATTCATCCATCAACCCCGTGCTATGACTGCTTCCAACCACCACTGGCGTCAGTTCAAAAACCTGTTCATGCAGGGGTTGACGCTCGTCTGCGCGGTGCTGGTCGTCCTGCCGCTGCTGCTCGTGTTTTTTCATCTGGTGAAGGAAGGGTTCGGCGCGCTGAACTGGAATTTTTTTACGAAACTGCCCAAGGCCGTCGGCGAACCCGGCGGCGGCATGGCCAATGCCATCGCCGGCACGTTCATCCTGCTCGGCCAGGCCGCGCTGGTCGGCGTGCCGGTGGGCGTTCTCGGCGGCGTTTATCTTTCCGAATACGGCTCGTCCAAGCTGAACTGGTGGCTGCGCTTTGCCGCCGACATTCTCAACGGTGTGCCGTCCATCACCTGGGGCATCGTCGTCTATGCGCTCATGGTCGTGCCGATGCGCGGCCCCTCGGCGCTCGCGGGCGGCGTGGTGCTTGGGCTGATGATGATTCCGCTCGTCATGCGGACGACGGAAGAGGTTTTACAGCTTGTGCCCGCCGGCTATCGCGAAGCCGCCTTCGCCCTCGGCATTCCGCAATGGAAGACCATCGTGCAAATCGTCCTGCGCACCGCGCTCAAAGGCATTGTCACCGGCGTGCTGCTGGCGCTGGCGCGCGTGGCCGGCGAAACCGCGCCGCTGCTGTTCACCGCGTTCGGCAATCTTGGCTGGGCGCATTCGCTGAAGGAACCCATCGCCGCCCTGCCGCTCCAGATTTTCAACTACGCCATTTCGCCCTATGACGACTGGCACCGGCAGGCGTGGGCGGGCGCGCTGGTGCTGCTGCTGCTGGTGCTGGTCATCAACGTCAGCGTGCGTTTTCTCACGCGCGACCGTTTCGGCAAACGCCAATGATTTTTTGAAATTGCCATGACTGAAACCAACGACATGCCACAGACCACGCCGAAAACGGGCGACAACGCCGCCGCCATTCCGGCTCTGGCCGTCCGCAACCTGGCGGTCCACTTTGGCAAAAACAAGGTGCTCAAGGATGTCACGATTGACATCGCCGCGCAGGCCGTCACGGCCATCATCGGGCCGAGTGGCTGCGGCAAATCCACCTTTCTCCGCGCGCTCAACCGGATGCACGAACTGAATCCCGACGCGCACATGGACGGCGACATCCGCTTGTTCGGCGACGACATTTATGCGCGGCACGTCGAACCCGTCGTCGTGCGCCGGCGCGTGGGCATGGTATTCCAGAAATCGAACCCGTTTCCGACCATGTCCATCGCCGAAAACGTCACGGTCGGCCTGCGCCTGAACGGGATGAAGGATAAAAAGCTTCTGGCTGGACGCATTGAGCAATCATTGCAGATGGCCGCGTTATGGGATGAAGTTAAAGACCGCCTGAACGCGCCAGCCATCAGCCTGTCCGGCGGGCAGCAGCAACGCCTCTGCATCGCCCGCGCGCTGGCCGTAAAGCCGGAGGTGCTGCTGATGGATGAACCGGCTTCGGCGCTGGATCCGCTGGCCACGCAGAAAATCGAGGATCTGATCATTGATCTGAAAAAGGAATACACGATTGTCATCGTCACGCACAACATGCAGCAGGCCGCGCGCATCTCGGATTTCACGGCGTTCTTTTACCTGGGCGAACTGGTCGAATTCGACCGGACCAAGAAAATTTTCACCAACCCGGCCAGGAAGCAGACGGAAGATTATGTCACCGGCCGGTTCGGATAATTATCAAACTCATCCTCGTGATTCAAATTCGAGGATGAAGACGAGAAAAATTAAAAAATAGCCATGGAAAATCATTTTGAAGCGGGACTTGAGGATTTGCGGCAAAAGCTGCTGCTGATGGCCAGCCGCGCCGAAACCGTCGTGAACGAATCCGTCCAGGCGCTGATGCAGCGCGACCACGACCTGGCCCAGCGCGTCCGCAGCGACGACCAGATCATTGACCATTTTGAGATCGAGATTGATGAGATGGCCATTCACCTCCTCACCAAGGCGCCGCTCGCCAGCAACCTCCGGCTCGTGACCGTGGCGATGAAGATTTCCCAAAACCTCGAACGCATCGGCGACGAGGCGACCAAAATCGCCAAGCGCGCCCGCGACCTTTCGCAGGAGCCGCCCGTGAAGATCAGCCTCGACCTGCCGCGCATGGCGGGCCTCGACGAGGGCAACCCCTACACTTTCATCGAATGCGTGCCGAACATCTATCCCATCAAGGGGCACGCGATCGCGGTGACACCGGGCCAGGAGATCC
>Ga0164241_10003961_pt1 | contig 14603 bp, 12 predicted proteins | sample OricomyardsoilBY_FD_108780 | JGI IMG/M metagenome (GOLD analysis project Ga0164241, IMG submission 108780) | Backyard soil microbial communities from Emeryville, California, USA - Original compost - Back yard soil (BY) | ecosystem: Environmental > Terrestrial > Soil > Unclassified | place: USA...
AGTGATACTGGTGGGCGATACTGGGATTGAACCAGTGACCTCTTCCGTGTCAGGGAAGCGCTCTCCCGCTGAGCTAATCGCCCGGGATCCGTCGTCGTGACGGGTGGTACGAGGTGGGAACGGGATTCGAACCCGTGTACACGGCTTTGCAGGCCGTTGCCTCGCCTCTCGGCCATCCCACCGCGGAGGCGGTCCGAGTAAGAGCCCGGCACCTCTTCCGAGCGGACGACGGGATTCGAACCCGCGACCCTCACCTTGGCAAGGTGATGCGCTACCAACTGCGCTACGTCCGCGTCACTCCCGCATCCGTCCCCGGCTGCGTGAGCCCGGCAACTCTATCCGACGTGGTGCACGGCATCCAAACCAGGCACCACTCCCGTGTTGTCGACCACCACGTCGGACCTGACGACGCCTGCGCCGAGCCATCCCCGATGGCTGCCCAACCCCTCGATGGGCCCGGTCCGGATCGTCTCGTCGACGATCGGGGCCGGCTGGCGAAGGCGGTCATGACCTGCTCGTTCGGATCACCGGGATCCGGGCGGGTGGAGCCGGCTCATGCCTCGAACGAGTCGTGAATCGGGAGGTCCCGCAGATCCGGCTCGATCTCGAAATACGCGGCCTCGGACCCGCTCGGCACGATCTCGACGCTGCGGTCGAGGAAGTCCATGAGGTCGGGGGTGTGGGTCAGCAGTCGCGCGGCCTGCTCGCCCGACCGGAGCTCGATGATGGTGCCGTCGTACACCGGGAAGACCTGCACGTCGCCCATGCCGGCCGGGCCGCGCACGCCCTCGGCCAGCAGGTCGCGGCTGAAGATCCAGCTGATCGCCGGGCTCTGGTCGATGGAGAGCAGCAGCTGGACCGCGAACGGATCGTCGCTGCGATAGCGGAATTCGGCGTGCACCGGCGGCATGCTCGGGTCCGAGATCAGGATCATCTCGGTCACCGCGGCCGTCATGCGGTACTCCACCGTGTTGAAGTCGTACATCGTCGTCGTCCCCGCCGTCCGGTGGCCTGCGCTCGGGAGTTTTCCCTCGTCGTGGTGTTCAGGCCGTTCCTCTCGAAGTGGGGACGGAGCACCCCCGGACCCATCACGCAGACTTTTCGAGTTCACCCGATTGGAGTACAAGTCCAGGGATTCTCTGCCGTTGAGTGCCCGGATGCTCGCGCTGCGTGGTGGGCGAGGGCCTGGTGAACCCGGCCGTCCAGATCGGGTACAGTCTGCTCTGCTCGTCTACGCACGAGGTTCCCGGGCGATTAGCTCAGCGGGAGAGCGCTTCGTTCACACCGAAGAGGTCACTGGTTCGATCCCAGTATCGCCCACGCAGGTCAAAGGCCCTGATTCGAACAAACGAATCAGGGCCTTTTGTGGTGAGAGGCAGCAGAAAGGCATCAGTCGCCGTCATCGAGGGCGCGCAAGATGCGTTCGGCGTCGTCGGTCCGCCGGGTGTAGAGATCCAACGTCGTCGACGCCCGTTCGTGCCCCATCACCCGCTGCACCATGTTCGGCGGCACGCCGTCATCGACCAACCAGGTCGCATAGGAGTGGCGCAGGTCGTGATAGCGCAATCCGCCCGCCTGACGACGAGCGACCTCGGCAACCGCCGCGCCTTCGCTGTCCATAGTGGCCCGGACCCGCCGGCCCTCGTCGCCGGTCCACGACGCCACCCAGCGATCACCGTCTCGGGTGACGGCACCGAGCAGACCGGCCCGGACGAGCGAGGGCCGCCAGACTCGGGACCGGAAGTTGGTGCGTCGGTGGGCGGCCCCGACCTCATTGCCGAACAGCAGATCAGCCTCGCCGTACCCGAACTGCTCGATGTGCTCACGAAGGATCTCGACCAGCCAACCCGGCAGCGGCACCGATCGACGACCAGCCGCGGACTTGGGGTAGCCCTTGAACCGGGTGTGGCCGGAGACCTCCACGACGGTGCGGATCACGCGCAGCCGGCCGGCGTCCAGGTCGACGGCGTCGCCACAGAGGCCGGCGGCCTCACCCCAGCGCAGACCAGCCCCACCGGCGACGCCGACGATGCCCCTGTACCGAGGGGGAACGGCCGGGAGCAGCTTGCGCCTGAACTTCACCCGCTCGATCACCTGCTCGTCGTGATCCTGCTTGCGGCGCTTCGGCACCCGGATGTCATCGCAAGGGTTGTAGGCGATCAGTCGATTCCGGACCGCTGAGCGCATGACACCGTTCATCAGCCGGCGACACTCGCCGACCGTGGCGGGCGACAGCCGCTGGCTCAGCCCGGTGATCCAGGTCTGGATGGCCAGATGGTCGATCTTGCCGAGCGGCCACGCCTCCCACTGTTTGAGCACGTGGTTCCGCATCACCGAAGTGTCGCGGGCCGACGTCGTCGCCTCGGTGTTCCAGGACGCCATCCACTGGCGGGCGTGCTCGCCGAACGACATCCGGCCGGCGTGCGGCGACACGTAGGTGCGTGTTGCTGTCGCCGTCTTCATCTGGGCCAGGAACACCGACGCCTCCCGCTTGGTGGGGAACGTCTTGGACTCCTGACGCCCCGCCGGCGAGCGCCAGTACGCCCGCCATTTGCCCGCGTCGGTCCTGCGGATGGCGACCATGTCAGGCAGCCGGCAGGTGATCGAGCCAGTCGTGCAGTGCCTTGCGCGGGACCATCCAGCGCCGGCCGATCCGACGCGCGGGAATCACCCCGTCCCGGGCGAGCTGGTAGGCGGTGGCGCGGGAGATCCCCAGCAGCTCGGACACCTGCTCGATGGTGTAGGTCAGTTGCTTGGTGTCGATGACCCTGGCCAGTCGCGGATCCATCATCGGTTCGTTCCTTTCGGTCGGCCCGACGGTCTTCCGCCGGTGCTGTGGTTCCTGGCGATGACGGCGGCCAGGACGCCGAGATTCAGGAGATGGCGCCGTACTCCCAGTGCCAGGGTTCGGGTTTGGAGCCGCCGGCTTGGGCCCAGGCGGGGTGAATCCAGCCGAAGCGGCCGGTGTTGGTGGTGAGCCAGTCGAAGGCCGGGCCGGCGCCGGTGTTGACGGCACAGCAGCCTCCGATGTCGACGGCCTTGCCCCAGCCGTGGTTGGAGGTGCCGGGGTTGGCGCACAGGCTGCCCTTCTCGAGGCGGCATTGGACTTGTTCGTCGTAGGAGCGGTAGCCGTCGGTGATTCCGGTGTTCTGGCCGAACTGGGCTTTGAAGGCGGTGTTGAGCTGGTCGAACGCGGTGGCGGCGCCGCATTCGAGTTGCAGGGCCGGCGCGGACGGCACCGGGCAGAGCGCGGTCGCGGGGATGCGCCCGTTCTGGTAGCCACCCCAGGCAGCGGAACCACCGTCGCCGGACGAGGCGGCGGCCAGATGCGCGCAGGAGCCGGCGGCGGCCCGGGCGACGACGGCGGTCGCGGTGCCGGCCACGGCGGCCGGGCCGGTGCCGGTGTCGAGCGCGGCGACGATGCCGGTGGCCTGCCGGTAGCTGTCGCGGTAGATGCCGCCGTCGCTGGACGGGGAGCCCTGCACGGCCTGGGCGACGGTCCAGGGTGAGGCGGTCTGCCAGTCGGTGACGGTGACCATCCGGTCGAGGAACTTGCCGGTGGCGGTGGCCGGGTTGATCAGCTGGTCGGGGCTGCCCCACCCGGTCATCGGGCGTTGCTGGAACAGGCCGATGCTGTCGAGGTTGTTGCCGACCTTGTCGTGCGGGTAGTTCAGCGACTGACGGGCGACGGCCCGCTCGGTGTCGTTGAGCTGCCGGCCTTCGGCGGACCCGACGAGGGTGCTGGTGCCGTCGTTGGCGTAGTTGTAAAGGCTGGACTCAGCCAGGGCAGCGGCGACCGCGATGGCCGCCCCGGTCGGGCCGAGGCCACGGCCGAGGGCGACACCGACGACGGTCTTGGCGTTCGCCTCCTGCGCGGCATCCAGCCCGGGCGCGATGCCGGTGACGGCTTCAGGTGCACATTCGCCGCCGCTGATGGCTCGGGCGATGGTGCTGATGGTGGCGCCGCGAGCGCCGGCCATGGTGCAGCCGGTGAGCAGGACACCGGCCACGCCGAGCAACAGCCCGACCAGGGTGGACCTTGCGCGATTCATCGAGGCTCCGCGGTCGCGGTGACGACCCGCCAGCCGTCGTCGGTGTAGATGACGGTCAGGGCGAGGGAGCCGGCGTCGGTACCGACGCCGGTGCTGGCCAGGCCCGGTTGGAACGCCCGCATGGCCGGGTCGGTGATGCGGCGGCTGCCCGGCAAGGTCTTTCGGTTCGTGGTGGGCAGCTGCCGGGCCAGGGTGGGGTCGGCCCAGCGGCTGACCTGGTCGCACCAGGCCTGGTCGGAACCGCCGGCGTACCAGGCGTCGACGAACCGGGCGGTCACATCGAGAGCGCCAGCCTGGTCGTCTTCGGGCACGTACCCCGAACCGTCACCCTCGATCGTTGTGGTGACCGGGACGCCGACGACGGCCGGCGGCGTGGACGATCCGGCCGACCGGTTGCGGGTCGGCTCGGGTGAGGGGGTGTATCCGTACACCCGGTACAGGCAGGCGTCGCGATCCGGGCCCTTGGCCCATTGCGCCGCGCATTGCTCCGGTTTCGTCGGCACCGCAGTCGGTTTGGTCGTCGCAGTTGTGGATGACTCGAGGGCCGGCGCACTGGTGACGCCGGCCGCGGGCGCTGCGGCGGTGCTCGGGTCGCCGTCGAGGATGGTCTTGGTGAGCAGGGCCAGGGCCAGGCCGGCGAGGACCAGGGCGATGAGCCGGCCGCGGGAGCGGAGGGGCCAGCGCCAGGCGGTGCGTGCGTTCATCAGATCCTCCTGGGGTCGTCGGCGGTGTGGGGCCAGCGGGTGGTGCGGGTTTCGGGTCGGCCGTGATCGGCCCACGGCGGCGGGTCGGGGGGCCGGAACACCGCGGTGTCGTCGGCCGGCGCGGCTGCTGGCCGGTCGGTGCGGGCGGGGTGAAACACGCGGTCGTCGTCGGCGAGCACCCAGCGCTGCCCGTTCCAGACCTGCCGGTGCAGCTGGCCGGCGGCCGGCCGCAGCTCGGTCGCCGATCCGGCCGGCTCGGCCACCCCGTTCGGCTTCGAGGTCGCAGCTGCAACGACGGGGATCACGCGGGTTGGCTCATCCGCTGGTCGCCGGCCGGCGACGGCGGGGGTGATCCGGGGGATGGTCGTGGTCACCGGCTCGACGGCCGTCGCGGCGGGTGGTGCCGAACCGGCGGCCGGCTTGGCCAGCGCCGGAGAGGTGCGGCGTCTGACGATGGTGACCTGCTCGGGGCGGCTCGGCCGGGCCGGTTCGGTCGGCGTGACCGGGTCGGTCGGGTTCTCCTGCGGGTCGCTGACCCGGTGACTGGTCCCGCGGCGCCAGCGGGGCAGTGGAGTGAGCCGGTGCAGGCCGGCCATCGCCCGGCGCCGCTGCTCGGACAGCTGGTGCGGGTTGCCGGTGGCGGCGTAGGACAACATGCCGGTGATGCGTTTGATCGGCCGGGTGAGCAGCCACACGACCAGCGAGACCAGGGCCAGGATGATCACCCCGGAGTTCGGGTCGACCTGGAACCCGGCGATGGTGGTGGGGCTGAGCATGACCATGGACAGGTAGGTCATGAGGGCGCCCGCCGCGCTGAACATGAGCACGACGAGCAGGCTGCTCACGGCCACGCCGAGGACGCGGCGGGCCAGTTGTGGGCGGACCATCATGCCGATGCCGACGAACAGCCCGGCGATCAACGCGAGCCGCAGCAGCAGCCGCGCGGTCAGCACAGCGGTATATGCGGCGGCGGGGAACGGCGCGGCGGCGGCGGAAGCGGCCAAGGCGCTGAATCCGGCGGCGGTGCGGTTCCCGGCCCGGCCCTGGATGTAGGGGTAGATCGTGTTGCCGGCGTCCTGGATGGCGGACCGGTATTCGGCTTCAGTGGCGGCGACGACGTTGCCGGGCGGGCCGGGCTTGTCCGATCGTCCGCAGACCTGCTGGTTGTCCTGGTAGGTGCACCACACGGTGCCGGCCGGAGCGTTCTGCTGGATCTTGGTCAGGTCCGGGAGCTTGAGGTTGACGGCCTGCCCGTTGAGGAAGCGGGCGCCGAGGTCGGCGTCGGGTCCGGTCAGGTTCTGCGAGCCGATCATGCCCTGCTGCCAGTACCGTTGGATGGTGTTGCGCACCAGCACTTCCGGGTAGAGCCAGCGCCGCAGGTAGTCGGCGTTGACCGGGTCCTTCGGGTCCGGCGTGTACTTGGTCGTGCACGCGGTGCCGGAGACTTTGAGGAACCCGTCGTCGTCGAAATAGGGCACGAACAGGGCGGTCTGGTCGAACTGGCAGTGCTGGATCTGCGGCAGCACGTCGGCCGGGAGCCGGCTGAGCACCTGGGTGTCGATGCGTTGCTGGGCGTCGACAAGGGCCTGGTCGGCGGAGCGGATCAGGTCCATCGGCGCGGCCGCGGCGACGGTGACGACCACCAGGCCAGCGAGGGCGGCGGTGACCCGGCGCAGCACCTCGGGCAGGTTCCCGCGGATCGCCAGGGCCAGGACGGTCAGGCCGAGCATGACCAGCGGCAGCCACACCCATGGCTGGATGAGCACGGCGTAGCCGGCGGTGGCGACGGTGCCCATGACCTTGTCGAGGCTGCTGAAGGTGTCCGGGTCCAGGGCGCGGGCCCGCATGCCGGTGGCCCACGCGTCGAGCAGGACGGCACCGCCGAGGAGCCAGTTCCCGAGTTGGGTGGACTGAGATGCGCCGGAGCCGTCCCATGGGGACTGGATCCCGACGAGTTGGGTGACCGAGTTGACGCAGCCGGGGTCGTAGGACCACCAGAAGAATCCGGCGTAGCCGTGGTCGCCGTAGGCGGTGCCGTCGAACGGCAAGCCGGCCTGCGGGTCCAGGAACCCGGCCACCCCCGCGCCCGGGGTCTCCGCCGGTGGGGCGAGCCGGCAGTAATCCGACGCAGTCGGCACCTCCGGACCGATCGGATCCGCAGCGGCCGGCGGTACGGCGACGAGCAGCAGCCCGACGACCAGGGCGAGCGGCCAGAGCCGGCAGCGGCTGGTCATGATGCGGCCCGGTGGAACGTCTGGCCGGGGGCAGATTCCAGGGCCGACCAGAGCCAGTCGAGATGGTCGCCGTCGCGGGCGATCTCGATGAGTTCTTTGAAGCCGGCGCCGCCGCGGGAGTAGAACAGGAACTGCCGGGCCACGTCCTCGTGCTCGTCAGTCGGTCGGGGCAGGTCCAGCAACGCCTGCTCATACCCGACGCCGGTCGGGATCTGCACCAAACCCAGGGCTCGGGCTGCGGCTTGTTCGTCGTCCATCCGGCCCAGGAACGCGCCGCCGATCAGGTTCCGCAGGGTGTCGTTGTCCGACCCGGCGGCCTCTTCCTGTTTCGCGGCGAGCACGGCCAGGTTCTGTTTGCGGCTGTTGCGGGCGAACTCGGTCAGCATCAACCGGCCCGACGACAGCTGTTCAAGGAAATGGACCTCGTCGAGGGCGACGCCCTTGCGTTGCCCGGCGGGCAGGCCGTAGACCCAGCGCAGGCACAACCAGGACGCCAGGTTCAGGATCGCGACACCCTGGCGGGCCTCGTCGCCCCAGTACTCCTGCCCGACATGCTGATCAGGGAGGGCGATGCCCTTGGTGGAGAAGAACATCAGTTGCCGGTCGAACGGGACCACATCGTGCTCGTCGCGTTCCGGGAACAACAGCGACGGCAGCGGTTCGTGCCGGATCGAGTCCAGCAGCTCCGCCGTGGTCAGCGCGACCTGCCGATGCTCCGTCTTCGATTCCCGGAGGGCATCGATGACCAGCCCGGGGTGTTTGGGCCGGCCAGCGAACGGCCCGTCCACCGCGTCGACGAGGGTCGCGGCGAGCAGCAGTTCGGTGGTGACGTGCGCGGCCTGATCACCACGCACCACCAGCGACGCCGGCAGCACCTGGCTCAGCGAGTCCACCGTCAGGCGGCGGCGGGCGGCCTGCGCCCGCACCCGGGCGCGGTGCAACCACCGATTGCGGAGGCCCTCGATCAGGTCCGGGTCGAGATCATCCAGGGTGATGCTGCCCAGGTCGTCTGCGGTGACGCCCAGGGTGTGCAGGTCCGAATCTTCGAGGTCGGCCAGGTCGTGGATGGTGAAATCGCCGGAGTGCGGGTCGGCGACCAGCCGGTACGTGTTCAGGGAGCCGGGGTGCCCGTTGACCAGGTCCAACGCCCGCGCGTGCGCCCGTAGCGGTGCGGTGCGGGCGAGCCGGCCGAGGCGGCCGGCGGGGTCGACACTGGCCCAGGGGATGCCGGCGGCGCCGGTCTTGCCGATGATGACCCCGACGAGGGTGGATTTGCCGGCTCCGAGGCCGGCGATGATGGCGTAGTAGCCGGCGACGTCGAAGCGTTCCATGTTGGCCCACAGGTCGTACATGACCGGGGTCCGGCCATCCAGCACGGCCCGGCCGATCGCCCACCCCCGACGGTCCCCGGCCGTGCTGGCGATCGCGGCGCCGCCAGCCGCGACCGTCCGCACCGGCAGGTCGCGGCGGTGGGCGCGGATCCGCACCGGTTCGCCGGGCAAGAACTCCCGCGCCAGGTCGTGCTGCCCGTAGGTGTGCTCGATCTGCACCCGCCGCGCGTAGGCGGTGACGACCCGCTCCACGTTCTCCAAGCAGTCCGTCTCCGTGGTGCCGGAGACGGCGAGGCGCCACCAGCCGCGGGCGCGGCTGGCCGACAGATCCTGCGTGTCGGACAGTTCCGCCTCGACCTGCAAGGCCAGGTCGTGCTGCTCCCGCAGCGCGGTGGGTGGGTCCTGGTCATGTTCGAGCTGGTAGTGCCTGGTCTGCGAGATGATCCGGGACATCACCCGCCGAAGCTGCTCCCGCACTTCGTGGTCGTGCCGGACGAACACGTGGGCGGACCATTCCAACGGGATGCCGAGCTGGTCCGGGATCGCCATCCACGGCAGATCCGCCTGGGGGATCGTCATCGGCTGCATCCGACCCACCGTCAGGACCGCCACATGCCGGACCAGGGTGCGGCCATCGACCATGCCCGTCACCCGCAGCGTGGTGGCGAACGGTTCCGCGGTCCAGGACACCTGGTCCAGCAGGCCGGCAAGATCCCCCGGCCCCCACTCCGAGAGTTCCAGTTCGGACCGAAGTTTCGGGGCGGGGAAGCCGAGGTGGGTGGAGCGGTGCAGCAGCCACGCCATCTGCCCGGGTGTGACGGGCCGGCCGCGCATCCCCGGCCGTCCGATCAGCGTGTCCAGCGCGGCCAGTCTGCCCTGCTGCGCGTTCAACTCTCGGGCCAGTGGCCGCCAGGACCGGGGCAGCACCCCGGCGGCCAGCTGGGCCAGCGGGGTGCGGTGAAGATAGTCGACGCCGAGGTAGACCTGCTTCTCGGCCAGGTGCTCGCCGAGGAATTGGCGCTGCTCACCGGCGAGCAGGTCCGGCCAGCACGGCAAGGGGACCGCCCCGAACGCGGCCTGCCGTTCCGTGACCAGCTGGTGGTGAGCCTGCGCCCAGTCGCGGACCGGGAACGGCACCTGGGTGCCGCGGATCCGCACCGACTGCCCCGACAACCCGGCCAACACCGCGGCCTGGTGCAGGATGTGCTGCTCGCGGTCCCGGTCCGGCCGGAACGACCAGGGCACCGGGTCCAGCCGGTACCACGCTGTCCCCGTCGAGTTCGTCAGGGTGACGTGGCCGACGACCTGCCGGGTCCGCAGCGCCAACCGGGCCGGCTCCGGCAACGGCGCCTTCGCCCACCCGGGCCGCTTCGGCTTCGATGTCTTGCTGGTCTTGGTGTTTCGGTCACGCCGCATCGGAGGTCACCGCCATCGTGGGGTCGAGGCCGAGCCGCCGGCCGGCCGACGCCGGCCGCGGCTCGGGGTGCGGGATGCTGAGCAGGCCGGGTGGGTGCCGCCGATCAGCGTTCGTCGCGTCGGTGAGGACGAATGTGAGCCCCGCCCACGAGACCGTCGACACTGCCGGCTGCTCGTGGGGGGAGCGGCGGGGGGTGCCGAGTTCGGCCCACAGCACCGCCGGCAGCGTCGACAACGGGCGTTCGTCGTCGATCCGCTTGCCGATCCACCCGGTCACCCCGACCGTGATCATCAGCGTGTACAGCATCGTCCAGAAGCTGACTTCGACGAACCGGGCGAACAACCAGCCCACCATCAGGAACACCATGAAGCCGACGCCGTAGGCGACGTACCTTGTGGCCGGCCAGGGGAACGACACCCGCGGCGGCCCCAGCCACCGCGCGTCCACCCGCCGCAGCTCGTCATCCGTCCGGATCCGCATCACCATCACCCGCCCGTCGACGGCGGCACAGTGGCAGTCACCGTCACGCTGGGTGTCCCAGTCCCCGGCGCCGGCAAGTCGGGGATGAACAACTTGGCCAGCCAGTAGCCCACATCCAACGCCGAGCCGGAGAATGCGATCCCCAGCACCATCAGCCCGATCAACGACAGACCGACCACGCTCACCACCCGGGAATGGTCACCCCGGCGGGAGGCCATCAGGATGACCAGGCCGATCACGATCAGGATGACCTTGACCGCGTTGTCCCGCAGCCAGTTCCCAATCCCCGACGTATCCACCGCTACCGGCGCCACCAACTGCATGATCTCCATACGGAAACCACCGTCCAGAACACCCATCTCCGAATCTCCTTCCTCCCCGACACCGACCCGTGCCGGGCCGTCGCCGAACAAACCCACGAACCCCGCGGGCCATTGAATCTGTGTGGTTGAAATGCCGTCCGGCGAAGGCCGACTACTGGTTGTGGTTGCCTGCCCGTGGTTGTCGTGTTGAGTGGTGCTGCTCCGGGGGCGCTGATTGTTCAGTCGGGGCTACGCGCGTCAAGGGCGCTCCGCGTCGCTCCGCGATGCCCTACGGGCACCCTGGACCCGCGTACCCCCGACCGATTCGGCGCCGCAGTCGGAGCAGCCCGCAGTGTCGGCGCAGACGGCTCCTGCTTGGTGTTGGTCTCCCCTGTCGTTGTGGTCGGGTCCACCGGCCGACGGCCGGCCCGCTACGCCGGCTTCGGCAGGTCGAACAGGGCCGGCTGCCGTGCTCGGCGGCTGGTCATGCCTTGCACCAGATCTCGATGCGGTTCTTATGCGCCGCGGTGCCCAGCCAGGTCCGGTAACCGGTTGTGCCGTCCGGCTCCTCGACCAAGTCCAGGACCTTCGCCCACTGCTGGACCAGGCGCAGCGCCTCGGCCGGTTCTTCGTTGGGGTGGGGGAAGCCGACAACGTCACCCCGGTCGAAGCCGTGGATCTCCCGCAGGTACCAGTTCAGCGGTCGGCAGCCGTGCCGGTCGCCGAGCTCGTTCATCGCCGCGGTGATCGCGTCGTTCAGCGTCTGCACCACCGCCGAACCACGCTTGTCCAGGGCCGGTCTCGGGGTTGTCGTGGTCATCGTCGTGTCTCCTGTCGCAGGAATTCCAGCGCCGCCAGATGGTCGGCGTGTTCGTACGCGGCCAGCAGCGCATCCCCCGGGTTCGTGTAACCCAGTCCCAGGAAACGCCACTCACCGATCACCGGGATCGATTCGTCCTCATCGCCGGTCGCGAGGGTTTCGTTGTCCCACAGGCCCGGTTGCGTGTCCGGCTCCGGCCAATCCATCTCGTCCGCCGGCTCGCCGGCCGGCGGGTGCTGTTCGGCGCGGGCTGCGCGCCAGTTGCGGCGGGCCTGCCGAAGCGACCCGAGGGTGACCGAGAACCGCCGCGACTTGGTCGTGAAATGCCCGCGGAACCCGAGCATGTGCACCCACCGCAACAGCCCGTCGTACTCCGGCAGGGTCGAGAGTTGTTCGGCGGCCAGGATCATCGCCGCCACATGCGGCCGCAACCCCGCCGTCCGGGCGATCTGCGTCGTCCGGATCGTGGAGTCCAGGCCGAAGTCCTCCGCCGCCTTCGTCGCGTACTTGGCGATGTACGCCGCCACCATCCCCGACGTCACCGGACCCGTGTCGCCGTCGTCCGCCTGGTCGTCGACACCGTGCCGCAGGGGGCGGATGTCGATCTGGTCGCCGAACCCCAGATGCACCGCACAATCGCCCAGCGCCGCGGTGACGGTGGCGTCGGTGCCGGCCTGCCGGACCGCGACGGTGAATACCTCGTCGGACACGGTGACCGGGGCGGGCGGGTAGCCCTCGTCGACACCGTCGAGCCGGATGATCCCGTGGAAGTGCACCACCCCGCGTTTCTGGAACTCGGCGACCTTCGCGTAGCTGACCCGCACCGTCCGGCCGAACGCGGCCTCGCTCATGCCCAGGCCGGCGGCGAGCCGGCGACGCAGGGCAATCATGAAGCGCCGCCACAGCTCCGGGGACCGCCAGTTGAACGCCACCGCCGCCAGGTACTGGTAGCAGTCCGGGCAGATCGGCTCCCCGAGTTGGGGGTCATCGTCGAGGTGGGACCGGCGGCAGGCCCGTCCCCGACCATGCACACACACCTCACCGGCGCGTCCGGTCCGGCCTCCGCTGGCGCTCCGGCCTGCCCTCCCGCGCCCACACGCAGCGCCGTGCACCGGGCCGAACCCGGGACCGGTCAGGGTCAGGAACCACATCGGATGGGATGCGACGGTCTCAGGGACGCCCTTGGTGCCGCCGGCGGTTCCGGCGTGCAGCAGATGCCATACGTCGCCCTTGTACTCGCGGCTGCACGGCGGGCAGACCGAGCCGCGGCGGTTGCCACAGCGGATCAGCAACGCATGATCCGGTTCCGTCCGGGTGCAGAACAGCACCTCACGCCCGGCGGCGCCGTCCCGGTAGCGGTGGCCGGCGACCCGGACCGGTCGGTGGCAGAACCCGGCGCCGCGGACCTGCCGGCGCCACGCCCGGAACTCCGGCGAGACCAGCCGGCGCAGCACCTCCCGGGCGGTCTGCTCGTCGACCTGCCCGTCAGCCACCATCACCCGCGCCGCCGGAACCACCACCGCAGCCGTCAACACCGGGGCGGTCATTGCTGCTCACCACCATCAATAGCCAGCAGGGCCGAGCTCGGGGCGGGATGCTCGAGGGTCTGTGCGTGGATCTGTTGGTCGGTGACGTAGGCGGCGCGGACCCGGATCGGTTCTCGGATGCCCTCGACGGTGACGTAGCCGACGCCGGGCCGGCCGGCCGGGATCCGGTCAGCCAGAGCGCCCATCTGGTGCATGCCGTCACCGAGGACCATGTCGACCTGGCTCGGCGTGTCCAACCGGAGCGCGACCTTCGTGGGGAACAGCGAGCGGAAGCTGACGACCTCCTTGCGGGGGTCCTGCGCGGCCGCCAGCACCACGACGGCGGCGGCCCGACCGCGGGCCAACAGCGCGGAGATCGCCGCCGTGGCCCGGTTCCGCAGCTTCGTATCCGGCTCGTACGCGGTCAGCGTGGACAGCTCGTCCACGATCACCAGCACCAACGGCTCACCCTCAGTGGGCTGGTGCATGCGGGTCACGCCGGCCAGCCGGGCGCACCGGGCGTCCATCACCGTCACCGCGTCCTCCAACAGTTCCACCATGACCGCGGTGGTTTCGCAGGCGAAGCGGGTGAACAGGGGCCGACCGAACGCGAGTTCCATGCCGCCCTTCGGGTCGACCGCCCACACCTGCACCAACCCCGTGCCGATCGGGCGGGCAAGGGCTCGCAAGACGGACCAGATCACCGACCCCTTGCCGGCACCCTGCACCCCGGCGACGAACACATGGGTGCCCAGCAGCCGCAGCACCCACGGCCGGCCGTCCTCCCGCACCCCCACCGTCACCTCGTCGACTTCGTCGGCCGCGGGGATCGGCCGGGCGGGGACGACGTCCGCCAGGGCGTCCTGGCGGATCACTTCCAGCCACAGCCGGCCCGGCTCGTCCACCCACACCCGGGCCAGATGTCCGCCCAGGGACGCAGCCAGCACGGGGCAGGCCCGTTCGTAGTCGGCCAGGCTCTGCCCGGTGACCATCCGCAGCAGCAGCCGATCGGACACCTCGCCGACCTGGACCCGCAGCAGGGCGGGACGCAGGGTCCGGCCGTCGAGTTCTTTCGTCAGGCCGCACAAGTCCGTCACCCGGCCCCAGTCCCGCCGATACCTTGATCCGGTCTGTGCCCGCCGCAGTGGTCGAGAGACCAGGCGGGCGAACAGGTCCGGCCGCAGCCACCGAAGGCCGGCCAGGCCCATGAGAATCAGGCCGAGGACCAGCGCGCCGGCCCACCAGCCGCCGACCACGATCACGCCGGCCGCGACCAGGAGGGCGCCGAGCAGCCAGGGCCGCCGCAACAGCCACCACAGGATCGCTCCGGCCGCGATCACCGCCGTGACCAGCGACTCCCACAGCTCATCGACCAGGGACGGTTCCGACGACATCGCTATGCCGCCTTGCCCTCACCCGACGACCGGCCCGCCGTCCACGGCTCCACCCGGCTCGCCTTGAACGCCACCCCATGCCGGTCACCCATCTCCCACGTCCGGGCCGACAAGTCGCGGAACCGGACCCGGGTGCCGATCTCGATCCCCGACGGCTGACCCACCACCCGCACCGTCAACTGCTCCGGCCGCTCCCCGGTCAACACCGCCATCACGTCCACGTCGAACAGCGGCACCCCCGACGACTTGTCCAACACCTGGACCTTCGTCTCGAAATCCATCACCCCCCGGATCCCGCCCACGATGAACGTCATCCCGTCCGTGTCCACCCGGAATTGCATGA
>Ga0164241_10003962_pt1 | contig 14603 bp, 10 predicted proteins | sample OricomyardsoilBY_FD_108780 | JGI IMG/M metagenome (GOLD analysis project Ga0164241, IMG submission 108780) | Backyard soil microbial communities from Emeryville, California, USA - Original compost - Back yard soil (BY) | ecosystem: Environmental > Terrestrial > Soil > Unclassified | place: USA...
CGAGGAATCCCACGTCGAAGGGCGCGTTGTGGATGATGAGTTCCGCGCCCTCGATGAAGGTGACGAGTTCCGCGGCGATCTCGGCAAACTTCGGCGCCTGCATCAACTTCGCGAGCTCGATGCCGTGCACGGCAAGCGCGCCGGCGTCGATCTCGCGCTCCGGGTTCAGGTAGCGATGGAATTTCTGACCGGTGGGACGCCGGTTGGCGAGCTCGATGCAACCGATTTCGATGATGCGATGGCCGGCACTCGCATCGAGGCCGGTGGTTTCGACGTCCAGAACGATTTGCCGCATGGCGCGCGAGTCTACGTCATCACGACTGCAGCATGGCATCGATGGCGCGGTTGGCGAGCTCATCGACGCGCTCGTTGCCGACGTTTCCCGAATGTCCCTTGACCCAGTGCCACTCGAGCTGGTGTTTCTGCGTGAGCGCGTCCAGCTCCTGCCACAAATCCTGGTTCTTGACCGGCTTCTTGTCGGCGGTTTTCCAGCCGCGCCGCTTCCATTGGGACAACCACTCCAGCACGCCCTGGCGCACGTACTGCGAGTCGGTATAGATGCGCCCGCGCACCGGCCGCTTGAGCGCCTCGAGCGCGCGGATCACCGCGGTGAGCTCCATGCGATTGTTGGTGGTAGCTAGTTCGGCGCCGGAAATCTCGCGCTCGTGCCCGCCGGACAGCAGCAGCGCGCCCCAGCCTCCCGGCCCCGGATTTCCCCGGCAGGCGCCGTCGGTGTAGATATCGACCGAGGACAACTCAGCTGCGGACAATTCAACTGCTCTGGCGCGGCGTGGTGGGCTTGACCAGCCCGCCGATGGGCTGGGCGCGTTCGCGCACGCGCGGCCGGATCGGCGTGAGCGTGTAGACGCGCTTGCGGGCTTTCAGCAGGTAAGCGCCCGCCGGCCAGGGCTTGATCCAGCCCCGGCGCAACAGCGCCGAAGGTTCGCCCGGCCGCGGCGCGGCGCCGCCCCAGGGCGGCGTGAACAGGTAGTTGCGCGTGAGTCCGACGTCGTAGCCGAGTAGTTCGAGCCAGTCGGCCACGCGGCGCGCGCCCAGCATGCGCCGCAGTCCGGGCGGGTAGCCCCGGCTGATCGCACGGCTGCGAAAACCCCACAGGCTGAACGGGCGGAATCCCATCACCAGCATGTGCCCCTCGCCCGCCAGCACGCGATCGGCCTCGCGCACCACGGCGAACGGATCGGTCTCGAACTCCAGCGTATGGGGCAGCAGGACCGCGTCGACGGCGCCATTGGCAATCGGCAACTGTGAGAGACGCGCCCCGATGTCGGTGTCAGCGGAGCGGGAAGCGTCGTTGGCCACAACGGCGTGGCGTCGCGTCCGACAACCCGCCAATAAAGATTCCCGCGTTCCCCAGAGTCCCAGCTGAAGCAACTCCCAGCCGAATACGTCGTCCAAGGCTTCAACCATAAGTTCGGATTCGGCCTGTAGCACAGCTTTTCCAAGGCCGGAAGTGAGCCAGGAATCGACAGCAGTGGAGGCGGTGGCGTGCGTCACAAACGGCGTGAATTAGATCACAAAAAAGGTAGCAATCCTGTGAACTTACGGCTTAAATACCGCCACTTAACCAAGTACCGTCACAAATCGAAAACGGTGCCAAGACGGTACCCAAATCAAGTGCCCATGGGGGTGTGAATTGACTCTCGGATTCGCGTGCCGGCGCGCCTTCGCGCCGTTGGTGCTTTTCAGCCTCGTATTGGCCGGGTGCGCCACCGCCCCCAGCGATCGCCAAACTCCTGCTCCGCAGCCTGAAGCTGTGCAAGCCACGGCTCCCACCGCCACACAAGGCACCACGCCGGTGATGGCCACGAGCACCCCTTCCGCCGCGTCGGTCAGCCCCAGAGACGCCGTAAGCGCGCGTACGCTGGCCGTACCGGCGTCCGAGGCCCAGAGCTTCGAAACCGAAGTCGCGAGCCCGGATGAAGGCGTCGAGGCTGGCAACGACATCGGCGCAGAGGCCCTGGCCGGGAACAACTCGCACACGGTCGCGGGCCTCACGCCCGACCAATATCCCGACGTCTTCGATCGCATGCGCGCCGGCTTCAAGCTCGACGACATCGATTCGCCGCGCATCGACCAGCAGCTCGCCTTCTACGCCAACAACCCCGCCTACCTGGAGCGCGTGTTCGGACGCGCCGGCCTCTACCTGCACCACATCGTGCAGGAAATCGAAGCGCGCGGCATGCCGCTCGAGCTCGCGTTGTTGCCCGTGGTCGAGAGCGCCTTCGAGCCGTATGCGCAATCGTGGGTGCGCGCCAATGGCCTGTGGCAGTTCATGCCGGGCACCGGCGAACGTTTCGGTCTCAAGCAAGATTGGTGGTACGACGGCCGCCGCGACGTGATCGCCTCGACGCGCGCCGCGCTCGATTACCTGCAGTACATGCACGACGAATTCTTCGACGACTGGCTGCTGGCCATCGCCGCCTACAACTGCGGTGAGTTCCGCGTGCAACGCGAAGTCGCGAACAATCGCGCGCGCGGACTGCCGGTCGACTTCTTCAGCCTGAAGCTGCCGGCCGAGACACGTGCCTACGTGCCCAAGCTCATGGCGATGCGCCGCCTGGTCGCGAATCCCGAGGACTACGGCATCGCGTTCAGCCCGATTCCCAACGAGCCGTATTTCGCCAAGGTCGACACCGGCGGCCAGCTCGACCTGAGCCTCGCCGCCCAACTGGCCGGCATCACGGTCGACGAAGTGTACGAACTGAACCCCGGCTTCCATCGCTGGGCCACCGATCCCGCCGGCCCGCACATCCTGCTGCTGCCGCGCGATACCGCCGATGCGTTCAAGCGCAACCTCGAACTGCTGAGCCCCGACGAACGCGTGCGGGTGTCGCTGCACAAGGTCCGCAAGGGTGAGTCGGTCGCGTCGATCGCGAAGAAGTACAAGACGCAGCCCATCGTGGTGCGCGACATGAACAATCTCGGCAGCGGTGCCCTGGTGGTCGGCAGTGAAATCCGCGTGCCCTCGGCCGTGGTCAACCTGCCCGCCAAGGTCATGCTGGCGGCGGCGCGTGTCGACGGGCGCGGCAATCGTTCCGGCCGCCGTCCCGCGGTGCACGTGGTGCGCAGCGGCGACTCGTTGTGGGCGATCGCGAAGCGCCATCGCATGACCGTGAACACGCTGGCACGCCTCAACGGCATGGGTCCCGGCGACACGCTGCGTGCGGGCCAGAAGCTGGTGTTGAACACGCGCGGTGGCGGCGCGAGTTCGGGCGGCAGGTCGGTGTCTTCCGGCGGCGGCCGCTCGGTCAGTTACAAGGTGCGCAGCGGCGACACGCTCTCGCGCATCGCACAAGTGTTTGGCGTGACCGTGTCGGACCTGGTCAACTGGAACGGCATCAGCAAGCACGCCACGCTGCGCATCGGCCAGAAGCTCACCGTCAACGTCAACCGGCGCTGATTTCCCCTTTACGGAGTCAGGCTGGCAGAATGCCAGCCTGAAAAATCGGCGTGGCTGGCAGAATGCCGGCCTGTTCTAACTCTTTGGGGGATACATGGGATTCATGAGCGGCAAACGCGCGCTGATCGTCGGCGTGGCGTCGGATCGTTCCATCGCCTGGGGTATCGCACAGGCCATGCATCGTGAAGGTGCCGAGCTGGCGTTCACCTACGTGAACGAGAAATTCCGTGAACGCGTGCAGCCCCTGGCCGAGTCGCTCGGCTCCAAGCTCGTCCTGCCGCTCGACGTCACCAACGACGCCGAGATCGATTCCGCCTTCGCCTCGCTCAAACAGGCCTGGGGTTCGCTCGACGTGCTGGTGCACGCGGTCGCCTTCGCGCCGCGCGAAGCGCTGATGGGCGGCTTCGTCGAGGGCACGACGCGCGAGGCGTTCAAGGTGGCGCACGACGTGTCGAGCTACAGCCTCACGGCACTGGCCCGCGGCGCCAAGCCGCTCATGGAGGGCCGCGCCGGCGCGATCCTCACGCTGTCGTACCTGGGCGCCGTGAAGTCCATCCCCAGCTACAACGTCATGGGACTCGCCAAGGCCAGCCTCGAGGCCAACGTACGCTTCCTTGCCGCGGACCTCGGCCCTCACAACATCCGCGTCAACGGCATCTCGGCCGGCCCGATCAAGACGCTGGCCGCCGCCGGCATCGCCGGCTTCCGCAAGATGCTGGGACGGGTTGCCGAAGTCGCGCCGCTGCGCCGCAACGTCACGCTCGAAGACGTGGGCAATGCCGCCGCATTCCTGTGCTCGGATCTCGCCAATGGCATCACCGGCGAGATCACCTATGTCGACGCGGGATTCAGCACCGTCGGAATGAGCTTTCCCCAGGAAGCTGGCGGCGAATAACGCGGCGGCCCTGCCCCGGCGCAGGCGCCTCTCGCCCACACGAGGGACTGATGACGGACGTCGACACTCGCCTTGCGAACCGAATCCTTCTGGGTCTCCTGATCGGCGCGATCGCCGGCGCTGCGACCTTGCTGATCGGCGCGGCCGCACCGGCGGTGCTCGCCGGGGCACGGAAGTTCGCGACCTTCGTGCTGGATCCGCTCGGCCAGATATTCCTGCGGATGCTGTTCTTCGTGGTCATCCCGCTGGTATTCGCCTCGCTCGCGACCGGTGTCGCGCAGCTCGAACGCATGGGCCAGCTCGGGCCACTGGCGGCCCGCACGTTCGCGCTCTTCTTTCTGAACATGTCGATCGCCGTCGCTCTCGGCCTGGTGATGATGAACGTGGTGGGTCCGGGAGAGAGCCTGGCGCCGGAGGCGCGGACCCGCCTCATGGAGGAATATGGCGCCACGGCGGCGCAGCATGCTGATCGTGGCGCGAGTCAACCAGCCGTCACGCCCATGACGGTCGTCGAAATGTTCATGCCCAGGAATCTGTTCGGCGCATTCGTGGGCAACAGCCGGGACGCTCTCGGCGACGTGCTGCCGCTCATCCTGTTCGCGATCCTGGTCGGCGCCGCGGCGATCCGCCTCGGCGGCGAGCGTCGGGAAAAACTTCGTTCAGGTCTCGGGCTCGTCAACGACCTGATGACCGGGATCGTGCACTTCGCGCTCTCACTGGCGCCGTTCGCCGTGCCCGCACTGATCTACAGCGTGATCATCAAGATCGGCTGGGACATCGTCGTCGCGTTGGCGCTGTTCGTCGTGAGTTGCATCTTCGTGATGCTGCTGCACCTGTTCGGAACCATGTCGATCTGGGTGCGATTGCTGGCACGGCGGCGGCTGAGGGAATTTTGGCGCCAGTTGCGCCCGGTGCTGGTGACGGCGTTCTCGACCAGCTCCAGCGCCGCGACCTTGCCAGCGGCACTCGCCGTGGCCCGCGAGCAACTCCAGGTCAAGCCGGCGGTAGCCGGCTTCGTGCTGCCGCTCGGCACGACCATGAACATGGCGGGCACGGCGCTATACGAGGGTTGTGTCGTGCTGTTCGTGGCGCAGGTGTTCGGCGTCGATCTCAGCCTGGCGCAGCAGTTCGTGCTGCTGATCCTCGCGGTGCTGTCGGCCGTCGCGGTTGCCGCGATCCCCGGTGGTTCGCTGCCGCTGATCGCCGGCTTGCTCGCCTCCTTCGGAATTCCGGCGGAGGGCATCGGCATCATCCTGGGCGTGGACCGGATCCTCGACATGACGCGAACCATGGTCAATGTCGGATCGGACGTCGTCACCACGACGGTGGTCGACCGCTACACCAGGCTCGGGGAGACAAAGTGACGGTGACCACCCGTCACACTCGAGGCAGACCGGAGCCAGATCACCAAGGTCTCGAGATTCGCCGAAGAATTCAGGCCTCGTAACGGCCTTGCCCCTGTTCCTGGTACCGCGTCATCACTCGAACACGCGCGGGTTCTTTTCGATCTTGGCCTTGCGCTTGGCCTCGTTCACGTAGGCCGCGATGTCACCCGCGGCGGCGCGTTGCGACAGCATGATGTTCTGCTGCAGCGCGAGCTGCGGATTGGCCTTGGTGTCACCGACGCGCGTGCGCGTGACGACGAACACCGCGGTGGAACCATCGTCCAGCGTCGCGGACCTGACTACCGGCTTGCCCTCGGGGCGCGGAGCCTCGAACACCGCGGTGCGCAGTGCCGCGGGGATCGACGGATCGCCGCGGCTGATGAAACGCGCCGGCTCCGCCGTCAACTTGGCTTCAGCGGCGGCCGTGGCGAGCTTTTCCCCGCCTTCGACTTTCTTCTCCAGTCCTTCGGCGGCGGCCTTGGCCGCGGCGACGCCACGGTCATGCGTGAGCAAGGTAACGATTTCGGCGCGCACCTGGTCGAGTGGTTTGACCTCGGCCTTGTGATGCGCGGTGACCTTCACCAGCACCAGGCGATCTTCGCCGAGTGCCACGGGTCCGCCGATCTTGCCCTGGTTGAGCGTCGAATCGTCGAACACCACCTGTTGCAGCTCGGCGCTCGAACCCAGAGGTTCGGCGCCGCCGCCGCGCAGGAACTGGGCGATCGAGCCGCGCGTGAGATTCAGATCCTTTGCGATCTTGTCGAGGTCGTCCTCGCCCTTTTCCAGCAGCGCCCCGATCTGGTCCTGGCGTTCGCCGAACAGTTCCGCGGACTTGTCCTGGCGATACTGCGAATCGAGCTCGCCACGCACCGCCTCGAACGGCTTGGCCTCGCCCGCCTGGATTTCCTCCAGCTTGATCAGGTGGTAGCCAAACTGCGATTTCACCGGACCGGCGATGTCGCCCACCTTCATGCCGAACAGGGTGTCGCCGAAGGGACCCGGGAAATCCTTCTTCTGCACGAAGCCGAGCTCACCCCCGTCGGTGGCGGTGCTGTCCTTCGAGTACTTCTTCGCGAGATCCGCGAAGTCTTTGCCCGCCCGCGCCTCGGCCAGCACGCTCTCGGCCTGCTTGCGCGCGCCGGCGTCGTCGTCACCGTTCAGGGGAATCAGGATGTGACGCGCGCGGCGGCGCTCTTCGAGCACGTAGTTGCCGCGGTTCTCTTCGTAGACCTTTTTCAGGTCGGCTTCCGAGGGCGCCACCTGCGAGGCGAGCTGCTCGAGCCGCAGCTCGGCGTATTCCAGCGACACCGACTCCGTGGTCATGAAGCGGTCGCCGTTCTTGTCGTAGTAGGCCTTGATGGCCGCATCGTCGATGGGATTCGCGTCGGCGAACTGCTCCGCCTTGAACTGCGCGTATTCGACTTCGCGTTCCTCACCCTCGAGATTCGCGAGCCGCTGTGCTTCGGCCTTGGTCAGGAAGAACGAATTGCCGATGCCCGCCTGCAGCTGGTTGAGCAGCAGCTGCTTGCGCTGTTCCCTGAAGAACTCGACCTCGCTGATGCCGTTCGACTGCAGCAGCTGCTTCGCGAGGCTCGGATCGTACTTGCCATCCGCGCCCTTGAAGGCCGGGACATTCTGGATCTCGGTGAGCACGCGGCCTTCGCTGACGTGGAAGTGTTCGTCATCGAGCCGCTTCTCGAGCAGCTTCTGCAACACCAGTTGATCCAGGATGTTGTCCTGGATGCGAGCCCGCTGCTCGGCGGGAATCTCGGTGCCGAACTGCTTCGACCAACGGGCCTGGGTTTCACTCCATGCCTTGGTGGCCTCGTTGGCCGGGATCTTCTCGCCATCGACGATGGCGGCGTCCTGGCGCGAGGTGCCGTTGAAATCCAGTGAGTTGGAGCCGCCCCAGAAGATGAAGATCGCCGCGATGGGAAACAGCGCCAGCCATGCCAGCCATTTGCGGCCGTGGAGTCCATCACGAATTCGTTGCAGCATCGAAGTCCTAAAGGGTGACCGGCCCGAAAAATGCCTCAAAACCAGCGACTTACTGAGTCCGCATCCACATACGGACGCGGGCGAACTCGCGGCTCGGGTTCCGAAGGCGCGTAAGTCTACTGGCGCGGGCAGGTACTGTCAGCAACCCGCCCCGCCGCGGTCCTAAACGTCCAGCATCCCCCGTTTCACCGCGATCATCACGGCATGCGTGCGGTCGCGGGCGTTGAGCTTGGGCAGGATGCTTTTCATGTGCGACTTCACGGTGCTCTCGGAAATCGCCAGGCGTGTCGCGATCTGCTTGTTGGAGTAGCCGGATCCGACTGCGCGAAGCACCTGCAGCTCACGCTCTGAAAGCGCATCGTCGGTGGCATGCTCCGCTATCTCGGCGGCTATCTCGGGCGGGATGCGGCGCTTGCCCATGTGCACGAGGCGAATCGTTTCCAGCAGCTCGGTGCGCAACATGCTCTTGAGCAGGTACGCCGACGCACCGGCCTTCAACGCATCGAGGGCCTGCACGTCACCCGAGTAGGTCGTCAGCACGATGAACCGGGCCGATGGAAACTCGCTGCGTATTTTTCGCATGACTTCCACGCCGCTGATATCCGGCAAGCGCAGATCCACCAATGTCACGTCGGGCCGATGCTGCCGATATGCCTCGACGCCGAGATTGCCCTCCGACGCCTCGGCCACCACGCTCATGTCGCTTTCCGCCTCGATCACGGCGGACACACCATCCCGAAGCAGTGGATGGTCATCGATCGTCAGTATGCGAATGACGGGTTGCGTGCTCATGTCAGGAGTTCCTCGACCTGGCGGGTGCCGGGCTCGCGATAGGCAAGCGAGCCTCCGACGCGAAGTTGAATCTCGCTGCCCGCCCCGGTGCGCGTCCATATCTCGAGCTGGCCGCGAATCCGCTGCGCACGCTCGCGCATCCCGGCGATGCCCCAGTGCCCCGGCACGCCGCGCGCGAGGACGTTGTCCGGAATACCGCGGCCGTTGTCGCGGACGCGCAGGCGAAGTTCCGCCTGGGAGTACGCGAGCTCCGCTTCCACGCTCGACGCACAGGAATGGCGGAACGCGTTGGTCAGCGCCTCACGCGCGATCAGGAAGATCTCTTCCTTCAATATCGGATGCACGCTGCGCGGCGTTCCCTCGATCGCCAGGGAAAATTTCACCTCGGTGTCCAGCGCGAGCTGTTCGCCGACTTTCGCAAGCGCGGCAGGCAGATCCCCCTGCATTTGCGCGGAGGCGCGCAGGCCCTTGACCCGGTTGCGACCCTCGATGAGGACCTGGTCGGCCCGCTCGAGCGCATTTTCGAGAACCTTGCGCCCCGGATCCTGCGCAGACACCCGATTGGTTCCGGCCTGGAAGCGAAGGATCAGGCCCTGCAGGCCTTGCAGCAGCGTGTCGTGCAGTTCGCGTGCGATCCGCTCCCGCTCGACGATGCGCTCCTCGAGACGCAGGCGAACCGCCGAGGTGACCTGACGCATCCGCAGCCGGTACAGCAAGGCGAGCAAACCGACGCCCGCGAGAATGCACAGGATGTAAAACCAGGTAGTTTGGTAGAAGGCCGGCAGCACCACGAAGCCGAGCGTCGCGCCTTTCGCATTCCACACACCGGCGTTGTTGGCGGCGATGACCTGGAAGCGATAGTTGCCGGGCTTGATGTTCGTATAGGTTGCTTCGCGCCGGTCGCCCACGTCCTGCCACTCCTGCTCGAAGCCTTCCAGCCGGTACTTGAAGCGCACCCGGTCCGGTGCGGCGAAGCTGTAAGCGGTATAGGGGATGCGCAGTTGCGTGGTTCCCTGGGGAAGCACGATCGAGGCGGCCTGCGGCAGGTATTCGCGCCCGGCCGCCAACAAACTCGATATCTGCACCGGGGGCGGCACGGGATTGCGGATGAGATCGTTCGGGTCGATGTACCCGAGATTGCCCGTGAAGCTCAGCCAGAGTTTTCCGTCGCCGGATTCGACCAGGGCCGGCGTGGGACGCATGCTTTGCACGCTTCCGGGCATGCCCTCGGCGGTGCCGAGAATCTGCACGTCTTCATCGAGGCGACCCCCGGATGCCTTCGCCCGCGCCAGCTGCTCTGCCGTGATGTGCGCAACGCCAGCCATGCCGGCGGTCCACAGATCGCCGTTGGAAGTTTCGACAATGCCCCACAGTGCGGCCAGCACGCCGTCATTGCGCACGTGAAGTGCGATGAACCGCTTTCCGTCGAACCCGTGCAGTCCGCTCTCGCTCCCGACCCAAACGTGGCCACCTCGCGTGCCGATGGCAGTCATGTTCGAATCCGGCAGTCCGTCGGCCGGACCAAAAGTACGCGTGGCATTGCCGTCGATCATGGCGACGCGCGCGCCGGTGTACGCCAGCCAGATTCTTCCTGCGGCGTCTTTCGCCATGGTGATGGCGGTGTCTTGCGGCAGCCCCGCAAGACCGCCGTTTCTTTGCCATTGGCCCTTCGAAAAACGGAATACGCCTCGTCGCCGTATCGAGCTCCACAAGTCGCCGGCGTTGTCACGCAGCACGGCCTGCGTTTCCATGCCCGAGAATGCCTCCGGGTAGCGCGTGAGCTGCATCGAGCGTCCGGTGAGGCGCCACAGCCCTTCCCTGCTGCCGAACCACACCGTGCCTTCGTCGTCACGGTGCGCCGCGGTCATCCAGGTACTGATCGGAATCTGCCAATCGATGCGTCCGTCCTGGTAATGCGAGACGCGATGACCTTCCAGATGGTTCTCCGCCCACACCACGCTGCCGTCGGGTGACGGGCTCAGTGCGAACTCGCTGCTGCGTTCATTTCCGAGCAGGTGAAAACTCGAAGGAGTGATTCGAACGAGACCACCCGCCGTTCCAAACCAGAGATTTCCTTCCCGATCCCGCATGGATAGATAGACGTTGTCGAAGATCTTCGCCTCGAATTCCTCGTAACGCAGTTCCGCAGGGCTCGCGCGCGCTTTGAGCACTTGTGGATTCAAGATCCGATACTGCTTGTTGCGCGTGAAGAACCAGAATGAGCCATCGGCTCCAAAGGTCAGCAGCGGAAATTCGTACTCGTCGCTCTTCACCCAGGGCACGAACGACGTGGTCTTGTGTGTCACGCCGCGAAGCCCGCGCTCGGGGCCGGCAGCCCAGACGGTGCCATCGGGTCCCTCGACCAGGCCTCCCTCGACGACGTCGTCGTAGTTGTCGCCGGTTTCCAGGCGCGTAAACGTGTGTTCTCCCGGTCGTTTGAAAAAGATCCGGTCGCCGACTCGCGTCCATATCACTCCCGCGCGCGTGCCGAGCAAGGTCCAGGATTCTCCCTCCGGCAATCCCCAACTTGCGCCAACCGGCGTCCAGTGCCCATCCGCGAGCCGCAGCAAACCGACCGTCGTGGCCATCCAGACCGTCCCTTCCGGGTCGACCACGATCTGTCGCACCGAAGCCTCCGGCAACCCCTGGCGGGTCGAGTAGGTCGTGATCTTGCCGTCCTTGATGAACGCCGCCCCGCCCAGTTGGAACCCGATCCAGAGTCCACCGGTCGCGGGCGCCTCGAGTGCAGTCGTGAACCGGGCTGGAAGCAATTCCGGCGGTGCATCGCCATAGCGTCGGAATCGAATGCCGTCGAACTGGAACAGGCCCGAGTCGGTTCCTATCCAGAGCGTGCCGTCGGCAGTCTGGGCCAGACTGGTCACGATCGTCGGGGCGCCATTTCCCGGAGACCAGGTCGTCGCGAAGTAGCCGCCCGCGAATGGTTGCGTCTGGCTTTGACCAAACGCCACCCGGATCCCCAGGAGGAGCATGACGGCGATGATGAGGTGGGCAGCTTTCACGGCTTCCGTATGGTTTCGAAATCGAGCCGATGCGCATCGCCCAAAAGTAGCAGCGCCCCGTCGGGTGGGCAGGGGTACCAGCGTGCCATGTGTCGCGCATAGCCTCTGTCATGCAAAGACTGTTTTCAATGTTTCCGGCAGGCGCACCTGGCTTGGCCCTGTTCGTGCTGCGCCTGGCGACCATTGCATGGCTGCACGTCGACGCCTCGGGGCGCCTGGCGCCGAGTTCCCATCTGCCGGTTTCGATTGCGCTGGTGATTCTTTCGCTGGCGTTATTGGTCGGAGTCTTCACTCCCTATGTCGCAGGCCTCGCAGCGGTCATCAAGGCGATCGACCTTCTCGTCGGCGGCATGGTCCCCGGGCTGCTGTGCGCCATTGCGGTCATCCACTTCGTGGTCCTGCTGCTGCTCGGCCCCGGCGCGTTCTCCGCGGATGCGCTCTGGTTTGGACGGCGCGTGACGGTGCTGACGGGGCCGATGGAGAAGTGACGCACGAACGTCGAAGTCATCCTGGCCCTCAGCCTGCGGCGCCGGACTTTCTCGATGTGAACGCCGTGCTGCTGGACGAATGACTGGATATGCAATCGCGCGCCGGAGTCGTCTCCAATACGTACGCCAGGCTGATTCGATAGTGCGGCACCGAATGATCTCGACGCTCGATGGGCGCGACGAAGCAATAGCCCTGACCCGTCACATTGGCGATGTACCGGGTCCCTTCGGCGGAACTCTTGAGCACCTTGCGCAGTGAATTGATGTGAACTCGCAGGTTGCCTGGACTCACGACCAGGCCGCGCCATACGCGCGACAGCAGTTCCTTGTGGTTGACGACCTCGCCGGCCCTCTCGACCAGGACGATCAGGATGTCCAGCGCCCGATTGCCGAGCGGAAGTGGCAGCCCATTCCTTTCCAATATTCTCGCGGTGGGAATGAGTCGGAACGGGCCGAAGGAAACGCTCGAGTCCTGCATCCATGTGCTCCTGCTTCTTGGACTGGATGCTGAGGCGAGCCGTGGCGACTTTGAACCCTCGGTCACCCGGGCGCGAAACCACCCGGAAGGGGGACCCGTGGCTCACTGGGGACAAGCGTTGCGATCCGGGCGTCTTCGATCGGCCGAGTGGGTCGAGACATCGCCGTATGCGGAGAGGACGAGCCGGGCTGGTGGCAAAAGTCACCAGCTCGGCGTACATCCAATCAAACGATCAAGGTATGGCGGAGCGGACGGGACTCGAACCCGCGACCCCCGGCGTGACAGGCCGGTATTCTAACCAACTGAACTACCGCTCCAATTTTGGTGGGTGCTGAGGGTTTCGAACCCCCGACCCTCGCCTTGTAAGGGCGATGCTCTACCGCTGAGCTAAGCACCCGATAAGGCCGCCCGCGAAAGGCCGCGCAGTCTAGCGGAGCCCATTCCAAAGAAAAAGGCCCCAAAGAAAAAGGGCCCCCATCTGGGGACCCTTTCTCATTTCTCAGCTCTCAGGTTGCAGGACGGCTCAGTGGGCCTGGACTTCCTTGGTACCCCGCTTGCCGCCGCGGCGGGGGCGTTTCTCGCTCTCGGCCGGCGGAGTCGCCAGGCGCGGTGTCGGCCGGGCCGCCAGCGCCACCTCGAGTACCTCGTCGATCCACTTCACGGGGCGAATGTCGAGTTTGCCTTTGATGTTGTCCGGGATCTCCGTGAGGTCCTTCTCGTTGTCGACCGGGATCATGACCGTGGTGATTCCGCCGCGGTGCGCCGCCAGCAGTTTCTCCTTCAGACCGCCGATGGGCAGCACTTCGCCGCGCAGCGTGATCTCGCCGGTCATGGCCACGTCGGAGCGCACCGGTATTTTCGTCAGCGCCGAGACCAGCGCCGTGCACATGCCGATACCAGCAGACGGTCCGTCCTTCGGCGTCGCACCTTCAGGCATGTGCAGGTGCACGTCGTGCTTCTGGTAGAAGTCCGGATCGATGCCGAGCACGTTGGCGCGCGAACGCACCACCGTCATCGCGGCCTGGATCGACTCCTGCATGACCTCACCCAGCTGGCCGGTGTGCTGCAGCTTGCCCTTGCCGGGCACCACTGCCGCTTCGATGGTCAACAACTCGCCGCCGACTTCCGTCCAGGCGAGCCCGGTGACGTGGCCGATGCGATTCTCTTCCTCGGCCTTGCCGTAACGGAAGCGACGCACGCCCAGGAACTTGTCGAGGTTCTTGGCGGTGATGGAGACGACCTTGTCGCTGCCCTTCTCCGCTTTTTCCCCTTTCTCCGCCTTCTCGCCCTTCTCGGCCTTCTTGGCGCCGAGCAGCAACTGCTTCACGGACTTGCGGCAAATGCGCGCCAGCTCACGCTCGAGATTTCGAACGCCGGCTTCGCGCGTGTAGTAGCGAATGATGTCGAGGATGACATCGTCACCACACTTGATTTCCTCGGGCTTGAGGCCGTTCTGCTTGACCTGCTTCGGCAGCAGGTACTTCCTCGCGATGTTGAGCTTTTCGTCCTCGGTGTAACCGGGGAGCCGGATCACTTCCATGCGGTCCAGCAGCGGCGCAGGGATGTTCAGCGAGTTCGCCGTGCAGACGAACATCACCTGCGAGAGATCGAGGTCGACCTCCAGGTAGTGATCATTGAAAGTGGCGTTCTGCTCCGGATCGAGCACTTCCAGCAGCGCCGATGACGGATCGCCGCGGAAGTCCATCGACATCTTGTCGATTTCGTCGAGCAGGAACAGCGGATTGTGCACGGCGGTCTTGGCCATGTTCTGCACGATCTTGCCCGGCATGGAACCGATGTACGTGCGGCGATGGCCACGGATCTCGGCCTCGTCACGCACGCCGCCCAGCGACATGCGCACGAACTTGCGGTTCGTGGCGCGCGCGATGCTCTGGCCCAGCGAGGTCTTGCCCACGCCCGGAGGTCCAACCAGGCAGAGGATGGGGCCCTTGATCTTGTCGACGCGCTGCTGCACGGCCAGGTACTCGACGATGCGTTCCTTGACCTTGTCGAGACCATAGTGGTCTTCGTTCAGCACCTGCTCGGCACGGGCGATGTCCTTCAGGATCTTGGTGCGTTTCTTCCACGGCACCTTCACCAGCCAGTCGATGTAGTTGCGCACCACG
>Ga0164241_10003963_pt1 | contig 14602 bp, 7 predicted proteins | sample OricomyardsoilBY_FD_108780 | JGI IMG/M metagenome (GOLD analysis project Ga0164241, IMG submission 108780) | Backyard soil microbial communities from Emeryville, California, USA - Original compost - Back yard soil (BY) | ecosystem: Environmental > Terrestrial > Soil > Unclassified | place: USA...
TTGGCTGCGCCCATTTAGGTGGAAAGCCTCCGAGGTTTTTAATAAAACCTATGTTTCCTGCAGAGTTACCACAGATAATATCTTGCAGGCCATCATTGTCCCAGTCCACTGAAAAGGGAGTTGACAACACACCAAATTTCAGGTCATCCGCTTTCTGTTGAAAGAAAACCGGCGATTTAAATACCGGCATTTTATTTTTTACTTTGCCGGTATTTTCAATAAGGGCAACGCGGCCATCTTCCTGTCCCACTACAAGGTCTATATCGCCATCGCCATCCCAATCAACAGCTACGGGATTAATCATACATAAACTCATGTTGATTACACCACCGCTATTTGATAGCTGCCGCCCCTTTGCATAGACAGGCTTGCTACGGGTGCCCGTATTTTCAAACCACGTTAGCTTATCTCTGAATTCACCACATATCAAGTCAAGATCACCATCTCCATCAAAGTCTGCGAAATTGGGCGAAGGCGCCCCATATACATCAATTGGTAAGCCATCTGATGTTTTTATTTTTCCCCTGTTTATATACTGACCGTTATTATTTTCCAGAAGATAAACATATCCGTGCAGTGGACCATTCGTCCATTTTCCTGTAGAATCATAAGCATTATCCCAACCGTATTCACTCCAATCGCCTATTCCTACAACGATGTCTGCGTCTCCATCATTATCATAATCTACCAGCTTCCATTGGTTAGCGCGCACTTTCTTAAAATCCTTCGTAATAGAATCAACCTTATATAAAGACTCTGTTTCTTTACCAAAAGACTGAGAGAAATTTTTAATGACAGATCCCGGAACAGTTATTTGGGGTGATCCATTTATATACGAGATCTGCGCATTCACTAATCCTTTACCCAACATGATTCCTTTTTCAAAAACGGGCAATTTGCCACCTGAAGAATTTTTAAAGAAATAAATTCCGTTGTAGGGAGTTCCTGAACAGGAAACCACTAAATCGATTTTGCCGTCCCCATCAAAATCCATCGGAAACGGCTGTGCCCAAAGGCCGACGCCCAGATCTACTATTGCATCGGGATTATTATACTTTACTATTTGAAGATGAGGAAGCGCTCCGCCTTTATCCTGAGCATCTGTGTTTAAAAATGATACAATAAGAAGTACAATTAATATATAAGGCGATATTGACCGGAACCAATTTCTATTTACCTGATTATTATCAGATGAATTGATTTTTAATTCAACCGGATATTTTATTTTTTTAAATCTCATAAATATTCAAAATAGCTACTGGCACGCGGGTATTTTGTTCTAAATTTTTCGCCCCTAAATGATTAAGCCCATCGATAGTCTGGAATAAAAAAAAACTATAACAACTTATTTTCTATGCTTATAAAGGATAGTAGTTCTTTTGATAATTACAAAAATAAAGCACCAGGGACGGCGTTCTTTACCTTATCTTGTCTATTATTTGTAGTATCTTGTCATAAGTGTTCAAAAAATTCTTTAGCTAAAAAAATGGAAGTAATTTTCGGAGCTTTTTGTCATGGCAGGGTAAATAATTATACATTTTACCATTGAGTCTGCTATCGATTATATTTACACAACACAAATTTTAAAAATGAAAAGAACAGTTAACTTTAAGAAAATAAGCATTCTTTTTTTTGCATTCTTCACACTATACAATTGCTTTTCAAAATCTTCTTATATAGAGAAAATGAAAGTCCCCAATCAATTGGATTCTCTTCCTCTTAAAGGATTTTTTTTCGGAGATGATCAGCCCTATCCCGAATGCCATGCCTCCACGATCATTCATTTGAAAAACGGAGATTTCATTGCAGCCTGGTTTGGCGGAACAAAAGAAAAAGATGATGACGTTGGTATATGGATGACTAAAGGAACGCCTGGCGCTTGGGGTAAAACATTTGAAGTAGCAAAAATTAATAATACACCACATTGGAACCCGGTTTTATTCCAGTCGCCTGAAGGAACAATTTATCTTTTCTTCAAAGTAGGAAAACAAATTCCCCAATGGGAAACCTGGGTGAAAACTTCGGACGATGACGGTAAAACATGGACAGAGGCTAAAGAGTTGGTAAAAGATGACCACGGTGGACGTGGACCCGTTCGAAATAAAATGATTGTTTTATCCGATGGTTCATGGCTTGCCGGCGCTTCCAATGAACAGGGGATGTGGAACGCTTTTTTTGATCGGAGCGATGACGAAGGTAACACGTGGAAAGCCACGCCATATCTCCAAATTGACCGTAAAGAAATTGCAGGAAAGGGAATCATACAACCTACACTTTGGGAATCGTCACCCGGCAATGTACACACGCTGCTGAGAAGTACTTCCGGCGTAATATGCCGCAGCGATTCCAAAGATTATGGCAAAACCTGGTCACCGGTTTACAAGACTTCCCTGCCCAATCCCAATAGCGGAATTGATGTGGCTAAACTATCGGATGGAACATTAGTATTAGCTTATAATCCAACAACAAAAGACTGGGGATCACGGGGTAAACTGGCGCTCGCTATTTCATTTGATAATGGAAAAACATGGCCTAAAAAAATAGATTTGGAAGATGGTAAAGAGGATGAAGAATTTTCTTATCCTGCTATTATTAGTTTTAATGATAGCATTGCAGTGACGTACACCTATAACCGAAAAAAGATTGCTTATTGGATGGCCACGAAGGATTGGATATTGAAGAACGCAAAGCCATTGTAAATAAGGTGAGTTGTGAGTGGTCAGTTGTGAGCAGGTATCGCATACTTAGACCGCTTTACTGACCATTCACTACTGACCACTCACGCTTAACTAAAACTAATTTGAAAGATAAACATTATGAAAAATAAGAAAATTTATCCCTGGATAGTTGTTATGCTTTTGTGGGGCGTAGCGTTATTGAATTACATGGATCGTCAAATGCTTGCTACCATGAAGCCCTCTATGATGACAACTTTCGCTGAGTTGGAAAGTGCTGCAAACTTTGGCAGGCTGATGGCAATTTTCCTTTGGATATATGCTTTTATGAGTCCCGTTTCGGGTTTAATAGCGGATAGAATAAACAGAAAATGGCTAATAGTAGGCAGCTTGTTTGTATGGTCTGCCGTCACTATGTTGATGGGATTCTGCACCGACTTTAATCAACTGTATATTTTGCGGGGCATCATGGGGGTTAGTGAGGCTTTTTATATGCCCGCAGGTTTGGCCATGATCGCCGATTACCATGAGGGAAAGACCAGGTCTTTGGCTGTTGGAATTCACATGACCGGAATTTACCTGGGTCAGGCTTTCGGTGGTTTCGGGGCCATTTTTGCAACTAATTTTTCATGGGAAAGTACTTTCCATGTATTTGGGTTCATTGGTATTGCTTATAGCTTCATTTTAATATTCTTTCTAAAAGAAAAGCGCGATGACCAGGACGTAAAATATCCTGACCAAACTTTTTTTCAAGAGTTTGGATCAGCTTTCAAGGGCATGGGAACTTTATTAAAAACTATCAGTTTCTGGGCCATCTTATTTTATTTTGCGGCGCCAAGCTTTCCGGGATGGGCAGCTAAGAATTGGTTGCCGACACTTATATCCACATCCCTGAATATCAATATGGACTATGCCGGGCCCATTGCAACAATAACGTTATCTCTCGCTTCATTGTTGGGTGTTTTAATTGGCGGACTCATTTCCGACAGATGGGTTCAGCGCAATTTACGGGGGAGAATTTATACCGGTGTTATTGGCCTGGGGTTAACTATACCTTCGTTACTGTTAATAGGTTTGGGTGGCAGTATTGTCCCTATAATAATTGGTGCAATCGGCTTTGGCTTTGGCTTCGGTATGTTTGACGTGAACAATATGCCTATTCTCTGCCAGTTTGCATCACCCCGTCATCGTGCTACGGGCTATGGCCTAATGAACCTGGTTGGGATATCGGCAGGAGCATTCATCACAAGATTCCTGGGTGGATCAGCAGATTCAGGCACGCTGGGCAGAGATTTTGCTATCCTGGGTATTGTGGTACTGGCTGCTATTGTTTTAGTACTTACGGTACTTAAGCCTAAGTATGTAAATAAAATTGCTGATTGATATTAGCGCATTAATAATATTCCGTAGCCTTTTCAAATCAAAAGATACTTCCAGGTAATTTTTTTTGATTGGGATGCATGTATGGAATAGAATTATCCTTTCCCCCGATCTTCCAGGTATTCTATAAGTTTTTCAGGATGACCTGTTTGCAATCCTTCAGTATCTGTTTTCTTTTGTGGGCTCCTCATCCTTACATTGAACATCAGGCCACACTGCGATTTTTCTCTTGTGCATCAAGTTTACCAAAGCAATAAATGCGTTGATGGGAACCATAGCAGGGTTATTGGTAATTCTATGGATGTGAAAGCAGTGAATTTTTATCGTACTAACGGATATGCAAACACGATATTTTTCTATCAGTCATAGTAAACGAATAAATGATAAGAATTTCTGCTTTAAAAAATTCATGTTTACATCAGAAAAAATCACGCAATAGGGCAACTATCTGACCTAAAATAATAAGCGAAAAAGGAAAATGCTTTTGCAAGCGATCTTAAGAATTCCCTGTAAGAAAAAAAAATCTATTGCTACAGTAGCCAAACAAATATGCCGAATTTTTATTTTATAAAACTTTTGTGCCACTCGGAAGAAATCACAAAACAAATCATCCGTCTTTGGTAAAATGTAGATAAAAAAAATAAAACGCCTGCGCTAATTTTTCTCTAAAATAAAGTGCCCGGCAGGAAAAAAATTTTTCTTGCCGGGCACAGTAAAAGAATAAATATTCCGGATTGCTACTTTGGAATTTATAAAATTTTACTACTATCAACCATAAAAGCGCGTGTACTTACGGTATAGTCACCGCCATTTGCATTCTGGTATTTGAGGTCAAGATAAAAAGCCCTGTAACCTTTAGCTGGAAATTTTTCTGTTGTTTTTATCTCGGCAGTGTGGCTGATGTTTAGATCTTTACTCTGCCATAGCTCATTCCTAAAATCCTTGTCGTCTGAATCAGCATACCATAACGTGGCGCCCAGTAAAATATCCTTGGAAGCAGAAGCGGTTATCTTTACACCCTTTTTGTTTTCAGAAGTGTTCCATTTACAAAGAGGATAGGCTTCGTGCCGCATGGAAATTCCAAAAAATGCATCTAATGCAGAGAAAGCAGACTTCCCGTCGCCCAGATCATGTCCTGCATTGGGTACATAATGCAATAGGTTGTCGCCGCCGGGTATATCTTTTAAATAATTCTTTACGTTGTCAATCACCCAATATGGATCGTTCGTGCCCATAAACAACATCTTCGGCATTGTCAGTTTTGCCCTGTACGAATAGGGGTCTATCATGCCCACTAAAGCATTACCATTTTCTGTGCCCATACCTTGTACGATACCTAACTTTACATAATCTTCAATCTCCACGCTGTATTCTCCGTATGCATCAAGTTGGTGTTTAAGATTTACCGGCATATTCAATATGTCAATTACCATTGGTCCTATGGCCTGCACCCGTGGATCATTTGCGCCGGTAAGCCATGTGGTCCAGCCACGTTTGGAAGCGCCTGATATTACAAACCTATTGATGGGATGTTGAAGATTTTTCTTTGAAAACTCCTGCACTGCATCCATTGCACGTACCGCACTCTTAACCATTGGAAACAGTAACGGCCATGTGTAGTCGTTATCGCCTTTAAACCGATGCAATGTATAAGAGATCAACGCGTCTTCCGTTAAGCTGTCATACAAAGGCTGGTTTGGTACTTGCCGTATGATGGCTACGATCGCCTTATTCTTTTCAGCTGTTGCCACGAACATTTTAGTAAGCTTATCATCTTTTTTGTTCCAGTTCGGTTGCTCATTCTTATCTGAGCCACCTGTAATAAATAATAATGCTCCGTCGTAATTATTTTCTTTCGGTGACAATATAGTTAACTGGTGACGCCATGTATACTGTTTCCATTTTTGAGAAGTTAATAAAAGGTCGTATCCTTTCACGCCATTTATTTCGAATGAATCTTTTATTTCCCATTGATAAGACGGGTCGCCGTTATGCAGGTAATGTTGCAATGCATTAGCAGGAGTTGTCGCATCCTGTGCAGCGATAGTAAAAACGAAAAAGATTTGTGTAAAAAGAACCAGTGAAAACGCTGAGAATAATTTTTTCATTAGAATTTATTTTTGTTTTTAAATGGACAGATAGAGCAAATATAATGGCATCTTGTTTTGAGTTTACCTGGTGACTGCCTAATATTATGCCTGATTAGTATTTTTATTTTATTTTGAAATGTTCTTTTGGTAGCGAAAATACTTTCGTTACTAAGTTCCAATTAGAAATTCTATTTGTTTTGCGGTGAAGGAGCAGTTTTTAACCATGCTAATACTTCGTTGATGTAGATATCACCCGTCATCGGACCCAGGCTCGTACGACAAATATAGCTGTATCTTTTAAAGCTATTAAAGTCAACTTTGTCCAGGATATATCCAAAGGCATCATTGGTAAGTCCGAATAAAAATGGTTGTTGGGTGTTCATGTGTCGTTTTACATAATAACCTATATTGGGCAATGCTTCGCCCGGAATGGTGAGCACCTGCGCCGTACCAATATTCAGAAGATTGAGCCGGGTAGAAACTGAGTCAGTATTCTCGGACTTAAATTGTAAAGGAGAATGTGCAAAAATAAATTTCATCACTTCATTTTCTAATGGAAACATAACATTGCGGCTGGCGCAGTAAATATCCGGATTGGCCTGTACAGGCGCATCGGAAACTATTCTTAATGCTTCATCAGCAAGGAGGTTGCCAATCCTGGTACATTCATTCCAGTCATTAGCTTCCCCACCGCCGGGTAAACGATTATCAGCGGTAACCATACCTCCCTGTGCACTATTCATAAAAATAGCGATGCCGCCTCCTTTCTCTGCAATTCTGTCGTACAAAGGGCCGCATAAATCCGGGCTTAAGATATCCCTTGAAGAACCAATAATTTCAGGATGGATAGCGTAATTTATTAGCGTAGCAATGGGCTTATCTTTATTTTTTCCGGACGTGGCAAGTACCTGGAACACGCTGCACCGTGGATCATAAAGGTCGGGAGCATAATAATTATAAGAAATCTTTCCTTTAGTTTCTCCAAATGCCGTCTTCAATGATGCAGGTTCCAGGTTAGTCAGAGCTTCATTTACTGCATCTGCTATTTGGTGAACGCACCAGTCAAGATATTTCAAATCAACTGATGATTTCCCGGTTTCATCGGGGAATCCGTAAGCATCAGGAGCGCTGTGTGTATGTGTCGCACCGATCAGGATATTTTCAGGGGGTATCCCTTTTATTAGCGCTCTTGATTTATCGCCCAATACGGCGGGCCATCCGAGATTGTCTATGCTTACAATTGCAATCCTGGTGGCACCTTTCTCCAACACAATTGCCCTTGCATAGAGATTTCCTTTTAGAATATGGGAAGGTTTAGGTATCCCTACTCCTCCGGATACCGGCAAAAGAGGATTAGGTGTTATCACCCGCACAGCAGCGCCTGCTTTAAAAGTTTGCGCCTGTGTACCAGTAGCGAAGAATAAAACAGGAATAATAAAAACGACAAGAATCTTTTTTATCGTTTCATGAATCGTTGGTTGATTTCTTTGAATTTTCCTTGTGTAAGTTTTTAATTGGTTTGAGTACGAAACGTTTTGTTTACAAGCTACTTTGTTCTTCATTTAGAGTTATTGGTTTTTAAATTGGTTTATGATTCTTGCCGATGATCCTACCATGGTTTTCCGGTTCCCTGCAATAGCCACATCTTAGACCAGGGGCTGTTTTGATTGCCATCTGCACCAAAGCCCGAGTAAGCAGTTACTTCCAGTTTATTCGCTGCTGCCTGTTCATTATCACTATTGAGGTTTTGTTCCGCTTTGGGATAGTAAAATCTTACGGGTAATTCAGGCGCTATAGTACGACCCTGCACACCATGTAGTTCAGGAAAGCCTGTTCTCCTAAAATCAAACCATGATTCTGTAGCGTTGGTCCAGTTAGCTATCCATTTTTGCTGCATGATTTGTTTTTGAGTATTATCAAAAACAACATCTGGCTGAGAAATATAGTTTGAATAAGTGCTGCCTAATCCCCACGTATCGAGCGAAGTTTTAATGGCAGCATAATATTCTTGTTCTGCATCAGCAGATGTCCAGCCATTAACCGCTTTTGCCTCTGCAATAATAAAGTGCACTTCGGTAGCAGACATCAAATGAACTTTTAAAAGAGGCCCTTTTGGACTCTGGTAGATGTCATTTAACCATGAAACATGAGGGTTACGGGAGGCCTGGTTTAAGTCTGGGCTTAAGTTATAGGCCTGTGGACCTGTCAGCGCTACAGGAAGACCTACATAATCCTGGTCCTGGTTAATATCATCGAGTGTCAATGCTCTGCTGGAAAGAATATCCGGTGACAGGTAACGCACTTTTTTATTTTCTCCATTTACGACTGTGTCTGTAATATAATCGGTTCCTCCGGGAAGATTGTCATCTACCAATAAAAATACCTGGACTTTGCCGGCAAATACACCTAAACGGGGATCGTGTAAGGCCTGCAAAGAAGTCACAAACGTGTTACACATTTTTATTCTCCTGTAATTACTACTATCAGAATCGTAAGTAACATTATTTGGCCACGAATCGCTGCTGCTATTGCCCGGAAAAGCCATCGTTGCGTCATCCGACGCAGACGTGATGATTGGATAATCAGTTGGATTGTTCACAATCATTTCTATTCCGGCCTTGGCCTCATCCGGCAATTTTTCTGAGATTCTCATATAATATCTGAGGGCTAAAGAATTGGCAAGTTTTCTCCATTTTGAAGGTTCACCATTGTAATACAAATCCACACTTCCCGGATTATTTGTGTAGTCCGTTTTCTTTTTAGAGAGGAGTGTGTTTGCGGCTTTAAGATCAGACAGGATTCCTTCATAGATTGATTTTTGATCATCATACGTGGGGAATGTTTTGTCTTTGCCGCCTTCATCTCCCTGTAAGGCAGATGCGTACGGTACGTCGCCGTACAGATCCGTTAAGAGTCCAAACACCATTGAGCGCATTACTAATGTTATTCCCTCTAAGAATTCATCATTTGCCGCCACTGCTTTATTATAAACGAACTGATTGTTTCTCAAAATATCATAATAAGCGCCCCAGGGATTATCGCCTCCCCAATCATAATTGTTATGCCCGGAACCCCACCCATCTTTTTGGGTATATTGCATTACTCCTGCAATATCGCCCGCTCCGAGGCCTACAAACGTGTTTCCTGTTTCAGAAAGCACTGTAGACAATACGAGATTCGGATTAGTAGTCGCAGGGTCGGCTCCATTCGGATTTTCATTTAAGGTTTCTAAATGCTTAACGCAGGAAAATGACAATCCACATAGAAATATGAATAGAACAGCGTGAAATTTATAATTTGATTTCATGGTCATAATTTTTTTCTGTTAATTTTAAAAAGTTACATTTAACCTGATACCCACGGGGATCGACCAGGGCGTAACGTTGTATCTTTCTATTCCCTGTTTAAATTGGATACCTCCTCCCTGAACGTCAGTGCTAGGCTGATAGGCGTTTTCAGGATCTATCCCAATCTTGGCAGCGGTCCATATCATGATATTGCGACTGTAAACAGCTACTGTTGCGTCATGTATTTTCAAACGATTTGTCAAACCTGATGGCAGTCCGTACGAAAGGGATACCTCGCGAAGCTTTAAATAAGATGCTGAGAATAATTCAGATTCTGTAAAGTCCCATGGATTAGATGCTGCATACGGCACCGGCAAAGTAGCATTTGGATTTGAAGGATCTGCGCCCAGTACATTTTCGCCCAGGTTCTCGATGTAGCCGGTAGGATTTCCGTTTGCATCATATCCCGAAGCATACACGCCGGGTATAATCAATCCACCATAAGGAAGTTTGATTCCGCTATATTCAAAAGGAAAACTGGTATGTTCGGGTGTGGGCCATCCTACTCTTGGAAATTGGTTACCATGAACTTTTATCAGTTGATCGGCATGTGCCACTAAATAATCGCGAAGCTCTTTGCCACTCATGCTGCCTGCATTGAAAAATTGATCTAGCTGAAGAGACGCTCTGCCATCTTCCATTCCATAACGATACGTCTGTGATACAAACTGGCCTCCATTTCTCCAATCGAAAGTCATGTTAAGATTCCAATTTTTCCAACTAAGTGATGTCTGCAAGCCCATGATGAATTTAGGATTAAAATTGCCGACCTTATTTCTTGTGTTATGTGCATCTATGCTCGACCATTTTGCTCCTCCATCAGAAAATTCAAGCAATGGATATCCGTAGTATGGTGATGATTTATCAGTTACTGTTCTAACCTGGGGCCCGTATATATCTCCGACCTCTTCCCCTACATAAGTCCAGGCTCCGCCTTTGGCATCTTCCCAAAAAGTAAAATAGGGCATTTCTTCAGCAAGCTGTACTATCCTGGTCTGGTTTTTCGTCAGATTAGCAGAGATATCCCATCTGAAATTTTTGGTTTGTACGGGAGTTCCACCGACAGTGAATTCTACGCCATTGCTTCTCACAAGACCGGCATTGATGTTTTTGGAACTGTATCCTGATGAGGGAGGAAGTTGGGTATTGAATATTTGGTTTTTGTTTTCCAACATATAGTAGGTTGCGGAAAAATTGAGCCGGTTTTTAAATAAAGTAACATCTAAACCCCCTTCGTAGGAGGTAGCTATCTCCGGTTTCAATTCCGGATTTAAAAGCGTTCCGGACGTTGATAATCTCGGTACATCTCCCCAGGTACCTGCATTAGATAACACGCTTAGCAATTGATATGGAGAAGCATCATTACCTACCTCGGCCACGCCACCTCTTAGTTTAATGAGATTAATATTGGACGAAGTAATACGAGCCATTTTATTTAGCAGTAAGCTAACTGACGCCGAAGGATAAAAGTAAGGTTCTACATTGGGAAGTGTACTGGACCAATCATTGCGTCCGGTTACATCAAGGTACATCATGTCCCGGTAACCTACAGAAGCCACGCCATAAATACTGTTTATACCTTTCTGAAAAGAGTAGCTGCTATAGTCCAGAGAGGACGGCAAAATGTTTTGAATCGTATATACATTAGGTACAATTAATCCTGTACCATCTTTTGTGGCATTTTTTACAGTACTGCTGTTTTGATAACGCATGTTGCCTCCTGCTGAAACTGATAAACTAAAATTCTTTAATTCCTTTTTATAGGTACCAAGGAAATCAGCGTTGCTTTCAAAGGCTTTAAGATTGATTAAGCCATAGGCTCCCCGTGGATCTTCGGTGTAACTGGTAGGTATCTTAAATTCTCTTTGTTCATTGTACGTGTCCAACCCATACCGGAACATCATACTAAATTCCGGAGTGATTTGCCAATCAGCCTTTACATTTCCATATAACCTGTCTCTTACAAAACTGTTTTTAACTTCGTAAGCTAAAAAGTACGGATTGTTAGATACTCCGTTGGCTTGCGTACGTTGTTGCAATCCTTCCTGTCCCGGCATCCAATAGTCCTTAAGTTCATTGATATCAATATGAGGAGAAACGGAATAAGCCCATTGAAGTGGATTGGTTCCTCTTTCACCGGCAGGGCGGCTATTCGAATTATTTCTGCTCAAATCAATATTTGTACTTAGCCTCAATTTTTTGCTGACTTTTACAGAAGAATTAATATCCAGCGTATTTCTAAATAGATCCGAATTGGGAATAATTCCCCTGCTCGTCATGTTGGAGTAGGAGAGGCGATAATTAATTGCTTCAGAACTATTTGCTACGGAGACACTATTGTTGGAGGTAATACCGGTTTGTACAAAATCTTTTACATTATCAGGATGAGATACCAAAGGCAAAGGAATCGGTTTTCCGTTGTCATCAAGTGGGCTGTTCCATTGAACCGCCATATAGCCTCTGTCCGTTTCTCCACCGTATGTTCCTGACACATCTTCCTGGATAAGACCTCCAAAAGGATCAGTCAAAATATTTCCGGTTAGCTCAACAGGAATGGCAGAAAACTGACCTGACCCATATTTGGTTTGCCAGTTCAGAAACTTATAAGGCATATCGAACACGGTACTTGAAGTAACTGAGACGGTTAATTTATTTAAACCACGACCACTTTTGGTTGTGATCAATACCACGCCATTACCGGCACGAGAGCCATATAATGCAGCAGCACTTGGTCCCTTTAAAATCGATACACTTGCAACATCATCAGGGTTGATGCTTGAAATAGCATTACCGAAATCCACCCGGTTATCTGTTCCCACATCAGACACGTTGTTAAGCGTATTGGAAATGGGAACGCCATCTACCACAAATAAGGGTTGATTATCGTTGCTTAGTGAATTGGCTCCGCGGATTATCATGCTGACAGAAGATCCAGCACCACCGGTCTGGCTAATAGCAACCCCTGAGACTTTACCCGCCAATGAATTCAAAACATTTTCCTGTGCCACGCGGTTGATGTCTTTTCCGGCTACTTCACCGATTGAATACCCGAGTGATTTTTTTTCTCTCGAAATTCCCAGGGCCGTTACGACCACATCTGAAAGCGCCTGTGATGATGCTTTTAAAACCACGTTGATGTTGGTTCTGCCGTCCAGCGCGATTTCTGTAGATTCGTATCCAACGAAGCTGATGGTCAGTCCGGCATTAGCTTTTGAAACCTTTAGTGAAAAGGCGCCATCGTCTTTAGTGGTAGTAACATTGTTGGTTCCATTTTCCCGGATGGTCGCTCCGCTTAAGGGGCCGTTTTCGTCACGGACTGTTCCGTGAATGATAACATCTGCGTATTGACGCAACCTGTTTTTATAAGAAGGCATATTCTCGGAAATACCTGAATGGCCATTCAAAAAAGAAGGCACACCGGGAGTTCCTTCGCTATGGGCGACTGAGAAAGTGAGGCAAAATATGATTGCCGGAAGAAACTTATTTATAATGTAATTATTTTCCATAAACTTCGATTGAAGGATTAATTAAAAATTCGTTAGGGTTGTTTTTCCAAAATAAGGCCTAAAGGCGCCGCGCCAAGTCCCGGAAATTCTACAGTCAATGCCAGGTTCATCGTATTGCTGGTAATACTATTGATCCAATGAGGATCTTTTTCACCTTTAGTTGAAGTCAGTTCAACAACAGCATCATAAATGGTAAGGTCCCAGGTACCGCTATTCCCGGCGACAGGCAGAATGAGGTCGGTACATCCGGTAATTTCATACGTTCCATCTGCATTGAATGAATATATATTATCCACCGTGCACAATATGGCTTCGGCAATGGCCGGATTCCCAAGAGCCTGGCCAATCAAAGGAGCCAGGGTAATCATGCTTGTGCCTGCGGGGATCTTTTGGCCTGCGATCTTTACATCAACACTGATGACAAGATCTTTTTGTTTCCACGTGCCGGTTACCCATTCCTTATTTTTATTTGGGAACTTTTCATTTTCATCTGTAGTATCTTTTTTACAGGATGCGAAAAGAAATATCAGCAGTATCAGCAGCGAATACTTAACTACGAATTGCTTTTTTTTCATGATTTTTTATTTAATAGTTTATAAGTTCATGCTTGAAAAATTTTTGCATGCGTTAAAAATTAATTATTACAGTAAACCAGCTTTTAACGTGAATTTGTATTTTAGTTTTTTAGAACAACCTTGTTTTCTTTCTCTAATTTTTTATAATGAATTAAATTATCTGATACCACGACCTTCCAGGTATTTTATAAGATTTCCAGGATGATTTGTTTGCAATCCATCTACTCCAAATTTTAATGCCTGTTCCCATTTTGTGGGGCCCTCATCATTGCTTTGCACGTCGAGCCATACTGCGATTTTTCGTTTGTGCATCAGGTTTACCAAACCAACATTATCTGCATTATCTACTACATCCAGGTGCACTTTATCCAGGAAATTATTTAGTTGAACACTATCCGCGTTCTCAGGAAGGCTTGCCATTAAAGGAACCTGAGGTGCAACATTTTTCCATTGCCCATATTGTTCATCTTTATTCAAATAAACCACCACATTATTTTGCATTCCGTATTTTTTTAATAAACTATACGTTTTCTTCACATCAGCGTCTTTAAAATCCAGGTAAATATTCATTCTTCCTTTACATAAATTCAATACACTTGCAAATTCAGGAATGAGATAGGTAGCGGTGTCTCCTTTAAGGGCAGGTTTTAGTTTTAAGTCCCGGATATCGCTATAATTAAAATCTGCTACCTGTCCTTTTATTCCTGTCATCCTTGTTATGGACGCGTCATGCATAATAACCAGGTGGCCATCCTTAGTAGTACGCAGGTCTATTTCTACATAATCTGCACCTTCTTTTATGGCTTTTTCATAAGAAGCCAATGTGTTTTCAGGCACAGCCAAATGGCTACCCCTATGCGCTATAACAACTAACTGATGTTTCGATTTCGGTAGCGGAGCAGAATGCTGCGCCAAAAAACTTTGGATAGTAGAAGTAGAAGAAGTAGCTATACTATTATTGAGACCATATATGTTAAGAACACAGGTAAACAGAAATGTCAATGTTATAATTGAAATGTTTCTCATAAA
>Ga0164241_10003964_pt1 | contig 14598 bp, 10 predicted proteins | sample OricomyardsoilBY_FD_108780 | JGI IMG/M metagenome (GOLD analysis project Ga0164241, IMG submission 108780) | Backyard soil microbial communities from Emeryville, California, USA - Original compost - Back yard soil (BY) | ecosystem: Environmental > Terrestrial > Soil > Unclassified | place: USA...
GGCCCGCCGTACGGCGGCACGGTGTAGGTGATGTGGAGTTGGAGGTTCGAGAGTGACGACACGCAGTTGGTGTTGTCCTCGGCGTGGAGCTGTGCGAGGTTCAGCCCGCCCGACAGCAGGAAGCCGAACGGTGGCGGCGTTGCGCCGCCGAGGGGTGCGGACCGGGTGTACTGCCAGACGTACGGTGCGCTCACATCCCACTCACGCGGGCTGGTCCGCGTCACGTGGGGCATGGGGGTGCGGGGAATGAGGCCCGCAGGAGCGGCGTTGATCCAGTCCACCGTCGGGAACCCGAGTATCGCGACGCAGCCGTTGGGCTTCGATTCCGGTGTCCCGCTGCCATTTCTCCAGCATGTGCTCCCAGTCCCGGGTGGATAGTTGCATCCCTGGGCCGCATCTTCTCCATAGGTGAGGATGGCGTGGTCGATGGTCTTCACAGGAACCACATCGAGGGGTGTCTCGTCGAAGCGCACCGCGGTCTCGACGACGCCGGCCTGGCAGGGATCGCCATCCGCCTCGATCTGCGACCAGCCGACCGCGAAGTCGCCGGTGGGCGTCGACGTGTTACCGGGAGTGCACGTCGGGGGATAGAGCTTTCCGCTTCGTCGCACCAGCGATGAGCGCACGTCCAGTACGACTGTGTGCGTGCCCGGCTGCAGCGGATCAGGGAATGGCTTGTCGGCCACCCGGTCGCCGGCCCGGGCATTGTCCGCCTTGGCCTGGTCTCGGCGGTCAGGGGTGACGCAGACGACATCGCCCTCGAAGGCCTCCCGCCACACATAGCCCGGCTTGCAGGTGTTGGCGCCGTATGCGCCGCCATCCGGCTCCCGTCGACCAGGCCCCTGCGCATTCTCGTTCCAGGTGTTCTGCCGCGTTTTTGGAGTGACGCAGACGTGATCGCCGGGCCGGGCTTCGCGCCAGACGTATCCCGGCTGGCAGGTGTCCGGGCCGTACGGCAGCGCTTTGAGGGCCACCGGTGCCGTGGTCTCCTCCTGCGTGGTTGTCGCAGCATGGATGGCGAGGCCGGCACCTACCGCGACAGCGGCGACTGCCACCGCGCCACCCGTGAGTCGTTTGATAGAGGACGCGCGCATGATTCTCTCCACAACGGTGTCGTGAAAGCTGCATCTGTCGGCAATGGCGATCTGCCGATGGCCCATGTTGTGGTGCGGGCATGCGCGCGGACCTTGTGTCAACCTTGTGACACGCGACGGCTTTTTCCCGCGACAATTTGTCCGGGTCGATCATTTGCGCAGGCGACGGTACGCAAAGTGTCCCACAAGGTCGGGAGGACGGTTTTGAGGAATTTATCGATACACCCCGGCGGCGCCCGCCGATCTCCTGGATCTCACAGGGCTCGGCGCATTCGACGGCCAGCCGGTCGCGGTGACGGTGGTCCAGACGGGCACGGGCAACTCCGAGTTCATCGGCAAGGCCCGAACGCGCCTGAACAACGTGCAGGTGTGGGCGGGCCCCCTCATCGCAGTCACAGTCGAATGGAGCGAACCGCTGTGCGTCTGGACGCACGACGTCGCTATCTGATCAGCTGACGACGCACGCACCCCAGCAGCACGGCGGGGTGCGTGCTGTCGATCGCCCGGAAACCGACACATTGTCGTGAAGGATCGCCGAAAACACTCCTCAGGCGATCTCACCCAGGGGTGTGCCGCCCGACAAACGTTCCCCACTCCTGGGGCGCGCTCCAGGAGTGGGGACACTCGCAGGCGATGTCGGGATCAGTGACCCGTTGCTCCATCGACGCCGACGTCCTTGGTATCAGCCTGCGCCTCGTTGTCGAGGCTGATACCCCTGCCATCGGTACCATCCTGCGCCTCGTCGCCGACGCTGCTGATACCCCTACCGTCGGTACTATCCTGCGGTCTATCGGCGCTGGTCATGCCCAAACCCCCAGTTCGGTTGACGTCGTGACCAATTGACTTTCCGATCGCCTCACCCGGCCGCGCAGGCCACAATACGTCGCCGCGCCGTGCCCCGGATCGGCGTGGGGCACTACTTGCCGGCGGCGGGCAGGCATTGCCGCTCGCGAAGCGCACGAGGACCGTGAAACCGCGATGATGATCACCGCGGCGGACAAGAGCCTGGTCACCCGACGGAAGCTCTGGGCGCGTTTGAGGAGAGGAACGCTTCCTGCATCACGTGGACACGGCGCGGTCGCTGGGCCGCAAGATCGCCGCAAGGTTTCCGGCAAGGGCGCGCGGGCAGCATGAATGCAGCGAACCCGAACCTGCGGATGCCGACTGCGAGGAGAGACTGTGGACGCCACGATGAGCCTTGAGGACATCCTGAAGGATGCCGGCGCGCATCCGCCGGCGCTGGAGGGAAAGGAGTCCGCACAACCGTCCTGCAGCGCGCTGACTCGCGCGGCCATCGAGGGCGTCGTCATCGCGATCACGGCCGTGAAGACCGAGGCGGAAGCCAACCTCGCGCTGAACGGGCCGGGTATGCCCGGGGCGGGACACTCGGCGTCCGCGGCCCAGGCCGTGAGCCATGTCCAGGTCGCGCTCGACAAGTTCACGTACCTGCTCACCTGGCTCGACGACAACAAGCTGTTCTCCCCAAAGAGTTACGTCACCAACATCAGCGGGGCGTACAGCGTCTACAACTACGTGCGGGACGCGGTTCTCTACCTGCACCTCACCCGCCACTGGTCGGCGGTGAGCGCGGCCTGGAACGCCAAGCGCGATCCGCACCACGCCCTGAAATGCATCGACGAAACCTCGACGCTGCTCGAGGAACTCGAGGAACTGGGGACGAAGGCCACCCGGTGCTACCTGAGCTACGTCTACTCCTGACCGAGCCGGATACGCCTGGCAGACCTCGGAAACACCCGTCGACGACTGGGGTTGCCCAGCGGCACGAGCAGCTGTGGCCAGGGCTGTCCACCCCGCGGTGATCGAGTCGGCCGGCCGTCGATTTCCTTGTTGTCGCTCTGCGGGCCGAACGGGTCGACAGCCGGTGGATCGGCTCGAAATAGCTATCCGATCAGGCTAATCCGTGACGTATCATGGTGTGCGTTTCGATCTCCTGTTATGCAGGATGTCGTTGGGGGGATCAATGAGATCAATGAGAATCGGAGCGGTGCTGGTAGCGGCGTGTGTGGCCGTCGTGGGCTGTGGATCCAGCACACCGGAAGAGCCACCGGCCAGTGACAACTCCGCCATCCAGGTGACAGGCCCAACCCCAGCTAAGGAAGGGCAGCAGATCACGTCGGAAAAAGGCAACGGCCCAGAGGAGGAGCCCGACCTGCCAGGAGTTCCGGGCAGTCCTATCGACTACGACAGTACCCTGCTCTACGCTCCCGAGATAACACCGAAGACCGTCAAGGAGTCGATCGAGATAGAACTGGAAAGCAAGTGCGAGGTGGATCGGTGCGGGGTGAAGGTCGTGGTCGAAGGAAGCGGCAACTGTGCCGTGGCAATCGGACCTGACCCGGTCTTTCCCGGCAAGACGATCACCGTCGTCGCCGGGCAGTGCGCTTCGAACGAAGAATCATCCGGATCGAACAGCGCGATTCCGCCATCGGCCGAAGAGGATATTCCACCCAGCGACGGATAGGTGCTCTTGCGTACTCGCCGCGTTGTCAGATCGCCCGCCCCGCCTGCGGGACGTCATCCCAAACGTGCTGGCATGCGGCCGCCAATGCCTCGAGCCGCGCCCATCGAGACCGATGCCGAAGTCGAGCCAGCCCGCGCGCTCAAGGTCGTTGCCTCGGTAGCCGCGAACATCACCCTGTTCACAGCGTTGCTGTACTACTTCGGCCTGTTATACACCCAGGTGTTCTTCAACTACTTCCACGTGCACTACACGCTGCTGGGTCAGACCGCCGACGAGATTCTCGCCCGCGGTGTGGACGGGTTGCTCCTGCCGGTCGCTGGTGCTGCGGGCGCCGGGCTTGTCGTCATTGGCATCATTCGGCTTCTGCGGCTCCGGCTGCCCGAGCAGATGTGGTTGACGCTGCTGCGCGTCTGCACGCCGATCGCCGCCGCCATGGGGCTCGCTTTGGTCGGCGTGGTCGTGCCCATCGCGATCAACCCGGCACCGTTTCGTGAGTACGCGGGGCTCCCGGGACTCGGACTGGCACTGGGCGTCGTCCTGCTGGTCTTTTCCTGGCGCCAGTGGATCTCCGCGACGAACACGGGCCGCCACGCAACGCGCCTCACTCTCGCGGAGTGGCTTGTCACCTACCTACTCGTGACCTTTGGCCTGTTCTGGGCTGTCGGGGACTACTCGCGGGAGGTTGGCGTCAGACGAGCATACGAGACCGCAGCTCTGCTACCGGCCCGGCCCGCCGCGACGCTGTACAGCGCACAAAGCCTCAACCTCACCGCGGACGGCATCCGGCAGGCCACCTGCAGCCAACCCGAAGCGGCATACAAATACCGCTACACCGGGCTCAAGCTGTTGCTGCAGTCCGGCGGCCAATACGTGTTCGTCCCCACGAACTGGCGCGCTTCAAGCGGCGCCGCGATCGTGATTCCCCGAACAGACGCACTCCGCCTGGAATTCACGCCAGCCGGCTCGCGCCCAGCAGGAACTTGCTGAGCGAGTCGAACACCGGTACCGAGCCGAGGCTGATCGGGACGGCGATTCGCTACTGCCTGATCACGTTGAATACGACGTGGTTGTACGGCAATACCACGTTTGGGTTCGGCGTGGCTGAGGATCACAGTCGACCCGGGTTGATACGGCTAATCGTCCCAGAACCAGGCCCATTGCAGTTCCGGGGGTGCCTGCACGGCGACATAGGCACCGGTCCGTAGGACCGTCCCGTAGGGTCCGCGGTGGAAGTCCAGGCCCAGGTCGAAGTTCTGCACCGGCATGTTCTGGTTGTCCTGCGAGCGCCTTGGCGAGGCCGTATGCCATTTGCGACAGAGGAGCGAGTGCGGCTTGGAGCGGCCGGAGGCCGCTGCGAACGGTCTCGGACTCGAGGAAGCCCAGCAGTGTCTCGCCCTGCTCATTCTTTCACGTTGATCGTGAACCCGCGCAGTGCGACGCCTTCCGTGCTTGGCCTGCTCGGGCTCTTTCCCCTACATGCGGCCGGCCATCCGGGCGACGAGCAGGCGACCTCGTGGGAGCCTGGGAGCGGGGAGTCAATTGGGAGGATCCATCGTGTGGCAACGGTGCTGGACTGCGTTGAACTGCGCTCAACTGCACCGCGTTCACCTGTGGGTATGGTGTTTTCGCAGGTAGAGGGCTTGTCCGGGCTGGGGGTCAAGGGGTCGCAGGTTCGAATCCTGTCAGCCCGACGGTCGAACGAAAGCCGCTGAATCTGGACGAATAACCAGGTCAGCGGGTATTTTTTTTTGTATGCTCATTGATCTTGCGCTCACTGTCCACATCGGTCTGTACTGACCGGTAACCCTGCAAGTGGGAGGATTTTGGGAGGATCGCGTCGCGCGGGGCGAAATGGGGTCGCGTTCGCTCTTGCGAATCGCGATGTCGAATGGGTGATCTTCCTCGGGGCCCTGCTTGGTGACGGCGCGCTGCGTGGCCGGGTGAGGCGTCGGCCCATGGCCGTCGTCGCGACCCAAGGCTCCGGACGGCCGCGTCGGACCACCACCCGATTCGGGGACGCGGGAATCGTTTCGTTTGTAGCGGTGGTCTAACCGTCATTCGTCATGACCGGATTGACGTCATCTTGGAGCGGCTGGCTGTCTAGCCACCATCGCCGGCCCAGAGGCCGAGGATGTCCCGTTCACCGGTGACGGTGACGCCGATCACGACGTAGATCGGCCGGTTGGTGACCTGCGCGGATCTTCACGTGCAGCGCGTCAATGAACATCACCGGATACACGCGGTCGAGAGGCCGGTCGGCCCACTCGCTTATCTCGCCGAGGACCTTGTCGGTGATCCTCGAGATCGTGTCCTTCGAGACCGTCGCGCCGAAGACATCGTCGAAGTGCGCGGCGATCTCCCCGGTCGTCAGCCCCTTCGCCCACAACGACAGCACAATGTCGTCCACACCCGAGAGCCGGCGCTGCCGCTTACGCACGACCTGCGGATCAAACGACGATGCGGAGTCGCGCGGCACCTCGATCTCCACCGGCCCGATCTCGGTGATCACGGTCTTGGCCCGGGTGCCATGCCGCGAGTTCCCGCTGCCCCGACCGGCGGGGTCGTGCTTGTCATACCCGAGGTGCTCGGTCATCTCCGCGTCCAGCGCGGCCTCCGGCACCTGCTTGGTCAGCTGGTTGAGCAGCCCGTTCGGGCCGACCAGGTCGACGCCCCGAGTCGCCATGCCCGACGAGCTGCCAAGTGGCCACAGAGGTTCGCGGTTTGCGTCCCGACCATCGGTGGCTTGGTTACGACATACCCCGCGTTCGCTGGAGGCGCGTCGATGCCCAACGACCCAAGATTCCGCTCGCTGACACGATCACGGTTCAGTGAGCAACAAGTGCTCAATCACCCGCTGGAACCGAACGTCTGGACCGGCTCCCACCGGTCCGGCTTATTCGCAGCCATCGCTCCTCCACTCGACACCCTATACACACGTCCTGAGAGCCCGGGGAATCCGTGGTTCTGCGCTGGTGGTTCCTTTCCCACCGCTGCGCGTAGTTGTCCTCAAGGTCGAATCCGACTGTTTAGTAGTCGACTTGCCTTTCCGGGTTGCTCACAACGGCGTCTTGTTTTCGCAATAGCCCTGGAGGAAGCTGTCGCGGGGCTGTAGCGGATCTTCGCTGCGGCCTGTCTTTTTTGCGCGAACCGTCCGGTTTCTTGGAGCCTGCAATGGTCAATTTACGCGCTGTCGCCCGATTCAGATGTTTTGCGGCGATTTTGTTGGTCGCCCCATTGATCACGGTCACCGCGGCCGCGACAGCGGTCGCGGCACCGCCCGACGACACCCCGGTCCTGCTGACACCGAAGGGAGAGCACGAGAACGGTGACGATGAGGAGAGCTTCGACAAGCTGCGCGACGCCTACTATTGGAGCAGGCTGCTCGCCGGCGACGACGAGCTGACCTTCGAGCAGGCCGCGACCCTGCGCAGCCACGCCGCCGCCGTTGCCGACGGCGTCGCGGTGGAGACCAAGCGCGGCGCCGCCCGGGGCGGTACCTGGGTCAGCACCGGGCCCGATCCAGTGGTGCAGGTCGGCCGGACCAGCAACACCTTCGAGGCAGTGTCTGGCCGTATCGGCGCGCTGGTGATCCGCAACAACGGCACGATCGTGCTCGGTGCTGCTCAGGGCGGCGTGTGGACCTACGACCCCGCGACGAAGACGTGGACCTCACGCACTCCCAACGCCAACACCCAGGCGGTCGGCGCGCTCGCGCTCGCACCCAGCGACGACCGGATCGTCTACCTGGGTTCCGGTGAGGGTGCGCTGTCCGGTGACAGCTACTACGGCGACGGCGTGTACCGCTCGGCCGACGGTGGCGTGACCTGGAAGCGGGTCACCGGCGACCAGTTCAACGGCCAGGCGACGTCGGAGATCGTCGTCGACCCCGCCAACCCGGACCACGTGTACATGGCGACCGTGCGTGGCCGTGGTGGCATCCGCCGGGTCAGCGCGCCCAGCGACACCCCGTTCGGCGTGTGGGAGTCCCGCGACGGCGGCAAGCACTGGACGCTGAAGAAGGGCACCACCGACGAGCTGCACGGCGCGACCGACCTCGTGATGGACCCGCGGAACCCGCGGCAGCTGTATGCCTCGTTCTGGGGCGATGGCATCTACCGCTCCACCGACGGCGGCGCCACCTGGACCAGCGCGCTCGGCACCCTGCCGGCGGGCAACTTCCTCGAAGGTGGCACGCGGTTCTCGCTCGGCCTGTCCCACCCGGCCGGCGCGGCACACGCGACGATCTACACCGGGTTCGACTACTTCGACCAGAACGACCAGTACCACCGCGCACAGCTCTACAAGACGACCGACGAGGGCGCGCACTGGACCGCGACGGGAACCGGCGCCGGCGCGGACTCGATCCTCGACTACTGCGGCACGCAGTGCTTCTATGACAACGAGGTCCTTCCCGACCCCACGAACCCGGACGTCGTCTACGTCGCCGGCTCCTATGGGTACAACAACTCACCGCAGTCCGGCGGGATCTACCGGTCCAAGGACGGCGGCGCGACGTGGCAGAGCCTCGGGTACGACCTGCACCCGGACTTCCACGCGATCGCGTTGCAGGCCAACAACACCCAGCACATCGCGATCGGCAACGACGGCGGCGTGTGGCAGTCGGCCACCGGTGGCGGCCGCCCGGCGGGCGCTCCGCTGTCGGCTGCTGACTGGGAGAACCTCAACGGCGCCGTCGACCCGAACACCGGCGCGCTGGTGCGATCGACGGGGTTGCGGATCACCCAGTTCACGAGTATGGCGACGGTGCCGCAGGTACCCGGCCAGTACTGGGGCGGTACTCAGGACAACGGCACCCTGCGCAAGTCGCTCGCCAACGACCGGTGGTTCGACCAGGCCGGCGGCGACGGCGGGCAGGTGATCGTCGACCAGACGACGGTCAACGAAGCCAACCCCAGCTTGCCGGCGTATGTGTTCGGCACCTACTTCGGCATCTCGCCCTACCGGTACGACCCGGCCGAGGTCGGCACGTTCTTCGGCAACGAGGCCATCGACGGTGGCATCGACATGAACGACCGGTCCGAGTTCTACGTCCCGTGGATCCAGAACCGGGCCGATCCCAACCAGATGTTCCTCGGTACCTACCGGCTCTACCGCACCGACAACGCCGAGGCGGCGAGCGCGGGTGACGTGCACTGGGACGTCATCAGCCCGGACCTGACCACCGGCTGCGAACAGGACGCGCCCAACGGCGCTCGTGGCTGCCTGATCTCGGCGGTCGGTATCGCGGACGGCGGGGACGGTGCGTACGTCGGCAGCGACGACGGCGTGGTCTCTGTCAGTCCGAACGCGGTTGCCGCGAACAGTCCTACGTGGACCAAGGTCGGCCAGAGCGTGCTGCCGAACCGGCCGGTCACGCAGTTCGCGGTGGACCGGTCCGACTGGCGCGTCGCGTACGCGGCCTACGCCGGCTTCGGCTCGGCCACCCCGCGCCACCGCGGCCACGTGTTCAAGACCACCGACGGTGGCCGGCACTGGGCCGACATCAGCGCCAACCTGCCGGACATTCCGGTGAACTCGGTGATCCTGGACCCCTCCGCCGACGACACGCTCTACGTCGGCACCGACGTGGGCCCGTTTGTGACCACGAACGCCGGGACGTCGTGGAAGCGGCTCGGCAACGGCATGCCGAAGGTCTCGACCTGGCAGCTGGACTACGACCCGAGTCACGCCACCCTCGCGGCTGGCACCCACGGCCGTGCGGCGTACACGCTGAACACCGGAGCCAACGCGCCGGCCCTCGTCGTGTCCAAGTCGGACGATGGCACCCCGGTGGGCCCGGGAAGCGAGGTGCACTACAAGATCACTGTCCGCAACGTCGGCAACGCGGCCGCGACCGGAGTGCGCATCGACGAACCGATCCCGGCACGCACGAGTTTCGTCTCGGCGAGCGACGGCGGCGCCGTGCGCAACGGAACCGCGCAGTGGCGCGACCTGAGCGTGCCGGCTGGTGGCACCAAGTCGGTGAACCTCACGGTGCGGATCTCGCCGAACCTGCCGAGCTCGGTGACGTCGATAGTCAATGACGGCATCGTCGTGCAGTCCGCCCAGGGCGTGGACGCGAATGGCAGCCCGCATACGGTCGCGATCGCGCCGGCGCACGCGCTGGCGGTTTCGCCGGCAGCGCAGAAGGGCGGCGCCCGGGTCGGGACGGACGCGACCTTCACCGTGCACCTGACGAACAACGGGTTCCAGGCTGACAGCTACGCGTTGTCGACGGCGAGCACGTGGCCGGCGGCGATCTTCGACGCGACCTGCACCAACCCGCTGGCGACCACGCCGTCGATCGCCCCCGGCGACACGGCCGACGTGTGCGTCAAGGTCAGCGTGCCTGCCTCGGCGTCCAACGACGCGACGAACGACACGACGGTGACCGCGACGTCCACAGCAGATAGCTCGGTCACCGGCAGCGCGACGCTGACCACCATCGCGGTGGCCGTGGACACGCTGCTGGTCGACGAGGACCTCGGCGCACCCGACGTCGAGTCCTACTACGAAGGCGCGTTGACCGCGAACGGGACCGCGTTCAGCCGATGGGATCTGTCCGCGGAACCGGAGCTGCCGAGGACCTACCTGACCGCGCACAGCACGGTCGTGTGGTTCACCGGCAACACCTACCCGGGACCGATCACGCCGTACGAGGGCGATCTCGCCGCGTTCCTCGACGGCGGCGGCAAGCTGTTCATGTCCGGCCAGGACATCCTGGACCAGGGTGCTGGCACGACAGCCTTTGTGCGGAACTACCTGCACATCGACTGGGACGGCACCGAACAGCAGAACGACAAACCCACCGCGGCCGTCCACGGCGTGGCAGGCAACCCCGTCTCCGACGGAATCGGCGCCGTGCCGATCGATCACTCGGTCCTCAACGCCACGTTCGAGGACCAGGTGACCCCGATCGCTCCGGCCACCGCGGCGTTCACCGACGACTCGTCGGCGACCGACGCGCTGAGCGTGGCCGCCGGCTCGTACAAGGTGGTGTTCCTCGCCTTCCCGTTCGAGGCATACGGAACCGCGACCGAGAAGGCGGATCTGCTCCACCGGATCCAGACCTACCTCGCCAGCTGATCAGCGCACAATCAGGACCCGGGCCCGCCAACCCATCACAGGGTCGGCGGGCCCGGGCGCCAAGTCCACGTCGTCGGTCAGACGCCGAGGAGGAAGAGGCCGCCCGCGGCGACGAGGCCGAGTTCGACGAGCAGGACGAAGATCTGGTCGCTGATGCGGCCGACGATCTTCTTGCCGGTCCAGGCGCCGAGCAGGACGGCGGGTGTCAGAGCGACTCCGAAGAACAGAACCCGGCTGGTGAGCAGGTCGCCGGAACCGTAGGAGGCGATCTTCGTGAGGTGCATGGTCAGCGCGCTGGCGGCTTCTGTGCCGATGTAGGCGGCTCGGGTCAGTCCGAGCGCGAGGAAGAACGGCGCGGTCAACGGACCGACCGAGCCCAGCAGCGCCGAACCGAGACCGGACGCGGCACCAACGGCGGCAAAGGTCGGCTCGCTCGGTGGACGCGGTCGACAACGGAGCCTGCGCCAGATGACCACGCTGATCAGGAAGACCCCGAGCACACGCTTGAGCGGGGAGAGCGGAGCGTGTGCGAGAAGCAAACTGCCGGCGACCGCGCACGGAACGGCCCCGAGGGCAAACCAGCCGATCAGGGGCCAGCGCAGTTCTCGGCGGTTGAGCCAGGCTCGCGCCCCGTTGCTGGAGAGCTGAGTCAGGGTGAGCATCGGCACAGCGACACGCAGTCCGAACAGGACGGTGAACACCGGCAGCAGCAGAACACCGCCGCCGAACCCGGCGACAGCAGAGAGCAGGGCCAGAGCGAACGCCGCCACCGACGCCACGAGCACGCTCAAGCCCAGACCGACCATTAGGGTGCGATTATGCAGAACCGTCACAACCTGCGACAGGAGTTCGAAGCTCGTCCGTACAGCGCTCTGTGCGGAACGCCGCACACCTGACTCCGGACATCCGGCGGAAGCTCGTGACACGCAGTCGCGACGCCGGCGGAGCGCCCGATCCGCGCGTGAGGGCTGGTGTTTCGCCGCGATCACCAGATGCGCCGGCCCGCCCGCACCGGGTGGACGCGGCGGGATCACCCCGGTGCCCGGCACCCTCATCGGAACCCCCGTCTGCCCAGGCGCCTGACGCGTCTCGACTGTGGCTGTACCGATCAGTGCCAACCGCCTCAACGCGGTCGCCGGCGCCGCCGGAACCCGGGCGGCGCCGGCATCAACTCGACGACTGCCTCGCCGCGGCATCGACCACGTGTTCCGGAAGTTGACCCGGCGTGGCGCCACGACAACCCCAAGGCCGCAGCCTGTGGTGAGACCGGATCAGACGCCGAGTGCTTCGGCCGCCATCCGGGTTCCCGCGACGCGTGCCTCGATCTTGGCGAACGCTGTCTCGCGGGAGGTGGACGTGTCGTCGGCGAACGGGGAGAAGCCGCAGTCGTCGCAGGTGCCCAGCCGTTCCACCGGGATGTAGCGGGCGGCGGCGAGGACGCGGTTGAGGCGTTGGTAGGTGGATCGGGTGGTCTGCTCGACGTCGACGGCGTTCACGACGCGTTTGTATTCGTGGAAGGCCAGGATGTCGTCTTCGTAGCGGTTCCTGAGGCCGAGGTCGATCTCGTGGTCGTTCACTTTCCTGAGCCACACCCATCCCGCGGTCAGGACGCTGTCCAACTCGGGGCGGTAGGGCCAGATCTTGACCGACAGCGGACGTCCGTCACTTCTGCGCCATAGGTAATCGTTCACGTCGCGGCGCGGCGGCACGGGCAGCAGCGCGCACAGGGCGCACGCGCAGGGCGCGGACGGCACGGTCCGGGGTCCGTGTACTCGCTCGTGCCAGGCGCCTTCCAGCATCGCGCAGGTCAGCCGGCACAGCTGGATGTCGGATTCCATGGCGGGGAATGCCTGCCCGATCACGGTGAGCCGCGCGTCCAGTCGACGCAGGCGAGCGGCCGCAGGGTGGTCTGTCCGCGCGAACTCCCGTGGTGCACCGGTCAGTGCTCCCGCCATCGGCAAGGTCGTGGGAACGGGCCGGTCCTGCGCGGTCAGTAGATCCATTCTGGTACCTCCTCTTCAACAATGCCAATCTGATAATCATTAAGTGGAAACCGGTCGTCGCGGTGAAAGTCGAGAATCCGCCGATCCCAGCCTTCCGTAGACGCCGGGTTCTTGGAAGTATCGAGATGCCGGCTGCGGCGAGCCCGTAGCACGAACAATGCTGGGGAAGGCAGACGATGACGGAAATGCCGATCACGCTCGACGTCAACGGTTCGGACATTCATGGCGAAATCGCGCGGCTGCGGGCCGAGGGATCGATGACGCTCGTGGAGTTGCCGGGTGGAGTGCGGGCCTGGGCAGTGACGGGCTATGACGCCCTGCGCCGGGTGCTGGCCGACCCACGGGTTTCCAAGGACGCGATGCAGCACTGGCCGGCGTTCATCAATGGGGAGATCGCCGAGGACTGGCCATTGCGGATCTGGGTGTCGGTGCGGAACATGTTCACCGCCTACGGAACCGACCACAAACGGCTGCGCTCTCTGGCGGCCGCCGCGTTCACCGCTCGTCGTACCGAGGCGCTGCGCCCGAAGATCGAGGAGATCACCCGAAATCTGCTCGACGCGATCGCGGCGGCTCCCGAGGTCGAGCCGGTCGACCTGCGGGCGCGATATGCCTATCCGCTGCCGATCGAGGTCATTTGTCAGCTCTTCGGCGTTCCCGAGGAGCGACGGGCCCCTATTCGCGCGGTGGTGGACAGTTTCTTCGACAGCGCCATCACCGCGGAGCAAGCTCAGGCCAACGTCCAGACGGCCTACGACCTGTTCACCAACCTGGTGGCGGACAAGCGCGAGGCACCGGCCGATGACCTGACCAGCGCCTTGATCGCCGCCCGGGACGAGGAGAACGGCGCGCTGACCGAGACCGAACTGGTGGACACCCTGATGCTCATGATGTCCGCGGGCCACGAGACCACCGTGAACCTGCTCGACCACGCGATCACCGCGCTGCTCACCCATCCCGAGCAGCTCGAGCTGGTGCGCTCCGGGCAACGAACGTGGAACGACGTGGTGGAGGAGACCCTGCGCTGGCAGGCTCCCGTGCCGTACCTGCTACTGCGCTACGCCGTCGAGGACATCGACCTCGACGGCATGACGATTCCGCGCGGTGACGCGATCCTGGCCGGCTACGCGGGCGCCGGGCGCGACCCGGCCGTCCACGGCGACACCACCGACGAGTTCGACATCACCCGGACCGCCAAACAGCACCTGGCCTTCGGTCATGGCGTCCACCACTGCCTCGGCGCGCCGCTGGCCCGGCTGGAAGCCGAGATCGCGCTTCCCGCGCTGTTCGACCGTTTCCCCGCTCTCGCCCTTGCGGTACCGGCGAACGAGCTGACCCCAATGCCCACCTTCCTGTCCAACGGCCACACCAGCCTGTCCGTCCACCCCCGGATCACCGCGACAACTCCCGGGTGAAGGCGGACCGCTACCCCGTGAGACTGGTGCTCCTGGAGTCCCTGACCGGCCGGACCGAGTACGAGGGCACCGACGTGGAGGTCGCCGTCGCGCGCCTCTCCCGCGCCCCCGTCGTGCCCGGCGAGCTGGGGCGGTCGTGGCAGCGGCTGATCGCGGCGATGACCGACCTCGCCTCCGCGAGCCGCCCCAGCGCCGCGGACTGCGCCCGCCACCTGCGCAAACTCGCCCGGTCCAGGCTGGCCGCCGTGGTCGCCGCACGACCGGAGATCGTCGAACTCCCGCGGCCGCGACGCCGCGCGGGAAAGCTGCACGCGGGTCTCGGCGCCGCGGCTGCCGCGGCGGTGGCGCTCACCGCCGTGATGCTCCCGACGTCCACCACCACGACGGGCGAGCCGGTCCCCGGCAGCATCCCCCGCCACGAAACCCCCACCCATCGCAACGCGCCGGCCAAGAACCGCCCCGCACACAAGCCCCCGACCGCCACCCCCCGGCCGCCTGCCCCCGACACCAACCCGCCC
>Ga0164241_10003965_pt1 | contig 14593 bp, 22 predicted proteins | sample OricomyardsoilBY_FD_108780 | JGI IMG/M metagenome (GOLD analysis project Ga0164241, IMG submission 108780) | Backyard soil microbial communities from Emeryville, California, USA - Original compost - Back yard soil (BY) | ecosystem: Environmental > Terrestrial > Soil > Unclassified | place: USA...
AGAAGACTTTGCCAACTGTGTCTTGACCATTGGCGCCAAATCCAACTACTGTCCTTGGCATAAGGACGGGCCCCGGCGGTGCGGCTAACACCAACCGGAGCCCTTGATCGACTGCGAAGGAGTCGACCCGTGAGCCACGCTATCGGACGCGCCAGCGTCCCCCGCACCCACACCGGCACCATCTACACCCCCGACCTCATGTCGGACGCCACCATCGGCCTGTTCCAGTCCCTGAGCAGCGCCACCACCGCCCGCGTCGCAGCCCTGCCGACCCTCACCACCAGCCCGACCGAGCCGGCCGACGCGAACCCATCCGCCCGGTCCGCCGACTGCCACCCGTGGTGCCACCGCAGCGACTTCGAGGCGCTGCCCGCCAACCCGCTCGGCGGGTGGGGTCACCTGCACCACCGCCACTTCACCAACATGAACGTCGCGTCGGGTGACTGCCTCGACGAGGTCGTGAACATCTCGTTGGACTTGGAGGCGTACACCGGTGCGGCCCCGGAGCACCTGGACGAGCCGCCGTCGCTGTACGTGGCCGTCGGGCCGGTCGGTGACACCACCGAGACGATGCGGCTCACCCCCGCCGAGACGCTGCAGCTGGGTCTCGAGCTGATCCGGGCGTACCACCTGCTGACCGCCAGCGCGGCGCCGGACGGCGACGGTGGCGTATCGCAGGCCGCGATCGACAGCATCCGCAGCAGCACCAGCGCCTGGGGTGGCATGTCGTGGCGTGACGCCGCCGAGGTGTACCCGACGCGTCAGCCCAACGGCGCGGACGAGCCCGTCGACGTCGACCAGCCCTGACCAGGCGTGAGCACCCATCCCACCTGGTGCCGGCAGGGCCACCACTGCAGCGCTGAGCGCGGCGGTGAGCACCGGTCCGATCCGCTCGCCGTGACGGCCGGGCCTCACCGCCTGGTCCTCACCGTCGTGCAACCGGTCGGCCGCGTGCCGGCCGCTGAAGTCCGTATCCGCGTGCGCCTGGCAGGCAGCGATGCCGAGCAGGGGCGCCGAGTCCTGGCCCTGGTCCAGCACCTGGCCAGCGTTGTGAAGGAAGTGAGCCAGTGAACAGCCACCTGTGCGGTAACCCGCCGCTCGTCTACCACGCCGAGATCCGCTTGGCCGAGGCTCTGAGCACCGTGGCCGACCGGATCCACGCCGCCGGCCAGGCCGCCCGGCCGGTCATCCTCGGCGCTCTGGCCAACATGCTCGGCGCTCTGCCGGACGACCGCGCCGGCCAGTTCGCGGAGCAGCTCGCCGACGCCGGGTACGCGTACTACGAGTCCGTCACCAACAGCACGCTCGCCGTTGACGAGCGCGGGGCCCTGTACCGGCAGCTGGGGGACCTGGCGGCCGCGGCGGCCCACGAGCACACCGCTGCCGTGATCGAGCTGGCCCGGACCATCCCGGCGGGTGCCCGGTGACGCAGACGATCAACGGCTCGGCGTACCCGCTGCCGGTCGACGAGCTGTTGCCGGCCGCGCGGAAGCTCGCGAAGGAGCTCGGCGAGGTGCCGTCCCGGAACCGGCTCATGTCGGAGCTGCGCATCGGCGCACCGAAGGCCCAGGCGCTGCGGGAGAAGCTGCTCACTGAGGGCCAGGACACCGCGACCCGAGAGAAGGGGTTGCGTCAGCGGCTGGTCGACCAGTTCGGCTACACGCCGCCTCGGGACCGTGCGCCGCTGGATCCGGCTGCGATCGACGAGGCGCACCGGATCTGGGCGCAGACCAGTCACATCTCCACGGACGACCACCCGGCGCCGCACCTGTACCCGGCCCCGATCGGCCCGGACCCGGACCCGGTTCGGGCCCAGGCTTTCCCGAACCTGCTCGCCGCTGTCGCCCGGATCCGGGAAGGCCACGCCGCTCAGGAGTTCCGCCCGGCGCCGCACCTGTATCCGGGGTCGATCGGGCCGGTTCGTGAGCCCAGCAGGCCCGACCCGTACCCGGTCGGACACCTGGGTACGGCCTGGCCCGTGGACCGGGTCCAGCCGGTCAAGGTCAACAACCCGGCGCCGCTGGTCACACCCCACGGACACCCGGGTCCGGCACCCGCCCCGGCACGCCGCCGCAAGACGGCCACCTGGCCGGTGTGGCTGCTGGCCCTGCCCGCGTTCGTGGCCATCTGGTCCGGGTGGGTGGGCCTGGGTTCGCTCACCGGGTTCGGGGTGGTGTACCCGCTCCCGGGGATCGCCGACTGGGTCCGGCTGGACACGGCGATCCTGCTGCCGGTCGGCGTCGAGACCTACGGGGCGTTCGCGCTGCGGGTGTGGATGTCCGGGACCGTACCCGCCCGGGCCCGCCGGTTCGCCCGGGTGTCCGCCATCGGGTCCCTGCTGCTCGGTGGACTCGGCCAGGTGGCGTACCACCTGATGACCGCGCAGGGCTGGACCGCTGCCCCATGGTGGATCACCACCTTGGTTTCCTGCCTGCCCGTGGCGGTGCTCGGCATGGGTGCGGCCTTGGCGCACCTGCTCCGCGACGAGTCATGAGGGGAGGAACCGTGCTGATTCCCGTCCTGCTGGTCATCGTCGCTGGCACCTGGCTTATCTGCTGGCGCGGCGTACCCCGCCGGTAGCCACCTGACGGCTTCTGTCCAGACCGGTGCACGGGGGCGCCGGTCTGGGTGGTGGCCGCCAGGCGAACGACCAGGCGGACGACGAGAGGACAAGAACGTGGGCCAGGACGAGCACGCCGACAAGGTCGACGAGGCGATCCGAAAGATCCTCCCCCGCAAGGCGAAGGAGAGCACCGACCAGCCGTTGCCCGCCCCCGACTGGGGCCAGCGGCGCAGCAAGTAACCCACCCACCCCACCAGCATCGACCAGAGAGGACACACCGATGGGTCTGTTCGGCAAGAAGAAGACCAGCCAGCCCAGCCAGCCCAGCCAGCCCGGCGCTCGCAGGAGCCGGCGCCGACCCGGGCGAACAACTGGAACCGCAAGTACCGCGTCGGCGAAACGGTGCGGCTGGACGACGGCCGCGAGATGACGATCGGCGGCATGGACCACGACTGGTACACCGGCTGGATCAAGGGCGAATCGGACCTGGCCTGCGCAAAGAACGCCCACATTCGGGGCCGTCGGTGACCCGCGAGTACACCGACCCGAGCGTGCTGCAGGGCATCGCGAACGGCGCCAGCTGGGCGGATCCGGAGACGGACCCGACTCGGATCGACTGGGCGCAGCGCCAGGCCGACGCGTTGATCCCGTTCAAGGTGACCGACGGTCGTCCGGTCAACCCGTGCCAGTCCACCGGCATCCGCTACGGCCGCAACCTGCTCGGCCACTGGGGTGAGCAGCCGTGCGCCGACGCGATAGTGACCGCGCAGACCACGGACGGCCGCTGGCACCTGCTCATGGTCGAACGGGCTGACGGACACGGGTGGGCCGTCCCCGGCGGCTACCTGGACCAGGGCGAGCAGCCGATGGATGCGGCGCTGCGGGAGTTGGCCGAGGAGACCGGCCTGATCCTGCCGGCTGGCACGCCGCGGTGGGAGCGGCGGCCCCGGTACGTACCGGACCCCCGCGCTAGCGATGAGGCGTGGATGGTCACCGTGCCGGTCCGAGCCACCCTCGGTCGGGTCGCCGAGCTGCCGGCCGTGATTGGTCAGGACGACGCACGGCGGGCGGCGTGGGTGCCGGCCGACACGTACTACCGGCTGGTGGAGCACCTGCTCGACACGTACGTCGGCGAGGTATTTGCCGCCCACCGGCAGCTGCTCGCCGACGTACTGACCGACTGAACAAGAGAGGACACCAGCGATGCCCAACGCCAAGTACGTGATCACCCGCACCGACAAGCCCAGCCCGTTCGGCGGCACCGACAGCGCGGCCGTCTACAGCGACGCGGACCTGAAGCGCCGTACCGACGCGGCGGAGGCGGCCGGGGTGCCGGTCACCGTCAAGCCGGTCAAGTAACCAACCAGCGCGGGGCACGGTCGGGTCGTCCGGCCGTGCCCCGCTTGACCCGTCGAGGGGGTACCCACCATGGCACTGATCCCGTACACCGATCAGGGCGACGTGCCCGATCACGAGACGATCGAGGCCACCCCGGCACCGCCCGGTGCGCCGGTCGACCCGCCGGCCCGGCGGACCACGTTCGCCGACCTGGTGACCCGCCGCGACGAGCTACGCCCGATCGTGCCCGCGTCGCTGCGCTCACCCGCTGGCCGGCATGCCCTGATGACCTGGGTGGTTGCCGTGGCCACACACACGGCGGCGTACCACGTGACCCGGTCGCCGAAGTACACCGGCCGGGTCCTGCTGTACGCCGTGCCCGGTGCGTGGCAGGCACTGGCGCGGCCGGTCCGGTGGGCCAGCGCCGAAGAGGGTAACTGGCACCTGCGCCAGCAGGCGGCCACCGCGAACGACCCGAACACCTGGCTGGCCCTGGACGCGCGGCGGCAACGTCAGGCAGCGCACCGGTGGCCGATCCTGCTGACCCTCGCCGTAGCGGTGTCCGTGGCGGCGTACATGGCCGGGACTCTGCTCCCGGGTGGTCCGTACGTGCTCACCGTCCTGGCCCTGGGCGTGTTCGCGCGCCTCGGTCGCCCGGCGGACCGGCCGATCCTGGACCGGGTCCACACCTCCGCCCGGTTCATCCGCTTGACCGCCGAGCTGACCAGGGCTGCGCTCGTCGCCGCGGGCTGCGGGGTCAAGCATGGCGAGCAGGTGAAGTTCAACCGGGAGATCTACCGCGACGGCCCCGGACACACGGCGGTGGTGTCCCTACCAGATGGCGTCATCGCCACCGACGTCCTCGACAAGCGGGACCGGCTCGCCGCTGGGTTCCGGCTCCCCGTGGACCAGGTATGGCCGTCACCGGTCAAGGGTGAGCATCCGGGGGTGCTGGAGATCTACGTCTCCGACCGGCCCGTGTCGGCCATGCAGCAGCCGCCCTGGCCGCTGCTGCTGCATGGCACCACCGACTACTTCCAGCCGATCCCGTACGGCGCGGACGTTCGGCTGCGCCCGATGACCTGGCCGCTCGCCGAACGTAACTCGCTGTTCGGCGGCGTACCCGGCTCCGGTAAGTCCTTGGCGGCGCGCAACGTGCTGCTGGGGGCCGTCCTCGACCCGCTGGTCATCACCGCGGTCAGCGAACTGAAGGGGTCCGGCGACTACGACTGCTTCGAGCAGCTGTGTCCGAAGGGCCTCTACGTCTGCGGTGCGGACGACGGGTCGATCCGCCGGACCGTCGACATCGTCGAGTGGCTGTACGGCCTGTGCGAAGAGCGAGGGCCGCTGGTCGCGAAGTACGCCCGCCAGGGCATGAACACGGTGAAGAAGGTCAACCGGGCCATGGCTGAGCACGACGAGCGGCTACGCCCGGTGGTGGCCATGTTCGACGAGATCCAGGAGTTCATGAGCAGCAAGTACGGCATCAAGGGTGACGGCGCCCCGATGCTGCTGTCCACCATCAAGCGGGCCCGCGCGCTCGGCATCCACGTCATCCTGGCCACCCAGCGTTTCGACAAGGACTCCCTGCCGAAGGCGATCAGCAGCCTGGTCACCAACCGGGCGTGCCTGGCGGTGCCGGCGCAGCCCGAGACGGACATGGTGTTGGGGACGTCCGCGTACCGCACCGGCGCCCGGCCGACCGCGTTCGTGCCCGGTGAGGACTCCGGGTGGATGGTGCGAGCCGGCTTCACCGCGGGCTTCGAGACGGTCCGGGCGGCGTACATCGACGACGACCAGGCCGCGCTCGTGTGCGCCCGCGCGATGCAGCTACGCAACGGCGCCCAGCTGCCGGACGTCGGGCCGGTGCACGCGAGCGCGCGGAACCTCCTCGACGACGTCCGGCGGGTGTGGCCCGGTGGGGAGAGCGCACTGTGGTCGGAGCTCATCGTGCCGAGGCTCCGGCAGCTCGACCCGGACGTGTACGGGGACCTGACCGTGGAGATCTTCGGGGCCCGGATGGCCGCCGCCGGGGTACCCACCGCCGACATCGGCCGCCGTATCGACGGCAAGGCGACCACCCGTAAGGGGGTCCGGCTGACCGCCCTCGAGGCTGGTCTGAAGGCCCGACAGCTCGGCGACTGATAGCCCCACCGAGGGGCTAGCGCTAGCCCCGCCGCTAGCCCCCCTGAGCAGCCAGTTAGCGGCTAGCCCCACCAACCCCCGTATCCCCGAAATCCCGCCTTGGAGGCGCTGTGAGACCCGCACTTGTCCTGGCCGCTATCGCCCTGGTCGTCGCCCTGGTCTACGCCGTGTCGTGCGCCTGGTGGCCGTTCCGCGACTGCATGGTCTGCGACGGCCGCGGCGCGCACCGGCCGTCCGGCAACCGGCGGATCAGCCGGCCGTGCCGCTGGTGCCGGGGCGCCGGCAAGCGGCTACGGCTGGGGCGCCGGGCGTGGAACCGGCTGCAGCGCACCCGCAACGCGGCCGGCTGAGCGGCCCTCTGCGCGTACAGCACGGGCCGGGCCGGGGTGACCCCAGGGCCGGCCCGTGCTGTTGCTTGTGGTCGTCCGGCGGTGCTATCGCTGTGTCCGGACCCGCCGAGGTTCCTGGAGGCCACGCCGCTCCCACAGCACGCCGCCAACCTGGTAACGCACCTGCGGATCGATCTCGTCCATCATCGAAGCCGGAAGGCGCCCACCTGGGCATTCCAGCGGTTCAGGTAGCTGCCAGTGCACGGTCTGCACGCTGTCGGGAACAACGGTGATGGGCAGCTTCGGTCCGTTCAGGTGGGACGACCCAGGCGGCCTCGACAGGGAGGCGGCCATGATGATCGCCGGCTCGGAACCGTGGTTAGACACGTAGAGATCCACAGTATGGATCTTGAGAGTGATGCCGGTGTCCTGATGCGTGGTGACCTGCCCGTGTGTCGCTGACAGGGAAACGCATCGGGCCAGCGCCGCGTCGCTCTCTGCCCTCTCCAGCCGTCGGGCACGTACTTCCCACAGCAGACCGACACCGGTCACGGCGAAGGCCACGACGGTCCCGATGCCTTGAAGCCAGTCGGTGATCTTCGGCTGTTCCTGTCCTGCCGGCGCCCGGTAGCTGGACGAGAACTCCATCATGAGAGCGACCAGGGCAGCGATGATGGCTATGGAGCTGATCACGATTGCGGCGATCGCCGCGTAACGGTTCCGTCGTTCAGGGGTCACATCGACGAACGGTAGCGGCACAAGCCAACAGGCTGAGCAGCCCCGTACCGACGCGAAAGGCCGACCCCTGGGTACCCCCTGGGATCGGCCCGTTTCGTTGCTGTGCGACCTACTCCGGCCAGACCGCCGGGCCCGGATCATTCGCCGCGACCATCTGCGCGCACCCATCCGACCCATCCGGACGGGACGTGCACTGGTCCGACTCCGGGTACAGGCCGAGGAACTCACCCCGCACCAGCTGACACACCGCCGGATCGCTACTGCCCGGCAAGCCGCACCGGGCGATGGCGCGCCCCGGTACGCACGCGTGCACCTTCCCGTCACCCGGGTACGGTGGCGGCACCAGCACGTACCCGTCCGCCCGCACCTGCTGATCCCGCCCCTGCTGCATCGCGTCACTCCTCACGGTTTGACGAGCCCGAGCGGGCCCACATACTCGATCTCCAACACCCGGTTGGCGATCCTGCTGTTGAACGTCGACGCACCCGAGATGCGCTGCGCGGTCATACCAACCGCTATCGCGGCTTGGCTGGCGATCTCGACTCGTTTGAAGACGTGGCACTTGTCCACGAAGCTGCCGGCGTAGTGCTCGACCAGGCCGTACTCGCGCTCCGTACCACCGACGTAGAGCCTGAACTTGGCTTGCTCCCCGGCGGGGCCGTCGTGGCCACACGCGCCGTGGATCTCGAACGTGCCGGTACGCGACGGGGTCCACTGGTAGGTCCACGCCGTTGTCTCAACGGCTCCGATTCCGGTGATGTCCGGCGTCGGCCCGTCCAGGGAAAGTTCCTGCTCGTACAACGGGATCAGCTGGTTACGGACACCGTTGAACCAGTCGGCGTCGACCGGCATGCCGTTGAGGACCAGCGGCAGCTCGGACGGTTGGTTGTAGACGGTCACGGTCACCTCGTGGTGTCGGGGCCGGCACAAGCCGGCCGGGATGGTGTATCGATCGGCACAATCAGCCGAACCGCGCCGGCACGGCCACCTGCTCCGGTGACGCCCACGGCGGCCCGGCAAACCCCTCCACCGGCAGACCCCGCAGCGCCTTGAGTCGCCCGTCCTGCAGCGCCTCCACGATCTCCTCAGGCCCCATCCCCTTCAGCTCGGCTTCGGTCACCTGCCCGGCTGGCCACGGCGGTAGCTCGCCCGGCTCACGGCCGGCCAGCACATCGGACAGACGACCCTCGAAGAAGGCCCCGGCGATGTCCTCTGCGGACATCCGCTGAAGGTCCGCCGATGACACCTGGGGGCGCGGGCCCTGGTCGTTGACGGTCACTGGCCCCACGCCTCACGGCGGGAGATCTCCACCAGCAAGCCGGCGTCGATCTGCTGCTGGTAGATGTTCTCGCCGATCTTGTTCGGTTCGAACGCCTTCGAGTCGAGCGTCAGCACACTGCCGCTGTCACGGGCGCGGAAGAACCGCAGGTTCGGGTCAGGGTCGCCGGTGGGCGCGTCGACCTGGCGCAGCTGCTCGTACACACCCTCCGCTTGGGCGTACTCCGGCCGGCTCAGCGGCATCGAGTCCGGCCGCCCCGGCCGGGTCAGCCGGATACCGGCCAGCATCCGCGACAGATAGTGGTCCGGGTCCAGCGGTGTGAGCCGTCGGCGGCCGGCAATCAGGGTGTCACCGTCGTGGCCGAGGTGGGCCTGGCTGGCCGGCGGCACCAGCGGGTTGACCCGGTGCTCCAACTTCTTGAAGCCGAGGTCAGCGATACGCGCGTGCCACCCGTGCAGGGTGGTGTTGTGCTGGTGCACCGCGTCGGCGAAGTCGTTCAGGGCCTTCTCAGCTGCGGCGAGCTTCTTGGCCAGCTTCTCCCCGACGCCGGGCGCGTACGCCTCGATCTCGGCGCGCAGCTGGTCGCACTCGCGTAGCCACGCGGCCCGGGCGGTGCGTTCCTGCTTGCGCCTGGTGGCTTCGGCGCGCAGCTTCGCGAACCCGCTCAGGGACTTGGCGTGCTCGATCTGCTCCGCTGTGACGTCCCCGTCGCCGTCGACGACGCGTTGCTGCAGGGTGGCCACCTGTTCCGCGGCCTGGTGGGCTTCCTGCTCGGCGCGCTTCACGTCAGCTGTGGTGGCGGTGCCGGCAGCCTCGTCGACGGCGATGAGTTCAGGCACGGTCGGCATCGAGGGTGTCCTTCCTGATCGTGATCAGCCAGGTGCGGCGGCCGGCTCGTCGAGCGGTGAGGCGCCCGGATCGGGCCAGTCGCCTGACGTACTCGACGCTGCAGCCCATGGCGTGGGCCGCGTCCCTGGTGCTGACCTCAACAGTGAGGGCCTGGCCGTCGTGGGTTCCGGTACCGGCACCGGTCGGTGGGGTGGCGACGGTGGGCGCCTGGTGGCGTTGCTGGTCCGCTTGGTGCAGGTCGACGACCAGGCGGCGTAGCTCCGGGTTGACGGTGCCTCCGTTGGTTTTTGCCAGGTCCCACAGGCCAGCGACGAGCAGGTCGCGGACGGGGCCGGCAAGGTGCGCCGGTACGGGCACGCCGGTGGCGTCCGGACGGTCACCAAACGCGCGCACGGACACGTTCAGATCCCTCGCTCAGCGGTTTGCGAATCCGCTTGCAACGCTTCTACCTGGGAAGATGCACTCTCCGGACACTCGACGGACACACCGTCGAAGGCAGTCGGATGCCGGTGGCGCAGCGCTGCGGGCAGTTCCCGCGCGGGTACGTCCCACAGGTTCTGCGGATCCTGGATCCGGCCTACCGCCCGACGCAGCCGCGCGACAGCTGCTTGACGCTGCCCGGCGGGTGCCTCGATCGCTTCCCGCGCCAACTCGTCGACCCGCTCGAACGCGGCCTGCTCCTCCGGGGTGGCCGGACGCATCCGGCGTGCGCGGCGGCTCACCGGTACCGCCTGGCGGCTTCGGCGACGGCTGGCGGCACGGTGCGCCTGGCCTGACGCTGCGGGTGCAGGCCACGCTGCACGCGCAGCAACGGTAGGGCGGTGTGGTTCGCGGCGAGCCTGGCGCGACGCAGCCGACGGCGACGGCGGCGCGCACCGCCAGGCGTCGACAGCACCAGCGACGGACCGGCCGCGGTGACCAGCTCGGCCCGCAACCCGTCGACGGCGGCGACCCGACCACGCGGGAACCAGCCGGGCGGCACCGCCAACGCGTGCGCCAACGCGTCGACCAGCGCCGAGGTCGGACGCAACCGACCCGTCTCCAACCGCTCGATCGTGCGCGGGTGACACCCGGCGAGCGCAGCCAAGGCACGCTGCGACAGCCGATGAGCGGCCCGCTCACGACGAAGCACAGCGCCGAGGGCGGACCGGATCCGGTCCCGCTCGTCAGCGCCGGGTACACCCCGGTTCCTGAGGTCTGCCGGCGTAACGGGCGCGGCTGCGCGATGGGCATCCCCGGGAACCGAGGCCCGGGGCTCACCGGTCATCGGTTCCTGGCCGCTCTGCGGCAGAGCGCGCAGAGCGGCTCCCCGCTGGTGGGGTGTAGGGCCGCGCCGCCAGGTTCGCCATGGTCGCAGGGCGGCCCCTGGCGGGCTGCGGAGAGGATGGCCGCGACGTCCTGTCGTTGCTGTACGGCGCGGATCTTCTCCAGGCGAGTTGTTAGGTCGCCGTCTTGGGCGAGGCGCCGTAGGAACCCGGCCAGAGACCGGGGCTGGTCGGTTTGCTCGATGAGGGCGATGACGGCGCGGGCTTCTTCGGGCGTTGCGTCGCAGGATTTCATGACGATGTCTTCGGCTGCGCTCGCGCGTGCTGCGGTCTGGTTGGTCTGGGAGCGGTCTGGCTTGTGTCCCGCTGTGGGACTAGCCCCGTCCCACAGCGGGACCAGCTCTGGTCCCTGTGTGGGACTAGCTGGTCCCGCTGTGGGACTAGCTAGTTGGTCCCTGTGTGGGACTAGTCCCTGTGTGGGACTAGCTGGCTGGTGTAGCCGGTACCGCGTCCGGTCCTTCTCTCGACGGGCACGCGCAATCGCCGGACGCATCCGGTCGACCCACCCTTGTTCCTCCGATCGGTTCAGTTCACGCGCCACCGTCGACCGACCGAGTCCGGTGATGTCGCACAACTTGGTCAGCGACGGCGTGTGGTCTGCCGGCGTCGTGCCGGCTGGCCAGTCGGCCACTACAGCGAGGGTGAGCAGGATGTGTCGAGCGGGCGCGGGCAGCTCGGATGCCAAGACCGCGCGCTCGAACGCCCACCGGGGATTCGTCACGGGACTTCCTGCTCCCTGTCTGCCACGGCGCGCAGAATGGCGACCAGTTCCAGGCGCACCGGGGAATTGTTCGGGCGTCCGTCCGGGTCACGGGCCGGCGGCACGAAGCCGTTCCACTGGTCGAACCGGACGTAACCCATGGACACGCGCAGCCGTTCGGCGAGATCCGGGTAGGCCCTAACTCGGACGAAGCGGTTGTGGGCGCGCTGGCTGGCTTCGCTGGCCGCTACGGCAAGTGCCCTCCGCTGGTCCGGCGTGCCGTTCTTGAACCACGTTTGCTGCGCGATGATGGTCATAAGCCGGCCAGCCCGGCGGGGTGTCGCCGTCTGCTGGCGGACCGCCTGTGGCCGGGTGGCCAGAGTGCTGTTCATCGGAGGTCTGCTCTCCGTTCAGTGGTGGCGTGACCGGGGATAGCACCCCGGCCACGCTGCATCCGGCGCATCTCAGGCAGCCCCGCTGTCCTGCTGTTCGATACCGAGGGCCCGGATCAAGTCGGCGCGGGTTACCCGGTAGGCGTTCCCGAGGCGCAGAACACGGCAGGGGAACTCGCCCCGCTTCGCGAGCTCGTAGCCAAGGCTCTTGCCGATGCCGTACGCCCGGCAGGCCGTCCGAAGATCGAAAGAGACCGGCAGGGCGTCAAGTTCGGCCTGGGTCATACCCCGGACAGCTTGCCTCCGTTGTTCCACCATGGCTCATTTACTCCTTGAGTTGTGGCGCGGTGGACCAATGATTAGTCCGGAACCCGTGGGTTGTCAACGCACAGCGCGGGACGTTATCGTTCTGCTGTGGAACAAACGGAATGGGCACAGCGGGTTGCCACCCACGTCGGCAGACAAGTGGCGTACTTCCGCGAACGGTCCCGCGTAGCCGGCGGCCGAAAACTCACCACGCAGGCCCTGTCGGCCCGAACACGGGAGCTTGGTCACCCGCTCGACCGGTCGGTGATCGCAAAGCTCGAAGGCGGTCACCGCCAGAACATCACGGTCCCTGAGCTACTCGTCCTGGCTGGAGCACTGGACGTCCCGCCGCTGCTGCTGCTCTTCCCAGTTGGGCGGACCCAAGAAATCGAGATGCTTCCGGGCATGACGGTCGGAGTCTGGGACGCTGTTCGGTGGCTCACTGGCGAGTTGCCGCCTGGGTTCAGCCTGGGGTCCAAAGATGATTCCTGGGAGCGCGAGACGAAGCGACTCGACCTGTTCCGGTCGTACTACGAACGGCTTGGCGCCTGGCAGCAGAAGACCTGGGAGGCCAACCTCGCCGCTCGTCAACTCGCCAACGCGGAAAACCTCATCGCTGCGGGGGAAGCCGACGAAGAGGACGCGGACGCGCGCGCGCGGCTTCGCCACCGGATCAACGAATGTGCAGCCGAGATGCGCCAGATCGAGGACGCGCTGAGCTTTCTGCGGACCCAGATGCGCGAGCACAACCTAGTGCCGCCCGCGCTTTACGCGGAACTGGAGCACCTCGACGTGCCGCCACCGGAGCGGGCCATCGGGTTCGAGCCGCCTGGCCGATCCGGTGGTGAGCGGTGAAGGGCAGTGTCTTCAAGCGGTGCCCGTGCGGCATCACGGGTGGTGGTGGGAAGCGTCCGCCAGCGTGTAAGAAGAAGCACGGCGCCTGGTACTACGTGGCAGACCTCGGCGAAGACCGCAACGGCCGGCGCCGGCAGCAGAAGAAGGGCGGCTTCTCCACCCAGGGCGAAGCGTCCACCGCATTGGCCGCACTGGTAACGCAGGTGAGCAGCGGCCAACACAACCACGACGAGCGCAAGACGCTACGTGACTACCTCGCCGAGTGGATCGAGGCCAAGGTGGACGAAGGGCTGCGACCCACCACCGAGCGCGCCTACCGGCACCACATCCGCGACTACCTCGTGCCGCACCTCGGCTCGGTCCGCCTTCGTGACCTTCGGCCCGGGCATGTGTCCGCCATGCTCCGGAAGATCAGGAACGTCGACGGGGCACCGGCTCCCGCGACGGTCCGGCGAATCCATGCGACCCTGCGCTCTGCGCTCGCCAGCGCGATGCGCGATCAGCTGGTGCCGCACAACGCTGCGCGTACGGTGGCGCTGCCATCGGCGCCGCGGCCGAAGGTGCGGCCCTGGGAGCCGAACGAGCTGGGCGCGTTCCTGGACTCAGTTGCCGCCGACCGGTTATCTGCGCTGTTCGAGCTGGTCGCCGCGACCGGTCTACGCCGAGGTGAGGCGTGCGGCCTGAGGTGGGAGGACGTCGACCTGGCAGCCGGTGAGGTTGTGGTACGTCAGCAGATCGTAGAGGTGTCCGGGCTGCACCCGTGTCCGTACTGCGAGGCGGGGCACCGGGGACTCTGCTTCGGTCCTCCGAAGACATCGTCGGGTGAGGCACGAACCGTTGAGCTGGACCAAGGCACCATCGGCGCGCTACTCGCACACAAGCTCAGCCAGGATGCCGAGCGGGAGGACTGGGGCGAGGCGTACGCCGATCACGGCCTGGTCTTCGCGCGGGGGGATGGCAACCCGCTGGCGCCAACCAACGCGGTCACCAAGCGGTTCGTTGAGCTGGTGAAGGCGGCCGGCCTGCGACAGGTCCGGCTTCACGATCTCCGGCACGGTGCGGCATCGCTACGGCTGGCTGCCGGCATCGACATCAGCGTGATCTCGAAAGTTCTTGGACACTCGTCGGTCGCGATCACGTCGGATACGTACTCGCACCTGCTCAAGGGGGTCGGTCGCGCCGCTGCGGAGAAGGCCAACGCGCAGGTGCCGCGCCGACGTTCGGCGGACAAGATCAAAAACCGTGGTGACCAGTCTGTGACCACTGAGGCGAATCCGCAGGTTTCCGGACCGGCCGTAGCCGACGTTCTTCCTGGTGAAAGCGGTGGGCCGCCGGGGACTCGAACCCCGAACCTATGGATTAAAAGTGAGCCGTCGGCCATGCCGGGCGGTGCCGCGTGATGCCGACACCACCCGTTCTGGCTGCTCAGAGGCGGTCCGTCGTGTCGCCTGGTACCGGGCTTGCTGTGACCATTCCGGCGCGTCCGTGGCCACCTTGTGACCAGTCCGGTGGTCTACTCGCCCGGCTCGATGCCGGCTACTCCCCCGATTCGATCGCCGCTGGCCGCTTCGGCATCTTCGCGCCGGGCTCCCGGATACACCACAAGATCGCGTCGCGAATCCACGCTGACCGGTCCGTTCCGAGTTCCTTGGTCGCCGCGCCGAACTGCTCCCAGGCGTCGTCTTCGATGCGCAGTGCGCGGTGCGGTGTCTTGCCCTGACCGCGTTCTCGTGGCGACATGCCCGATCCCCTTCCGTGTATGTACATCGGAAGC
>Ga0164241_10003966_pt1 | contig 14591 bp, 7 predicted proteins | sample OricomyardsoilBY_FD_108780 | JGI IMG/M metagenome (GOLD analysis project Ga0164241, IMG submission 108780) | Backyard soil microbial communities from Emeryville, California, USA - Original compost - Back yard soil (BY) | ecosystem: Environmental > Terrestrial > Soil > Unclassified | place: USA...
CTCCATTTTCAATCATCGCCGAACCGTCCGCGATCCCAAGGCGGCGTATATGTGGTATGATGGCCGGCGCTGACGCGGAAGTTTTCTTCGCGTGGCTGGTTTTGCCTATTGAGCAATAGCCCCACGCATGGCCGCGAACAAATTTTTTCCCGAATCCTGCGCGACCGGCGTTTTGGATTTGGCATCCGAACATTCCACCAGTTCCGGTGGCAGTTCCTTCAAGAACGGCGACGGCTGGCAGGGCAGCACTTGGCCGTATTTCTTGCGCCCGCCGCAATGGCTGATGGCCAGTGTCAACATCGCGCGCGTCACGGCGACGTAAAACAGTCGCCGCTCCTCGTCCAGCGTGCCTTCCAGTTTTGAGCGCGAGTGCGGCAACAAACCGTCTTCAAGACCGACGATGAAGACGTGCGGAAATTCCAGGCCCTTGCACGAGTGCATCGTGATGAGCGTCACGGCGTCGGCGGTATTTTCTTTTTCTTCCGCGCGGTCGCTGTCGAGCGTGATGTTTTCGAGAAAATTTTCCAATCGCTCCGCCGGGAGATTCCCGACGCCATCCATCGTCGCCATCAATTCCCTCAAATTGCGGATGCGGCCTTCGGCAACTTCCGGTTTTTTTTCCAGGCGTCGCAACTCGGTGAAATAACCCGTTTCATTTAGAAAATTTTCCGACCAACGTGCGAGCGAAAACGTGCTTCCGGCATCTTGCCGGAAGTTCTGACTTGGGGTTTGATCTGCCGGCAAGATGCCGACAGCACTTTGTAATTGTCCGCGCAACAGTTCCACAAATTCCACAAACGCCTCGATGCTTTCCCGCGTGCCTTTCTGAAACGTCGTCGTCACCAGCGGATTTTTCATCGCGGCGAAGACGGAACATTTCCGCGCGTGGCTGGCGGCGAGCAGGCGTTCCATCGTCACGTCGCTCAAGCCGCGCGCCGGCGTGTTGGCGATGCGCAGCAGGCTGATGTCGTCATGCGGATTCAGAAACGTTTTCACATATGCGATGAAATCCTTGATCTCGCGCCGGTCGAAAAAACTCTGCCCGCCGATCAAATGATACCGCACGCCTGCCGCGCGCAACGCCGTTTCCAGCGGACGCGACTGCTGGTTCGTGCGGAAAAGAATCGCGCAATCTTGCCAGGGAATCCGGTGCGCCAGCCGCTTGAATTCAATCGCCGCCACGACTTCGCGCGCCTCGTCCTCGTCGTTGCCGTAGGTGTTCAATAAAATTTTTGCGCCGCCGCCCTTGCTCGACCACAGTGATTTTCCGCGCCGCCGGACATTGTTTTTGATGATGGCGTTCGCGGCATTGAGAATCGTCGTCGTGCTGCGATAATTCTGTTCCAGCTTGACGATTTTGACTTCGGGAAAATGTTTTTCGAGATTCAGCAAATTGGCGACTTCCGCGCCGCGCCAGCCGTAGATGCTTTGGTCGTCATCGCCGACCACGCAAAAATTCCGATGCTCCTTCGTCAACGCGTGGACGAGTTCAAACTGCGCCGCGTTCGTGTCCTGATATTCGTCCACCATGACGTAGCGATATTTCTCGCGGCACGCGGCGAGCGCATCGGGATGCTCGTTGAACAGCCGCAATGTGAGCAAAATCAAATCGTCAAAGTCAACGGCATTGCACGCGTGCAGCGCGGATTCGTAACGCTTGGCGACGTGCTGCGCCAGCGCGCGGACGCTGGGGTCGCCAAACGCGGATGAATTTTCGCCGCCGTTCTTGAACTTGCTTAACATCGCCAGCACCGCGCCGGGATCGGTTTTCTCGCCTTTTGCGGAAATGGCGGAGAGAATTTTTTTCACCGCCGCGAGCTGCTCGGACGTGTCGTAAATGACGAAATTCTTCTTGTAGCCCAGCTTCTCGATGTGCTGCCGCAAAATGCGGACGCAGAGCGAATGAAACGTGCAGATCGTCGGCCGGTTCGCCTTGTCCGCCGGCGAACTGGATTTGCGGCGTGGTAGCAATTTGGAAACGCGTTCCTGCATTTCGCGCGCGGCCTTGTTCGTGAACGTCACGCCGAGAATGTTGCCCGGCGCGATGCCGCGCCCGACCATGTGCGCGATGCGGAACGTGATGACGCGCGTCTTGCCCGTGCCCGCGCCCGCGAGGATCAGCACCGGGCCGCGAATGGTTTCGGCGGCGAGGCGCTGCTGCGGATTGAGCGTGGACAAATTCAACATCGGGCGCGGAGTTTAATTTGCCGCGAAACGAAGGCAAGCATGCAGGCGGAAATTGCCCCCGGCCAAAATCAAACCGGACGCGCCTTGAATTTGTTGGCGGTCAATTGGCGCAGGCCAAGCCCAATCGCTCGGATTCAAGCTGCTGGCGGGTCAGTTCAATTCTAAATTTAATCAATTCGCGGTTTTCTTCCGTGCGAGCGGCCAGTTCCTTTTCCAGCCGCTGAATTTCGACTTCATAAGTCTTCAACCGCTCCTGCATGGGCACCTGCAGTTTGTCGAGCCGGCGGATCAGTTCGACGATTTCGGCCGCCGCCTGTTGTTGCGCCAAAATCAACTCGCGGCGTTGCAGGGCCAGTTCCTGAATGAATGTTTCCTTGACCGCCTGCACAATCGGCGCCAGTTCTGGCTGCAGCATGACCGGCGTCTGGGGCGAAAATTTTACCGCCCGCACCGGCGACGGATTTGACCTCCGTTTTCGCAGCAGAACAATTGATGCCGTGGCTGAAACGACCGAGACGGCGGCGAGAATCCACACGACCGGCCCGGGAATTTTAACCGGCCGTTTGCCGGTCCCGGATGCGGCCGCTGGCGATGGTTGGATGGAATCATCGCTTGATGAATCCGCAGGTTGCTCGGAGGCCACAAGGTTCATTCCGTTAACGGCCACGGGCCGGTCTGATGAATTGGACGCCGCCTTGGTTCGCGCATCAATTATTGCGTCCCGCCGGCCGGTCAATTGGCCGGCGGCCTGCTCGCGTGCAAGTTGCGTGAGTTCCGCGTCGAGAATGCAATTGGGTTCGAGCAACCGGCTGAGGGCGCGCGCGAGCGGTTGTTCGCCGGTGGAAAATTTCTGCCGGAAAAATTCACGCACCTCGGAAACGGTGCTGATGCTTGAGGATGCAGCCAGTTCACCTCGTTCAATGTCGCGAAGGGTCAGTTTCTCATCCGAACTGCTCGCCGGCACGAGGCGGCAGGTTTCGCCGCTGGCAAAGTTTTTTTCCAATATATCAGGCCGGGCGGAACGCTGTGCGGCTTGCAAAAGCAAATCAAGCAACCGGCTTTGCGTATTTTCGCCGGCTTCGCCCCGCGCCCAGCTCGCCGCCAATTCACTGGTGACCGGAAATTCTTTGTGTTCTATGTTGAAAGCCGTGATGAGATAACCAAAGTCTGATGAAGCAATGGCTTTTTCATCCAACACGGGCTGATGGAATGTCTCTTGCACGGCGGCAATGAAGTTGGATTGCGCGCCGGCGAAATCGGCGAGAAATTTCCCGGCCGTCGCATTGGTTGTGGAGTAGCGGCGAAACACGGCGGGCGCTTTTGGCGTTTCGGAATTTACAACGTCGAAGGCCGGCGCGGCTGTGCTTTCCGCCGCCATTTCGCCGAGGTGATAAGCCGTGAGATCTTTTGCATGGAGGACGGAAACGCGAAACAGAATGAGCAAACCGGCGAAAAAAACAGGTTTCATCATTTTTATCATATCAAGGCCGCGAAAAATAATCAGGGTTCATGCGATTGCCCGACGGGCTTGGAAGAACGGTGGCTTTCATCTTAAACCAGGCCCTCAAGCATTTGCGGCATTTGTTCCAGTGTGCGGGACAATGACGCCCGCGCAATGTTTTGTTCTTCTGTCCGCGTGGCTGGGAGCAGCACCTTCCAGCCCGACGCAGCAAAGCATTGTTCGCGCGTGACTTCAAGATAGTTTCCGCTGCAGCCAATTTTTTCGCTGCGGATCAGCAGGTCGGCAATCTGCACGGACGCGACAATGTGGGTGTGGCTGGCGGCTTTTTCAGGCTGATGATGAAAACGGGCGGCTTGAATCATCAGTTCCGGCAAACGCTGCTTTTCCAGATACAGCGCGCCAAGTTCAGCGTGGTCAATGCCCAGAACTTCATTTTCTATTTCCGTCAAATCACGCGCGGCCTGAACGGCCAGACGATGGATTTCGATGAAATGTTCGGGAAAACTCCAGGCCATGACAATGATGCCGACATCATGCACCAGCCCGGCCACGTAATCTGATTCATCCGAAGGCGACTGCACCGCGCCGATGACTTCATGCGTCAAAATGCCCGTGCCGATGCAATGCTGCCAAAATTCGCGCCACGGAAAAGTGCATTTGCCGGTGAGTTTTTGAAAATCCTCAATGACCGGCGTCGCCACCACGAGCTGGCGGATCTGGCGGACGCCGAGATAAAACACCGCTTCCTCGATGCTGTTCACCGGTGTTTCCAGGCCGTAATAAACCGAATTGACCAATCGCAGCAGCCGCGACGTGAGGCTGGGATCGCGGCGGATGATTTCCGCGATCTGGGCGGTGTAACGCTGCTCCGTCAGCAGCAGCTCGTGCAAAGCCTTGTTAATGCTGCTCAAAGAGGGCAGGGAAGGGCAGCGTGCCAAACGCGCTTGAATTTCATTCAAACTAATCCGGTCAAGATTTGCAGGTGCGGAGTGTTGCGGCATAATAATTACCCATTTTATATCGGCAATTTTTTTAAGAACTTTAACGCTGTTATTTTCCGGCGGGCGCCATGAATTTTTTTTGCGGCGGATGGCGCTGATTATTTGCGGTGACACTTGACCCCGCTGGTTGGGAAGGGCAATCTTCGCCCGTTCCCAACCGGCAAACATCCGCCTACAATTACGCCCATGAACGAATCTGCCATCACCCAAATCAAGGACACCACCGGAAATCCTGCGCCGCTCGGCCTGCTCGGCTTTGGCATGACCACCGTGCTGCTGAACCTGCACAACGCGGGTTTTTTTGAGTTGAACAGCATGATTTTGGCGATGGGCCTTTGTTACGGCGGCGCGGCGCAGGTCATCGCCGGCATCATGGAATGGAAAAAGGGCAACACGTTCGCCACCACCGCGTTTGTTTCCTACGGTTTTTTCTGGCTGTCGCTGGTGACGCTGATCTTGCTGCCCAAAATGATTCCCGCCGGCAATGCCACCGATAACGGCCTCAAGGCCGACGAAACCGCCATGGCCGCCTATCTGGCGTTGTGGGGAATTTTCACCGCCGTGATGTTTCTCGGCACGTTCCGGCTGAACCGCGCGTTGCAATTTGTATTCGGCACGCTGACGGTTTTATTTTTCATGCTCGCCTACGGTGACTATGCCGATGCCGGCGTCGGTTTCAAACATCTGACCGGTTACGAAGGCGTCGTCTGCGGTTTTGCCGCGATTTATACCGGGCTGGCGCAGGTGCTCAATGAACTCGCCGGCAAAACCGTGCTGCCGCTGGGCGCGGTGAAAAAATGATGCGCCCACCTTCAACGCGGAATTGACGCCGCCGCCCGTTCCCGTCATCTTGCAGCCATGAAATCTATTTCCAGAATTTTTGCGCTCCTTGCCGCCCTTTCGTGCCTGCAAACTTCCGGCATCGCGCAGACCGCCGCGCCGGCGCCGGCCCGCCAGAACGCCGCCATCATGCCCGTGTCGCGCACGGGCAGCATCACGAACCGGCAGGCGCTCGTCTTGGCGCGCGCGAAGGAGCATCCCGGCGATTACGACATCGAGTTCATCGGCGACTCCATCACGCAAGGCTGGGAAACACGCGGCAAAAATGTCTGGAATGAACTCGCCGGCAAATACAAAATCATCAACTTCGGGGTCAGCGGCGACCGCACGGAACACGTTCTCTGGCGGTTTGAACACGGCCAGCTTGACGGCGTCCACGCCAAGGCCGCCGTCGTGATGATTGGCACGAACAACTCCAACAAGAACAAGGACGGCACGGAGCAGTATTCCACAACGGAGATTTTGGAAGGCGTCACCGCCATCGTGGATCAAATCCGCGCGCGCCAGCCGGACACGAAAATTTTGTTGTTTGGCATTTTCCCGCGCGGCCACGAATTCAATGAGCAGCGCGGCAGACTTTTGCAAATCAACGAAGCGCTCGCCAAATTGGACGACGGCAAAAACATCTTCTACATGGACATCAGCCCGCAGCTCATTGAAAGCAACGGCTCGATTTCCCGATCCATGATGCGCGACTACCTGCATCCCGGCGAAGCGGGCTACAAAATCTGGGCGGATGCGATGGAGCCGAAAATCAAAGCAATCCTCGGTGAGAAGTGATTCCCGCGATTGAAGCGGCCCGTTGCCGCCGGCGGAAGTGAAAGTGCGGCGATCAATTGCGCCTTTCCAAAATCTCCATCACGCCGGCGCGCGCGGCCGCGATGATTTTTTTCAACTGCGCGGCCGTCGTGCAATACGGCGGCATCAGCACAATCACGTTGCCCACCGGGCGCGTCAGCACGCCGCGCCGCGCCATCGCTTCGCAAACACGGATGCCGGCGCGGTCGCGCAAGTCAAACGGCTCGCGCGTCCGCCAATTTTTCACCAGTTCAATTCCCGCCGCCAAACCCGCCTGCCGGATGTCGCCGACGTTCGGCAAAGCCCAAAGCGATTGCAATTCAGCGCGCAAATTCTTTTCCAATTCCATCCGCGCCTGGACGGATTTCCTGCTTTGCAAAATTTCCAGGCTCGCCCGCGCCGCCGCCGCGCCCAACTGGTTGCCGGTGAAACTGTGGCCGTGAAAAAATGTTTTGAATTCATGATACTCGCCAAGAAACGCCTCGAAAATCTTATGCGTGGCCAGCGTCGCCGCCATCGGCAGATAGCCGCCGGTCAGACCTTTTGCCACGCACAAAAAATCGGGCGCGACATTTTCTTGCCGGCAGGCGAACAAAGGTTCTTTTGAATTTTTATTTTTTAATTTGGAATTGGCCCGGCCAAATCCCGTCATCACTTCGTCCGCGATCAGCAACGCGCCGTGGCCGCGCGCGATGTCCGTGGCTTGTTTCAGCCAGCCGTTTGGCTGCGGGATCATTCCCGCCGCGCCCTGCATCAACGGCTCGAAGACAAACGCGGCGTAAGGATTTCCTTTTTTTCCCCGCGCGGAAAATTTTTGCTCCAGCTTGCCGACACATTCCCAGTTGCATTTGCGATAATTACGCGCATCGTCGCGCTCCGGCCTGGCGCGGTTGAACGGGCAGCGGTAACAATAAGGCGACATCACCTTGCCGGTTTTGAACAGCATCCCGCCATAAGCCTGGTGGAACAAATCAACGTGGCCGAGCGAAACCGCGCCAATGGTGTCGCCGTGATACGCGCCGTTCAGGGAGAGAAAGCGCGGCTTGGATTTGGGGCCGCGTGTGCGCAGCGTGTATTGATACGCCAGTTTGAGCGCGGCTTCCAGCGCGGTGGAGCCGTCGTCGCTGAAAAAAACCTTTTCCAATTCCGGCCCGGCGGTTTGGTCCTTGCCCGTGGCTGGTTTTGGTGAAGCGTGAGATGAGACGGCTTCAACCAGTTCGGCAGAAAGGCACGAGGCCGGTTCATTCGCAAAACCGAGCGCGGAACTGTGCGCGATTTTTTTCAACTGCCGCGTGATGGCGGCGTTGATTTTGGGATGATTGTGTCCGTGCAGATTGGTCCAGATGGATGAATTGGCGTCCAGGTATTCCTTGCCCTTTACGTCGCGCAAAATCGCGCCTTCGCCCTCGGCGATGACAATCGGCTCGCGCCGCAGCCAGTCGCGCATCTGCGTGAACGGATGCCAGACAAATTTTTGGTCGAGCTTGGCGAGCGGGTGCATTTGAAATTTTGATTTACGATTTACGATTTGTGATTTGAGTCTTGCAGTTGCGCGAGCGCATGGGCGAGCGCGCCTACATCTTCGGCTGAATGGGCGGCGGTCAAAGTGATCCGCAACCGCGCCGCGCCGCGCGCGACGGTTGGGTAGCGGATGGCGGGAACGAAAATGTTCCGTTCACGCAGGGTTGCGGCGGCGGCAAGCGCCTTCGCTTCGTCGCCGAGGAGCAAGGGAATGATCGCGCTTTGAAATTTTGCATTTTGAATTTTGCATTTTGAATTCAATTCTTCAGCGCGCACGAAAAGTTTTTTGCGAAGCGATTCGCCCTCGGCGGATTGCGTGATTTCTATTCCAGCGGCGGCGGCGGCGGCGGCGGCGGGAATTGGCGCGGTGGAAAAAATGAAACTACGGGCGCGATTGACGAGAAAATCAACCAACGCGCGGCTGCCGCAAATGTAGCCGCCGCTCGCGCCGAACGCCTTGCCGAGGGTTCCCATCTGGATTTCCACTTGTCCGCTGACGCCCAGTTTTTCCGCGAGGCCGCGTCCGTTTTTGCCGATGATTCCGGTCGCGTGCGCTTCATCCACCATGAGCCAGGCGCCATGTTTTTCTTTAAGCGCCACGATTTCGCGGAGCGGAGCGGCGTCGCCATCCATTGAAAAAATGCTTTCAGTCACGACGAGAATTTCCGTTTTCCGTTTTCCGTTTTCCGTTTTTATTTTGTCCGCCCAGCGCAATTTCCTTTCCAAATCGTCCAGATCGTTGTGAGCAAAAATTCGCAGTTTTGCGCCGGAAAGTTTGGCGGCATCCACGATGCAGGCGTGGACGAGTTTGTCGAGGATGAGGATGTCGCTGCTGCTGACGAGCGCGGTGATGGCGCCGATGGCGGCGGCGTAACCGGTGGAAAAGGCCAGCGCGGCTCCGGTTTTCTTGAACGCGGCGAGGGCTTCTTCCAGTTCATGAAACGGAGCGAGCGAGCCGCAAATCAAGCGCGACGCGCCGGCGCCGGCGCCGAATTTTTCCACGGCTTTAATGGCGACTTCTTTCAGGGCGGGATGATTGGCGAGTCCGAGATAATCGTTGGAAGAAAAATTCAGAAATGATTTGCCGCCAATTTCGATGCGCGGGCCTTGGGCGGAATCCACCCGGCGCAGTTCGCGGCACAGGTTTTGTTCGCGCAACGCGGCGAGGCGAGGCTTCAAATCTTCGGCAAAGGCAGACACGGGTTTAATTTACGATTTACGATTTACGATTTACGAGCCTAATTCGGAGCCGGCAACTGGGGCTGTTTCAGAAGCAGGCGAAAGCGCCGCAATATAATTGTCCCGTAACTGGGCGTTTCGCGGCGGCATTCTTTGGGTTTTTAGACAGTTTTCAAAAGGTTTGCGGCGGCAAGTGTTTGGCCAAAAACATGCTTATTGGTCAATGTCTTGCCATGTTGCACAGGGTCATTTGGTTGTGCCGAAAAAATGACCCTCAACGGTGGGCGTATTTTATGAGCACCGATAAAAAGAAGAACATTTTGATCGTGGACGATGACCCGTTCTTGCAAAACCTCTATCGCAAGACGCTAGAGCGCGAGGGCTTTAACATTGTGACGGCGGTGGACGGCCAGGATGCCGTCGAAATGCTGCCCAACATCTGCGCCGATCTGGTCGTGCTGGATTTGATGCTGCCGAAAATTCACGGGTTGAAAGTATTGGAGACGATCCGCTCCGACAGCCACCATAAAGATTTGCCGGTCTTGATTCTTTCCAACGCCTATCTGCCCGACACCGCCCAAAAAGCCATGCAGGCCAAAGCCACGGTCGGCATGTTGAAGTCCGAATGTTCGCCGAAGCAGTTGGTAAAAATCATCCGGGAAACGCTCAAGCTGGCCGAGGCTGAAACCACCAAACCCGTTGAGACGGGAAAACAGTCCGCCAGCCGAGGCTCCTGGTTTTCCAATCTGCTGGGAAACAAGTCCGAAGATTCCAGGCCGGCGGACACTGAAGCCAAGCCGGTTGAATCGCCCAGAACGGCAACTTCCAAATCAGAAGCCACGGAATCCCGCGCCTCCGCCTCCTCGGTCGAAGTTCAAAATGAACTTTTGAAAAGCTGGCCCACCGACATCGCGATGCTCCGCGAAATTGGCTTGAAGTATGTCAAAACGGTGGGGACGCAGGAGTCGGAAGAACACCTGAAAAATTTATACCGGCGGCTGCGCCTGCTGGGCGCGCGCGCCACGATCGGAGAACTGGCGGGCATCAGCCAGTTGAGCAACGCGCTGGAGGCGATGTTGTTTGAGCATGGTTTCAACATCAAACGGAGCATGTCTCCGTCGGTGCTGCAAACGATGGTTCAAGCGGTGGACTGCGTGGAGCATTTGTTCAAAGCCGGCCGCACGACCAAACGCCAGATGACCCGGAAAAACCGCATTCTGCTCGTGGATGATGACCCGGTCTGCAACATGGCCAATGAACTCGCCCTCAAGCGCGCCAGCTTTGAAACGGTGTGCGTGGGCGACGGCCCCGCCGCGCTGACGGCGTTGCAGAACAAGGATTTTGACCTCGTTTTGCTGGATGTCAACATGCCCGAGATCAACGGCTTTGACGTGTGCAAAAAAATCCGCCAACTGCCGCGTTACCATGAAGTGCCCGTCATTTTTGTGACCATCAATGACGATTTTCAGTCGCGCGCCCAGAGCGTGTTGAGCGGCAGCAACGGGCTGATCACCAAGCCCATTTCCCCGCTGGAGTTGATTGTGAAATCTTTGGTCTTCCTGCTCCGGGCGGAAGATAGAAATGCGCCCGCGGGCATGTCGCTCGCCGGTCAGCCAGACGGAAAAGGCCGGGCCGTCACCGGTGATCAGACAAAACAGCCCGCCCCTGAACCGGCCAAAAACGAAGGCCGCGTGAAGGAATTGAAGGCGACCCAGGCCGCCGTGGAAGATCGTGTCAAAGCTCTGACCCAGGCGCTGGCGACAGAGACGAAACGCCGCGAAGAGGCCGAGCAGCAGGCCGTCGCCAACGCCCGGCTTCAGACCAGGCTGGAAACGGCCAAGGTGGATAATCAGAATGCCGATGAATATTTTGAGCGGATGCTGGTGGAATCCAAACAGCAGGCGCAGAACAGCCAGGGCAACGAGGCTTGGAAATTGGAAGGACGGAACCGGGCGCTGGAATCGGTCCGCAATTTCGTGCAGGACAAGGTTCGGAACCTGACGGAAGTGATCGAAGTGCAGACAAAGAAATCGGAAGCCGCCAAAAAACAGGCCGCCGAATACGCCAGGCGGAAACGTGAAATGGAGACCGCCTTGGCGGAAATCCAGCAGGCCAAGAATAATTTGATGAAGGAGATCGAAGCTGCCGACAACGGCAAGCTGCGGGGCGATTTGGCGGCGGCGCTGGCCAAAAACGAAAAAAGCCAGGCCGAATTGCTCCAGAAACTTGAAAGCAACCGGCAGAGATTTGAACTGCAACAGCAGGATGGCCAGCCGGCGAAGACCGAAGGACGGAAACCGGATGCGGCCAGCGAGGCGCAGGTCAAGGCTTTGAACGAAGCGTTGGCGGCGGAGAAAAAACGCTGCGCCGAAGCGGAACAGCAAGCTCTCGAAATCAGCGGACGCCGGGCGGCGCTTGAAGCGGAACTCGTTCAAAGCAACCGGGCGCAGGATCACTTGCGTAATGCGCTGGCCGAGCAGCAGCAGCGGCTGGCGGCGCAAATGGAAACGCAAAACACCGAGCTGGGCAACATGGCCGGCCGGACGAAAGAACTGGCCGCTGCACAGGCGGCATTGGCGGAATTGAAAGCACAGCACGCGAGCGTGGCCGGGCAGGTTCAAACTTTAACCAAAGAACTGGTGGCTGAATCCGGCCGCCGGACATCAGTGGAACAGCAGACGGTGGAATTGATGGCGCATCGCGCCGAACTGGAAAAGGAACTGGCCCGGCGCACGCAAGCGCAGGAACAGTTGCAAGCTGAATTGGCCGAGAAGCAACGGCTTTTGGAGGCACAGGTTCAGGCGCACAATGCCGAGCTTTCCGCGCGCACGCAGACATTGGACGGCGACCGGGCGACGGTGGAAGCGAAAGTCAGAGGGTTGACCGAGGCGTTGGCCGCAGAGCGGGAACGGTGTGAAACGGCCGAACGTCAGGCCGCCGGCGTCAGCCTGCAACGCGGCACGTTGGCGGCGGAATTGACGCAAAGCCGCCAGATGCAGGAACAGTTGCGCGCCCAGTTGGCGGAGCAACAGCAGCGTCTCGACGCGCAGGTTCAGACTCACAATGTCGAACTGGGGAATTTCAGCGAACGGGTGAAGGGATTGGAAGCCGCGCAAACGGCCCTGGCAGAGATGCAGGCCCGACATGCGGGCGTCACCCGGCAAGTGCAGGCGTTGACTGAATCGCTGGCGGCTGAATCGGGCCGCCGGGCGACCGCCGAGCAAACCGCCGCCGAACTGTCCACGCGCCGCGCCGAGTTGGAAAAAGAATTGTGCGCACGCACGCAGGCGCAGGAGCAGTTGCGGGCTGAACTGGCCGGGCAGCAGCAGCGTCTCGACGCGCAGGTTCAGACCCACAATGTTGAGCTTGGAAATTTCAACGAACGCCTGCACGAACTGGAATCCACCCAGGCGGCGCTGGCGGATTTGAAGGCCCGGCATCAGGACGTGGCCGGACAGGTGCAGGCTTTGACCGCGTCGCTGAAGGCTGAGTCAGATCGCCGGGCGGCTGCCGAGCAAACGGCCGTCGAACTGGGATCTCGCCGCGCGGAACTGGAAAAGGAACTGGCCCGGCGCACGCAGACGCAGGAACAATTGCAGGCCGAACTGGCCGGGCAGCAACAGCGTCTCGACGCGCAGGTGCGGTCTCACAATGTTGAACTGGAAAATTTTGGGGCGCGGGTGAAGGAGTTGGAATCCACCCGGACCGCCCTGACGGAATTAAAGGCGCAGCACGAGGAGGTGAACGGGCGGGTGCGTTCGTTGACCGAAACCTTGGCGGCTGAATCCGGCCGTCGCGAGTCGGCGGAAAAACAGTCGGCAGAACTGACGGCCCGCCGGATTGAACTGGAACAGGAACTGGCCCGGCAAACAAAATTTCAAGGACAGTTGCGCGCCGAACTCACGGAGCAGCAAAAAAAGTTGGACGCGGAAATGGAAGCGCACCATCTCGAAGTCAAAAAATTTGAAACGCGCGTGCAGGAGCTGGCCGCCGCGCAGACGGCGCTGGCGGAATTGCAGGCGCAACATGCCGGCGTCACTGAACAGGTGCGGACGTTGAATAAATCCCTGACGACCGAGGCGGGCCGCCGCGAAGATGCCGAAAAACAAGTGGCGAAACTGATCGCCCGGCGCATCGAGATGGAGCATGACATCGCCAAGCGCGCCCAGGCGGACAAGCAGTTGCGCGCCCAGTTGGCGGAGCAAGAGCAGCGGCTGGCGGCGGAAGTTCAGGCACATGGCGTCGAAGAGGGCAGGCTGGCGGAACGCACCCGGGAACTGGAAACCGTTCAAGCGTCGCTGGCGGAATTAAATTCCCAGCACGCGGGCGTGACCGAACAAATGGAGGCGCTGACGGAATCGCTCAAGAGCGAAGCCGGCCGGCGCGTTTCGGCGGAGCAGCAGTTGTCGGAAGAGGCGGCCCATCGCGCGGAACTGGAAAAGGAATTATCCCAGCGCACGCAAACGCAGGAAGAATTGAGCGCCGCGCTGGCGGAAAAACAACGGCGGCTGGAGGCGCAGGTGGCGGCGCACAACGCGGAACTGGACAAGCTGGCGGAACGGACGAAGGAACTGGAAGCCGCGCAGGCCGCGTTGGCGGAATTAAAATCCCGGCATGCGGCGGCGACGGAGCAGGTGAAATTGCTGGTCGCGCAGGCGCAGTCATTGACCGAATCGTTGCAGGCGGAATCCGGCCGCCGGACGGCCGCCGAGCAGGAGGCGGCCAAATTGAACATTCGCCGCATCGAGTTGGAACAGGAACTCGCCCAACGCACGAAATCGCAGGATACATTGCGCGCCGAACTGGCGGAGCAGCAGCAGCGGCTGGCCGCGCAGGTGAAAGCGCACCAGCTTGAAGTTGAAAAACATGAAACAGGGATGAAGGCATTGACGGCGGTGCAGGGGACGCTGGCGGAATTGCAGGCGCGGCACGTCGGCGTGAATGAACAGGTGCGGTCGTTGACTGAATCCCTGAAAACCGAAACTGGCCGGCGCGAAGATTTCGAGCAGCAAGCGGCCCGGTTGACCGCGCAGCGCGCGGGCCTGGAACAAGACATCGTTCAGCACACGCAGACGCATAAACAATTGCGCGCTGAACTCGCGGAGCAACAGCAGCGGCTGGACGCCCAGGTGCAGGCGCACAATGTCGGGTTGGAAAACCTGGCGGAACGCACCAGGGAATTGGCGGCCGCGCAGGCCGCGCTGGCGGATTTGCAGGCGCAGCACGCGAACGTCAGGGAGCAGGCGCGGTCACTGGCGAAATCGCTCGCCGGTGAATCGGACCGGCGCGCGGCGGCGGAGAAAAATTTGTCGGAGCTGCAGATTCGCCGCACGGATTTGGAAAAGGAACTTTCGCAGCGCACGCAGACGCAGGAACAGTTGAATGTTGAGCTTTTGGAAAAGCAGCGGCGGCTGGACGCCGTTGCCGCCGAATTGGCCGAAGTTCGCCACCGCGCGGAGGCCGAAGCCGGGCAGTTGGCCGGGCAATTTTCCCAGTCGGAGCAGGTGCGGATCGAACTGGGCCGGCAATTGGGCGAAGCTCAGGAATTGACCGTCACCCGTGAAGCCGCCATTCGCTCGCTGGAAAGCGAACTCCAAAAAAAG
>Ga0164241_10003967_pt1 | contig 14591 bp, 11 predicted proteins | sample OricomyardsoilBY_FD_108780 | JGI IMG/M metagenome (GOLD analysis project Ga0164241, IMG submission 108780) | Backyard soil microbial communities from Emeryville, California, USA - Original compost - Back yard soil (BY) | ecosystem: Environmental > Terrestrial > Soil > Unclassified | place: USA...
CCTTGGCGATCTCGCTCGCTCCTTTGGCCTGCTCGGCGAGCCCGACGACGGTGCGCTGGTTCGCGCTCTGCACCGTCTCCGCCAAGCTCGCGATCTGACCGATTGCCTGCGTCTGCTCGACGATCTGGCTCGCGGTCTGCTGCGCCGTGGTACGCATCTGCAGCGACAACCGCGATAGCTCGGCGGTGGCCTTGGCTTGCTCAGCGGCCCCGCGCGCCAGCTGATCGGCGCTGTCGGTAAATTGCTTGTTTGCGCGCACGACGTCGCGCAGCGCGCGCGCTTGCTCCGCGCCGGCCTGGGCCGTCTGCTTGGCCATCGCTCGCATTTCGACGCTGCTCTTGGCCAGCGATTGGGCGGCGCCGGCTTGCTCCGTCGAAGCTACGGCGATGCGGCTGCTCTGGTCGCGAACCTTGGCGATGCCTTGGGTCACGCTGGTAGCCGCAGTCAGCTGCTCGCCCGCGCTGCTGGCGATCTCGCCCACCGACTGCCCGAGGTCGCGCACCCCGTTCAGGATCGCGCTCAGACCCTGCTCCGCCTCGCCCGCGAGCAGCGCGCCTTCTTCGACGATGCGCAGCCCCTCACCGGTGGTGCTGGCGGCGTCGCGCGCCGTCGCCTGCAGGTCACGCACGATCTTGGCCACGTCGGAGCTGGCGCCGGCAGCGCGATCGGCGAGCACGCGGATCTCCTCCGCCACCACCGCGAAGCCTCGGCCGTGCTCGCCGGCCCGGGCCGCCTCGATCGTGGCGTTGAGCGACAGCAAGTTGGTGCGGTCCGCGATCAGGTTGATCGTCTGAACGATGTCGCCAATCTGCTCGGCGCGCTTGCCCATCTCCTTCATCACCGCCGCCGACTCGCTGATCGCGGAGCGTATTCGAGTCAAGCCCGCGATCGATTTGCCGACGGCGGCTCCTCCCGACTGAGCAGCGTGCGATACGCGCTCCGCGACGCCATGAGCCGTCTCGGTGCTGCGTACGATACGTCGCGTCGCGCTTTCCAGCTGCTGGGCGCCGCTGGCGCTGGTCTCCACCGATCGCGCGACTTCGTCGACGCTCGACGCCACGAGCTGCGCCGAGCGCGCGAGCTGCTCGATGGCAGCCGCGGTTCCGTCCACCACCGCGCCGTTCTTCTCGGCCGTCGCCGCGACCTCTTCGACGGACGCGGCGACCTCGGTGAGCGTGACCGCGTTCTGGGCCGCCGAGCCCTGCAAGCCCTTGGCGAGCTGCGCCACCGACGCCGCCGAGGCGGCCAGCTCTTCGGCGGTGCCCGCAGTTTGTTCGACGGATTCCGCGAAGCTGACCACGCCTTGGGTGGTAGTGGTCAAGCTGCGCGCTACCGCGGCCGCGTTGTTCGATAGCGAGCCGATGCGATCGTTGACGGCTTGCGCGTCGGCGGCCAGAACGTTCACGCCGCGCGCCATCTGCTCGATGGTAGCCGCCACCTCGTCGGTCGTGACCGACGCCGCGTCGCCCCGCCGCGCCACGTCGTCGACGGCAGCCGCGGTCTGGGCCGTCGACGCCGACAGCTGCTCGCTGGCGGCGGCGAGCTCTTCGGCGTTGCCGCTCACGCCTTTCATCGAGCGCGCGAGCTCCTCCGCCGTCGCCGCGACGGCTTCCGCCGCCGTCGCCAGCTCCTGGGTGTCCTTCTTCACCCCCATCGCCGAGGTGGCCACCTCGTGCAGGCCGCTCGCCGAGCTCTCGTTGCCCTTTTGCAGGCTCTGCGCCGCTTCCTGCAGCTCTGCTTGCGCGCGCAGCGCGGCTTGCCCGGTGCCGCTCGCCTGCTCCAGGCTGCGCAGCGCGGCGTCGACGACGCTCCGCACCTGAGCGGCTTGCTCGGCGTCTTGCTCGGAAGCGCCGAGAAGCTCGCGCACCAAGGCCGCCAGCTTCTCGAGCGCCACGGCGACCGCCTCCGGACCTCGCGCCGCCGCTTCAGCCTGGGAGAGCGCGGCGTCCAGCGCGGCCGTGCTCGAGGATGTGGTCCGGATCGTCATGCAGTTCTTCCTCTCCTATTACCTTCTCGAGATTCAAGATCATCAGCAGCCGATTGCCAGCGTGGGCGACGGCGTTGATGAACCCACGCGAGCGCTCGTTCACCACGGTCGGCGTTGGCTGGAATTGCTCCGCTTGGAGCTTCAGCACCTCGCGGCTGCTGTCTACGCGGAGCGCCACCGTCCGCTCGTTCAGCTCGACGACGATGATGCGCGTGTCGAGGGTGGCCTCGACCGGTGCGTCACCGAACAGCGAGCGTAGGTCGATCACCGGCACGATGCGGCCTCGCACCTGAACGATCCCCGACACGTGGGGGAGGGTCCCCGGCACCGCCGTCGCGCCGTTGAATGACTCGAGCTGCAGCACCTGAGCCGCCGCCAGCGCATAGTCGGCGTCGGCGACGCGAAATACGATATAAAGTCCAGTCATTGCGGGAGCCCTAGCTCGCGGCGATTCAGCGCCGAGCCCAGCCCGGCCAGGTCGAGCACCAGGGTCGGCTTGCCGTCGCCCAGATCGGTGGCGCCCGCCACGCCGCGCACGCGCACCAAGTCGTCTTCCAAAGGTCGCACCACCACCTCTTGTTGACCGAGCATGCGATCGACGCTGAAAGCGATCGCCTCGGCGCCACGCCGAACGACCAACGCCTTGCGGTCCGTGCTCGAGCGCCCGAGGCCGAGCAGCCCCGCCAGCGACAGCAGCGGTACTACCTGGCCACGCCGCTTCAACATCGAGACCGTGAGCCGATCGCTGGCGGCGGGGCTGCGCACGAGGGCCGCTTCTTCGACCTCGATGATCTCGTCGATCGTCGACACCGGGACCACGAAACGTTGCTCCGCGCACTCGAAAGAAAATCCGTCCACGATCGAGAGCGACAGCGGCACGCGCAGGATGAAGACGCTGCCCACCCCCAGCTCGGTGCGAAGCGAAAGATCGCCGCCGAGTTGGTCGACGGTGCGCTTGACGATTTCCATGCCCATGCCACGACCGCTGGTGGTGGTGGCTGTGTCACGGGTCGTGAGCCCCGGCGCGCACAGCAGATCGAGCAACGCCGCCTCCGACGTCGGCACCTCGCGCTGGGCCTTTTTGGCGACGGCGGCGCCATCGATTCCGCGCCCATCGTCTTCGATCAGCAACTCGAGCCACGTATCGGAGCGAGCCGCGCAGCTGATTTTCAGTAATCCTTCCAGAGGCTTGCCGCGGCGGGCTCGCTCCTCGGGCGATTCGATCGCGTGATCGACGGCGTTGCGGACCAGGTGCACGAGGGCCGGAAACAAGCGCTCCGCCACTGCCTTGTCGACCTCGGTCGTGCCGGCGTCGATCTGTACCTGGACGAGCCGGTCCACCGTCCGCCGCAGCCCGCGCACCAGCAGCGGAATACGCTCGAGCAGGTCCGCCGTTGGCACCATCCGCACTCGAAACACGGCCGCGCGCAGATCACGCAGTTGGCGCCCCTGCTCGCTCTGAATCTGCAGCAGCTCGCGCGTGTCGACACCGAGCCCGGTCAGCTTGGCGATCGCGCGGCTCATCCGGAAGCGATTCACGATCAACGCCGAGAGCCGCTCGACCGAGTCGTCGAGGCGCTTGACGTTGACACGGACGAAGCCCTGCTGCTGGCCTTCGAATTCCTGCTCCGTCTCGTAGGCGGGAGCGGGCGGCAGATCGTCGGTGGGCGGCGTCGGCGGCGACGCCACCTCGGAGACGGAGAGCTGGGCGTCGACCGCCGCAACGATCTCGCCTTTGCCGGCCGACGAGAGCAAGATGATGGCGAACGCCAGCCCCGCGCCGCTCACCGAGCCCTGCAGGGAGACAGGGACGACCTTCACGATGTCGGTCAGGCGCTCGAGCGCTTCGCGCACGTGCTTGATGGTCACGCCGCGCTCGGCCTTCTCCGCCGAAGGCTCGAAGCTCACGCACCAAGCTGTCTTTCCCCCCGACAGCCCCTGCCGCAGCTGATCGAGCTCCGCCTTGCCGAGCTTGCTCGTGAGCTCCGGCGGCAAATCCAGGGTCAGCTCGGTCGGGAGCAGCGAGCTCGGACCTTCGGGGTCGAAGGCGTCGATCTCGCGGAGCAGGGCCGAAGGCGCCAGCTCGACGCTCCGCCCGTCCCGGAACGCGCGCACCCGGCTTTCGATGGCCTGCACGCCGCGCAGCAGCACGTCGACGGCGGCCAGCGGGAGGCGTGCCTGACTGCGGTCGGCGCTGCGCAGCAGGGCCTCCATGCGATGAGCGAGCACGACGATCGGCTCGACGCCGACCATCGCCGACAGCCCCTTGACTGTGTGCAGCGACCGAAACACCTCGCGCACCCCGCGCAGGTTCGCCTCCCCCGCGCGCAGCGCTACCTCGATCGCGAGCAGGTGGGTGTTGGCGACGACGAGATGCTCCTCGGCCTCCGCGACGTAAGCCGAAACGAACTCCGCCAGGTGCGGTGCGGGCAAGGTTAGCTCGCTCGAGGCTCGAGCAGCGCAGCAACCGCGGCGACTATCGCCTCGGGCGTGAACGGCTTGGTCATGTAGTTCGAGGCGCCCGCCGCCAGCGCCTGGGCGCGAGAGTCGTCGTCACCGCGGGTCGTGACCACGATGATCGGTAAACTCTTCAAGCGGTCTTGCGCGCGCACGAACTCCAGCACCTCGATGCCCGAGATATCGGGCATGTTCAGGTCGAGAACGGCGGCGTCGAAGTGCCCCAACGACAGCCGCTCGATCGCCTCGAGGCCACTTCCGGCCTGAACGAACGTCGCGCCTTCGAGCCCACGCAGGCAGGCGACGACCATGTCACGCATCACCTTGCTGTCGTCCACGACTAAGATTTGGCTCACTGCTCGCTTCCGGGGCTTTTATCGTTCGATTTTCACGGAGGCACAAGCCGCGAAAGGCCTGCTCGGGCTCGAAGCGAGCTCGAGGCCCGCCGAGCCTGCGGTCGCGATTTGCCTCATCTCGAAAAATAGGGCGCGCGGGCCTGGGCCAATGCTATCGAGAGCGGCAGGCGATGCGGCAAGAGCAGAAAGACGAGGCGTGCCGCTGACGGGCTCGGTTTGGATCGTCGAGGACAGCCCGCTCGAGGCCGAAATGGCCCGGCGCCAGCTGGCGCAATCCTTCCAAGTGGAGCTGTTTGCCGACGGCCCGGCCATGCTCGAGCGCCTCTCGCAGGTGGGCCCGCCGGCGGTGCTGGTGCTCGACTGGCACCTGCCCAACATGTCGGGTATCGAGGTGCTGCGTTTCGTGCGGCGCTCGCTCGACGAAATGTCGCTACCGATTTTGATGCTCACCGTTCGCGGCGGCAAGGACGAGATCGTCGAAGGCTTGTCGGCCGGCGCCAACGACTACCTGTCGAAGCCGTACGACGAGGCGGAGCTACGGGCGCGCGTGACGAGCTTACACCGGCTGCGCGAGCTGAGCGACGAGCTGCGCGACGAGCGCCGTCGGCAGCGCGAGCTGCTCTTGCAAGCGCGCGAAGCGTCGCTGCGGGCCGAGCGCGCCAACCGCGCCAAAGACGACTTTCTGGCGACGGTGTCCCACGAGCTCCGAACACCGCTGAACGCGATCGCGGGCTGGGTGACGCTGCTGCGCAGCGCGAGTCTCCCTCCCGAGCGAGTAGCCGACGCGCTCGACACCATCGATCGCAACGCGCGCGCGCAGACCCGGCTGATCGACGACTTGCTGGACGTGTCGCGCATCATCTCCGGCAAGCTGAGCCTGGCGATCGAGCCGACCGACATGGCGGAGGTAGTCGGTGCCGCCGTGACGGCGCTACGCCCCGCCGCCGAGGCCAAGCAGATTTCGCTCGACGTGGACATCGCATCGCCGGTCGCTCCCACGCTGGGTGACGCCAGCCGGTTGCAGCAGGTCGTCTGGAATTTGCTAGCCAACGCCCTGAAATTCACGCCGTCGCGCGGCAATGTCGAGGTGCGGCTGCGTCCTGTGCGAGACGGCCTCGAGCTCACCATCCGCGACGACGGCCAGGGCATCGCCGTCGAGGCCCTGCCGTTGATCTTCGATCGCTTCAACCAAGCCGAGTCGAGCTTCACGCGGAGTCACGGCGGCCTCGGCCTGGGTCTGGCGATCGTGCGGCACCTCGTCGATTTGCACGGCGGTCGAGTCAGCGCGGAGAGCGCCGGCCCCGGGAAGGGCGCCACATTTAGGGTGTTCGTGCCGGCGATGCAGGGCTCCGTCAACGCGAGCTCGCCGCGCAAGGACAGCTGGCGGCCGGCGCCGTCCGGTAGCGTGCTTTCGGGCCTCCGCGTGCTGCTGGTGGACGACGAAGCGGACGGGCGCGAAGCAACCGCCATGCTGCTGTCGCGCGAGGGCGCGGTGGTGGAAACGGCGGAGAGCGCGCGCGAGGCCCTGAGCGCGCTGGACCGCGCCGTACCTGACATCCTGCTCTCCGACATCGGGATGCCCGAAGAAGACGGGCTGTCGCTGCTGCGCAAGGTGCGCGCGCGCGCCAGCGCCGGCGGCGGCGGCGTTCCGGCGGTGGCGATCACGGCTTACGCGCGCGCCGAAGATCGCGCCCAGTCGCTGTTGGCCGGCTTCGACGGCTACGTGACCAAACCCGTCGATCCGACCGAGCTCATCGCCGTGATCGCGCAGCTCACCGGTAAATCCGCCCGCAGAAGCCCGGGCTGACGCAGGATGAGCGAGCCTCCCGTGTCCGCCGCGTCCGTGGTCTGGGTTGTCGACGATAGCCGACTGCAAGGCGAGGTGTGTCGCGACGCGCTGGCGACCGCCTACGACGTGAAGGTGTTCGAGGGCGGCAGCGCGATGCTGGAAGCCCTCGCCCTGGGCGAGCCGCCGCAGCTGTTGATCCTGGACTGGCACATGCCCGACATGTCGGGAGTAGAGGTGTGTCGCTTCGTCCGAAAGACGCTCGACTCCGCGCGGCTGCCGATCCTGATCTTGACCGCCACGCGTACGAGCGAGAGCTTGCTCGAGGCGCTGGCGGCGGGCGCCAACGACTTCGTCCGCAAGCCGTTCCTGAGCCCAGAGCTGAACGCGCGCGCGGCGGCCTTGATGCGCTCGGCGTCGCTGCACAGCAAGCTGCTGGCCGTCGAGCAGCAGCTGCGCGTCGAGGCGGATTTTCGCGAGCGGTTCATGGGTATGCTCGCGCACGACTTGCGGCAGCCCCTGAACGCCATCTTCATGGCCAACATCGCCCTGTCGGCCGCGCTCGACGGCTCAGGGCTCGCCGCCACCGCTCAGCTGCAGAGCCGCGCCGCCGAGCGCATGAAGCGCATGATCGCGGAGCTGCTCGATTTCACGCGAATCCGCCCCGAGACCGGCATGCCGATTCAGCGCGCGGTGACCGATCTCGCCGCCACCGTGCGTAGCGTGCTCGCCGAGGTGCAGGCGGCCCACGTGGAGCGCGTGCTCGACCTGGAGGTGCGCGGCACCTGCGTCGGCGATTGGGATCCGGATCGCTTGGCCCAGATCTGTAGCAACCTGTTCGGTAACGCGCTCGAGCACGGCCAAGCCGGCGCTCCCGTCACGGTTCTGCTCGACGGCAGCCACGCGGAGCTCGTCGAGCTGAGCGTGAGCAACGTCGGCAAACCGATCTTGCCCGAGGCTCTGCCGCAGCTGTTTCTACCGTTCCGTCGCTCGCGCGGTCACACGCGCGGCGGCGTCGGGCTCGGTCTGTACATCGTCGAGCAAATCGTGAACGGCCATGGCGGCAGCATCACCGTGCACAGCGACGAGCACGCCACGCGCTTCGTCGTGCGCTTGCCGCGACGATGAGCGTTAGCGCCGCTTGACGCTGACCACGAATTGATCTCGCTTTCCGACCGTGACCCGGTCGTCGATGACGAGATCTGGAGGTAGCCGCGATTCGAGCTCGTCGACCGCGCCCGCCTGGCCGAGCAGTACATAGTTGTGCGCATTCGGCGAGCGGAGGCCGCCCTTCAGGAGGGCGATGATGCTCCTCCAATCCTTGGTGCAGCGCGCGGAAAAATGACGCAGCGACGCCGAGGTGCGGGCCTTGTCGGGGTGATAGCGCTTGTAGTAGCGCCACGCCGAGCAGCTCGACCGGTCCAGAGCCAGGCGCGATCTCTGGGAGCCGCGGTGGTGGTCGCGCAGCTTGACCAGCGTCCGCAGCGCCTCCGTGAACGCCGAATCCGCCGCCATCTCCGACTTGGTCGCATGAGTGGTGTTGCCGAGCAGCATGAACGGCAAGAGCACTACCGCCGCCGTCGGCATCACGTCCCAGCCGACTGGCTGTCCGCGCCCCCGGTCGACCGCCATGCACGCCACTGCCGTCGCGTAGACCAGCGCGAACAGGTTGGTGCGAAACGCGCCGAGCGGCCAGAAACCGAGGCCGTTGCACGCTAGCAGCACCGCCAACGGGGCGAGCAACAGCGCGCACTCGCCCCAGCGCCTGCGATAGAGCAGAGCGCCCACGCCGAGCACCCCGAGCACCTGCCAGATCTCGATGTCGGCGAGCTTCAGCTCAGCCAGGACGGGGGGCGGCAGCAGGCGCCGCTTCCAATGGTCGCGCCGCGCCCCCGGCATGGCCGCGATGTCCCCGACGCGCGCCGCTGTCCAGCCGAGGCGTGACGCGTCTTGCTGGTCGGCGCCGACATAGAAAACATCGTATTTTTTGCCCCAATAGTCGGTCGTGCCGCTGCCGACGGCTTTGCTCCAGAAGCACGTGTAGAGCGCGGCCAGCAACGTCAGCGTCGCGCCCGCGGTCAGCGCCACCGCCCACGCCTGGCGCCGGCGCCGCCCCCTGACGGCTTCGAAGAACAGCAGCGCGAACAGCCCCGGGTAGGTGAAGACGACGTCCTGGCTGAGCAAGGTGCCCACGAACAGCAGGCCGAGCAGCCAGGCCAGCACCGCACCCTTGAGGGTAGCTCGATACTGCAGCGCGAGCAGCAGCAGCCCCATATGCAGCGCCAACCCGAGCGAGTAGGGCTTGAACTCCTTCGAAAGATCGATCGCGGCGGGGTGGAGCGCGATGCACGCTACGAACAGCAACCGCGCGGCGTGAGACGAGAACAAACGCTTGGCGAGCAAGGGCGATATGAACAGCGCCGTCATCCCGGCGAGCCAGGGGACGGCGCGCAGCACCGTCTCCGACGGAGACAACAAGCCAACCAGAAGCTTGCTGATCGCCATGAAGCCGAGCGGCCTGATGTCGTGCGCGCTCAGCGGCTGATCGACGAGTCGTATCGCCCAAGCCGCCTCGTCTTCCCAGAGCGGGATCGTGCCGATCAAGAAGCCGCGAGCACGGAACACGACTCCGAGCAGCAAGACGATCGCGGTAAGCAGCGCGATCGCCTGCGAAGCCGAAACACCTAGCGAGGGAGATTCGGGCTCGGTGACTGCTTCTTCCATGTGGCGTACCCAAACCGTCGGCGCGAGCGGCAGGCAGCAGCGATGCCACCAACCCATGAACGCCAATCACGCCTATAGCAGGGAAACGCGGCTGGGGCTGCGCTGCGCCAGCTCGTGCCAAAAGCTTCAGCGCCTATGCAACTTCCTTTCGCAGTCGCGGCGCGTCCACGAATTGTAAGGTTGTCTTGACAACTTCGAGAGATGAGGCGACCTTTCGCTCCGGATGCTCAATCCCGGGTCGCCCCTGCCGCTGTACCAGCAGCTCGCCGAGCTGCTCGTACGCGAAATCTCCAGCGGTAGCTTGGCCCCGGGCGCGCGCGTGCCGTCCGAGCTCGAGCTGGCACGACGGCACGAAATCGGGCGCCCCACCGTGCGGCAGGCGACGGAGCTGCTGGTTCAACGTGGGCTCGTGGAGCGGCGCCGCGGCTCGGGCACCTACGTGCGCGAGGCGCCGCCACGAGTCGACCTGTTTTCGCTCGGCGGCACCCTGTCGAGCTTTCGCGAGGGCGGGCTCGATTCCACGACCAAGGTGCTCGGCCGAGCCACCGAGCAGCGGGTCGCACGAGATCTCGACAATCCTTTCTCGGAGCGACGAGCGGTGCTGCTCACGCGCATTAGCAGCGTGGCACAAAAGCCCGTGTTGCTAGAGCGCCTCTATTTCGATCCCGAGATTTTCGTCGGGTTAGCGGAGCTGCCGCTGTCCGGCGCGTCGCTGTCGCGCATCGTGGAGGAGCGCTACTACCTGAAAGCGACGCACGCCGAGCAGAGCTTTCGGGTCGCTCTGCCGCCAGAGGACGTGCGGCGAGCGCTGGACGTCTCGGCGCGCACCGCCCTGTTGCTGGTCAAGCGCGCTCTGTTTTTTCCACGCGCTCCGCGCGCGATCTTTGCAGAGCTGTATTGTCGCACGGGAGAGCTGGTCTTTTCCCAAACCATAGGAGCAACGTCTTTTCATGACTGAGTCGATCCGGGCCGAGAACGGCTACTTCCAGGGCTTCGGCGGCGCGTTCATCCCCGAAGTGCTGCACGCCACGTTCGAAGAGCTCAACCAGGCCTTCGTCGACGCCCGCCGCGATCCCACGTTTTGGCAGCAATACACCGAGCTGATGAGCACGTACTCGTGCCGGCCGACTCCGCTCACCTTCGCCGATAACCTGACCGCACATTTCGGTGGCGCGCGCATCTACATCAAGCGCGAGGACCTGAACCACACCGGGGCCCACAAGGCCAACAACGTCATGGGCCAGGGCTTGCTGGTGAAGCGCATGGGGAAGAAGCGCGTGATCGCCGAGACCGGCGCCGGCCAACACGGCGTGGCGACGGCGACGATGGCGGCCAAGTTCGGCTTCTCTTGCACCATCTACATGGGCGAGCTCGACGTCGAGCGGCAGCGCCCCAACGTGTTCTGGATGGAGCGGCTGGGCGCGACGGTGGTGCCGGTAAAAGACGGGTCGCGTACGCTGAAGGACGCGATCAACGAAGCCTTCCGCGACTGGGTGTCGAACATGGACGACACTCACTACGTGCTCGGCACTGCTTGCGGCCCCCACCCGTTCCCGGAGATGGTGACGTACTTTCAGTCGATCATCGGCCAAGAGGCGCGCCAGCAACTGCTCGATCGCAGCGGGCTGCTCCCGAAGCGCGTCTACGCTTGCGTCGGCGGCGGCTCGAACGCGATGGGCATCTTCAGCGGGTTCCTCGACGATCCGGGGGTGGAGCTGGTCGGGGTAGAAGCAGGTGGCGACGGCGTGACAACGCGCCGGCACGCCGCCCGCCTCTCCAGCAAAGACGCCGCGATCGGGGTCGCTCAGGGCTACAAAACCTATTTCCTGCAGAACGACGACGGACAGATGAACGAGACCCACAGCGTCGCCGCCGGTCTCGACTACGTCGGTGTCTCCCCGATCTTGGCCCACCTGCACGAGGCCAAGCGCGCCCGCTTCGAGGCCGCCACCGACGCCGAGGTCGTCGAGGCGCTCAAGCTCACCATCCGCAAAGAAGGTTTGATCCCCGCGCTCGAGTCGTCGCACGCGTTCGCGCAAGCCTTCAAGGAGGTGGGCACGCTGTCCACCAACGACGTCGTGCTGATCAACCAATCCGGGCGCGGCGACAAAGACATCTTCACGGTGGCGGATGCCTTCCACGATCCCAAATGGGAAGAGTTCATCCAGAAGAAAGCGGAGGCCTACCGTCGTGCTTGAGCAATACCTGAAGGAGCGGCGTCAAAAGCAGGAGATCCTGCTGATGACGCACATCGTGCTCGGTCACCCCCATTTCGACACCAGCTTGCGCCTTGTCGAGAGCATGGTCCACGCTGGTGTCGATCTGATCGAGCTGCAGATTCCGTTCTCGGAGCCGATGGCGGACGGCCCCGTGATCTTGCGCGCCAACCAGGAAGCGCTGGCCGGCGGCGCCACCGTCGAGCGCTGCTTCGAGCTGGCGACGGAGGTCGCCCGGCGCTTCGACGTGCCGTTCTTGTTCATGACCTACTACAACGTGCTGTTCCGGCGCACCGTCGCCGGCTTCGTTGCGCGCATGCAAGACGCGGGGCTGCGCGGCGCGATCGTGCCGGATCTGCCCCCCGAAGAAGCGAGCGAGTACGTGCTCGCCATGCGCGAGGCCGCCCTCGCGCCCGTCTTCATCTATTCGCCGAACACGAGCGACCAGCGGCTCAAGGCGATCGCCGGCTACGGCGCCGGCTTCGTCTACTGCGTGGCGCGCAAGGGCGTGACCGGCAGCGAGACCGCCTTTTCCGCGGAGCTGTCGAGCTACCTCGCGCGCGCGCGAGCAGCGACGTCGCTGCCGCTCGCGGTCGGCTTCGGCGTGAAAGAGAAGCAAGACGTCGACTTCCTGCGCGGCAAGGCCGACATCGCGGTGATCGGCAGCGAAACCTTACGCGTCCTGGAGCGCGGCGGCGTCGCGGCGGTCGGGCCATTTTTGAGTGGTCTGCGCTGACGCTTTCAGCTCGAGACCGCGAACAGTTGCCCGAAGCCCTCTTGCTCCAGGGCCCGGCGTACGGCCGCGCGCTGGAGCACGGCCCGGGCGAGAGCCGTGTAGCGGGCCAGCTCGGTGACGGGGAGGTCCATGCGACGCGCCCACAGCCAGAATACGCTCAGGTAGCTGTCACACAGCGTGTAGCGCGCGCCGAGCACGAAGCCCTGCGAAGGCAGGCGCGCCTCGACGTAGCGCAGCAAGTCGAGGAAGCGCTGGCGGCCGTCCCGCCCGAGGGCGGCGCGTGCGGCGGCGTCCGAGGTGTAGCGATCGGGGCGATAGAAGCTGAGGAACGCGACGTGGACGGTGCTCGACAAGAAGCTCATCCACTCGTTGGCGCGGGCACGCGCCAAGCCGGTCGGCGGGAGCAGCTCTTGCTCGGGCGCACGGTCGGCGAGGTAGCCGAGCAGCGCGGGGGTCTCCGTCAGCACCACGCCCGGCTCGAGCTCGAGCGCCGGCACCCGGCCGAGCGGGTGCACGCGCCGGTAGCGCTCCCCGAGTTGCTCACCGTCCTTGATCGAGATCGCTTCGAGCGCGTAGGGCGCCCCCACCTCCTCGAGCGCGATGTGGGTCGCCATCGATACGGCGCCGGGCGAGAAATAGAGCTTGGGTACGAAGGGCATGCGTCACCGACTAGCTCAGCCGCTCATCATGCACCAAACGCATTGATTTCATGATATCCATCATGTTTACTCATGACAGTGAATCAAGGCTGCCTGGAGGCCCGAGATTTGCGGCTGGTTCAAGCGATCGCGGAGGCGGGCGGAGCGACGCGCGCGGCCCGACGGCTGCACCTCAGCCAGTCCGCCGTGAGCCACCAGCTGCGCGGCCTGGAAGAGCGCCTCGGGTTGCCGCTGTTCGAGCGCCGAGCAGGCCGATTGCGCATCACGCCGGCGGGGCAGCGCCTTGTCGAGCTCGCTCATCAGATCCTATTGCCGTTGCTGCAGACCGAGCTCGAGCTCAAGCGCGGGCTGGGGCTGAAGCGCCTGAAGCTGCGGGTCGCGACCCAATGCTACACCGCTTACCACTGGTTACCCAAAGCGCTGACAGCGCTGATGGCGGAGCATCCCCAGGTCGAGCTCTCGCTCCAGAGCGACATCGTCGGCGACGCGGGCGAGCTTCTGAAAGACGACCACGCCGATCTGGTGTTGTGCGTCACGCCACCGAAGCAAGGGCCGTTCGCCCAGGTTCGGTTGTTCGAAGACGAGCTGGTGCTGGCGGTGCCGCGCGGCCACGCGCTCTCGCGGAAGCCGTACGTCATGGGCAAAGATCTCGCCCACGAGACGCTGATTCAGCCCGAGGTGAGCGCCCACGAGCGACAGCGCGTCACGAAGCAGCTGTTCCGTGAGGGCCAGGGCGTCAAGCGCGTGCTCCGCCTGTCGGTGACCGAAGCCGTGCTCGACCTGGTGCAGGCCGGGTTCGGGGTGAGCATCTTGGCCAACTTCACGCTCACCCAGCGGGCCGCGCGCGGAGACCTGGCCGCGGTGCGGCTGACCCGACGTGGGCTGCCCCGGACGTGGACGGGCGTGTTTCGGAAGGGCTCGGCGCTCGACGCACCCATCCGCACCCTGCTCGAGACGCTCGAGCGCCAGGGCACCAGCCGCTAACGCAAGCGTATGTAGTCTTTGGTGAACTATTACTTTCGCTTACGGCTTGCGGCGGCCGCTGCCACGCTCCACGCTCCGCCCGCATGCTGATTCTTCTAGGACCGCCCGCCTTCACTCCGGCCCGCCTCGCGCGCAGGCTCGAACGCCTGCAGAGCGCCGTTCCCGGTGTCGCGGCGCTGTCGGCGCGCTTCGTGCATTTCGTCGACGTCGCGGCGCCGCTCAGCGGCGAAGCGACGAACGTGCTCGCGCAGCTGCTCGAATACGGGCCGCGGCTGGCCCAGAGCGCGCTCGCGGGCAGCTCGTTCGTCGTCGTGCCACGGCTGGGCACGATCTCGCCGTGGTCGTCCAAGGCCACCGACATCGCGAAGAACTGCGGCCTCAGCGGCGTCCGGCGCATCGAGCGCGGTATCGTGTGGACCGTCGCGGACGACGTGAGCGATCCGAAGGCGCTGCGCGGCGCGCTCCACGATCGCATGACCGAGTCGGTGCTGGAGCGCGTCGAGGACGGTGAGCGGCTGTTCGCTCGCGCCGAGCCGCGACAGTTGTCGCGCGTGGACCTCGCGCCGGGCCGGAGCGCGCTCGAGGCCGCCAACAAACGCCTGGGTCTGGCGTTGGCCGACGACGAGATCGACTACCTGATGCGGAGCTACGCGACGCTGGGGCGAAACCCTACCGACGTCGAGCTC
>Ga0164241_10003968_pt1 | contig 14588 bp, 9 predicted proteins | sample OricomyardsoilBY_FD_108780 | JGI IMG/M metagenome (GOLD analysis project Ga0164241, IMG submission 108780) | Backyard soil microbial communities from Emeryville, California, USA - Original compost - Back yard soil (BY) | ecosystem: Environmental > Terrestrial > Soil > Unclassified | place: USA...
GCTGGGCGCGGCGCGCGCGGGCCATGCGCGAGCCCGGAGGGGGCCCGCGCCACAAACCTCGGCCTACCAAACAAAAGGACCCAACGACTCCTCACGGACCGTCGGGCACGGGCACGGGCACGTGACGGGCACCTTTACGGGCACGCCCGAGCGCTCCCAATTTAGGGACACGCCTTAGCTCGCCGTCCGACGCCGGCGCCAAGCCAGCAGCACCAGGCCAAGCGCCGCGAGCCCGCCATCGACGCGGGAGCTTTCGCCGCCGGCGCGGCATGCGCAGCCCGATTTCGGCTCCGGCGCGCGCTGCTTGCCGTCGTTCTGACCGTCCGCGTTGCTGGCGGCCGTGCCCGCGGTCGCGCTGCCGTCCGCCCTGCCGCCGTGACTGCCGCTGCCGCTGCCGCTGGCGCCGAAGCTGATGTCAGGATCTTGGCCGCTCGCGCCCCCGGCGCCTGGCTCGTCGCGGCCGTTGGTGGGCGGGAGGCACGCGCCGCGCTCGCAAGCGGCGCCGCCGGGACAGCGCGCGTCGGCGCAGTCATCGACGCACTCGCCCAGGGCGCAGTGCGTGCCCGCGTCGCAGGTCTTGCCCGCGCAGCCTTCGTCGACGCAGTGACCGCTTTCGGCGTCGCACTCGCCCTCGGCGCTGCAGCCCGCGCAGCTGCACTCGACGCGGCACGCGCCACCCTCGCACACGAACCCATCACCGCAGTCGATGCCAGCGCAAGGATCGACGCACACTCCGTCGTGGCAGCTCTGACCGATCGGGCACACAACGTCGTCGCAAGCGCCGATGCACCGCCCGCCCATGCACACCGTGCCGGGCGCGCAGCTCACGTCGACGCACGACTTTTCGACGCAGGCTCCGCTGACGCACTGGTCGTCGTTGTGGCATCGAAACTCGCCGGTGCCGCAGCGCGGAACGCAGCGGGCTTTCACGCACAGCTCGTCCTCCGGACACAGCTCGCCCTCGTCGGTGTCACCGTCGCAGTCGTCGTCGAGGCCGTTGCAAGCCTCATCGGTCGGCGCACGCGCCGGTCGGCATTCGCTCTCGCCGAGCGCGTCGGCACAGTCGGTGAGGCCAGCCGCGCAAACGCCGGGCTGCCCGGTGTCGCAGGCCTCTCCCGAGCCCGAGCAGACCAAGCCCGTGAACAGGAACACGTAGTCGTTGAAGTCGCCGTCGTTGCCGCCCCATTGGGTGGGGCCGACGTCCTGATCTTCCGAGCACATGTAATAACCCCGAGGGGTTTTCTTCGATTGGTAGATGATGGTGGGAATCCAGCGATCGCCGTCGGTGCACGTCGTGCCGCTACAGGCGGGGTTCAGGCGCGTCTCGGAGAAATGGCCCTGGCTCGACATCAGCACGAAGCCAATCTCGCCGCCGGCGTAGTACTTGTTGCCGGCGATGTCGCCGCCGCTGAAGATGGCGCCCGGGTGATGCAGCGGATCGCTCGACTTGCCGAACGGCGGATCGGTGGCGTCGCCGCGAATCAGCACGAAAATGTCGTTTTCGGTGCAGGGACCGCCGCCGGAGCTCAGGTCGGTCTGCTCGTCGCAGACCGTCGACGGGGCCGCGTCGGTGGCGGGCGAATTGTACCAACCGACGAAGGCGGTGCGATTGCCGGTTTCGTGTAGCAGGAGCTGAGCCGAAAAATCGCACAGCGGTTTGAACGTGGCAGGCTGGGTCCCGGCGTCGGCTTTCGAGTCGAGCACGCCCGCACCTTCCGTGAAGTCGAACAATTCCTGCAGCCCGACCTCGGCGCTGGGGCTCGGCAGCGGCATCACCACGCCGTCGGGCTGGGTAACGGCGGCGAATGCGACGCCGCTCGTGAGCGCGCCGCCGCCGATCAACGCGAGCCGAAGCGCGTGCCTGGCCCAACCTGGCTTTCGAAACGTGAAAGAAGACATCAGCGAACCCACGAGCGTAAGCAGCGGTCGACTTCGCGCAAACATAATTCGACGACGGGCCCGTGCCTCGGCGCTGGTAGCGGCGCGTGTGGGTGCGCGCGCTACAGCGTTCAGTTTTTACGACTTCGCCGACGGGCGAGGAGAATCTCGGCCGCTGTCGGGGCGCGCGAGAGAGCACCAGGCGCCGATGGCGGGTGGCTGCCGGCCTGAGGCGCCGCCGACTGGGCGACGCCGGTCGGGCTCGGGGCGATTGGCGGCATCGGCAGCGGGCCTGGCGGTGGTCGCGAGAAGCGCGGCACGCTCGGCGGAGGCTCGCCCGGCGCCGGTGGGGCGGGCGGGATCTTGCGACGACGAAGTCGCTGCAGCGCGCCCACCGCCGTCGGTGCCGTCGCCGATAGGGGGTCGGCGCTCGGCGCGGCTGCTCGGCGCGAGGCGCGCAAGGCGCTCCACGCTCGCTCCACGGTCTCGGGCACGTTCAGCCGGCGCGACGCCACCGCCAGCAGCAGGCCCAAGGCGGTGATCCACGACAGCCAGGCCCCGAGCGACGTGTACGCGAAGCGCTCGACGTCGCGATCCAGGAAGATGCCGGCGAGCGTGTCGCGGAGCTTGCCGCCGCTTTGCTCGGCGACCCGCCGTAGTAAGCCGCTGTCGGTTCCGGTCGGGCGCAGCTCGTCTCCCAAGCTGAGCACGGCGCCGGTCGTGGCTTCGAGCGCCTGTGTTTGCTCGTCGATCAGCGAGGCGACATAGGCGCCCGGCCGATTTGCGGGTACGGTGGCGCTGTAGAGGCCGGCGCCGATGGCATCGAGCGGCACGTTGGATGAGCTGCCGTCGGGCGCCGTTACCTTCGCGACGAGGCGCCTGAGGCTCTCGCTGCGTCCGCGATCGTCGGTCACGCTCGCCCGGAGCTTCAGCTCGCCGCCGCTCGTATCCGCCTCGAGCCGCACCCGTGGATTTTCGGCGTGACGAGCCAGATCGCGCGCGAGCTGCCCGAACATTCGTTCGCCTCCGCTCCAGCCCGTCCAGGCGCGGCCCCAGCGATCTTTGAAGTCGCTCGTGAACGCGGCCGCCCGTCCGATTCCCACCGACCAGCTCGCCAGCAGCGGATCGCCTTCGGGGCCGGTCAGCGTGACCTGCGCGCGGCCTTTGGGGATGGTGACGACATATCCGGTCAGTGGCGGCGCCTCGCTGAAGTCGACGCCGCGGAGCACGGGGCTCTCGGCGACGACGTTGGGACGAAACGACACTTCGTTGATCGAGCTACGCGCCGCCAGCACCGTCTCTTGGGCAAACACGGCTGGTAGGCGGGTCGCGTCTTCGATCAGGTAAAACCGCCCGTCGCCGAGCAGGCTCATCCGCTCGAGATCGGGCACGTCCGAGCCGGCGCCGAGCGCGACGACGCTGGTGGTGATGCCACGCGCCTTGGCGCCGCTGACCAAGGAGAACGCCCGGGTACGCTCCTCGGCGTCGGATCCGTCGGCGAACAGCAGCAGATGCTTGAGCTGCACCGTCTCTTTGGCGAGCGCGGCGTACGCGGTTTGCAGTGATAGATCGACGTAAATGCCGCCGCCGCCGACCGCGACGTTGCGCACCGCCTTGGCCATCGCGGCGCGATCGTCGATTGGGCCCAGGGGGAGGGTCCACTGCACGACGGTGTCGACGTGCATCACGCCCAGCCGATCGCCGGCGCCGAGCAGCTCGATGGACCGCACGGCGGCCTCGTTGGCCAGCTCGAGCTTGGTGCGCGAGCCGACGCTGGCGCCCATCGAGCCCGAGATGTCGACCGCGATCACCTCCGCCAGGCTGGCCCGGCGCCGCTCCTGCTTGACGTCGAATGAAACGGGGCTCACCTCTTCGAGCGGCGTCTTTCCGTAGCCGCCCGGCCCGAGCGAGCGATCTCCGCCCATCAGCAGCAGGCCGCCGCCCAGATCGCGGACGTACGAGGCGAGGGCGGCGATCTGTTCTGGCGCCAGATCGACGGCGCTGATGTCGGACAGCACGACCAGGTCGTAAAGCGCGAAGCCGGCGACGTCGCCCGGGGCTTGGGTAGCGTCACCGGCACGCACCCTGAAAGCGGCGCTCTCGAGCGCGTGCACCATCGGCGCCGCCAGCGCCTTGTCTCGCTCCAACACGAGAGCGCTGGCTTCGCCCGTCACCCGCACGAACGCCGAGCCTCGATTGTCCTCGACCGCCTCGTCCTGACGCTGATCTTTGGCGCTGAGCTCGACGTCGTAGCGATGAAGCCCAGGCGCGCTCGCGACCTCGCGCAGGTGCACGACGTCCTCACCGGACGCGATTTTTACCTCACCCTTTCTCAGCAGCTCGCCGTCGCGATAGATTCGCAGCTCGACCTCGGCGTCGGCAGGCGCTGACGTCACCACGCGCAGGTCGATGGCTTCCCCGACGCTCGCGCGTCCGCCCGCCGAGACCGCCACCACCCGTATGTCGGCCAACGGCCGCTGATCGAGCGGGACGGCGTCGATGCGCACGCCGGCGGCAGCGGCCAGCGCCGCCTCGCCGAGCGCGTCGCCCCGCGTGGAGACGCCGTCGCTCAGCAGCACGATGCGCGCCGCCGAGTCGGGCGGCACCTCCGACAGGCCGCGACGGATCGCCGCGCCCAGATCCGTGCCGTCGCGCGCGAGCTCCGCTCGCTGCGACGCCGGTGGTTGGCGCCGCTCGCGCAGCGGCGATTCGACCACGGCTTCGGCCGCGAACGCCAGGGTGCCGATGCGATCGCCGTCACGCATACCCTGCTCGGCGAGCTGAAGCTCTTGTTCGACCCGCGATGCGGCGCCGGGCACGAGATCGATGCTACGGCTGCGATCGATGGCCACGATCACCGTCAATCGGTCGAGCTTGCGACCCAGCTCGACGCCGATCACGGCCAACGCGCAGGCGGTCGCGGCCACGCCCGTGAACCACGTCATGGCCAGGGCCCGCCCGCGGGCGCGCCGCTCCGCGAACCGCGAAAAGCGCGTCGTCAGCCAGACCAGCAGCGCTGCGATCGGGATCGCCAGGGCGGGCCGTGACAGACGAACGTACGGTACCGGGACGCTGAGCCATTGCAGCGCGTACACGACGGCGGGCAGCACGCCTGCCACGCGCAGCAGCCAGATTGAGACCTTCACGTCGCACCCCGCCGCTCAGGTCGGAGCGGCTGCACCCGGCTGGCATCGACCCGGTCGGGCCGGCGCGTGAGCCACGCCACTTGCGCGGTGATCGCCAGCAGCGCGACGGCCGCGGCCAGGTACCCCCAGTCGCCGGGCGCTTCGCTCGAGATCGAGCCGCCGGCCGTGCTCGGCGACGTGTCTGGGGGGCCGGCCGCCGTCGGTCCGCCGCGCAGGTCGCTTTCGCTCGGGCTGGTCAGGTTGACTACCGATAGGGCCACGCCTGGCCGCGGGTCGGAGTACGTCACGAGGTAGAAACCCGGTTGATCGGGGCGGGGGATCACGGTCAGGCCCCCTCGGGCCTCGAGCTGGCTCTCCTGACCCGAGGGGTCGGTGAGCGTGACTTGTGACAGCCCGCTCGGCACCCGAAGCCGCAACGGTGAACCGGTGCGGGCCGGGCCGAGGACCCGACTTTGCCGGTGAGAGCGAGCAATTTCCGCGATGTTGCGCACGAACAACACGAACGACGCGCGCAGGGGCCAGTTACTTTCGCCCACGTCGAAACCGATCAGGGTGCCGGTTCTTCCGGCCTCGGACACGTCGCTAATCAGGGCGCCTTCGCGGCTCTTCACCAGCAGGCTCTGGGCCGACGGCGGGTCGATCGCGCGCGCCTTCGCGATCGAAACGCCGTCGAGGGTGATGAAGCGCAGGCGCGGATCGGTGCGCTCCCACGAGGTAACGACGGGTGCTTGCAGGGGCTGACCCACCACCGCGCCGTGGCAAGGCCCGGCCGGTGGGTTCAGGATCACGAAATCGGTGCCCGGCAGCTCGGCGGGGCAGGCGCCGCTCACGACGATGAGCGCGTCGTCTCCGATCGCGCTCGTGCCGAGCTCGGCGAGCGGCACGCCCAACAGCTCGAGATCGGGGTCGGCCAGCAGCGCTCGCTCGAACCAGGGGCTCTGATGAGGCGGCGAGGTGATGGTCGTGAGCTTGCGCGCCGCGGGCACACGTCCGAACGCGCTGTCGTCGATCGCGAGCGCGTCGTGGGGCGACAGCTCGACGACCAGACCCGTACCCGCGTCGCTCGGGCTGGCCTCGAAGCCGAGCACCACCGGTGCGCGCTGAGCGGGCTCGAGTCGTAGCCGGCGCGACGCCAGCACCGTGGGCGAATTGCGTTGCTTGAGCGTGACGAAGACGTCGCGCGGGACCTTGCCGAAGCTCGCCAGCTCCGCGAACACTTCGATGCGATCCGCGGCCCCATCACCGGCGCGGGGCGGCGCGCGGCCGACGTCGATGCGCACGATCGCGGCGTTGTCGACCGGCACCCCGACCTTGACGACGCTGAGCGGCACCCGCGTCGAGGGCAGCGGCGCGGCGAGGCCGCCCTCGTCGCTGATCAGCACGATGCGGCGGCTGCCGCCGCGCTGCGCCAGCTGCTCGCTGGCCAGGGTGATGGCGCGTTCGAGGTGCCCTTCGACCCCCCCCGCCGTCAACGCCTGCAAACGAGCTCGCACCCGTGTCAGGTCTCGATCGGCCGGACCGACGACGCGGGGCTCGCTGCCGGCCTCGATCAGCAAGACGTCGGCGCCGGGCGGAAGCGCTGCCAGCACCCGGACGGCCGCCGCCTTGGCTTCGGCGATGCGTGGCGTGCCGCCGGAGTCCGCCAACATCGACGCGCTGGCGTCGATCACGAGCGCGACGTGCTCCGAAGCGAGCTGGCCGCCCGAGAGGGCGGGACGCGCCAGTGCCACGCCGAGCGCCAGCAGCGCCAGCGCTTCGAGGAGCAGAAGAAGGCGTCCACGCAGCCGCTGCCAGGGGCTGCGCGCGAGCATGTCGCGTGCGGCTGCCTGCCACAGCCACGTCGAGGCTACTGTTACGCGCTGGCGCCGGACCTTCAGCACGTACAGCACCAACAGAGGCGCCAAGAGGCACAGCAACCACAGGCCTTGCGGATTGGCGAGGCTGGGCATCAGCGTCGGTCTCTGGTGCCGGGCACGAGCCCGAGTCTAGCCTGGATCTCCCGGCTAGGCGCGGCGCGGACCGCGCTGACCGTGGCGGGCAAAAAGCTGCTCATGCAAGGCCTCGCGCTCGCTTGCGATGTCAGCGAGCGTGGCGTCTATCGCGGCGGGGCCGACCTGCTCCACCGTGGTCAGATTTTCTTCGGCGATGCGCTCACGCAGCGGCTTGGGAGCGGGGTCGGCGAGGGCCTTGAAGTCTTCGACCGACAGCGTCGAAACGTCCAAAAAAGCTGTGCCCTGGGCGAGGCCTTTGATCCGGGAAAGAGCGCTATTTCTCAGCAATTGCAGGGTTGGATCGGGGCTGCTGCGCACATAAGGAACCAACCTGTCGGGGTGGCTCAGATCGGGGCGCGCCGACGGGTGAAAGGCTGCCATCGCGTAGCTGTCGAGCTGTGGGGACGCCTGCTCCGCGCGACGGCGCAGGCGGCGCGCGTAGTCTTCGAACCCGAGCCGGTCGAGGTCGAGGACCGGGTAGATGAAGAGCGCCACGTCGCTGCCCGAAGGAGCCTCCGACAGCTCGGCGAGCGCGCGGAGCGATTCGTCGAAATCGTCAGGATCCGAGCTGGAAATCACGCGCAGAGCGACTTGATTCGACTCGCGTGCGCCGCGCGCCCACGGGCAAAATCCGTAGCGCTCGACGACCTCGACCGCGTAGCGCTCGTAGACCTTCAGCGTCGCTCGCGCGAGGTCGTAAAGGTACGTCACGCCCCCTGTCTATCATCCGCCGACTTGACGAGCGCCAACAAAGCCATGCAAAGTGTCATGCAACGCGAGCGCGCTTTGGTCGTGCTCCGTTAATCAACAGAGGACGGACAATGGCCGGACGTAAGAAGAAAGCATCGAAGAAGGCAGCCCCGACGGCTGCAGCCCCTATGGCGAAGAAGGCGCGCAAGAAGGCGTCCAAGAAGAAGGCGAAGAGCAAGGCAGCCGCCCCCGCCGCTGCAGAGCCCGCAGCCCCCGCCAAGAAGGCCAAGAAGAAGGCCAAGCGCAAGGCCAAGAAGGCGTAATGCTTCCGGATGAGCGCGAGTGCCGGAGCGCTATTGCTTCGGTGCTCGCGCTCTCTGTATTTTGTGAGAAACGGCTCTAGGTTTACTCAAATATCGCGGGACGGGGCTGGGTAGGGCAGGGATGTTGGGGCGCACGAGCCGCGTTGCCGGGCACGATCGGCGCCCGCGCGAAACGACCGACGCCGACGCTCGACGCGGCCACTAGTCGCTGGGGCCGAGCACGATGCGACGCAGCGGCGTCTCCAACGGCTCGTCGGTGACGACGCGGACGTAACGGCCGCCCAGGCGTCGCGCGGCGTCGCGCAGCTCCTGGACCAAGCCCGTGACGCGCGCCAGGTACGCTTCGACGGCGGCGGCATCCATGCTGACCTCCAGCTCGAGCTGGGTCTCGGCATCGATCAGCCCGAGGTCGCCTTCGAAGCTCGGCTCGAGCTCCATCCGGCTCAGCACCTGGACCAACGCCAGGGCGTGGCCCTGGGCGCGCAGCCGTGACAGCTCCTCCGTCACCGGGCCCGGGTCGAAAAAGTCACTCAATACGACCAGCAGCCCGGGTCGGAGCGCGCGCTCGGCGATCGCGCGTAGCGCCGCCGGCAGAGACGTCTGACCCCGCGCTTCGATATGTGATAGCTCGCGGAGCAGCCGGTGCAGGGCGCCGCGGCCGCGCCGGGGCTCCCCGACTACGGCCAGGCCGCGAGTCGTCGCTTGTCCCGTGACCAGCACCTGAACCCGCTCGGAGTCGCCGAGCGCCAAGTAGGCGAGGGCGGCCGCGATCCGCCGTGAAACCTCTATTTTCTTCGGGTTTCCGAAGTCGAGCGACGCGGAGGCGTCGAGCAACAGCCGCACCACGACGTCCTCCTCGGCGCGAAAAGTTTTCACGACCGGGCCGCCGCTGCGAGCGAACGCGAGCCAGTCGATGCGCCGCAGGTCATCGCCGGGCGCGTAGGCCCGGTGCTCTTGAAATTCGGCGCTGCCGCCGCGGCGTTTGGCGGCGTGCTCGCCGGCGCCGCCGGACCGCACGTCGAGATCGAGGCGGCGGCGAAGCAGGCTCAGCTCGCGCACGAAGTCGGGATCGAGCAGGCCCGAGGTCGTCATGGCGAGAGTGGGTCGGGCGGCGGTGCTGGCGCCTCGCCGGAGGCAGGGGCGGGCTCGGCCGCGAGCTCGGCGTCGAGCATCGCCTCGAGCTCCGCGTGGCGCTTGCGCTCCTCCGTGATGCGGCGGTGGGCCCTCCCGGCGGCCATCGCGAGCAGCCCGACTCCGAACAGGGCGTAGCCGACGGAGCAGACCACCGCCGGCAAGATCAGGTTCGGGAGGGTGCTGGGGGCGCGCTCGATCTCGTCGGCGAGCACGAAGGCGTAGATGGGTGATGGGGCGCCGAGCGCCAACGCGCCGTCTCCCGCGCGCACCACGAAGCCGGCGATCGCCATCACGATCCACGGGCCGATGCTGGCGGTGACGAGCGTCAACACCAGCAGCACGCGCGGCACCGTCGCGCCCTCGGCTCGGGTCCGGAAAAACGCGGAAATGCCGCAAAGAAACACCAGGAATGCCAGCAGCTGCCCGTCGAACGCGAGCAGCAACATTCGCTCCGTCGGCTTGCTCAGGGTCAGCAGTCCGACCGCGATACATGCCGCGTACGCCACCAGCACCAGCCCCAGCAGCCAGGTAGTTGCCGATACCACACCCGGCCCAAGGGCACGGAGGGCGGCGCTGCGCTTGCTGCGCTCCCACGCCACGCGCACACGCCGTGAAGGTCCGAGCGGCTCGCCGGCCACCATGAACACAACGAACGTGAAGAACACGAATAGCAGCGAGCCTTGCGCCTTCACCCACTCCGCCCGCTGGGTCGCCACCGCGACGATCGCGCAGCAGCCCGTCAGTGCCAGTGACGAAACGATCGTCCAGATGCGTAGACGCGTCGAGCGGTCATCGCTCGGGCCCGCCAGGTTCGCGACCGTCACCTCGTAGAACAGCCACGCCGGAACCAGCACCGCGACGCTGGGCAGCACCACCAAAAACGCGAGGTAGCGCAGCCCGAAGTCGGCCCGCACCCACGCCGTCGGTAACCATACCGGCGGCCCCTGCGCGACGGCTGGCCACTGGTCGTGGGCGGCGATCGACAAGGCGACCCCGAAAACCATGTACGCCGCAAACGACGTGAGCAGCGTGACCATCAGAGTGACGATGATGGCGGCGGCCGAGCTTTGAAACTTCGACGACAGCGCCAGCCCGAACGCCACCGCCAGAGCCGCGAACACGAAGCAGCACCAAAACGCCAGCAGCACCTCGGTCGCGGTGACGCCGCCGAACAAGAACGGCAGCGCCCCCACCGGCGCGAGCATCACCAGGTACAGCCCGACGTAGGTGAAAGCGGCCAGGAACTTGCCGCGCGCGATGCTGGCGGGCGGCAAGCTCGTGAGGGCGAGCGCCTCCCAGGTACGACCGTTCTTTTCGCCCGCGATGGTGTTGGCGGCGACGGCCGGGCCGAGCCACGTGACGAGCGCGAACAGCAGCGAGAAGAATGTGTGGAAGATGGCCACGCCCACCTTCGCCGGTTCGGCCGTAACGCTCGCGATGCCGCCCACGGAGCAGATCAGGAGCGCCACCGCCACCGTGACCGTCATCAAGATCACGGGCGTGCGCTGCAAACGCGCCGATTGGCGCAGCTCGCGCATCCACACCGGGTTCGGGTCGCGAACGAGCCGTGACAGCCGAAAGCGGCACCGCGCGATCAGCGACGAGCCGGGGGCGAGCGGCGGCATCGAGCCCGAGCCAGCCTGGATGCTCATTGTAGGTCTCCGCGGGTGACTTCGAGAAAGATCCGCTCAAGCTCGTTGCGTTCCGGCTCGACGCCGACCACGCCGACGCCTTGACCGACTAAGTGACGCACGACCTCGGCCACGAAGCGCTCGTCACCGGAGTAGTCGACCGTCAGCACGCCGCCCGGCGCCGGTTCGACTTGGTGCACCCCGACGCCGCCAGCGAGCAGCGGCACGATCAGCCGCGAATCTCCGAGCACGCGCAGCTTCAACCGGCGCCTGGCCGCAGCCGGAATCGGGGCGCCGCCGGGCGTGAGCGCGGCAAGCGGCGACCCGCCCGCGATCGGTCCGGGCGGCGTGCCACCGTGTGCGCGCCGCGCCAGCTCCTCGCTGAGCGCGGCGATCGGGCCCGCCACGACCAGCTGGCCGCGCTCCAAGATCCCGATCGAGGTGCAAACGTCCGACAGCTCGGTGAGGATGTGGCTCGACAAGAAGATGGTCTTGCCCAGGTCGCGCAGCTCGAGCAGCAGGTCGCGCAGCTCGATCCGCGCGCGCGGATCGAGATCGCTGGCCGGCTCGTCGAGGATGAGCACCTTGGGATCGTGAAGCAGGATGCGCGCGACCTGCAGGCGCTGCTTCATGCCCTTGCTCAGCTCCACCACCAGCCGGCCCTCGAGCTTCTTCAGATCGGTGAGCTCGAGCACCACGTCGACGACTGCGGCGTCGGGAACCTGATAGCTGTCGGCGAAGAACTCCAAGAACTCGCGGACCGTGATGCGCTCGTAGACGCCGGCGTGATCGGGCATGTAGCCGATGGCACGCCGCACGCGCTCGGGGTCGATGCTGACGTCGAAGCCGTCGATCTCGACTCGTCCCGTCGCCGGCTCCAGCAAGGTTGCCATCACCCGGATCGTGGTCGTCTTGCCCGCCCCGTTGGGGCCGATGAAGCCGAAAATTTCGCCGTGCGGCACGTCGAAGCTCACGTCGCGCAGCACCTCGCGCGCGCCGAAGCGGTGGGACAGGTGACGAACCCGAATCGCCGGTGCGTCGCTCATGGCACGCCTCCGAAGCCCACGACGCGCAGCAACGTGCGATCGGCTTCGAGCGGGAAGCCGCTGTCTTGCTGCTTGCCCTCGCCGCCGTCGAGCTGCCCGATCAGCACCGGCACGTCACTCGGCCAAAAGTCGATGTTGCGGGTAGTGGCGGCCTCGATGGCATCCCAGGCGCTGCTCGCGCCGCGGCTGCAGCTGTCGAGCTGCGTCTCCAACATCCCTAGGTTGAGCCCGGAGCGCCCGAGCGAGCCGGCGGCGCCGATCGCCGCCAATTGTCCGGCTTCTTCCGCGACCGCCTCGCCGTCCTTGATGCGAATGAAGAAACGCGCGCTGCGCGAGCCGGCGGGCTTCAGCACCACGCCGACGAGATCGCGCCCGAGCCGGTTTTTGATCGTGATGCTGCCGCTGTCGCTTTCGAGCAGGCTGACCCCGCCGCCCAGGTTCATGAAGCCGCTCTCCTGGACGAGCACGACCTCCCAGGGCCGGACCCGCAAGCTCGTCAGGCGTGCTCCGTCGCGATCGACGATCAGCCGCCGTCCGGTCTGCTCGGCTTCGCCCACGACGTCGAGCACGTTGCCGCGTGCGCTGGCCTGCACCGTGTGCTCCCGCGCTGACGCCGCATAGAGGCCGCGGAAGCGCGTCGCGGCGGCGCGGCCCATGCCGGAGCCCGCCTCGATCAGGGTCAGGCGCCGGGCGCGCCCGGTCACGCCGCGCCCGACAGCTCCCAGCGTGACGACCACTACCAGCGCCACGGCCGAGAGCGCCGGGAGCCGCAGCAGCGCTCGCAGCGGCTTGCCGCTGCGCCGCGCCAGGTAAAAATTGAGCGGTCCCGCGATGCCGGCGTAGCCGAGCAACAGCACCGCCGACACGACGATCATCCAGCGCGTGCCCTCGTTCGGATCCAGCTGCTTGCGCACCTCTCGCAAGCGCGACTCGTCGAGGGTCTGCTCGGCGAAGGGCAGGGCGACGGTCGTACCGCGATCCCAGGCGTGACGCGCCAGATCCGCCAGCTTGCGGTGCGTCCACGGATCGCTCACGAACGGCTCGGCGTTGGGGCGAAACGCGAGCAAATGCAGCTCACCGAGGCCATAGCTGGCGGCGGCGCCCCACGGCGTCGGTCGCAGGTTGCCGCCACGATAGCTGCGCAGGCGTGCCTTGGAGTCGGCGCTGGGGGCCAGCCGCACCTCGCCGATCCCGATCGGCCTGCCCGACGGCACCGCCGGATCGACCGGCTGCGCGAACACGGCTTCCCCGAGCAGGTCGCTCGGCGCCGCCTCTTCGACGACGTTGCCGCCCGCCCACGCTTCGACGTAGGCCGCCCGCAGGTCTTCGGGACGCTCGAGCACCAGCGCCAGCGCGCCCCCCGCGAGCAGCCAGTCGGACAGGGCGGCCCGCGCTTCTTCTCCGATCAGCGCGAGCTGGGCGGCGCTGGCCAGCACCACCGTCGTGGCCGCGTAGCCGCTGGCGAGGTGCGGCACGAGCGGCTCGCCGGTGCGGGCATCGACGCGCGCGCTCGACATCGACATCAACGGCGCCGCCAGCCCACCCCAGCGCGTGTTCGACAACGGCACCGCCAGCGCCCGCACCGCCGGCGCGACGTGACTGGGAGAGCTCAAATCGAAGATCAACGGATCGTGAGTGCGCAGCTCGCCGCCTTTGACCTCGGCCAGCAAGCTCCCATCGGCCGCGACAGCCCGTGCGGTGAGGCTCGGCACGTTGCCGGGAAATCCGTGCACCGGCACCTCGAGCGTCACCTGCGCGCGTGGCGCCACCGAAAACGGTAAATCGGTGCCGTTGTGCGGCCCCGCGTTGCCGCGCGCCCACGCCACCTCCGCTTCGACCGACAGCGTGCCGCGCACCACGTCGCCGGTGAGATTCTGAATGCGCACCTGGCTGCTCATCCAACCGTCGACGGCGGGTGAGCCGCTTCCGAGCAGCGGCTCCAGGTCGAGGGCGATCGGGGCGGCGGCCTGGGCGTCGGCGGTCCAAACCGCCAGCGCGAAGCCGAGCAAGACCCGAATAGCGCGAAGCAGCGCGGGCACGTTAGCTTGCCGCCGTGGCTTGGGCGACGTGGTCGGGCAAGGCGGAGACGCTCTTGAGCAGCTCGCTCACCACGCGATCGGTCGTGACGCCGTCGGCCTCGCCTTCGAAGCTGCGCAAGATGCGGTGACGCAGCACCGGCGCGGCCGCTCGTTCGAGGTCTTGAAACGACACCTGGGCGCGCCCTTCGAGCAACGCGATCGCTTTACCGGCGAGCACCAGTGACTGCCCGCCGCGCACCCCCGCGCCGAACCGCACCGCTCGACGCACCAGCTCGGGGGCGGCGGGCGAGCTCGGATCGGAGCTCGCGACGAGCTGGGCGGCGTAGCGCAGCACCGCATCGGCGACCTCGATTTCGCGGCACAGCGCGCGCAGCCCGAGCACGTCGGTCTGGCTCAGCACCCGCGCCGGAGGCGGGGTGGGAGCGCCGGTGGTGCGCCGCAGGATCTGCGTGAAATCGTCGGCCTCCGGGCTCTGCACCAGCACCTTCAGCAAGAAGCGATCGAGCTGCGCTTCCGGCAGCGGGTAGGTGCCTTCCATCTCGATCGGGTTCTCGGTCGCGAGCACGAAGAACGGCTCTTCGAGCGCGTGACGGGCGCCCGCGATCGTCACCGCGTGCTCTTGCATCGCTTCGAGGAGCGCGCTCTGGGTCTTGGGCGTCGCTCGGTTTATCTCGTCGGCGAGCACGATTTGCCCGAAGATGGGACCGCGA
>Ga0164241_10003969_pt1 | contig 14584 bp, 15 predicted proteins | sample OricomyardsoilBY_FD_108780 | JGI IMG/M metagenome (GOLD analysis project Ga0164241, IMG submission 108780) | Backyard soil microbial communities from Emeryville, California, USA - Original compost - Back yard soil (BY) | ecosystem: Environmental > Terrestrial > Soil > Unclassified | place: USA...
CGGCTACGACCTGGTCGCCAGCGGCGACGCGCTGCGCTCCCTGCACGACACGCGCGAGAACACGCAGACGCTCGGGCGGGTGACCGGGCTCCAGCACGTCCCCGACACGCTGCCGCGGCGGGTCGGCGAGATCCTCCGCGAGCCGGGGCTCGCGGGCGCCGCGGCCGGAGTCGTGCTCGGCTGGGGGCTGCTGCGCGACCGCGTGCGGATGGCGGTCGGCGCGATCGTCCTGGCCGCCGTCGCCTACGCGGCGCTCGCCGCGGCCGGGCTGCCGATCATCACGCGCTACGCGTTCGGGATCGCGGCGATCGGCGCCGTGCTGTGCGGGGGCGGCGCGTTCGGCTGGATGGTCGTCACGCGCGAGAGGTGGGTGCCGCGCTGGATGCTCGCGGGCGCCGCCGTGCTCGCGCTGTTCGCCGTGTTCGGGCCGCAGCAGGCGCGGCGCCTGGACCGCACCGTCTCCGCGATCGGCGCGCAGCAGGGCATCCGCGACGACCTCTACAGGCTGCTGTCGGCGCACCCGCCGCCGGCCGGGGACGTCGGGGTCGCGAACCACCGGCTCGTGCCGCTCGTCGCGCTCGTGACCGGGCGCGAGCCGCAGGAGGTCGTGACGCCGCCGGGGCGGGCGAGCTCGTTCGTCGGCCCCGCGAGCGCCGCGGTCGCGAGGAAGTTCATCCTCGATCCGCGGGATCCCGTGCCGCGCGTCGCGCGCGCCCCGGCCGGCATGCGGGAAGTCGCGCGCAACGCCTCGTGGGTGTTGTACGCGTCCCGCTGAAGTAGGTGGACCGTGCACCCTCCTCTGAGACGACAGTCCCGGGCGCCTTCGCCTCCGGGCGGCTCCGGCTGGGTGTCCCCGCTGCGCTCGCCGGTGGTCGCTTAAGGCTGCTTCCTTCCGGACCTGACCTGGTTCACGATCCGACGCCGCGCGGGGACCCTGGCCATCAGCGCCGCCGGATGCGGGCTGACCCCGAGGCCGCGCCCCTCGAGAGGGGATTCGGCCTCGCTAGAGCGGATTGCGAGCGACAGGGCACCGCTACCTCCCCGCCTAGCACGGTCCGCTGAGCAGCGTAGCGGGCGGCGGGTGCGCGCGGCGGCCTGCGAGCGTGCCTGCGCCCGGTTCGCGACCTCGCGAGTAGGGTGCAGTGCTGATGGCCCGCACGCCCGATGTCCCCCGCCGCGGGTCCCAGCTCCTGGAGCTCCTGCGCTCCGCGACCCACCCGGTGACGCTCGACGACCTGCGGGCGGCGGGGATCAGCCGGCCCGCGGCCGCCGTCTACGAGCTGCAGCTCGACGGCCACCGGATCACGCGCACCGCCGCCGGCCTCGAGCTCTTCGAGGGGCCCCGCCGGGCGCCCCAGCCGCTCGAGCCTCCCCCGCGAGTCAGGGTTCGTCCGCGCGACGCGGGGTAGTGCCTTGGGTATGCGGACCTTCTCTGCAGCCCTGACAACGGCATTGCTCATCACGATCGCGGGCGGCGCCGCCGCCCCCGCCAAGACCAGCCACGACGGCTGGCCCAAGCGCGACGGCATCCTCAAGATCGCCCCGAACAGCGACACCTCGTACACGGGCACCTCCCGCAACGACGAGCTCCTCGGCGGCGACGGCTCCGACACCCTCGACGGCGGCGCCGGCGACGACGTGCTCTGGGGCGACAAGAACCCCTCCGGCCAGCCCGCCACCCAGAAGGACGTCATCACCGGCGGCGACGGCAAGGACTGGATCTACTCCTCGCACGGCACCAACACGATCGACGCAGGCCCCGGCGTCGACCACGTCAAGGCCCACTTCGGCAAGGGCACGATCGACTGCGGCCCCGGCAACGACGTCCTCTGGGTCAGCCACAAGGCCAAGCCCCACTACAAGATCCGCGGCTGCGAGACCATCAGCTTCAAAAGCCTCGGCTTCTGAAGCCCGTCTACAATGCCCTCTCCCCTGGGGCGCGTAGCTCAGTGGGAGAGCGCTCGCTTCACACGCGAGAGGTCGCTGGTTCGAAACCAGCCGTGCCCATTTGCAGACCTAGCCACCGGCGGCCGGCCGGCCCTCGGCCTATTCCAATTGACTCCACTTCAGGCCGTCTCAGGACGAGTGGCCATAGGCCGCTTCGGATTCAGCCTGTCGCAGGATGAACCGGTCAAATAGGGGCACAGCGAACGAGTATTTGCCCCACCTGTTCTTGTAGATCAGGCCCGATGTCTGCAGCGCCGAGAGCATCTGGCTGACATGGCTGGAGCTGAACGTCTTGGCAAGGATGGCGTCCGCCTTGGCGACTATCTCTTGGACCGTGAACTCCCCGTCGCTGGTGTCAAGACTTGCGATCGCTCGGAGCAGGTCACGTTGTCGATCGGTCGCTTTGGCCCAGCGGCCGGCAAAGAAGTCCGAATCGAGTTTTCGCGTGATCGCATCCAAAGGAACGGAGCCCGGCTCACCGTGCGCCTCGATCTGTTGGATGAAGACGTCGTAGACCTCACGACAAATGAACTGGATGAAGTAGGGGTAGCCGCCCGACTCCCTCGCCACTGTGGTGACGGAGGTGGCGTCGAACTGCACTGGGCAATTGGCCTTCTCGACTGGCTTGACGATGGCGTCGCGGCTGTCCGACTCATCGAGTTTGTCGAGCGTTACAACCCGGAACATCCGCTCGGCAAAGGTACGCGCCTCGACGAGCTTTGGGAACAGCGTCGGCAGCCCAGTCAAGACCAGCATGAACGGGACGTCCTTCTTCTGTAGAGACTGAAAGACATCCAATAGAAGGGACAGCGGGAACTGGTCCCGATCAGACGCATCAGCGAGGTTCTGGGCCTCGTCGTAGGCGAAAATCACCCCCCGCTTGCTTTCAGCCGCTACGGAGCGTGCCACCAACTCAAGTACCGCCTTGACCTTGTCTGCCGTCAGACCCGGAGTCCGATCAAAGAGGCCTGCGAGAACCGGATAGGTCAGAGTGACCTCACTCGTCGTCTGCGCAAAACCCGTACCAGAATGCTCGCCGATCACCATCGAGGATGAGACAACCGAGAGGTCGGTGAGGAGCCTCGTTGCCAACGAGACCTCGCTTACGCTAGCCGACTCAGAGAGGTCGGTCCCCACCCATAGCCATCCCGCGCTTATGGCGAGCGGCTTGAAGGTGTCGAGCAGTACGGTTTTGCCGACGCCACGCAGGCCGGTCAGCACCAAATTCTCGAGGATGGGTGCCTGTTTGAGCAGCCGTTCGAATTCACGACGCTCCTGTTCCCTGCCAGCCAAGTGCGGAGGCATATGACCGGCGCCGGGCCGGAAGGGGTTTTCGAAGGCGACAGGGCTTGCGCCAGTCATACAATCAGAGTCCTAAGCATCAAGCAGGCCATGAACTAAGATTAGCATCAAAGCTAATTTTAGGCTAGAGCCTTCCCACGACTCATTATGGCTGCCACGCCAACGCCCGGATGTCCACCTCGCGCACACCCGCCTCCGACGTGGCCAGGCCGACAAGAAACGAACGCCAGGCCGGTGGGAGAGGCTGGCTACGTCTGTGGGGGACGCGGCTCGACCGCCTTCAACCGCGGCGCGTGCAACTCGCCGGTTGTTCGGGATCATCTCGACCTCGATGACCTGCGACAGCCGGGCGATCGGCTCAGCCGACAACAGCCGCGTCTCCCCATCTTCAGCTTTCTCGGCCGCCTCGCGCGCCCCCAGGCGACGCAGCCGGCCTCACGAGTCGCGGCCTCGCGGACCTTGTGCATCGGGGCGCGCCCCAGGGCGCCCAGGCCAGTCCCGTGCATACTCGCGCGCCCAACGCTCTTCATCGACTCGTTCTCAGGCGGCGACTGGGAGTCGAGGACGTACATCGACTGGTCGAGCGCCTCGTCCACCCTTCTCGCCCTACAGCACTGGGGCGCTCAGCATCAGCGGCGCCTCTGATGCGACCATCACGTCAGCGTGGCCAACCCGATAGACGGCGCAACTCGCTGGGCTTACGTGCTCCGGCGCCGGGCTCGCGCCTACGGGACTGGCGAGTTTGTCGATGAGGCGACCCTCGGCGTCGGCGTGCTGTGCACGCTGACGCTAGCCCGAAGCCCGTCCCGACGGAGCCCTGCTGACGCGAGGTCCACCGTCGTTCACACGCCCGCGGTCACGGCCTTCAGCTCGTCCAGCGACTCCCGGATGAGCGCCACCATGTCGCGCCGGTTGGCCTCGTCGACCCAGCGCTCGAAGGCGATCCGGAAGGCGGCAATCGCGACCTCGGCGGTGAGGCTCGCCGCCGGCTCCGCGACGCCGCGGACGCGCAGCGCGTCGGCGAGCGCCGCGGCGAGGGACGCGAGCTTGATCAGCTCGCGCTCCCGGAGCTCGGCGTTCGCGACGATGATGCGCTGACGCTGCCGTGCGGCGTCCGGGCGCCCCTGGAGCAGCGCGCCGGCGGCCTCGAGGCCCTCGGCCGCCGCCTCCAAGGGCGCCGCCGAGGCGGGCGCGGCGGCGACGGGCGCGACCAGGGCCTCCTGCAGCGCGCCTGCGCCCCCGAACAGGACCTCTCGCTTGTCGGCGAAGTGCCGGAAGAACGTCCGCTCGGTCAGGCCGGCCCGCTTCGCGATCTCCGCGACGGTCGCGCTCTCGAACCCCCGCTCGCCGTAGAGCGCGAGGGCCGCCAGCTCGAGCCGGCCGCGACTGTCGGGCTCCCAGCGCGCCATGCGTCGATCGTAGTCGATGACAGCCACTGACATGCTTGGGCTACATTGATGTCAGTAACTGACATCGTGCTGCCTGGAGGTCCTGTCTCATGCGTGTTCTCGTCACCGGCGCGTCCGGCTACATCGGCTCCGCCATCGTCTCCGAGCTGATCGGCGCCGGCCATCGGGTCGTCGGGTTCGCTCGCTCGGACGCCTCCGCCGCCGCCCTCGTCGCCGCCGGGGCCGAGGTCCATCGCGGCGCCCTCGACGACCTCGAGAGCCTGCGCGCCGGCGCGGCGGCGGCCGACGGGGTCATCCACACCGCGTTCGTCCACGACTTCTCGGACATCGCGGCCTCGGGCGAGATCGACCGGCGCGCCGTCGAGGCGCTCGGCGCCGCGCTCGAGGGCTCCGACCGGCCGCTCGTCGTCACCTCCGGAACGGCCGTGCTCTCCGCCCGGCGCGTGGGAACCGAGGAGGACGCGCCGGACCCGGGCTCACCCGGCGTGCACCGGATCGCCTCCGAGACGACGGCCCTGTCCCTCCCATCGCGCGGCGTCCGCTCGTCGGTCGTGCGGCTCCCGCCGTCCGTGCACGACGACGGCGACCTCCACGGCTTCGTGCCGATAGTGATCGACATCGCTCGCGCCAAGGGCGTCTCCGGCTCCATCGGCGACGGCGCCAATCGCTGGCCCGCCGTGCACCGGCTCGACGCCGCGCGCCTCTTCCGCCTGGCGCTGGAGACGGCCCCGGCGGGCGCAGTCCTGCACGGGGTCGGCGACGAGGGCGTGCCGGTCCGCGACATCGCCGCGGTCATCGGGCGCCATCTCGGCGTGCCGACGATCTCGATCGCACCCGAGAACGCGGGCGCGCACTTCGGCTGGCTCGCCGGCTTCCTCGGCGCGGACGTCCCGGCGTCGAGCGCACTGACCCGCGAGCTCGTGGGGTGGCAGCCGACGCAGCCCGGACTCATCGACGACCTCGACCAGGGCCACTACTTCAGGTGATCGTTATCGTTCGCCCCGAGCGCGGTGGGAAGCCGCGTCCGGCTCGCGGACAGGGCCCGAGGCCCACTTCTCCGAAGGTGCAGGACGTCCGGTAGCGATCGACCTCGGGCGCAGGCATGCGAGCACCGCGCCGATGAGAGGTGTGATCGTCGATGGAGATCTCGCTCGACCAGGCGCGACGCCGAGCCAAGGAGCTGCTGCGTTCCGCGCGCGACGGAGACGCCGAGGCTCGCGAGCGCCTGCGGGCCGACCGCGACGCCCCGCGGCTGGCCGACGCCCAGCGCGCGGTCGCGGCGGAGCTCGGGCACGGCTCGTGGCCGCAGCTCGTCGCGCACGTCGAGGCCACGCAGGGCGACCGCGCCGCGCGGCGCGCGCGGCTGCTGGACTTCGCGCTGGCCACCGGCACGGTCGCGCGCCCGCGCTGGGATCGCGCGCAGGCGCTGCTCGAGCACGACCCGTCGCTCGCCGACGGCAGCCTCGCCGTCGCGCTCGTGACCGGCGACGCGCAGGCGGTGGCGACCGCGCTCGACGCCGACCCCGCCGCGCTCGATCGCGAGGTCGAGGGGACCGGCAAGCGGCCGTTGCTGTGCGCCACGCACAGCGCGTTCCTCTCCCCCGGCTCGCCGCGCGCGAACGACGTCCTGCGCGTCGTCGAGCTGCTGCTCGACCGCGGCGCCGACCCCAACGCGACGTTCACCAACGAGCACGGCGACATGAGCGCGATCTACGGCGCCGCCGGTGTCGCCCACCACCCGGACGCGACGCGGCTCCTCCTCGCCCGCGGCGCCGACCCCGACGACGGCGAGTCCGTCTACCACGCGGTCGAGGCTCAGGACACCACGTGCCTGCGGATCCTGCTCGACCACGGCGCGACCGTCCGCGCGACGAACGCCCTGGGCAACGCGATCCGCGACCCGGAGAAGGTCCGCCTGCTCCTCGAGCACGGCGACCTGCGACCCGAGGACGACGAGCTCCGCATCCGCCTCCTGCACGCCCGCGAGGACGAGGTCGCGCGGCTGCTGATCGCCCACGGAGCCGACGTCTCGATCCAAGACGAGGACGGCCTCACGCCCTACGACATCGCGGCGCGCTTCGGCGACACGTCGCTGATGGCGATCCTCGAGGAGGCCGGCGGCCGGCCCGCGGAGCCCGACCCCGTCGCCGTCTGGATCGGCGCCGTCCACGAGGGGCTCCCCCACGACCCGACGCCGCCCCGACCGCTGCGCCGCGGCGACTGCGAGCTGCTGCCGATGATGGCCAGCGGCGGGAACGACGAGCGCGTCGCGCGGCTGCTCGACGCCGGCGTGCCGATCGACAGCCCCGGCCTCGAGGGCGCGGCGATCCACTACGCGTGCATGTGGGGCCGGGCGAGCACGCTCCGGCTGCTGCTCGACCGCGGCGCCGACCCCGAGCAGCTCACCGACCTCGGCCGCCCGCTCGGCTACGTCGCCTGGGGCTCCGGCGCCCTCGATCCGGACGGCGAGCGCGCCGACGGCTACGCCGAGTGCGCCGAGATCCTGCTCGCCCTCGGGGTCCCCGTCCAGCAGGGCTTCGTCGACATGGCCTCCGACGAGATCGCAGTGCTGATCGAAGCGCACCTGTAGGGCGCCGCTGAGCTACGCTCGCACGCATGGCCGCTTCCGACGACGAGCTGTTCGGCCCGGAGCACGTCCGGGTCTACCGCGAGACCGGTGGAGAGCGCGGGTACCACTGGCGCGGCACCACCATCCTCCTGCTCACCACGACGGGGCACAGCTCCGGCGAGCAGCGCACGACCCCGCTGATCCACGTCGTCGACGGCGACCGCTACGTGATCGTCGCCTCGAAGGGCGGCGCCCCCGAGCACCCGGCCTGGTTCGACAACCTCGAGGCCCAGCCCGACGCGGAGATCCAGGTCCAGGCCGAGGTGATCCCGGTGCGCGCGTCGGTCGCCGAGGGCGACGAGCGCGCCCGCCTCTGGGACGCCGTGACCGCGGTCTGGCCGGCCTACGACGACTACGCGGCCAGCACCGACCGCGAGATCCCGGTCGTCATCCTCACCCGCCGGTAGGTCGCGGACCCCTCAGCCGAGCGCGAGGACGCGTGAGCGGAGGGTTCCGGCTTCCTCCCACACGACCACGGCGCGGTGGCGCGTGATCGTGAGCGCCGGGCCGGCGTAGCCGCCCGCGGTGTGGACGCCGTTCTCGGTCTCCGTCCGGTCGGCGGCGGCGCTCAGGCGGACCGGGGCGGAGAAGGCGCCGGTCACCGGGTTGCCGACGATGACGGAGAGCGTGGACGTGAACGGGCCCTTGCCGGCAGGGGCTTTCTCGTAGGCGATCACGGTGCGGCCGTCGGGCGCGGTCGCGGCGCGGAACGCGTCGGTCACCGACAGGACCGGCCCGAGCGGGCGGCTGGTCCAGGACGCGAGACCCGGGGCGCTCGCGAAGACGCTCAGCGCACGGCTGGTCGCGGACGCGCGCACGCCCTGGACGAGGTACATGCGGTCGCCGGCGTCGGTCGTGATCTGCGGCTCGGGGGCGGGGTCGACCCGGGTCGGATCCTCGAGCACGGTCGCGGGACCCCAGGCGCCGTCGGCGCCGAGGACGGAGACGTACTCCGAGGTCGCCTCGCCCTCGCGGAACGTCCAGATCGCGGCGACCGCTCCGGACGAGGTCGCGGCGAGCCGGATGCGGCCCGGCCCGAAGCCGGTGACGCCGTCGGCGGCGGGCCTCCAGTGCCAGATCGTGCCCACGGGACCCCACGCTCCGGCCACGCCGGGCGAACGCGACTGCCCCATGTAGATGCTGCCCGGGTCGGCCTGGACCGCGCCGAAGTCGCCGACGACGAGCCAGCCGTCGGGCCGCGCGGCGAGGTTGACGGTCTCGGAGCCGCCGCTCGCGCCGTCGCGGAGCAGCAGGACCGGAGCGCTCCAGCGGCGCGCGGCCGGATCCCACGTGCTCGCGTGCAGCGTCTCGTCCTCGCACGTGGTCGTCGGCGGCAGGTCGGGCTCGGTGCACGGCGCGTCGTGGTCGGACTGGGTCCAGACCGCATGGATCTCGCCGGCCGGACCGGCGACGAGCTCGAGGCCGAGCGCGTCGGAGTGGACGGACCGCGCGACCAGCGTCGTGATCGGCAGCCACCCCTTCGCGCCGGCGGGCCGGACGCGCACGAAGAGCGAGGCCTCCTTGCTCCGGCTCGTCCAGGCCACGACGGTCAGCCCACCGGCGCCGACCGCGGCGCGCACCACGTTCGGCCGCCCGGTCCCGGGCTTGGAGATCAGGGTCGGCGCGCCCCAGGTCGCCCGGGCGCCGGCGGGAAGCGAGCGCAGCCACACCCGGCCGGTCCCGGTCTGCTTCGCGCCGGTCCCGAGGATCTTGTGATCGTTGAAGACGAGCACCGCGGATCCGTCGGCGCGGGAGACGAGCCGCGGCTGCTCGGCGCCGGCGGGCAGCGTGCCGAGGCCGGCGTCCTTCCACGTGGCGGCGCCCGCCGGAGTGGCCGAGCACAGGACGAGACAGAGGGCGGAGAGAGCCGCGGCGCGCCAGTTCACGGGCGCGAGCCTATCGGCGGTCGCGGCGCGCTCGGCGCCCCGCGCCGGCGACTAGCCGAGGACGCCGGGCGGCAGCACGTAGCGCAGGGGCTTGCGCGTGTCGGCGCCCGCGCCGTCGTGGAGCCGGGCGCTGTGCAGGCCGCGGCCGGCCGCGACGGGCGTGCGGCTCTCGGGCTCGCCGTCGTGCGCGTCGATCCAGCGCAGGATCGCGGACGAGTCGGGACCCTCCGCGAGGATCGCGGCGCGCTCGATCACGCGGCCACCCGACGGATGGCGACGCGACAGGCGCGTGACGAGCTTGCGGATCGCGTCGTCGTCCGGCCCGCTCGTGGATTCCATCTGCATGGCGACCGACCTTACTCCGATGCCGCGGGCGCCACCGGACGCGGCCGCAGCATGAACAGCTCGATCTCGATGTCCGGTCCGACGTGCTGGTTGGAGATGAACGCGAGGACGTCGCAGCCGGAGAGCTCCTCGACCGCGTCGATGAACTTGTGCTGCATCGCGTTCTGGAACGCGCTGCGGGTCTCCTGCACGACGGTCCCCCGCTGGAGCTCGATCATCGTCTGCTCGACGTCGGTGTAGACGCCGCCGAGGACGCAGGCCAGCAGGTCGTCGCCGAGCATCAGGCTCTTGGCGGTCACCGGCTTGCGGTGGTGATAGCGCTGATGGAGCGCGACCATCGCGTCGGTGACGGCGAGAAGCAGGGCGTCACCGGTGAGGGGCGTGACAGGGAAGATCCAAGCTCACCATAGTCCTTGGGGTCGGCTACGATCGGCCGATCGGCCCGCATGACACGAAGGACGCACCCGCGACCCACGGCGACGCGCTCACCGCCATCTCGGAAGGGATGGTCGCGTTGCTCAAGGAGTTCTACGGACGCGGGCCGTCGCGGGCGAAGTCCTACTACGAGGACGACCTCGTCGTCTGCCTGCTCCGCGGCGGCTTCACGCGCGTCGAGCAGACGCTCTGGGAGAACGGGCGCGGCGCCTCCGTCATCCACCAGCGGATGGAGTTCCAGGAGGTCATGCGCGAGCGCTTCGAGGCGGTCATCCAGCACGCGACCGGCCGCCGCGTGATCGGCTTCATGAGCGGCAACCAGCAGGACCCGGACATCATGTGCGAGGTGTTCATCCTCGCGCCGACGGATCTCGTCGACGACGACGAGATACCTGCCGCGTCCGCCTGATCGTTGGAGTACGCTGAGCGGTGGAGGGCATCGACGTGACGTCGGCGTGAGCGCGGGCAGCACGGACTGACTTCCGAGGGTTCCCCCAACCCCGGAAGTCGAGGTGCTCGTGAGCGAAGGAGAGCAGCAGGACGTCCCCGCCGGCGAGACCGCCGAGCCGCGTACCGCGCGCGAGAAGCTCGCCCGCGCACCGCGGCACGCGCCGCCCGACGTCCCGGACCACACGCGGTCGGAGGCGGCGCAGCTGCGCGACGACGCCGCGAGCCGTCGCGACCACATGGCCGAGGAGCGCGACGCGGTCGCCCACGCCCGCGACGAGCTCGCCAGGATGCTCGACGGCCAGGCCGTGCGCCGCGAGCGCAACAACGGCGGCGCGGCCCGCACCGGCATCGACATCCTCATGCTCGCCGCGGGCGACCGCAAGCAGGCGGCGACGAGCCGGGCGCTGGCCATCGCGGCGCGCGACGCCGCGGCGATCGACCGCGAGATGGCGGCGCTGGACCGGCGGTCGGCCGCCGCCGACCGCGAGGCCGCGGCCGCGGAGCTGACCCTCCAGGGCACCGACCACCTCACCGGCGCGCTCCTCCGGCGCGTGGGGCTCGCCGCGATCCAGCGCGAGATGGACCGGACGCTCCGCACGCAGGAGACGATGGTCGTGGCGTTCGTCGACGTCGACGGCCTGAAGCTGATCAACGACACGCTCGGACACGCGGCCGGCGACGACGTCCTGTGCGAGGTCGCGCGCGCGATCCGGGCGCACCTGCGCTCCTACGACGTGATCACCCGGCACGGCGGCGACGAGTTCGTGTGCTCGCTGACCGGCCAGGACACGGCCGGCGTCCACGCGCGCTTCGAGCGGATCGCCGAGGCCACCGGCCGCACGACGTTCACGTTCGGGCTCGCCGAACGGAGCGGCCAGGACACCGTCGACTCGCTGATCGACCGGGCGGACCGGGCGATGATCGAGGTGCGGCGCCGGCGGTGCGCCGGAAGCTAGCCCTCGTCGAGCGGGTCGACCTCGCGCAGCGACCCGTCCTCCGGGTCGAAGATGAACCCGCGGATGTGGTCGTGGTGGACGAGCTCACGGCTCGTGCGCAGCCGGACGAGGCTGTTGTGCAGCGTGGCCCGGACGTCGTCGAACGCGCCGAGCCGCCAGTCCGGCATCACGCCGTCCGCCGCGAGGCCCTGGCGGAAGTCGTCCTCGGAGGCGCCGCAGAGGCCGCAGCCCTCGTGCATCACGACGACGATGTCCTCGGTCCCCAGCAGCCGCTGCGACACGCTCAGCGAGCGGATCGCGTCGTCGGTGACGAGGCCACCGGCGTTGCGGATGATGTGCGCGTCGCCGCGCTCGAGGCCGAGCATCGGGAAGAGGTCGATCCGCGTGTCCATGCACGACAGGACGGCTACGCGGCGCCGCGGCCTCGGGCTGAGGCCCGGGGCGGCGAGCTCGGAGGCGCGCGAGGCGGCCACGTTCAGCATGTCGTCGGCGTTGTGCATCACGGTCCGATCGTATGGGGCCGGGCGCACGGATGAGGTGCCGACGGCCCGGTCGGCTACAACACCCTGATGGCTCGCCGCAGGCGCCGAACCTCCGCTCCGGGGCCGTACGCCGGGTCCGTCCTCTTCTCGGGGTCCGGCTCGCGACCCTCCGGCCGGCGCCGCGGCGGAGGCCCGCGGCGGCCGTGGGGAGCGATCCTCGCGGTGCTCGTGCTGCTCGCCGCGGCGGCCGCCGCCGCGGTCCTGATCGTCCGTCACGAGACCAAGGACGACGGCTCGGGCGCACGCCGCGCGGCCGCCCAGCGGTTCGTCGCCGCGTGGGCCGACCGCGACACGGGCGCGATGTGGCGCACGCTCTCCCCCGCCGCCCGCCGTGCCCATCCGCGGGCCGCGTTCGCCGGCGCGTACAAGAGCGCCGAGACGGCCGCGGGCGTGACCGCGGTGCATGTCGGGACGCCCGTCAAGGAGCGCGCCGGGACGATCGCCGTGCGCGTCGCGGTGACGACGAAGGTCTTCGGGACGCTGCGCGGCGTGGTCGCGCTGCCGGTGTCGGGCATCGGCCCCGAGGCCGGCGTCGACTGGGCCTCGTCGCTGCGGCTGCCCGGGCTGCGGGCCGGCGAGGGCGTCAAGCGCCGCGACGGCGCGCAGCCGACGCGCGCGACGATCTTCGCGGCCGACGGCTCGCCGCTGGACGCGACCGGGCTCGGGGCGTCGATCGCGGGCAAGGCCGGCGCGGAGCCGACCGGGCTGGAGCGGATCTACGACGAGCGGCTCGCCGGGCATCCCTCCGAGCGGCTGCTGTTCGGAGCCCGCACGGTCGGCAAGGTCGACGCGGTCCGCGGCCGCTCGGTCCGCACGACGATCCGGCCCGGGCTGATGGCGACGGCCGCGAACGCGCTCGGAAGCAAGCTCGGCGGGATCGCCGTCGTGCGCCCGCGCGACGGCGCGGTCCTCGCGCTCGCGGGGCTCGCCGTATCGGCACCCCAGCCGCCGGGCTCGACGTTCAAGATCATCACCGCCTCCGCCGCGCTCGATCGCGGGATCGCGACGCCGTCGAGCACCTATCCGGTGCGCACGTTCGCGACGCTGTCGGGCGTCAAGCTGCGCAACGCCTCCGGCGAGTCGTGCGGCGGCACGCTGACCGCCGCGTTCATCGACTCGTGCAACTCGGTGTTCGCGCCGCTCGGCGCCAAGCTCGGCGGCAAGCGGCTGCGCGACGTCGCGCGCAAGTTCGGCTTCGACGAGACGCTGAAGATCCCGGCGCTCAAGGCCAGCACGCTGGGCGGAGCCGGCGACCTCGCCGACGACATCGCCGTCGGCTCCGCGGCGATCGGCCAGAACCGCGACCTCGCGACGCCGCTGGCGATGGCGAGCGTCGGCGCCACGATCGCCTACGACGGCCGCCGCGCGCGGCCGCGGATCGCGACCCTCGAGCCGGTCGTGCGCCACCGCGTGGTGCCCGCCAAGGTCGCCCACCAGGTGCGCGAGATGATGCTCGGCGTCGTCCGCTCCGGCACCGGCACGGCGGCGGCGATCCCGGGCGTGCAGGTCGCCGGGAAGACCGGGACGGCGGAGCTGAAGGCGAACTCCAAGCGCAAGGAGGACGCCGACGCGTGGTTCGTCGCGTTCGCCCCCGCCGGCGACCCGCAGGTCGCGGTCGCGGTGATGCTCGTCGGCGCCGGCTTCGGCGGCACGTCCGCCGCGCCGATCGCCAAGCAGGTGCTGAGCGCGGCGCTCGGCCGCTGAGGCCTAGGCGGCGAAGGTCTCGACGACGCGGCGCAGGCCGGCGACGTAGAGCGCCTCGTCGCGCGCCGGGTCAACCGACGAGAGGTCCATCACGTCGTCGAGCGCCGCGCGCGTCTGCTCGGACGAGCGCTTGGCGGCGCGCGGGCCGTGCTCGGTCCGGAAGCGCTGGGACGGCTGCTCGTCGAGCTGCTCGTTGGCGGCCATCCGCGCCGCCACGAACATCACCGAGCCGAGCGTGAACGTCGCGTAGGTGTGGAACGCGGCCGCGGCGTCCTCGCCGTCGAGGCCGAGGCGCTCCATGAGGCTGGCCACCAGGCCGACCGTCGCCGCCAGGAACGCGTTCGAGCGCGGCGTCGCGGCCATGTACTGAGCGACGCGGTGGTGCCGCGTCCACCCGCGCCGCGTGGCGAGGCCGGCGGCGACGAGGACGTCGACCGGGTCGGCGGTGAACGGGTCGGGCACCAGCGCCTGCATCTCGGCGGCGACCTCGGCCCACACCAGCTGGCACGCCGCGTCGACGATCGCCGCGCGCGACGGGTAGTGGTGGTAGATCGCCGACGGCGCGACCTTCAGCGCCGCCGCGAGGCGGCGGATGCTCGGCTCGTTCGTGGCGCCCGCGTCGAACTGCCGGAGCACCTCCTGGGCGATCTCCTGCGGGGTGAGATGGGTGTCGCGATCCTGGGCGAGGCGGGTCATGCCACTGACACCCTGTCATAGCTCACCACGCGCTGTACGGTTTCGGGCGGCACAGTGCTCCGGCGAGCTACCGCGCGAGCCGGAACATCAGCTCGTCCGGGTAGCACCAGCTCCAGTCCTCGCCGGGCTCCACGGAGCGGATGATCGGGTGCCCGGTCGCCGCGTTGTGCGCGGTCGCGTGCTTGTTCGGCGAGTTGTCGCAGCAGCCGATCGTGCCGCACGTCTGGCACATCCGCAGGTGCACCCAGCGGCCGCCGACCTTCAGGCACTCCTCGCACCCCGC
>Ga0164241_10003970_pt1 | contig 14581 bp, 12 predicted proteins | sample OricomyardsoilBY_FD_108780 | JGI IMG/M metagenome (GOLD analysis project Ga0164241, IMG submission 108780) | Backyard soil microbial communities from Emeryville, California, USA - Original compost - Back yard soil (BY) | ecosystem: Environmental > Terrestrial > Soil > Unclassified | place: USA...
CGCGTCGGCCGCTTTATTAAAAGCCAGTATCTGCAGATCTTTATTCACCAAAATGTGTGTATCCTTTGAACTGTCGAAAATGGCCTGCAGTTTAAGCTCCGATTCCTCTATCAATTTTTTCTGTCGCTCGGTTTCTATATTACGGGCCTCCAACGTACGTATGGCCCAATCTACTTCCATCAGGTGCATTACCTGCTTTGAAAGGATTTTCAACGCGTTGCGCTGCAACTCGTTAAGCTGGCGCTCCTGCATATCAAGCACGCATAAACTGCCTATATTGTGCCCATCCTTGGTGGTAAGGGTAGCACCTGCGTAAAAACGAACATGGGGCTCTTCCGCAACCAACGGATTATCGCGAAAGCGCATATCAGATAGTGTGCTGCGTACTTCCATTAAACCGGTTTGTTGGATGGTATGGTTACAAAAGGCCAGGCCGCGGTCGGTGCTTTCCAAGTCAACACCTTTGCTGGCTTTAAACCACTGCACATTTTCGTCCAGAAGAGTAACAAGCGCCACAGGGGTGTTGCAGATCTGGGCGGCAAGGTTAACAATTTCGTTAAGATCTGCTGCTACACCCGAATCAAGCTGCGTAAACCTGCTCACTGCATCAAGGCGGCTTTTTTCGTCAATCATACTATAAGCAGGTAAAGTTTAACATGTTTTTCACTAAAATACGGTTTCAACACCAGATTGGATTTAAAGGTCGGCGTTACATTTTTAATATCGCTGTAACTATCGTAATACAAATGTTACCCAATAGTTATAATTTAACTATTATGATAGTTAACGTACTTAACCCATCATTTTACTTTTTTATCTCGATACAGCTTTCATTTAAATACTTTTGCGGCTTGAAAAATTATAAGATATGAGGGCCTTTATATTCGACCTGAATGGTACCATGATAAACGATATGGAGTTTCATACCCGTGCGTGGATGCATTTAATGAACCATGATCTGGGTGGCAATTTTACCTGGGACGAAGTAAAGGCACAGATGTACGGCAAAAATCCCGAAGTGCTGGTGCGCATGTTTGGTGCCTTTAGGTTTACTGAGGAGGAAATGAAGGAGCTCTCTTTTGAAAAGGAAAGGCGCTATCAACATGAGTATTTACCACAACTGGCGCTATTGCCCGGCTTGGCCGACCTGCTGGAGCGGGCACACAAGGCAGGTATATTAATGGCGATAGGATCGGCGGCGATTCCTTTTAATATCGATTTTGTACTGGATAATTTGAACATACGCCATTATTTTAAGGCGATTGTAAGCGCTGATGATGTGACCATAAGCAAGCCACATCCCGAAACTTACCTGCGTGTTGCAGAGGTGTTGCAGGTACCACCTACAGATTGCCTGGTTTTTGAGGATGTGCCCAAAGGCGCCGAGGCTGCACTTAACGCGGGTATGCAGACTGTTATTTTAACCACTACGCATCAACAGGATGAATTTGAAAACCTGCCCAATGTGATACACTTTGCCGACGATTTTACGGGGGAGTTTTTTGAAAAGCTGGTACAATAATAGCTAACCTGTTTTGGGCCAACATAATAGGCAGACTTTTTTTATCTTGTATACGTTAAATCACCATGAAAATAAAATTACCTATTTTAATATTAAGCGCGCTTGTTTTGCTGAGTTCCTGCTCGCAGGTGTATACTCCGGCGCTTTATCATCAGGATATAGCTTACCTGCCTAAGCCGGCATCGTTTGATAAAGAAAGCACTGCCAACTATGTATCTGCCGGGTTAAATATGCATACCAACACCAATTTTAATGACGTGTTGGTAAGCGGACAACTTAACCTGAGCCGCGCACATACTTTTGAAAACTTTAATGTGGCATATGGCGCGTTCGGCTCGTTTGGCGATTATCAAACCGGTTCAAGCGATCAGGCAAAAGCCAATTATTTCCGCGATAAATTTTTTGGCGCCGTTGGCGGCCGCTTTTCGGCCAACTTTTATGTGCATCAGGACAGGGCGGATATCCGCTTTATTGGCGTGGAAGCAGCATATAGCCATGAGTTTGGCGATTATGCCGATTTTCGCAAATTTTTAGTAACTCAACCCGGTTATAAAGTTGACGCGCGGACAGATCTGTTCAGTATCGGCCTAACCAGCGAAGTGCTTTTTCACAACCAAAACGACACCGATTTTCAGCATGGCATAAGAGGATATTTAGGCACAACGCTTGGCTATAATCCAATTAACAACGAGTTTTACAGCGGTGATACCGCCACGCAACGCATGTTTCGCAATATTTACCCTAAAGCCAGCTACTTTATAAAATTCAAAGACTACTTTGGTACAATTGAAGTGGGCAGCGCGGTATTTTTAAGGGCGGGACTGAAATTTTAAATATCAGAGACTGGCCTGAACAAAATGGAATGATACGGGTTGTAATTTAACAGTAAAACCAATCTTTAATAGCCAATTTTTAATCTTCAATAGCTAACTTTACCAACAATAAATAAACACACAACATTATGAAAAGAACAGCAAAAGCCCATTGGAACGGCACCTTAAAAGAAGGAACAGGTACCATCACCACGCAAAGCACAACATTAAACAACACACAATATTCTTTTAAAACCCGTTTTGCCGAGGGTGTTGGCACTAACCCCGAGGAGCTGATAGCGGCAGCACATGCAGGCTGTTTTACCATGGCTGTTGGCGCTGAACTTACCAAAGCCGGTTTTACCCCGGGCGATCTGGATACCGAAGCTATTTTAGAATTGGATATGGTGGCATTAAGCATTACGGGTATTCACCTGGAAATGAAAGCATCAGCCATTGAAGGTGTATCTGCTGAACAATTTCAGGCGATTGCAGAAGGTGCAAAAGCCAACTGTATCATATCAAAAGTATTGAACGCGCCTATTACATTGAGCGTGAGCTATCAATAAAAGAAAATAAAATATCAAAAGGCGCCATTGGGAAACCGCGATGGCGCCTTTTTTTTAACATCTGTTGGCAAGGCCGCTTCTTACAGCATCTCTCTTTTTTACTTTACCTAACAATTACAAATGTAACTTTGTGGTATTAATCATTTGATTAATTTTGCAGCGTTATCAAACAACATACCTATGTGTTTGTAGATTATTATACATTAAATAATACCTTTGCCGCCATTAATGGATATACAAAACACCGAGGCTCCAGTACTTAAAAAAAAGAAAAATCAACCCCGTAAAAGGGCATTAGATTTTTTTGCTACGCTTTATGATATCCATAAATTCATCATCCGTTTTTTTAAGGAGGCTTTTGTACCGCCATTTGAGTTTAAAGAGATAGTAAGGCAGTGTTTTGAAGTAGGTGTAAGGTCTTTCACATTGATATCTTTAACAGGTTTAATAGTTGGCCTCATCTTCACCAAGCAATCCCGCCCGTCGCTGGCGCAGTTTGGCGCAAGCTCATGGCTGCCATCGCTGGTATCAATAGCTATAATGAGGGCGCTGGCACCATTAGTTACTGCATTGATCGCGGCAGGTAAAGTGGGATCAAGTATCGGTGCTGAATTAGGCTCTATGCGCGTAACCGAGCAGATAGACGCTATGGAGGTATCGGGCACAAACCCTTTTAAATTTTTGGTTTGTACGCGTGTGCTGGCCACAACACTTACTATTCCCATTTTGGCCACTTACACCGGTTTAGTAGCCATGTTGGGTGGTTATATTAACGTCGCTCTTAATGAGGGCACCAGCTTCAAAACTTTTATACAGGAGTTTTTTGATCCGCTGAGTTTTGTTGATTTTAACGCATCGCTTATTAAATCCATTGTTTTTGGATTTACCATTGGCATAGTTGGCTGTTACCAGGGTTATAACTCAAGCAAAGGCACGGAGGGCGTAGGTAAAGCAGCTAATGGCGCGGTGGTTACCGCCATGTTTTTAGTTTTTATTGAAGAAATAGTTATAGTACAAATTACCAGCTGGTTTAGATAACGAAAATACCATCATAGCGAGGGGTTTTCAACCCATCGCTATACGAAGAATAATATATGCACAAGGCAAAGGCACCCATAGACAAAAGCAACGCGGTTATTCGCATTAAGGGATTGGAAAAATCCTTTGGCGACTATGACGTGCTGCGGGGTATTGATCTTGAGCTTTACCAGGGCGAAAACCTGGTTGTTTTGGGCCGGTCGGGTACAGGTAAATCTGTGTTGATAAAGATCATATCCGGCTTGCTTACGTTGGATAGCGGACATGTTGAGGTGTTGGGCCAGGATATCAGCAAAATTACCGAACGTGAATTGCGTGCGCTACGTGTTAGGTTGGGTTTTTCGTTTCAGAACAGTGCCTTGTATGATAGTATGACGGTGCGTAAAAACCTGGAGTTCCCGCTGGTGCGCAATAAAAGAAATCTTACCCGGGGTGAAGTTGATATTGCAGTCGAGACCGTGTTGGATGCTGTTGGCCTTTCGCAAACTATTAATCAGATGCCGTCAGAGCTTTCGGGTGGGCAGCGTAAACGGATAGGCATTGCGCGTACTTTAATACTTAACCCCGAAATTATGCTGTATGACGAGCCTACAGCAGGGTTAGATCCAATTACGTGTATCGAAATTAACGAGTTGATAAACGAAGTGCAGGAACGTTATAATACATCGTCAATAATTATAACGCACGATTTAACCTGCGCTAAGCAAACCGGCGACCGTATTGCCATGTTGTTAGACGGGCAGTTTCAGCGGCAGGGAACTTTTGAGGAAGTATTTGATACAAAGGATAAGCGCGTAAAGCCATTTTTTGATTACAATTTTATAGAGTAGATTTAAAAAGATATTTATGGATAGATCAGACAATAAAACCGCGATAACAGTCGGCATATTCCTGGCCGTTGGGCTGGTTGTGTTTATACTGGGCGTTTTTACCCTGGGCAGCCAATCAAAAAGTTTTTCAAAAAGCGTGCGCATCAGCGCCGTGTTTGATGATGTTGCCGGACTTAAAAGCGGTAACAGCGTTTGGTTTTCGGGCGTAAAGGTGGGCAGCATCAGCAAAATTAAATTTATTGGTGCAGGCCAGGTGGATGTTGATATGAAAATTGACGAAGGCAGCCAACCATATATTCACCGCAACGCGGGTGTGCACATTGGTTCTGATGGATTGATAGGTAATAAAATTATTGTTATTGATGGCGGTAGCCCACGGGCACCCGTTATTCAGGAAGGAGATGTTTTACAGGCGGAAAAAATGACCTCGACCGACGATATCATGAAAACCCTGCAGCAAAACAACCAAAACCTGCTATCTATAACAGGCGACTTTAAATTGTTGAGTCGAAAAATATTACAAGGCAAGGGCACTGTAGGTACGCTTATGGCGGATAGCCTGATGGCTATACAATTACGCAACGCCATGCGTAACCTGGAAGCCGCTACCGGCAGTGCGGCACGTATGGCTGTGCAGTTAGACCATTTCAGCAAAACCATGAACACTAAGGGTGGGTTAGCTGATAAATTGTTTACCGATACTACCACATTCAACAAGTTTACTGCAACTGCGGAGCAATTTCAGCAAACTGCAAAAAATGCAGCTGCCATTACTGATAACCTTATTAAGGCTACCAATAAGTTTAACAGCAATGATAATACTATTGGCGTTTTATTAAACGACCCTACTGCAGCCGGACAAGTACGCAGCACACTTAATAATCTACAGCAAAGCTCGGTTAAACTAAATGATAACATGCAGGCGCTTCAAAGCAACTTCTTTTTAAAAGGTTTCTTTAAAAAACGCGAAAAGGCAAAGCAGGATAGTATTAAGGCGGCGGAGAAAAATAAGTAGTTTAGTCCGGAAGTCCGCGTAAGTCGGAAAGTCCGGAAGATTTTATGCAATTTAAAATAGCGAGCGGTTTAAAACCCTCGCTATTTTTTTTAGCTATCCACAAGAAATTCCTCATTTCGCCCTAAATGATTATCTTCACCGCCCGAAAAGGAATTCGAAAAAGTTTATGAAATTATTAGCAGGAAAAACCGCGCTTATTACAGGTGCATCAAAAGGAATAGGACGAAAAATTGCCGAGAAATTTGCCGAGCATGGCGCTAACGTGGCTTTTACTTACTTATCATCAGTTGAAAAAGGCGTGGCATTGGAGCAGGAGCTGCAAAGCTTCGGCACCCAGGTAAAAGGTTACCGTTCTGATGCTTCCAAATTTGATGAAGCTGATAAATTGATAAACGATATAGTTGCCGATTTCGGCACCCTGCACATTGTGGTAAACAACGCCGGCATAACCAAAGATGGTTTGCTGATGCGCATGACCGAGCAACAATGGGATGATGTGATAGAAGTTAACCTGAAATCGATATTCAACGTTACCAAAGCGGCATCAAAAATAATGATGAAGAACCGTGAGGGCGTATTTATAAATATGAGCTCTGTTGTTGGGGTTGATGGCAACGCCGGGCAAGCTAACTATGCAGCATCAAAAGCAGGTATCATAGGTTTCTCAAAATCAATGGCTAAAGAACTGGGCTCACGCAACATCCGTACCAACGTAATAGCGCCGGGTTTTATCCGCACCGAAATGACTGAGGTTTTAGACCCTAAAGTGGTTGAAGGCTGGGCAGCATCCATCCCGCTAAAACGCGCAGGCGAAACCGAAGACGTGGCCAACGCCTGCGTTTTCCTGGCATCTGATATGGCTACTTACATCACCGGGCAGGTTATTCCTGTTGATGGGGGAATGTTGTAGAAGGATTTCGGATTTCGGATTTTCGATTTCGGATTTATGAAATACGAATTTAGAATTGTTAAGATTTTTTTAAATTATATACGCGCCTCGATTTATCGGGGCGTTTTACTTATAACCCGGCACCCGCAACTCGCCACTCAAACCCCAAATCCACTCTGTAACAAAAACATTTCAACCACTTAATAATATTTTTTGCATTTTGCGATAACGTAAACGTACTGCGTAAAACGTAAACCTCAAAAATGCTATTATTTTCAATTACCTGGGGCGCTGTTTCTGGTTGGTGGGCGCCGGTTTGCCTGCTGCTTGGCGTGGCGTATGCATGGTTAATGTATCGTCAGCCTGTAAACCTTGATGAAAAATTCAGGAGGGGCTTGTTTGCTTTACGGGCGCTGGCTGTATCTATAATAGCGCTTTTGCTGTTATCGCCTTTGCTGCAATCATTAAGCTACCAGCCGCAAAAACCGCTGATACTCGTGGCCCAGGATAATTCACAATCTGTATCGCAGTTTAAACAGGCCAATTTTAACCCGGCTGCTTTTGTAACCGAACTGGGCAAACTCAAAGAGCTTTTAGGCGATGACTACGATGTGCGCGAGTTTAACTTCGGTGCCGACCTGAAGAACGGCCTTTCTAATACGTTCGATGCCCGTAAAACAGATATATCGGCGGCTTTACGCCAGTTTAACGATCAGTATGCTAATCAGAACATCGGCGCTTTAGTTATGGCTACCGATGGTATGTACAACCAGGGTGCCGATCCGCAGTACGACGCCCGTAATATAAAATCTGCTATTTATACAATTGCTTTAGGCGATACCCTGGCCCGCCGCGATTTGCTGATAGGCAACGTGAACTACAACAAAACTGCCTACCTGGGCAACAATTTTGAAATAGAGGTTTTAAGCGAGGCCTGGCAAAGCAGGGGCGAGGCTATGCGCCTAACCGTTAGCGAAGGTGGTAGGGTGGTGCATTCTGAAAATATCCAGGTAAGCAATGATGCTTTTAAAAAGATCAGCACCTTTCAGCTTAATGCGGAGAAGAAAGGAATACACAAGTATAACATCAGCATAGCGCCGATAAAAAATGAGTTATCTACTCAAAATAATTCCGAAACTATTTATGTAGAGGTTTTAGATGTACAGCAAAAGATACTGCTGCTGTATGACGGTCCGCACCCGGATGTAACGGTAATTAAGCAAGCTATTGAAAGCAATAAAAACTTCGAGCTTAAGGCTGGTCTAACGGCAGATATAGGTGCAGTTAAGTGGAGTGATTATAGTCTCCTGATTCTTTATCAGCCTTCATACTCTACGTTCACGTTGCTTAGGCCCGAACTGGCTAAAACCCGGATCCCTATCTGGTATATGCTGGGCGCACAGGCCGATATCCGCGGATTTAACTCTCAGCAAAAATTAGCCAGCATTAGCAGCAGCCGTTTTGATATGCAGGAGGTTTTTGCCATGACGGCTACCGATTTTTCATCGTTTACACTTAGCGACTCTACACTGCAAAAGATCAACAAGTTCCCGCCATTGATGGCGCCCTATGCCAATTATAGCGTAACTGTGCCTAACGGTGTGTTGCTGAAGCAACGAATTGGCGCCGTACCTACTTCGTTCCCATTATTGATGTTTGGCGATGACGGCGGGCGTAGAAGCGGCATTATGATGGGCGAGGGCCTGTGGCGCTGGCACTTATCCGAATATCAAACTTACGCCAATCATCATGCACTAGAGGAGTTGTTTAGCCAGAGCGTACAATATCTTACCGCTAATACTGACAAGCAACGCTTTAGAGCCTACCCGTCAAAAAATATTTTTGATGAGGGCGACAACGTATTGCTGAACGCTGAATTGTATGACGATGCCTTACAGCTAACCAACACACCCGATGTTAAGATCGCTCTAAAAAGCGCGGATGGTAAAAATTATAACTTCCTGTTTACCCGTATGGGCCAAACCTATCAGTTGGACGCAGGTACGCTTCCAATTGGCGAATATAGTTATAGTGCTACCGCCTTGCTGGGCAAGAACGCCTTTAATGCTACAGGGCAGTTTACTGTAAAACCGCTTAATCTGGAGGTGAGGCAAAGTGTAGCCAACAGGCAGTTGTTAAACAGCATATCAGCGCAGAGCGGTGGCAAAATGCTGTTCCCTAATCAGATGCAAGAGCTTGCCGACTTAATAAAAAAGAACGAGAACATTAAAACGCTTGTTTTTGAGGATAAGCACTACAGCGACATGATAGACGTGAAATGGATCTTCGCTTTCATATTTGTTCTATTAAGTGTAGAGTGGTTCTTGAGGAAAAGGGAAGGCGAAGTGTAGGAGATTTCGAATTTCGAATTTCGAATTTTCGATTTCGGATTTAATATTCTTCCTGTCATTTCGATAGAGCGAAGGGAGGGCCAAAGCGCAGGTGCGAAAGAGAAATCTTTTCGAACTTTCCGTGAAAGTGTCGCTTTGAAAAGATTTCTCTTTCGCCCCAACGCACTGATCTGCCCATGCTCTATCGAAATGACAGTTTTGTTGATGAAGGTTCTTTATAAAATTTCACTTCCGCATTAGTTTATTCGGCAAACATTTTTATTTTTGTGCATTAAAATAAATCAGCATCATGATATCACCACAAGAAGCAAACGCGCCACGTCATTACATACTGTTAGTAGTTGCCATAGTTATAGGTTTAGTGGGTGTTTACCTTCGCTTTTTCGATTTTAAATACGCATCGGCCATTGCTAACGTAATTTTAGTGATAGGCACCGCCATAGCTTTAAAAGCTGTGTTCGCGATAATGAAGTAAGTTTAACAAAGACATTATAAATAAAAATAGCGATGGGTTTAACTCATCGCTATTTTTTTGGGCGCTATTTTTATTTAGGGCGATATTTGGCCTCGTTCAATATTTTCTGCGCGTCGCTTTCTGCCATTAGTTGTTGCAGCGTTACGTCCTTGTGGTTGGCCATGTATTTTCTTACTATCTGCCAGCCGGTCCATATACCCAATTTAGGCGAAGAGTCATTATGCTCGCCCAATCCCGGTGTAAATGGGGCTTCGTTAAGGTAGGTTTGTATTTTCTGGTAATCAGTTTCGTACAACAGGTTCTCTTCTAAAAAATAACCCCAAATCTTCCCTTCAAAATCAGTGCACCATTTCATTTGCTCAGTAGTGTAGCCAATTTTGATCGAGTCGGCCACGTTAGGCAATACCTGGTCCATAAAGTAAAGAACTTTGCCGGCGTAGATCATCTTACTCAACAGCGTGCGGTCGTTCTCATTTTCAGGGAACATATCTTCCCGCGCTATACCCTCAACCACTCGCGTAGCTATATAGTCCGGCGTAAACCTGCGCGACAGGTAGTGCGGAAAGGTCTGCGCCAAAGCCGGGTAAAAACGCGAATCGGCACCAAGGAACATATCCAAGCCAATACCAAAATAGCCATCGCCAATAGAAGTTTGTGCTTTAAAGCCTGAAAAATAAGCGTAAACTTTAGGCAGATTCTTTTGCGGATAGTAATATTTTATACGACGGAACGCGTCAGTTAGCTCTTCATTTTGTTTTTCCATATCGCCGGGGAAAACAGCGTCTACGTCATGTTTCAGATCCTTGTAAGCATCACCCCCAAAAACCTGGCGTAGCACAATAAAATAAGCGGTATCGTTTGGGTTGCCAACTTCCAGTATCTGGCCTACATAATCGGCATAAAAGTTGCCGTATTTTTTTTGAAGCAAAGCGGCCTGTTGTGGCATGGGTTTTTGACGTAGCTGATCAAAGTCACGATCGAAGCGCTCAATTTTAACATCAAGGTCAATATTGCTTACATCGATATTTTTATTGCCGCCGCATGACGTAAATAATATACCGATGAAAAAAATTGAATAAATTTGTTTGAACTTGCCGTAGGTTGCTGTCATTTTTATACTTTCAGCAAAATTAGCTTATTATTTGCATTCCGGGTGCAAATGTACAATCCTTACTATACTTATGAAAATAGCCTTAGCCCAGCTTAACTACCACGTTGGTAACTTTGAATCAAACACAGCCAAAATAATTCAATCTGTAGAAGATGCCCGCCTTAATGGCGCTGATCTTGTTGTTTTTGCGGAGCTGTGTATAAGTGGTTACCCCGCACGCGATTTTTTAGAACTTAACGAGTTTATTACGCTTTGCGATGAATCCGCCCGCGCCATAGCCGCCGCCTGTACAGATATAGCCTGTATAATCGGTTTGCCTATTCCTAATTTGAAGCCGGAGGGTAAGGACCTAAGCAACGCCGCCTGGTTTATTGAAAATGGTGAAGTTACGGCAGTAGTAGAGAAAGCGTTGCTACCTAACTACGACGTTTTTGATGAGTACCGCTATTTTGAGCCCTCAACAGAATTTAACTGCATAGATTTTAAAGGTAAAAGCATTGCGCTTACCATTTGCGAGGATCTTTGGAACACCATTGAAAATCCACTGTATATTACCCGCCCTATGGATACGCTGATTGAGCAGCAACCTGATGTAATGATCAATATTGCTGCTTCGCCGTTTTCTTATAAACACGATGAAGAGCGCATTGCTATTTTAAAGGATAATGTAACACGTTACAAATTGCCGTTATTATATGTTAACCATGTAGGTGCGCAAACCGAGCTGATATTTGACGGGGGCTCATTAGTATTTGATAGCGACGGAGACCTGATTGATGAGATGCCTTATTTTAAGGAGAGTATAGCCTATTATACGTTAGACGACGACAACAGGCTAACCTTTGATCATCCAACTACAAAAAAACAGGAACGTGACAGCGATATATCCCAAATTCATGATGCCATTATATTAGGCATTCAGGATTATTTTAAAAAGTCGGGCTTTAAGCAAGCCATACTCGGCCTGTCGGGTGGTATTGACTCAGCTGTGGTTTGCGCCCTGGCTGCGAAAGCGCTGGGTCCGCAAAACGTTATGGCGGTGTTGTTGCCTTCAAAATTTTCAAGCGACCACTCGCTTAAAGATGCGCAGGACCTGGTAGATAATTTGGGTTGTATGAGCCAAACCATCGCTATTGAACATATTACAGATTCTTTTGAAACAGCTTTGCACCCGCAGTTTCAGAACCTGCCATTTAACATTGCCGAAGAAAATATACAATCGCGCAGCCGTGCTGTATTGCTGATGGCTATGTGTAATAAGTTTGGTTATATTCTGCTCAACACCTCCAATAAAAGCGAAGCCGCAGTGGGTTACGGTACACTATATGGCGACATGTGCGGCGGTATATCTGTTATTGGCGATGTTTATAAAACGCAGGTGTTTGAGCTGGCGCGATTTATTAATAAGGACGAAGAGGTAATCCCTATCAATTCTATTGTAAAACCACCTTCAGCAGAGTTGCGCCCGGGGCAAAAAGATTCTGATTCGCTACCGGAATACGATATTTTGGATAAAATAATTTTTGAGTACGTAGAGCAGCGCCGCTCATCAGCCGAGATCATAAAAATGGGTTATGACGAAGCCACGGTAAGGCGCGCTTTACGCCTGATCAACATGGCCGAGCATAAACGCTATCAAACGCCGCCTATTTTACGCGTATCGCCGAAAGCGTTTGGTATGGGCAGAAGGATGCCGATTGTTGGGAAGTATTTGCAGTAAAAGCCCCTCCCAGCCTCCCCTAAAGGGGAGGAGCTACAAAACCTCGCTCAATTTCTTTTCCAGATCAGCACCGCGTAGGTCGCGGGCAATGATCTTTCCCTCCGGATCTAATAAAAAATTAGCCGGTATGGCAGAAATATGGTAAAGTCTGGCCGCCTCGTTATCCCAAAATTTAAGGTCTGACACTTGCGTCCATACCAAACCGTCATTTTTAATAGCAGCCAGCCACCTGTTTTTGGCATCAGGCTTGTCAAGTGACACACCCAAAACGGTAAATTTTTTATTTTTATATTTATTGTAAACCTTAACCACGTTAGGATTCTCTGCGCGGCAAGGGCCGCACCACGATGCCCAGAAATCTATCAGCACATATTTTCCTTTGAATGATGATAGGGAAACAGGTTTTCCGGCGGCATCATTTTGTGTAAAATCGGGGGCTATGGATCCAATCGCGGTGCTTCTGGCAATATCCATACTCATTTTTAGCGACCGGGCAGTTTCTGTTGCCTTTAGCTCCGGCGAAAGTAAACTGTATAAATTGTCCAGCTCTGTAACATTTGGGGAGTGGCCGCCTAACATGCTTAATGCTATCAGGCTTAAAAAGCTATTGGTATGGCCTGTTATAAAAGTTTTCAATATGGTTTTCTGCCTTGCCTGTAAAACAAGGGCACGTGCCTGCAAGGTATTTTTAAACTCAATTGAATTTTGTTTTTCCGTTGAGGTAGCTAAAAACTCCGAGTTCAATTTTTTAGCCTCGTCTTCCAGCTGGCTTAGCTGAGTTTTTAGTTGCTTGCTTTCGTTGTTAAGCGGATCGCTCAGGCGTGCATTTTTTACAGAGTCGTTATCGCTGATGATGGCTATCTCATTGTTATGCAAAAAGAAAGCTAAAACGTCAACATTTTTATCATCGCCTAACTTTTGAATACCAATACCTGTATGGTCTATAGCTAACTGGGCCATATTAGGCTCCATAACCTCGCCTTTTATACTAAACGAGCCATTAACTATGTCGGCAGAATCTATTGTTTGGTTAGCCCCTAATTTATAAATTAAGTAGGCTTTAGCAGGGGCATTTAAGTTGCCTACTTTGCCATTAACCGTAAATTGTGGAGCAGTAGTTTGTGCAGTTGCAAAAAGCGGCAGCATGGCTGCCACGAATAACCATCTCTTCATCAAATCAAATTGTTTTTGTACATAACGTGCAATTGTGCGCTCAATTGCATCGCTAAATTAATTTTTGATAGGTGCGCCACCAAAGATCAGGCATTTCGCCGGATACCGCGGTCGTGTAATCGTCATACCGGCAGGGCACCAAATGAAAGCGTTCATTCAATGATCCGGCTGTAGGATAAGGCACTTGCATCCACCATCTGTCGGTTTTTTTGCTTTTTACAAACACCAGTTCATGGTCGTCGTGCTTTAAGCTGGTTTTATAAATAAGGTATTGCGATTTTGGATTAAGCGGGAAATCTTTCTTGCGATTGTAAAAGCCGTCAATAAAATACCATATCATTTGCGCTAACAGCATAGCGGTTTGGCCATTGTTATCATACGCCGGATTAAACTCGTAGAAACCAATTGAGGTTAGCTTATCGTTAATACCCGCATATCGGCATATCTGGCAGGCCTCTTCACCATAAAAACCGTTAGGGCCGGCGTTGGTATTACCCATAGCATCTGACGAACGCACCGCACCCATATCAAAACTGATCATATTGGCATTGCGAATAATTGGCTCGGTAACTGTTACTTGCCCGCTTAATTCGCCTAAGCGGTGGATGTCAAAATATAGCTTCTCCATCACCCGCAGGCTATCCTGACTGGTATAATACGTTTGGTAACCCAGGTTACTGTAATTGAACAGGTAATTTGGCTCGTGCAAAAATATTTTTTGAAGATAAGATGCGGATGTAGTTTCTATTGTTTCAGGATAGTCATCATCATCCAGATCAAAGCGGGGATCAATTATAACCAGATCAACCTTTTGTTCCAGCGTTTCGTAGGCCAGGTATTGCGCGTAAGTAAGGTCTTGTCCCCCGCCGATAATTACCGGCAGAATATCCTTTCTTATTAGCTCGTTTACCACGGTTTTAAGCGCAAAGTAGGTGTCTGTAACTGTTTCGCCCTGTTTTATGTTACCCAGATCTACAATTTTTGTGTTGTAGCCACCCTCGTTAAGCAGATAAAGTTTCTCGCGCACATAATCAGGGCCAAGCGCGCAGCCCGGGTTATTTATCGCGTTGCGGTCC
>Ga0164241_10003971_pt1 | contig 14577 bp, 13 predicted proteins | sample OricomyardsoilBY_FD_108780 | JGI IMG/M metagenome (GOLD analysis project Ga0164241, IMG submission 108780) | Backyard soil microbial communities from Emeryville, California, USA - Original compost - Back yard soil (BY) | ecosystem: Environmental > Terrestrial > Soil > Unclassified | place: USA...
CGGCGCCGACGTGCGGCCAACGTGGCCGGGTCACTTTCGATAAAGACACGACGTTGATCGACGCGTCGGGCCGGAAGCTCGCGCGGTTCAGCGGTGGTGAGTCGGCGGTCGCTTTGCTGGCGCCGCCGGCCGACGGTAGCGACTTGGCGCGCATCGAAACCGGCACCGGCCGCGGCTCTTTTCGCGTGGCTGGCTTCGTCAAAGGCACGCAGCTTCGCATCTTCACGAACAACAACGTGTCGGTGGTGAGCGGCCACGTTTGGCTCGGCGCCGGCACACGCGTCACCCTTGCCGGCAACACCAACGGCAAAGTGCGGATCGAAAAGCAGCTGACGACGCCGTTCAACCAACGCTTCAGCGCCCTGACCGAATGTGGCGCGCTCACGTTCGCGCCGCCTACGCCCCAAGGTGTCAACGTGCCAGGCACGGCGCGCGTTTTCTTGATGAAGGTGGCGTCGCTCGACTTGTTCGGCCAGGTGCCGCCCACCGGCTCGCCCGTCACGACGCTGCAACGCGCCGCCAGCGTGGACAACGTACGCTTCTTCAGCACCGAGCAGCGCGGCGGCTTCGTCCACGTGCAATACCACGGCGAAGTGAACATCGACGGCTGGGCCAGAGCCGGTGATTTGACGCCACTACCGCGCGGCGAGACGTCGGATCTTCCCCCCAGCAGCTACAGCATGACCACGCCGCCCGAGCTGCAGCTGCCGCAGCCGCCCCGCACCGTGAGGACGACCCGCGACGTACCGTTGCGCTTGGCGGCCAAGGACGCCGAGGCCCCGATCGGCGTGATCGAGCCCGAAACGGAGGTCTACGTGATGGACACCATGGCCGGCTGGGCCAACGTGTTGCCGAAGAGCTTGCACCTTTTGCCGGTCGGCGAGCAGTCGTTCTGGGTCAAGAGCGCCGACCTCGGCCTGTGACGTGGACTTGACCCGCCTGCCCGCCCGCCAAGCCTGGGTTCTGGCGAGGCTTTCGCGAAGACCAAGCGGCCGTGGGCGCCTCCCACGGACAGTACTTGGGTACGTGAGCACCGGACCGCAGCGAAAACGAGCCGGAGGGGACGGAGTCCCGCGTGCTGGACGGAGTAAGCCAGAGCCCAGGATCGGCGGGCGTCGTCACAGCTGAAATGAGACAACCGGGCACCCGTGATATAGGGGCGCGGTGAACGATTCGCACTCCGTCGCCTTGAAGCAAGCGCTCGCGGTTCCGCTCACCGGCACCGATTTTCCGCGGCTCGGCCGCAAGTACGAAGGCAAAGTGCGCGACAACTACACGACCGCCGACGGTCGTCGCGTCATCATCGCGACCGATCGCATCAGCGCGTTCGATCGCGTGCTCGGCACGTTGCCGCTCAAGGGGCAAGTGCTCGGCTTCGCAGCGGCGTGGTGGTTCGAAAAGACGCGCCACATCGCCCCCAACCACGTGCTCTCGGTACCGGACCCGAACGTTCTGGTTGCGCGCGAGTGTCAGCTGGTACCGGTCGAAATGGTCGTGCGCGCGTACTTGACGGGCACTACCTCGACCAGCATTTGGGTGCACTACGAGCAGGGCAAGCGCGAATTTTGCGGTCACCGGTTGCCCGACGGCATGAAGAAACACCAGCGGCTGGCCGCGCCGATTTTGACGCCCAGCACGAAAGCGGCCCACGGCGACCACGACGTGTCGGCGTCGCGCGAAGAAATCTTGGCGCTCTCGGGCATGCCCGCGGCCGACTTCGATCGCGCGGCCGAGCTGGCGATGGCGCTGTTCCGCGAAGGTCAGCGCGCGTGCGCCGAGCGTGGCCTGATTTTGGTCGACACCAAGTACGAGTTCGGCAAGACGCCCGAGGGTGAAATCATCCTCATCGACGAGATTCACACGCCGGATTCGTCGCGCTTCTGGTTCGAAAACAGCTACGAAGAGCGCTTCCGAGACGGCCTCGACCCCGAGAGCTTCAGCAAAGAGTTCGTGCGCAGCTACTTGGTCGAGCAAGGCTTCCGCGGCGACGGCCCCATTCCGGTCATCCCCGACGACGTCAAGGTCGAAGCCATGCGCCGTTACATCGAAGCCGTCGAGCGCATCACCGGCGTGCCGTTCGTCGCCAATGTGGAAGAGCCGAACGCGCGCATGGCCAAAAACCTACGGGCGGCTGGCTTCGAGCTCTGAAGGGGCACCGACGCACAAGGTCGCGCCGAAGGCGTGCGGGCAGTGAGTGAAGGAATCGTCCTCCGCGAGCGCGGCGTTGACGTGATAGAGCCGGCATTGCACGTGGTCGGCGCCTCTTTGTAACGACTTGTCGCTCGAGCTGTAGGCGCCGACGTCGGCGAGTTTTTCACACGAGGTCAAGCAGTCCTGCTGCGAGTCGAAGTACACATGGCCCGGTCCCGTGCTCGCCGCCGTACACGCGGTCATCATCAACGTGCAGAAGCCTTCGCAGTTCGCGCCGCACTTGCCGTCACCGCCCGGGCCTGCCCACGTGCAGTACGTGTACCGCTCGCTGTGAGCCTTGTTCGCGTAGGTGAGCCGGCAGTCGAGGGTGTTGCCCTCGGTGTCGCCAGGCGTGCCGGCGGGAAACAAGCGACACGCTTGATGGCACGCGTCGGCGTCGATGTATTGAGCGTCTTTGCCGCTGCAATCGGCGGCCATCGCCGAGCAGTATTGATCGCAAAGCGACGGCGGATGGTCGGTGCGGGGGCGGCCCGGGTCGCCACCTTCGGCGCTCCCGCCCGTATTGGCGCGACCAGCCGTCTCGGCACCGCCCGCGTCTTTCTGCCCGCCCGCGGCCGAAGTGGTTTCGGCGCCACCGGCGGAGGGGGTCGTCGGGGCACCGGCTTCGTTGACGCCGCCGGCGCCGGCGCTCGAGACGAGGTGCGCCTCCTCGATATCGAGGATTTGCCCACAGCCGGCCGCGAGCACGACCGCGACCACGAACGGCGTCGCCGCCCTCACCACGCCCCCTCGATCGTCGTCGCGAACGACTGGGGGCCCACGGCCGAGGTCAGGCGGATATTGGATGCCGATGCGCGCATCGACGGGTTGGGCGCGGTGGCCCACAGCACGATGCCGGTCGTCAAGATGGCGCCGCCGGCGACGGTGGTAATGGTCGACGCCAGCGCAAACCGTTCGGCGCGAGCTCGCAACCGAACACCTTCGCTCGTGCAGCCGTTGTGCGCGTCGAAAGGACAGCGGCGACGCGACTCGTCGTTTTGCTGCTTGGCGTACCACCCCATGCCCAGCCCAGCGAGGACGCCAATGGTCCCCACGCTCACCGCCGACACACCGATGACCTTGCGAGCCGACAACGGCGCTTCCACGTCTCGTGGTGGCGCGCTTGTCGGCGTGAGCTCTGGCACGGCGGCTCGCGCCGCGGGCGGGGGGGGCGCGGAGGCCGCAAGTGGCGCCGCTACCGACGCCGGCGCAGGCCGCAAACGAGGGACATCCAAAGTTTGGGTGCTGGGGCCGCTGAGGACTTGGATCTTGCCCGACCACGACACGTAGCCGGGGGCGCTCGCGGTCACGGTTTCGACCCCGGGATCGACGGGAATTGCCACCCCCAGCGACGCCAGCGGTAAGACGGTCTGGTTCTTGGTGATCGACAGGCCCGGCGCAACCTCGCCTTGCACGCGGATGATCAAATAGGAAAGCCGCGGCAAGAGCGCGTCGGCGCGCGCGCGAGCGATGGCCTCACGTTCGCTGGCGCCTTGACGATGAGCGATGCCTTCCGCCTCTTTGAACAGGGCCCAAGCGCTGGCGGTTTTTCCCACGTGGTCGTAGCAGTCCGCGAGTCGCAGCGCGGTGCCCAGAGTAGCGTCCAGAGCTTGACTGCCTTCGAGCTTGGCGCAGCCGCGGGCAAAGTCGCCGGCCGCCACCAACGCCACGCCATCGTTGAACAGAGCTTCGGCGACCGCCTTGTCGCCCGTGCTGCTGTCCGCGGCCGCCACCGCGCGGACCGTCCAGGCGAAAGTGGTGGCCGCGAGCCACATCGAAGCAGCTAGGCGCATGACTCCGGGTTTCGCGCCGTCAATATCGACCGCCCCATTTGTCGACGTTCCAGGCGTCGCTCGCCGAGGGTTTCTTCGGCTCGACTGCGGTGGCGGTCGCGGTGGTGGCGGTGCTGGGGGCGGCCGCCGTGCTGGGGGCGGTCGCGGTGGCGATGACGATGCTGGGGGCGGTCGCGGTGGCGATGACGATGCTGGGGGCGGTGCTGGGCGCTACGGCCGTGGGTGCCTTGACGGGCGGGCGCGGCGACGCAGGCTTGGGCCATCGCCAAGGCTTGGATCTGAGGCGGTTTGCGGGGGCGGAAGCCGGCGGCTTCACGCGCGCCTCCGGCGCCTGCGCGGCGGCGCCGAGGTCGATGTGCGCCGGTTCGTCTGCAACCGAAGCGGCGGCGAGCGAGAGCGCCGGCTGAGACGCAGCAGTCGTCGCGGTGTCGGCGAGCACGACCTGCGAGCCCCGCCAGAGCGAGCGCGGACTTTTGCCGAGTTGCCACAGCGTAAGGGCGCCACCGACGACGGCCGTCGCCAGGACCGCGTGCATGAAGCGGCGGCTCCGTCTTTGCCTTTGCCCAGTCATCGCGCTCGTGCGCGCGAGCGCTTGGATGCTAGCCGCGGACCGGCGGTCACTCCTGAGGTTGATGCCCGAGGCTAGACGCCGGTTCGGATCTGCCGTCGCGTTGTCGGTGCTGTTCGCGAAAGCGCACAGTGCCATGGCAAGCTCATCGGCGGTTTGAAAGCGCTCGTCCGCGTCTTTGCGCAGGCAAAGGTCGACGATCAGCGCCAAGTCCGCCGGTACGTCGCTCGCCAACGCGCGCAGCGACGGAGGCTCGTCCCCCAAGACTTTGGCGCACACGCTCGGTATCGAGTCACCGTCGAACGGGCATCGCGCCGTCAGTAGCTCGAACAAAATTGCACCTAACGACCAGATGTCGGCGCGCGCGTCGACATCTGGCGACGCGCGCATTTGCTCGGGCGCCATGTAATAGGGCGAGCCCACGGCGTTGCCGGCGCTGGTCAGGGTGGCGCGTGGGGTGCACGAAAGCGAGCCTTCCACCGCCTTCGAAATGCCAAAGTCGAGAATCTTGAGGACGCCGCCCTCGGGCGTGCTGGCAATGAACAGATTTTCCGGCTTCAGGTCGCGGTGAACGATGCCGAATGCGTGTGCCTCGGCCAGGCCTTCGCAGGCCTGAATCACGTAATCGACCGCTTCGTCGACCGGTAGCGCGCCCCGTTCGCCCAAAATCGAGGCTAGGTCCGCACCCTCGAGCAGCTCCATCACGATGTAGGGAGCACCGGATTCCATTCGCGCAACGTCGGAAACGCGAACGCTGTGGCGACCCCGCAATTTCGCCGCCGCGCGAGCCTCGAACAGAAGTCGGCTAACGACCTCCTCGCGTTGGGCAAGCTCTTCACGCACGACCTTGATCGCCACCGGCGCGTCCAGCTCCAGGTGGGTCGCGCGCAGAACCACACCCATCCCACCCCACCCCAACACACCGTCGACGCGATACTTCTGCCCAATCATCGCACCGGGTTGCAGCGCCAACGGCGCCGAGGCGGAAACGAACGGGTGAAGTGGGTCCGACATGACGAGTAAGAGCGACGGAGAACGAGCCGAAGACTCGTTTAGCAAGACGAATGCCGTTCGAGCGCGCCGCCGAAGCGGCGATCACGGGTCGGTGGGTCGTCGGGGTAAGCTGGCCGCGTTCGGGCTCGCGACGCCAGTTGGCCTCCGCTGCGTGCCGGCCCGACGACAACATAGGGACGCTCAAATTGCCTCGACTGAGGCAATTTGTCGGAAGGCCCGCCGTGCTCGGGCTGGGACTGGAAAATGGCGACGGAACTGCGGCAGGCGCGTCGCACCTTGCGGAGCTCGGCTCGGGTCTTGCTCAGGCCGCGACACCCGGGCCGTGCGCGGTCAGTTGGCCCCCGTTCAGCCTCGACCGCTTCATCGCCCCCTCCCGTTTCACCGACGGTGACTTTCTCGCTGTTCGCGCGCGCAGACGGGCGACTACAGGTCGCGTATCGTGGTCGACCGCTGTACCGCTTCGACGACGATCAGCCGCCCGGCGACACGAACGGCCACGGCGTGAGCAGCTTTTCCCTCGCCGATCCGGCCCTGTAAAAGCGCCTGAGGGCGGTCACGGCCCCGGGCGCTTCGACGAGCGTTCGATGTTGTTGAGGCGCTGCAACACCTCGACGTGCAGGTGGTCGAATTTCTCGTGCAAGTGCGCGATTTCGAGCTCGGCCTTCAGGTTCACGTCGTACTCGATTTCGTTGCGCACGCGATCGCGCGCGACTTGACGGCTCTGACTGAGCAGCACGAACACCGACAGAATAATGGCCTCGAGAGACACGCACATCGTGAGCAAGCCGTACGGGAACGGATCGAAAGGCCCCCAGATGCGGCTCAGCGGCCCCGAGTTGAACACGATCCACAAGAAGAAGATGCCGATGTGGATGAACAAGAAGTCGAGGCTGCCGCTGAACTCGGAAATCCAGTCCGCGACTTTCATGACGCGGCTGCGTTTGTCCTCGGTCTCTTCGTTCACGTTGCGCGAAGCGGTGTGGCGAAGCTTTTCATTCGTCTCACGCAGGCGGCGACCGGTCGCGGATAGCAGCTCCATCGCCGCACCCGGCCGCAAACGAATCAGCTCCGCCAAATCTTCGCGATCGACGACGACCGCTTCTACGTCTTGAATCGCCACCGCGGAGGCCGTGCGCGCTCCGCCGTCGAGCAGCGAAATCTCGCCGAAGAAATGGCCGGGCGTCGCCGTGTCGAGCACGATGCGCTCGCCGGTGTCGTTCTTGAAGAACAGCTCCACCGCGCCCGAGCGCACCACGTACAACGAATCGCCCGGATCGCCGCGGTTGAACAGCACCGTACCGGACGCGAACGTCACCGTCTCGACGCGCTCGGCGAGGGTAGCTCGCTCCTGTTCGTCCAAGAGCGAAAAGATCGGAACCTCGGTCAAAAGTTGCGGATCGGCACCCATGGATGGCGCGCAGTCTCCGTCGCCCGATTCGTCTCCGCAAGCTGAATCACGCTCACGCTGCGAAGCGCCGTGCGCGGTTCGAGCCGGCACGGGCGATGCTTTAGTGTGCGACATCGACAAGCGCTTCAGTCTCGCGGTGCTCGGCTTCGCGGCGTCCTCACATTCACAGGTCTGAGCGCCGACGGTTCCTATTATCTCGGAAGTGGGGGCGTTTACGGGGTCGATTGTCCCGAGGAACCGAAACAACGGATGCTCGTTTCCGCCTCGGCGTCGGGTGTTTTTCCGAGCGCACATGCCGGCGTGCGCATGGCTCGATTGTAGCCCGCGCGTTTCTTGCCAGGCCAACCAGGTTTCACTGCGCTAGGCTCGAGCCATGTCCGAAGCCGTTTACGTCGTCTCCGCGGCCCGTACGCCGATTGGTGCCTACCTTGGCTCGCTCGCCAGCTTGCCCGCGCCGCGCCTCGGCGCGACCGCCATCAAGAGCGCGCTCGAACGCGCTGGCGTCGCCGCCGAGCAGGTCGGTGAAGTGTTCATGGGCAACGTGCTGTCGGCGGGCGTCGGCCAGGCGCCGGCTCGCCAAGCCGCCATTTTCGCGGGCGTGCCGCACGCGGTGCCGGCCACGACCGTGAGCAAAGTGTGCGGCTCGGGGCTCCAAGCGGTGGTGTTCGGCACCAAGACGCTCGCGCTCGGTGACGCGGAAATCGTCGTCGCGGGCGGCATGGAGTCGATGAGCAACGTGCCCTACTACTTGCGCGAAGCCCGCACCGGCTACCGCATGGGCGACGGCAAGCTGATCGACGGCATGATTTTCGATGGCCTGTGGGATCCGTACAATGATTTTCACATGGGCCAGGCCGGTGAGCTGTGCGCCAAAGAGCACGGCCTCACCCGCGAGCTGCAGGACGAGTTCGCGAAGAAGAGCTACGGGCTTGCCAGCGCGGCGCAAAAGAGCGGCGCCTTCGCCAAAGAGATTGCCCCGGTTTCGATCGCCCAAAAGAAGGGTGACCCGATTCTGGTGAGCGAGGACGAAGAGCCCGCTAAGGGCGACCCGAGCAAGTTCAGCAAGCTGCGCCCGGCCTTCGCCAGCGACGGAACCATCACCGCCGCCAACGCCTCCAGCATCAACGACGGCGCCGCCGCGCTCGTGCTCGCTGGCGAGAGCGCCGTCAAGCGCCACGGCTTGAAGCCGCTGGCGCGCATCGTCGGGTACGGTAGCGCCGCGCAAGCCCCGGAATGGTTCACGACCGCGCCCGCGTTGGCGATCGACAAAACCCTCAAAAAGCTCGGCTTGGCGACGAACGACGTCGATCTGTGGGAGATCAACGAAGCCTTTTCGTGCGTCACCATGGCCTGCACCAAGCTCGCCGGCATCGACCCCGAAAAGGTGAACGTGCGTGGCGGCGCCGTCGCGCTCGGCCACCCCATCGGCGCGTCCGGCGCGCGCATTCTGGTAACGCTGCTCGGCGCCATGCTCGACGGCTCCGCGCGACGCGGCCTCGCCACGCTGTGCATCGGCGGCGGCGAAGCCGTCGCGGTCGTGATCGAGCGCTGTTGAGAGCCCCTCGGCCGCGCCCCGTCCGTTCAGACAGGCATCATGCCGCCAGCAGACGCTGCGCGGCGGGCTGAATGATGTCGGCGAGCCCGGCCGTCGCCGCTTCTTCTAGCGCGGCGAGGTCGACGTTCGAGCGCAGCGCCAGCTCTTGCAAGTCGAGGCGCGGGCACGGCTCGTAGAAGGCGGTCCGCACCGCTTTGGCGACATCGGCGCCGCCGGCCCGCATCGCCCAAGCCACGATCCGAAACGACAACACCGCGTGCGTTGCTTCTTCGGCCGCGATATTGCTCAGCGCGGCCCGAACGTCCGGCTCCGGCGCGAGCTCGGCCGCCACCGCCGCCACGTGCGCACCGAGCGTCTCCGCCAAACAGCCTTCGCGCACGGCCGCCACCGCCAGGTCGCGCAGGCTCACGTCCACCGCTACGTCGCGCGGGAACGGAAACGGCCCCGCCGCGATGGGCGCGGCGCCAAAACGCTCGGCCAGCCCCCAACACCGCTCGGCGTGACCAATCTCGTCCAAGGCTGCCTGTTGAGCGCCGCGCAGTAGGTCGGTGGGCGCGCCCAGCGCCAGCAGCTGCAGCGTGAGCCGAGCAAAGGCCGCGACCGACGCGTGCTCGCCCGCGCCCGCGCGCGCCCAAGCCAACGCCCGCGCCGCCTGAGCTTGCGAAGAGGCGGCAACACCCAGCAGCGGCGCGCACAACACGACGTCGCCCTCGAAGTACGGCCGACCGATCACGCACTCACCGCTGGTATGGTCGGTGACATCCGCCTTGTAGCAGCACGCAGGCACGGGCTCCGCCGATTGCCCTTGGAGGGACTCGCGCGTGACCGGACCCCTCACGTCGTCGTACTCGAAATCACCGCACTCGTTGGGAACGAACAGCTTGCTCGTGTCGACCTCGGACGACGCCGGACAAGCCTGCTGTTCTTCCGGCACGCTGATGCAGACCTTCTTTTCAACCGCACCATCACAACCGGCCAAGGCCGCGAGAATCGAAAGCAGCAACGGGCTACGGCGCATGAGCTATCCCTCCACCGGAGTCATGACATCCCCACCGTCCTGGTCAAGCTCTAGGCGCGGTGCACGATGCTCGGGCCCAACATCGCCTTGCCACCCTGAGCATCGACCACCGCGAAGCCGTCACTGTGGTGGTCCAGCGCGGCGGACGGGGCCAGCGCGACTCGTTCCAGCATGATCGAGCGATTGAGCGCCTTGGCGAGCGGCTCGAGCTTGCCGCGGCCGGCCCACAGCTCCAGCAGCAGGTCGCCCGGACCGTCGATCACGATGCGCAGCTCTTTCTTGCGTTCTTCGACGTGCAGGCGGCGCACCAGCTGGCTGTGACCGCGATCGAGGGCGACGGCCAGACGCAAAATGGCCGACAGCACGACCACGCTTTCATGGTCACGGGGCGGCAAGGCGTCGAGCTTGCCGTCGCTTTTGCGCGGGCGTGAGCCGCGGTGATAGAGCGCAATCAAGCCGAGCAGCTCGATTTCATCGTCGGTGAAGCCGCGCAGGCTGGAATTGCGGATGATGTAGCGCGCGTGACGCTCACGGTTTTCGTAGTCGATGTGACGACCGATGCCGTGCAAGAGCGACGCGTATTCGAGCAGCTCGCGCTCGGCGCCACCCAAGCCGTGCCGCGGCTGCGTCTGATCGAACAGCGACAACGACAGCTCGGCGATGTGCAGCTCGCGCGGGTCCTCGCGATCGAACTTGCGCATCAACTCGACCACGCTGCGCCGCCGCGGGTCGGAGATCACACGGTGCGGCACCGCGTCGACGCCGCGGCGCTCGATGTAGTCCCAGATCACGCCTTCGCGCAGCGACGTGTCGCACAGCGTGAGCTCTTCGGCCTTCGCCATCTCGAGCAGCTCGAGCAACAACATGCCGCCCAGGTGCACGGTGTCGGCGCGAGCGTCGCCCACGCCCGGCATTTTGGCGCGTTTGACGCTGTCGGCCTCACACAGCTTCTTGACCAGCTCACGCAGGTCACGCCGCTTCACGCTCTGCGCGTTCAGCGAACGAAACGGGGCGCCGCCGGCCAGCAAATGGGCCGCCTCACCCAGCGTGCGAATCGTGCCGGAGGTGCCGACGAAGCGCGTGGCCCCGAAGCGCTTGGCTTCGGACATGACCTCGGCGGCCGCGCCCTGCACGTAGCCCGACAGCTCGTACATCTCGCGCATGCCCAGGGGTTGGGCCCCGCCTTGCCGATGCAAGAGTCGCTGTACGCCCAGGCGCATGCTTTGGGCCAGCATGACCTCGTTGTGATCACCGACCGCGACCTCGACGCTGCCACCGCCGATGTCGATCACCAACCCGCGCTCCCCGGCCAGATCGATGGAGTGCTTGACGGCGAGAAAGATCAACCGCGCTTCTTCGGAGCCGGAGATGACACGCGGCATCACGCCCGTGCGCTGAAGGATGGCGTTCAAAAATTCGGTGCCGTTCTCGGCTTCACGCGTGGCGCTGGTGGCCACGGCCAAGATTTCGTCGACGCCGCGGCTCTCGGCCAGCTTGGTGTAGCGGCCGAGCACTTCGACCCCCTCGTTGAAGGCGCGCTCGGTCAGCCGCATTTCGCCGAACATGCCCAGCCCGAGCCGGACCATGCTCTTTTCGCGGTCGATGACGTGAAAGGTGCGGCCGTCGAACTCGACCACCACCAGGTGTATCGAGTTCGTGCCGATGTCGATCGCAGCCAGCTTCACAGTGCGGCAAGGTACCAAAGTTTCGGGCCGAAAAGGGGTTCGTCCCGCCGGCGTGCCGCGCGCCCGTGCCTGCACGTCGCGATGATCCAGGCTAGGCTGGCGGGGCCGCGGCTCTGCTTGCCGCCCGCGCGACGACCATGAACGGCTCAGTGACAGTCTCGGTACGTTCTGCTGAATTTCAGCGCTCATTCGTGGCAATGCGCTACTTTTGGGGCGCGCGTGGCTCGGGCTTGGCCGACGCGCTCGATGGCGTTGGCCTGCTACCGGCCGCCGCCGACGTGCTGGCGGACCTGTGCCACGCGCAACGGGCCGTGCGCGCGCAGGCGCTGGGCGCCGAGCTCGGGCGACTGGCGGCGGCCCTGGACGAACGAGGGCTGTGGCGATGATGGGCCGAGGACGAATCCTCACGCGCGAACAAGCCCAGGGTGCCCTGCCCGTACGGGGGCGCGCGCTGCCCGAGCGCGGCTTGCCGTTCGGGCGCGTGGTGCCCAAAGCCCTCGTCGACGCCAGCGCGGAGGCGACGCGCATCGTGGCCAAGGCGCGGGTCGAAGCCCAAACGCTGGTGGCCGCCGCCGAACGCCGCGCCGCCGATCTGAAGCTGTTGGCGGAAGCGGAAGCGCGCGCGGAAGCGTCGGCAAAGCTGGCGGCGCACGCCCTTTCGCTGGCCACGCACGAGGCCAAGGCCGACGAGCGGTCGTTGGAGCGCACGGTGTCGTTGGCGCGCTTGCTGGCGGAACGGTTGCTGGGCGCGTCGCTGGCGGTCGCGCCAGAGCAGGTCGTCGCCCTGGCGCAACAAGCTTTGCGCGAGGCGCGAGGCGCGAGGCGGCTGTCGATCGTCGCGCATCCCGAGGACGCGCAGCTGCTGTCGCAGTCGTTGCCGTCGTTGGGCGTCGCGCTCGATACGCTGCGCCTCGTGGCCGACGGCTCGCGAGCCCGGGGCAGCCTCCGCATCGAGACCGACATCGGCGTGCTCGACGCCGACTTGGCCCCCCAGCTCGACCGGCTCGCGCTTCGACTGAGAGAGACGCTGACGCATGAGTCATGATCCCGTAGCGCGCTTCCCGGCGCCGCTCGGCGCGCCCCCGCGCTTCGAGCCGGAGTACCCGGCGCCGCGTGAAACCTCCCGCCCACCGGCTCCGCAAAAGCCGCGCGTTTGGCTGCATTTGGTGCTGTTCGGGCTGACCGCGCTGAGCATGCAGGTCACGGCCATGAACAGCAACCTGCCGCCCAAAGGCCACACCCTGTTGGGTTACTCGGCCTACCAGGCCGTATCGCTGATCGGCATCTTGTTGGTCCACGAGCTGGGCCACTACATCGCGGCCCGCCTGCACCGCGTCCCCGCGTCCCCGCCCTACTTCTTGCCGCTGCCGTGGGTCGGGCTCTTCGGCACGCTGGGCGCGGTCATCGCGATGAACGACCGAATCCGTTCACGCAAAGCGTTGCTCGACATCGGAGCCGCGGGACCGATCGCGGGCATGCTGGTAGCGCTGCCGGTGCTCTATTTCGGTCTAACCCTGTCCGAGGTCACGCCGCGCACCCCCGGCCACTACATTCAGGAAGGCCAAAGCATCCTGTATTGGTTGATGAAGCGGCTGGTTTTCGGACCGATCGACGGCAACCACGACGTGCAGCTGCATCCGATGGCGTTCGCGGGTTGGGGCGGCTTGTTCTTGACCATGATCAACCTGTTGCCTTGGGGGCAGCTGGACGGCGGCCACATCGCGTTCGCGTTGTTCGGCAAAGCTCAGTACGGCTTTGCGCGCTGGTTCAGGCGCGGACTGTTGCTGGCGTTCGCCTACAACTTGTACGTGTTCGTGCTGCCGGCTGCGCTCGGTCGCTCCAGCCAAAGCATCGGCGAGGCCGCGATGAACTCGGCATTTTGGCTGATCTGGTACGGAATCACGGGCGGCATGGCGCGGCTCTCCGGTGAAGATCACCCGCCATTCGAGCCCGGGCCGCTGGGTCTGGGTCGCAAGGTGGTGGCCGTCGCCTGCTTGATTCTGTTCGTGCTTTTGTTCCTACCGACGCCCGTCGCCGTTTACTGATGACCTGCTCGCGTCGCCTCTCGCGCGTGCTGGGCGTCGCCTTGCCGGTGCGCGACATCTTGGAGCAGCGCGTGGACGAAGCGGCGGTGCCGGACTGGTGCGCCACGCGCGGCTGGGCGCCGTTTCTGCTCGCGCTCGATGACGCGACGGTGAGAGCCGGCGAGGCGCGCGGCTTGGCCGAGCTGCTGCCGACCTTGGCCGACGTGCCGCGCGATTTGTTGCAGCTGGCGAAAGAAGTAGCGGCCGCCACCGAGCTACCCCGGCTCTACGGCTCGACCCCGCTCGCGACGGAAGCGCTGCGCAGCGTACGCTTTCGCAAACGCGCGCAACTGTCCGGACTGTTGTCGGCCGTCGCCAGCATGGCCGAGAGCGCGCGCCGCATCATCGACGTGGGCGCCGGCAGCGGGCACTTCACGCGGCTTTCAGCGGAGTTGTTTCAACGCGAAGCCCTGGGGCTCGAGCGCAACCCGGAGCGCGTCAAAAGCGCCCAAAAGCGCGCCGACGAAAGCGCGGTGACGGCGTCGTTCGTCGCGGTCGATGCGCGCGACGCGCTGAAATTCGCCGAGCACGACTTGGCCATTGGCCTGCACGCGTGCGGCGAGCTGGGCGACAAGCTCGTGGAAGCGGCCGCGCGCGCCCAGTGCGATCTCGCGCTGGTGTCGTGCTGCCTGCAAAAAATCTCGACGCCGACGCGCAAGCCTCTGTCGCAGGTCGCCGAAGCGGCCGAGCTACGCCGGGAGTACTTGGGGCTCACGAATTTGACGGCGCAGCCGCAAGGCGTCGAGGCCAGCATCGACGTCACGATCGGCGCCCGGCAAACGCGCTACGCGCTCGGACAGCTGTTGCGCGCGCGCGGCATCGCGCTCGAGCCGGGCGCCGAGATGAGCGGCATCAATCGCCGCCGCGCCAACGGCGGTCTGGCGACGGTCGCCGAGCTGGCCCTCGCTCTGCGAAACTTGCCACCGGCCAGCCGCGCCGAGCTCGCCCATCACGAAGCCTTGGCCGCCGAGCACTATGCGGTCATTCGGCGCCTCTCGCTGCCGCGCAGCATGCTGGCCCGGCTGATCGAGGTTTTGGTGTCGCTGGACCGCGCCGCGCACTTGGAAGAGCGCGGCCTCGACGTGCAGGTCGCGACCCTGTTCGATCGCGCAGTTTCTCCGAGAAATATCGGCATTTTCGCCAGCCGCTCGGCCCTGCGACTACCAGCGGCGTAGGCCCCGGCCCCGTGTTAGCTTCCGCGCGCCCCCGATGAGCGATCGCAAGTATGCAGAAGCCGGCGTCGACTACTCCAAGATCGATCC
>Ga0164241_10003972_pt1 | contig 14573 bp, 16 predicted proteins | sample OricomyardsoilBY_FD_108780 | JGI IMG/M metagenome (GOLD analysis project Ga0164241, IMG submission 108780) | Backyard soil microbial communities from Emeryville, California, USA - Original compost - Back yard soil (BY) | ecosystem: Environmental > Terrestrial > Soil > Unclassified | place: USA...
CGTGCGCGACATCCTCAACGAGGTCCAGGACATCTCCTTCGTCGAGTTCGGCGGTGAGGACGTGGTCCGCCACAAGCTGGTCCAGCGCATCGTCGCCGCCTACGACACGCACGGCAGCCGCGAGCAGGCGGCGCGATCCGAACACGGCCCGACGCCGCGCCCTTGAGCCTGGACCTCGCCGACGTCCCGCCGGAGCTGCGCCAGGCGGTGGCGGCCACGCTCGACGCCGCCGGGGTCGGCGACGGTCACCTCGCGGTCGAGCTGGTCGACGCGGCCCGTATCCGCGAGCTCAATCGCGATCACCGCGACAAGGACGCTCCTACCGACGTTCTCGCCTTTCCGGTCGACGGGACCGGCCCGATCGCCGGCCCGCGCGAGCTGGGCGACGTCGCGATCTGCCCCGCCCACTGCGCTGACGTGACCGAGGCCGTCGTCCATGGCGTCCTCCACCTCTGCGGCCGCGATCACGAGACCGACGACGGCGAGATGCTGGCCGAGCAGGAGCGGATCCTGGCGGCGCTGCGATGACCAGCTCCGGCTTCATCGGGCTGGCGGGCCGTCCCAACGCCGGCAAGTCGACCCTGGTCAACGCGATCGTCGGCTCCCACGTCGCGATCGCCTCGGTGCGCCCGCAGACGACCCGCCGGGCGATCCGCGGCGTCGCCACCGACCTCGAGTCCGAACGGCAGCTGATCCTGGTCGACCTGCCCGGCGTGCAGCGCCCGCGCGACATCCTCACCGAGCGCATGCAGGAGCGGGTCAAGCGCGAGCTGGCCGATTCCGACGTCGCCCTGGTCGTCGTCAACGGCGAGGAGGGGGTCGGGCCCGGCGACCGCTTCATCGTCCGCTCGCTGCTCGGCGCGGGGGCGTCGCTGCCGGTGATCTGCGCCGTCAACAAGGCCGACCGGCTCGGCCCGAACGAGATCGTGCCGGTCCTCGCCGCCGCCGCCGAGCTGCCCGGGGTCGACGAGGTCTTCCCGATCAGCGCGCGCACGGGGGAGGGGCTGGGCGTGCTGGTCGAGCGCCTCGGCGAGCTGATGCCGGAGGGCCCCTACATGTACCCGCCGGAGGACCGCAGCGACCAGTCGAGCGAGCTGCTGCTGGCGGAGCTGATCCGCGAGCAGGTGCTGAACCGGACCCGGCAGGAGATCCCGCACTCGGTCGAGGTCGCGGTCAAGGAGGTCGAGCCTCGCGCCGACGGGCTGACCACGGTGCGGGCCGAGATCTGGGCCGAGACCGAGTCCCAGAAGGGGATCCTGATCGGTAAGGGCGGGGCCAAGATCGGCGAGATCGGCAGCGCCGCGAGGCGCTCGCTGGAGCAGGAGCTGGAGGGAAAGGTCCACCTCGATCTCAGCGTCCGCGTGCGCCGCCACTGGCGTCGCGACGAGGACCTGCTGGACCGGCTCGGGATCGAGTAGCGGCGGCTGCCCTACGATTGGGCCGATGTTCGGGGAAATCGAATTCGATCAGCGGGGGCTGGCGCCCTGCGTGGTCCAGGACTGGACCACCGGCGAGGTGCTGATGCTCGCCTACGTCAGCTCGGAATCGCTGGAAATGACGCTGGAGACCGGCGACCTGCATTTCCACAGCCGCTCGCGCGACGAACTCTGGAAAAAAGGCGAAAGCTCGGGCAGCTTCATGCACCTGCGCCAGCTGCGCTACGACTGCGACGGCGACGCCCTGGTGGCGATGGTCGATCCGGCGGGGCCGGCCTGCCACACCGGCCAGCGCAGCTGCTTCTACCGCGAGGTGCTGGGCTCGGCCTCGAGCCGCAAGGACGCGCCGCCGGCCCCCGGCGAGCCCTTCCCGGTCACCTACGAAGCGCTGTCGGCGCTGGAGCGGACCCTCCGCAGCCGCGCGGTCGAGCGTCCCGACGGCAGCTACACCGTGAAGCTGCTCGACGATCGCACCCTGATCGGCGAGAAGGTCGAGGAGGAGGCGGAGGAGGTTATCCGCGCCGCCCGCGAAGAGACCGACGAGCGCGTCGCCGAAGAGGCGGCCGACCTGCTGTACCACCTCAGCGTGCTGCTGGTCTCGCGTGGCGTCTCCCAATCCGCGGTGATGGAAGTGCTGAATGCCCGTAGTGGCTGATTCGGAGCTGCGGCTCGAGCCCAGCCTCGAGCGGGCGCGGGAGCTGGCCGCCGCCGGCAACGTGGTGCCGGTGCGGGCCCGCTTCGTCGACGACTGCGAGACCCCGGTCTCCGCCTTCCTCAAGCTGCGCGCGGGCGAGCCCGAGGGCGCGCCCAGCTTCCTGCTCGAGTCCGCGGAGCAGGGCCAGGTCGGCCGCTACTCCTTCGTCGGTCTGCGCCCCCGGGCGCTGCTGCGCTGGAGCGACGGCACGCTCTCGGAGTGGAGCGGCGAGGAGGCCGCCACCGGCGCCGGCCCGAGCCGCAGCGAGCCGGCCCCCGACCCCTACGCTGCGGTCGCAGCCCGCCTCGCCGACTTCCGCCCGGCCCCGGTCGAGGGGCTGCCGCCGTTCGCCGGCGGCGCGGTCGGCTTCTTCGGCTACGACCTGGTGCGCACGGTGGAGCCGCTCGGCGAGCCCAACCCGGACCCGCTCGGCCTGCCCGACATGGCGTTGATGATCACCGACGCGATGGTCGTCTTCGACCACCTGCGCCATGAGCTGACAATCCTCGCCTGTGCCTTCGCCGACGCCGACGGCGGCATCGACGCTGCCTACGAGCGCGCCGCCGCGACAATCGCCGAGATGCGCGAGCGCCTGCGCGGTGCCGTGCCGGCGCCGGCCGGCCCGTCCGTCGTCGAGCCGCCCGAGTTCGTCTCGAACATGGAGCGGGGGGAGTTCGAAGCCGCGGTCGAGCGGATCGTCGAGTACGTGCACGCCGGCGACGCCTTCCAGGTCGTCCCCTCCCAGCGCTTCTCCGCGCCCGCCCCGGTCGAGGCCTTCTCGGTCTACCGCGGCCTGCGCGCGGTCAACCCCTCGCCCTACATGTACTTCCTCGAGTTCGGCGATTTCCAGATTGCCGGCGCCTCGCCGGAGCCGCTGGTCAAGGTCAGCGGCAACCGGGTGGAGACGCGGCCGATCGCCGGCACCTCGCCCCGCGGCCGCAGCGAGGACGAGGACCGCCGTTTCGCCGAGCGGCTGATCGCCGACCCCAAGGAGCGGGCCGAGCACGTGATGCTGGTCGACCTCGGCCGCAACGACCTCGGCCGCGTCTGCGAGTACGGCTCGGTCTCGGTCGACGAGCTGATGGCGGTCGAGACCTACTCCCACGTGCTCCACATCGTCAGCCAGGTCTCCGGCACCCTGCTCGAGGGGGTGAGCGCGATGGACGTGCTGCGCTCGGCGCTGCCGGCCGGGACGCTCTCCGGGGCCCCGAAGGTGCGGGCGATGCAGATCATCGACGAGCTCGAGCGGGTCAAGCGCTGCTCCTACGGCGGCGCGATCGGCTACCTCTCCTGGGAGGGCGACCTCGATACCGCGATCCACATCCGCACCGTCGTCGTCAAGGACGGACAGCTGCACGTGCAGGCCGGCGGCGGCACCGTCGCCGACGCCAAGCCGTCCTACGAGTACGTCGAGTCGGTGAACAAGGCCAAGGCGGTCTTCCGCGCCGTCGAGGTCGCCTGCGAACAGCCGGACTGGGCCTGAGATGCGGGTGCTCGTGATCGACAACTACGACTCCTTCACCTACAACCTGGTCCAGTACCTGGGGGAGCTGGGGGCGGAGATGGAGGTCGTCCGCAACGACAAAGCCGAAGTCGGCGAGCTGCTCGAGCGCGGCGCCGACCGGCTCGTCGTCTCGCCGGGCCCCTGCACCCCGGCCGAGGCGGGAATCTCCGGCGCCGCGATCCGCGCCTTCGCTGAGGCGGGCACACCGGTGCTCGGCGTCTGCCTCGGTCACCAGGCGATGGTCGAGGAGTTCGGCGGCCGGGTCGTCCAGGGCGAGCCGATTCACGGCAAGGACGCCGAGGTCGAGCACGACGGCAGGACTATTTTCGCCGGTCTGCCGACGCCGCTGGTCGCCGGCCGCTACCACTCGCTCGTCGCCGATCCCGACCTGCCCGACGAGCTCGAGCTGAGCGCCTCGCTGGGCGAGGTGGTGATGGCCGCCCGCCATCGCGAGCTGCCGGTCGAGGGGGTCCAGTTCCACCCGGAGTCGGTGCTCACGCCGCAAGGCAAGTCCTTGCTCGCCAACTTCCTCGGGTTGCGGTAGAGCTTTGGCCCGGATAGCGAGCGAAACCTCTGCCGCAAGGAGATTCGATGCCTAACGACGTCGTCAGCCGGGGGATCGACGCGGTCTGCGCCGGCGACCACCTCACCGCCGACCACGCCGCCGCGGTCCTGGCCGAGATCATGGAGGGGCGCGCCGACCCGATCCAGACCGGGGCTTTCCTGATCGCTCTGCGGGCCAAGGGGGAGACGGTCCCCGAGCTGGTCGGCCTGGCGCGGACGATGCGCGCGCTGGCGGCGCCGGTCTCCAGCGCCCGCACCGACCTCGTCGACACCGCCGGCACCGGTGGCGGCCCCTCCACCTTCAACGTCTCGACCGCCGCCGCCCTGGTTGCCGCCGGGGCCGGCTGTGCGGTCGCCAAGCACGGCAATCGCTCCAGCACCAGCAAGTGCGGTTCCGCCGACCTGCTGGAGGCGCTCGGCGTCGACATCGAGCTCGAGCCCGAGCAGGTCGGGCGCTGTCTCGACGAGGTCGGCTTCGGCTTCATGTTCGCCCCCCGCCATCACGCCGCGATGGCACACGTGGTCCCGGCCCGCAAGGCGCTCGGGGTGCGGACCATCTTCAACTTCCTCGGCCCGCTGACCAACCCGGCCGGAGCCAACCGCCAGCTGCTCGGGGTCGCCGATCGCCACTATCAGGAGACGATGGCCGAGGCCCTGGTCGGGCTTGGCAGCGTGCGGGCCCTGGTCGTCAGCGCCGAGGACGGGCTCGACGAGATCTCGATCTCGGCGCGGACGCGGGTGATCGAGGTCGCCGACGGCGGCACCGCGGAGTGGTTCGTCGAGCCGGGTCAGTTCGGGCTGGCTCCGGCCGGGCTGGAGGAAGTGGCGGGGGGGACCCCGGAGGAGAACGCCGCCGCGGTGCGGGCGGTGCTGGCGGGCGAGCCGGGCCCGCGCCGCGACCTGACCCTGCTCAACGCCGGCGCCGCGATCTACGTCGGCGGCCTCGCTGCCGACCTCGGCGAGGGCGTCGCCAGGGCCGCCGAGGCGATCGACTCCGGCGCGGCAGGAAACGTGCTGGAGCGGTTGATCGCAGCGACCGCGGCCAGCGGCGACTAGGCTCCAGAAGTCAAGTGGGAATGATCGAGCAGCTCATCGCCGGTGCCAGAGAGGGAGTCGACGCGCGTCGCCGCGAGCTCCCACAGGCCGACCTCGAATCGCGACTCTCGGGCCGCGGTGAGGATCGCCCCTTCAACGAGGCACTGGTGCGGCCGGGCCTCTCCCTGATCGCCGAGTTCAAGCGGCGCTCGCCGAGCGCAGGTGAGATCTCGGCCGGCGCCATTGTCGCCGAGCAGGTGGGCGCCTACGAGCGCGGCGGCGCGGCCGCGCTCTCGGTGCTGACGGACGAGCCGCATTTCGGCGGCTCGCTCGAGGATCTGCGCGCCGCCCGCGCGGCCTGTGGCCTGCCGATCATCCGCAAGGACTTCATCGTCGACCGCTACCAGCTCTACGAGGCCGCGGTCAACGGTGCCGACGCGGTGCTGCTGATCGTCCGCGCCCTCGACTCCGAGCAGCTGCGCGAGCTCTACGAGGAGGCGCGCGGGCTCGACCTCGACTGCCTGGTCGAGGTTCACGACGGCGATGAGCTCGAGCGGGCGCTGGAGGCCGACGCCGAGGTGATCGGGATCAACAACCGCAATCTCGACCAGGGCACGGTCGACCTGGCGACGACCTTCGAGCTGATGCCGGACGTCCCGGCCGGCAAGACCGTGGTTGCCGAGAGCGGGATCTCCGGTCGGGCGGAGCTGGAGGAGCTGGAGCGGGTCGGCGTCGACGCGGTCCTGATCGGCGGCGCGCTGATGGCGGCGGCGGACCCGGAGGCGAAGACGCGCGAACTCACCGGTGCCGACGAAGGCACCCGCGAGCACCTTTTTTAGGAAACGTTCCGATGAGCATTTAGCGGGACTTCAGCTCCGGGCGGGATGATTGCTCCCATGAATAAGCCTCGGCGCCTTCTCCGCACCCCGTTCTTCTCGGCCCTGCTCGGTGGCGCCGTCGTCGCCGTCTTCGGCGCGATTGCGATCTCAGCCGGCTGGATCCAGGCCGACGGCGGCTCGACGACGACCGTTTCGGCGCCGCTGGCGGCGCCGGTCGCCGATCGCTCCGGCGACGGCGACACCAACATCGTCAACCAGATCTACCGCGAAGACGGCGAAGGCGTCGCCTTCATCGAATCGGAGATGCCGGCCGGGGAATCGCAGTCGCTCTCGCCCTTCGGCGAACCCGAATCCGGGGGCGGCGGCAAGGCGACCGGCTCCGGTTTCGTGATCGACACCGAGGGCCACCTGCTGACCAACAACCACGTGGTCGAAGGCGCCGACCAGATCCAGGTCAAGCTGGGCTCCTCCGATACGACCTACGAGGCCAGGGTCGTGGGAACCGACCCGGCCACCGACCTGGCCCTGCTCGACGTGCAGGCGCCGGCCGATCAGCTGCATCCGCTCACGCTCGGTCGCTCTGGGCAGATGGAAGTCGGCGACCCCGTGGTCGCGATCGGCAATCCCTTTGGGCTCGATCGCACGGTCACCAGCGGCATCGTCTCGGCGCTGCAGCGCCAGATCGAAGCCCCGGACGGCTTCTCGATCACGAACGTGATCCAGACCGACGCGGCGATCAACCCCGGCAACTCGGGCGGCCCGCTGATCAACGCCGACGGCGAAGTGATCGGGATCAACTCCCAGATCGCGACCGGCGGCGGGGGCGGCGGCAACGTCGGCATCGGCTTCGCGATCCCGATCGACACGGTCCGCTCCGAGATCCACGAGCTCGAAACCACCGGCGAAGTGGCGCACGCCTTCCTCGGCATCAGCGGCGGCACCATCACCCCGGACCTGGCCAAGGCGGTAAACCTCCCGGTCGAGGAGGGCGTGATCGTCCAGACCGTCGTCAAGGGCGGCCCGGCGGACAAGGCCGGGATCGAAGGCGGCAACACTTCGGCCACGATCGACGGGGTCAAAGTCAGCCTCGGCGGCGACGTGATCACAGAGGTCGACGGCAAGAAGGTGACCTCGATGGACGAAATCGTCGAAATCATCAACGAGGCCGAGCCGGGGGAGGAGCTCGAGCTGAAGATTCTGCGGGACGGCAAGACCAAGACCGCCACCGTCACCCTGGGCGAGCGCCCCGACTCGGTGGAAAAAAGCTCCGAATAGGCGGGCACCCCGCTCCGCGAGGCGGCTCCCGTAGGCTGAGGGGATGCGGGTCAAGTTCTGCGGGATCACCAATCTGGATGACGCGGCCGAGGCTGTGCGACTGGGGGCGTGGGCGATCGGGTTGATCCATTTCGACAAGAGCCCGCGGTCTGTGGAGCCCGCCGTCGCGGCGGAGATCGGGGCGGCTTTCAAGCGCAAGTGCGAGGTCGTCGGCGTCTTCGTCAACCCGACCTTGGAGGAAGTCGACAAGGCCGTCGAAGACGCGGCGCTGACGATGGTGCAGCTGAACGGGGCGGAGGGGGCCCAGTTCTGCGGCGAGGTGGCGCGGCGGACCGGGGTCAAGGTGATCAAGGCGATCCACGTCGCCAGCGCCGCCGACATCCACGCCGCCGAGGCCTACCGCACGGATTTTCACCTCTTCGATCGCCGCGGCAAGGGCCTCTGGGGCGGCACCGGCGAGAGCTTCGACTGGGAGCTCCTGCGCGGTCACCGCTCCGACGTGCCGGACATCCTCGCCGGCGGCCTGCGGCCCGACAACGTCGCCCGGGCGGTGGCGGTTGCGCAGCCCTATGCCGTCGACGTCGCCAGCGGGGTCGAGGCCGAGCCCGGGCGCAAGGACCACGCGGCGATGGCCGCTTTCTTCGAAGCGGCGCAGCCGAGCGGCGTAACGGCTTCATGAGCACGGTCGAGGATCGCTTCGGTCCCTACGGGGGGCGCTACGTGCCGGAGACGCTGATCGCGGCGCTCGACGAGCTCACCGCCGCTTGGGGCGAGGCCCGCGAGGATGCCGGGTTCATGGCCCGTCTGGACCTGCTGCGGCGTGACTTCATCGGCCGCCCGACGCCGCTGTACCTGGCCGAGCGGCTCTCCGAGCGGGTCGGCTCCAAGGTCTACCTCAAGCGCGAGGACCTGGCCCATACCGGCGCCCACAAGATCAACAACGCGCTCGGGCAGGCGCTGCTGGCGCAGCGGATGGGCAAGCCGCGGGTGATCGCCGAGACCGGCGCCGGCCAGCACGGCGTCGCCACCGCCACCGCTTGCGCCCTGCTCGGGCTCGAGTGCGTCGTCTACATGGGCAGCGAGGACATCCGCCGCCAGGCGCCCAACGTCGAGCGGATGCAGCTGCTGGGGGCCGAGGTGATGCCGGTCGAGGCCGGCGCTCGCACCCTCAAGGAGGCGGTTAGCGCCGCGATCCGCGACTGGGTCGCCAACGTCGAGACGACCCACTACGTGATCGGCTCCGCGGTCGGCCCGGCGCCCTACCCGGCCCTGGTCCGCGACCTGCAGCGGGTGATCGGCGAAGAGTCGCGCGAGCAGGCGCAGGCCGCCGAGGGCGGCCTGCCCGCGCGGGTGATCGCCTGCGTCGGCGGCGGCTCCAACGCGATCGGCATCTTCACCCCCTTCGTCGCCGACGGCGAGGTGGCGCTGATCGGCGTCGAGGCCGCCGGCGAGGGCCTCGACACGCCGCGTCACGGCGCCTCGCTGGGGGCCGGCAGCACCGGCGTCCTGCACGGCTCGCTTTCGGCCGTGATCGCCGACGAGGAGGGCCAGATCCTCGAGGCCCACTCGGTCTCGGCCGGACTTGACTACCCGGGGGTCGGTCCCGAGCATGCCTACCTGCGCGACAGCGGCCGCGCCAGCTACGTGGCGATCTCCGACCGCCAGGCGCTGGCCGCCTTCGGCGAGCTCTCGCGCCTGGAGGGGATCATCCCGGCGCTGGAGTCCTCGCACGCGATCGCCTGGCTGCTGGAGAACCCTGGCGAGAGCGGGTTCGACGTGCTCTGCCTGTCCGGTCGCGGCGACAAGGATTTGGCCGAGGTCGTGGCTCAGACCCAGGGCGGGGGAGACGCCCCGTTGCTGTGAGCGTCGGCGAAGCGCTGACAGGGGAGGAGCGGATCGCCGGCGCCTTCGAGGCTGCGCGAGCTGAAGGTCGCGGCGCCTTGATGCCCTACATGATGGCCGGCTATCCCGACCGCGACTCTGCGCTGGCGGTCGCCACCGCCTACGTCGATTCCGGCGCCGACCTGATCGAGCTCGGGGTCCCGTTCTCCGATCCCCTCGCCGACGGGCCGACGATCCACGCCGCCGCCACCGCCGCACTCGAGGCCGGCGCCACCTTCGCGACCGCGCTCGAGGTCTGCCGCGCGGTCGCCGACCGGGTCCCGGTGGTGCTGATGGTCTACGCCAACATGGTCCTGGCCCATGGCGGCGCCCCCGAGTTCGCCCGCCTCGCCGTCGCCGCCGGGGCTGCCGGGGCGATCGTCCCCGACCTGCCGCTGGGCGAGGCCGAGGAGGTGCGCGAGGAGTTCGCCGCCGCCGGCCTGGCCCTGGTGCCGCTGGTGGCGCCGACCAGCTCGCCGCAGCGCCGGGCGCAGATCTGCGCCGTCGCCCGCGGCTTCGTCTATGTCGTCTCCACCGTCGGTACGACCGGCGAGCGGGCCGAGATCCCCGCCTCCCTGGCGCAGCTGGTGGCGGCGACCAAGGCCGAGGCGGAGATCCCGGTCGCGGTCGGTTTCGGGATCGGCACCGCCGCCCAGGCGGCCGAGGTGGGTCGGATCGCCGACGGCGTCATCGTCGGCAGCCGCCTCGTCCGCGCCGCCGGCGAGGGCGGGTCGCCACAGGGTGCCGCCGATGCGGTCGCTCAGTTTCTCAGCGAGGCGCGCGTCGCCCTCGGCGGGTAAGCTTCCCGCCTCGATGGGAATGGTCGTAACCCTCTTTCTGGCCCTCGCCGCGATGACGGTCTCCTACGCCTTCGGACAGGGCGGACCGGTCGCCGGCCTGGTCTTCTTCACGGTGCTGATAATCGGCGCCGCCGTGCGGGTATTTCAGCCGCGCTGACCGGCGCATCTCGGGGTCCTCGGTCGCTCGTGTGCGGAGCACACGACGCTCCCTGCGTCCCCGACCTGCTTGGTCAGCCCGACTGAACTATCCCGCCCGGGTTGCGATGACCTCTAAATACTCCGCCTCCAGGACCATCGCGCGGTCGCCGGCGGCGTTGGCCGCTTCGAGGAAGCTCTGCAGATCCTCGGTCAGGGCCTGCTCGCCCTCGGGGCCGACCCGTTCGTAGGCCGTTTTGGTCGGGCCGAAGTAGGTACGGAAGAACTCGATGTAGTGGTCGGCCGAGCGGAACGGCTGGCGGGAGACGCGACGCTCCACCCGCAGCTCGGAGATCCCGTCGCCGAACAGCTCGCGCAGGTGCTCCTCGGTGCCCCACAGCAGCGGCGAGGGCACGCCGGGCGGCGGCGGTGCGTGCTTGGAGATCGTCTTGAACATCGTCCCGACGGCGCTGTCGGGGCACCAGTTGCCCATCCCGATGCGACCGCCGGGTTTGACCACGCGCAGCAGCTCGTCGGCCGTCTTCTGCTGGTCGGGAGCGAACATCGCCCCGTAGATCGAGGTGACGACGTCGAAGCCGGCGTCGTCGAAGGGCAGGGCTTGAGCGTCGGCCTCGACGAACTCGATCTCCAGCCGCTCCGCCGCGGCGCGCTCGCGGCCGCGCTCCAGCAGGGCCGGCACGTAGTCGGAGCTGACCACGTTGCCCCAGGTGCGGCGGGCCGCGGCAAGCGCCGCGTTGCCGCTGCCGCTGGCGACGTCGAGCACGCGCTCGCCGGGGACGAGGTCCAGCGCTTCCGCCAGCGTCTCGGCGGGGTAGTAGACGATGTTGGCGACCATCGCGAAATCGCCCTTCGACCAGATCTGCTGCTGGACCTGGGTGACTGCCTCGAAATCGGGTGACTCGGTCATCTCTTCCTCCTCGGGTTGCCCCTTCGAAGGTACCTGCTCACGCCGCGCCTGAACAGCTTCTAAGCTGAGCCGATGCGGATCGGAGTGCTCACCGGCGGTGGCGACTGTCCCGGTCTCAACGCCGTGATCAGGGCGATAGTCCGCAAAGGCGCCGGCAGCTACGGCCATGAGTTCGTCGGCTATCGCGACGGCTGGCGCGGCCCGCTGGAGGACGACGGCCGGCCGCTCGGCGTGCCCGAGGTAAGGGGGATTCTGCCTCGCGGCGGCACCATCCTCGGCTCCTCGCGGACGAATCCCTTCGCCGCGGAGGGCGGGCCGGAGCGGATCGCCGCGAACCTGGCCGCAGCCGGCGTCGACGGCCTGATCGCGATCGGCGGCGAGGACACCCTCGGCGCCGCCTCGCGGCTCCACGCCGAGGCCGGGATCGCGGTGATCGGGGTGCCGAAGACGATCGACAACGACCTCGGCGCCACCGACTACACCTTCGGCTTCGACACCGCGATCAACATCGCGATGGAGGCGATCGACCGCCTGCACACGACGGCGGACAGCCACCACCGGGTCCTGATCGTCGAGGTGATGGGCCGGCACGCGGGCTGGATCGCCTTCCACGCCGGCCTCGCCGGGGGCGCCAACGCGATCCTCATCCCCGAGCGCCGGTTCGACGTCGAGCAGGTCTGCGAGTTGGTCGGCCGCCGCTTCGCCAGTCACTTCGCGCCGATCATCGTCGTCGCCGAGGGGGCCGAACCCCAGGGCGGGGTGCCGACCCACGACGACGACAAGCTCGACGCCTTCGGCCACGTCCGCCTCGGTGGTATCGGGCACTGGCTGGAGGGGGAGATCGAGCGCCGCACCGGCAAAGAGACGCGTGCCACGGTGCTCGGCCACGTCCAGCGCGGCGGCACCCCGACCGCCTTCGACCGCGTCCTCGCGACCCGCTTCGGCCTACACGCGATCGACGCGGCCGAGGCCGGCCGCTGGGGCACGATGACGGCCCTGCGCGGCACCGAGATCAAGCTCGTGGAGCTGGCGGAAGCGACCGCTGAGTTGAAGACGGTGCCGGAGTCGCTTTACGCCGAGGCCGAGGTGTTCTTTGGCTAGGCCCGGGGCGGGGCTCTCACGCCCGGCCCTGCTCGCAGCAGGCCTCTTCCTGCTGGCGGCGGTCGCCGGCTGCGGTGGCGATGGCCCTCCCGACTCCGATGCGGCCCTCCCCTCGATCTACGCGACGCCGCCCCTCTGCGCCGGCGCCAAGAGGGCCTTCGACGCCAACCCGCAGCCGGGCGGCGAACCGGTCTCTCTGGTCTGCCTCGATTACCTGATCTCCGATCACAGCCTTGCCTCGATCGGTGCCGGCGCCCGTCGCGCGACCGAGAACTCGGCCACGATTGCCTACCTCGGCGAGCCGGACCGCAAGTCGGTCGACTTCGCGCGCCCGATCCTCGAAGCAGCGGGAATCGGCAGCGTCGACAGTCGCGACGGCGAGGCGGCGATGAAGGCCGTGCTGGCGGCGGTCCGGGAAAGTGCGGGAGACGACGACCTGCGCGGATCCGTTCGCGCCCAGCTCGAAGCCGAGGGCTAGAGCAGGTCCTGCAGCGCCCCGTCCAGGTCGGGGTACTTGAACTCGTACCCCAGCCCCAGGGCCCGTTGCGGCACGACCCGCTGCCCGCCGCGCAGCACCTTGCCGAACTCGGTGCCGAATTTGAGGTCGAGGACGAGTCCGGGGACGGGAACCACCGCCGGCCGCTTGAGCGCGCGCCCGAGCGCCTTCGAGAAGTCGCGGTTCGTCGCCGGCTGCGGGGCCGTTGCGTTGAAGGTGCCGGAGACCTCGTCGTTTTCCAGCGCCCACAGGATCAGGCCGACCTCGTCCTCGACGTGGATCCAGGAGAGGTACTGGCCGCCGCCGGCCAGCGGGCCGCCGACGCCGAGCTTGAACGGGGGCAGCATCTCGGCCAGCATGCCGCCGCTGGGATCGAGGATCTGGCCGCTGCGGAGGATCGCCAGCCGCACCCCTGTCGCCTCGATCTCGTGCGCGGCCTGCTCCCACTCCCGCACCACCTCGGCGTCGAAGCTCTTGCCGGGGCCGGTCGTCTCCACGCAGATCGCGTCGCCGCGGTCGCCGTAGTAGCCGACCGCCGACTGGCTGACCAGGACCGCGGGCTTGCGCTCGAGCCCGGCGATCGTCCCGACCAGGTTGTGAGTGCCGGAGCGGCGCGTCTCCATGATCTTCTTCTTCGCCTCGTCGGTCCAGCGCTGGTTGATCTTCTCGCCGACCAGGTTGACGACGCCGTCGACGCCCTCGAAGGCCACTGCGGGCGGGCGTTCGAGGGTCGGCTCCCAGGCGTGCCAGGCGACACCCGGCCTGGAGAGGCGGGCCTTGGCCGGGTCGCGGCTGAGGCCGACCACCGCGTCGCCCCGGGACAGCAGCGAGTCACACAGCGCCGAGCCGATCAGGCCGCTGGCTCCGGTGACGAGCACCTTCACGGCGTCGGTGCCCGGCCTCTCACCGCGCGTCCTCGACGGTGGCGAAGGTGCCGGTCTCCTCGTTGAGGCGGGCGATGCCGTCGCGCTTGGCCTCCTCGACCACCGCTTCCGCGACCTTCGGCGCGACGTCGCGGTTGAACACGCTGGGGATGATGTAGTCCTCGGCGAGGTCGTCGTCGGAGACCGTTTCCGCGATCCCCTTGGCCGCGGCCAGCTTCATCTCCTCGGTGATGGTGGGGGCGCCTGCATCGAGGGCGCCGCGGAAGATGCCGGGGAAGGCGAGCACGTTGTTGATCTGGTTCGGGTAGTCGGAGCGGCCGGTGGCCATGATCCGCACGTAGGGAGCCGCGTCCTCGGGCATCACCTCGGGAGTCGGGTTGGCCATCGCGAAGACGATCGCGTCGTCGTTCATCCTGCCCAGCGCCTCGGCCTCGATGATTCCGGGCCCGGAGAGTCCGACGAAGATGTCCATGCCCTCGATTACGTCGCCGGGCTGGCCCTGGATCAGGTCCGGGTTCGAGTTCTCTGCGTACCAGCGCTTGGCCTCGTTCATCGTGCCCGAGACGTAGTCCTCGCGCGCGGTCGAGAGCGCGCCCTGGCGGTCGCAGCCGACGATGTGGGTGATCCCCGAGGCGAGCATCATCTTGGTCACCGCGACCCCCGCGGCGCCGAGGCCGACGATCAGGACCCGCAGCTCCTCGATCGGCTTGCCGGTGATCTTGAGGGCGTTGAACAGCGCCGCCATCGTCACCACCGCGGTGCCGTGCTGGTCGTCGTGGAAGACGGGGATGTCCAGCGACTCCTTGAGTCGATCCTCGATTTCGAAGCAGCGCGGGGCGGAGATGTCCTCGAGGTTGATGCCGCCGAAGGTCGGCGCCATCAGCTCGACCGCCTTGACGATCTCGTCGGCGTCCTGGGTGTCGAGGCAGATCGGGAAGGCGTCGACGCCGGCGAACTCTTTGAACAGCATGCACTTGCCCTCCATCACCGGCATCGCCGCC
>Ga0164241_10003973_pt1 | contig 14573 bp, 14 predicted proteins | sample OricomyardsoilBY_FD_108780 | JGI IMG/M metagenome (GOLD analysis project Ga0164241, IMG submission 108780) | Backyard soil microbial communities from Emeryville, California, USA - Original compost - Back yard soil (BY) | ecosystem: Environmental > Terrestrial > Soil > Unclassified | place: USA...
CGCCACTGCAACCCCAACAGGTCCGTCCCCAATTGCTAGGAATCGAGGAATGTCCCCATTACTGCGCTGCTTTGGTCCCCGCAGTGATCTGGTCAAAGATGCCGCCCGTAGCGAAGTGCGTCTTCTGCGTCAGCTTCCATCCACCGAAGTGGTCGATACCCACCAGTTCCACCTGCGCGAACTGGTTGGCGTACTTCGCCGCGATTTCCTGGTTGCGCGGGCGGTAAAAGTTCTTCGCGGCTATTTCCTGGCCTGCGGGCGTGTACAGGAATTCCAGATAGGCCTGCGCGACCTCGCGCGTGCCGCGCCGCAGGACCACTTTGTCGACCACGGCCACGGAGGGCTCGGCCAGCACGCTGATGGACGGCACGACGATCTCGAACTTGCTGGCACTCATCTCGCGCAGCGCCAGGTGTGCTTCGTTCTCCCACGAGATCGCCACGTCGCCGATGGCGCGCTGCGCGAAGGTGGTGAGCGAGCCGCGCGCGCCGGTGTCGAGCACCGGCACGTTCTTGTAGAGCTTGCGCACGAACTCGCGGGCGCTTTCCTCGCTGCCGCCCGGCTGGCGTTCCGCCCAGGCCCAGGCCGCGAGGTAATTCCAGCGAGCGCCGCCCGACGTCTTGGGGTTGGGTGTGATCACCTGCACGTCACCGCGGATGAGATCGCCCCAGTCGTGGATCCCCTTCGGATTGCCTGTGCGCACCAGGAACACGATGGTCGAGTAGTAAGGTGCGCTGTTGTCGGGCAGGCGCTGTTGCCAGTTGATCGGCAGCAACTTGCCCTGTTCGGCGATGGCGTCGATGTCACCCGCCAGTGCCAGCGTCACCACGTCCGCGGGCAGGCCGTCGATGACGGCGCGCGCCTGGCGCCCCGAGCCGCCGTGCGACTGGTTGACCCGCACCGACTGGCCATGGCTCTGCTTCCAGCTGGCGGCGAAGGCGACGTTGACATCTTCGTACAGCTCACGGGTCGGATCGTAGGACACGTTCAACAACGTGACTTCGCTGGGTGTGCCCTTGCCGCAGGCGACGAGCATGAGGGCCGCGGCGGCGGCCAGGAATCCGGCTGTCTTGAACATGCGCGGAGCCTAGCAGGTTGCGATCCCGCCCCGCGACCCTCGCACGGGTCAGGCGAAGGCAGCGCTGGTGCTGGCCCGCTGCGCGAGCCTCGACGCCAGGCGTGCCGCGTGCAGGCGCAACTCCGGCACGGCCGTGGCCTCCCAATCCCGCGCGCGCAGCCAGGGGCCGATGTAATGCAGACTATCTACCGGGGCGTGGTCGCACGAGATGACGCGGCCGTCGAGGTCGGTGTCGATTCCGAGACCGAGCGGATCCGGGCGGATCCATCCCGCGGCCAGAGATGCCTGCACCAGCGGGTCCGGGTTGCGGGTTACCTGCGAGTCGGGCCCGGTGCAATTGACCACGCGGTCGACCAGCCAGGCGCGTGCGCGCGTCGCGCCGCGCGGCCGCCACTGCACTTCGACGACATCGTCCAGTGGTCGCAGGGATTCGAGCCGGCCGGCGTGCACCTCGAGTACGCCGAGGCGTTCGAGCGCGCGTACCGCGGCCAATGGGCCGGGCGGCACGCGATGCCGGTGCACGTCCCAGTATGTGCGCAGGTGCCGCAGGAATCGCGCGCGCTCGGGTTCGTCGAGCTGCCGCCACAGCGCCGGCAGTCGCGGTCGGAGCAGCGCGAAGAATTCACGCCAGTCGCCATCGGCGTCGGTGATCGCGCCCGCAATGCGCCGCGCGATCCTGAACAGCTCGCGCGTCGACCTGGCGCCGAGCAATTCGTCGAGCGCGGGCTCGAGCGCCGCGCGCGAATCGCTGGCCTGCGGCTCCGGCAGCAGGCCGTGGCGCGAGAGCACGTGGATGTGGCGCAGGCGCGGCCGGATCGCCGCCAGCCTGAGTGCCGCGTCGATCATGGTCAGGCCGCTGCCCAACAGCAGGACGCTGGCGATGTCCTGGTGGGCGCAGGAGCCGAGGCTCCAGGGATCGTCGACGCAGAACACCGAGGCGGCGACGGGCTCGAGCTGCGGCAGCAGGGCCGGTGGCGCATTGCCGAGCGCGAGCACCACCTCGTCGGCGCGCTGCGCGCTGCCATCGTCGAGCAGCAGGTCCCAGCGCCCGTCGGTTGCGCGTCGCAGCTGCAGGGCACGGGCGCGGTGGTGCCGCAGGTGCAGGTGCGGCGGTGCGGCGGCGCGCGCTGTCTCGAGACGCGCGCGCAGGTATTCGCCGTACAGCTGCCGCGGTAGATAGTCACCGGGGGCCGCCGCCACTCCCTGCGAGCGTGCGAAGTCGAGGAAGTCCGCCGGGTTGGCCGCATCCAGCGACATCTGGCCCGCGGCCACGTTGAGTGGATAGGGGTAATCACGCGTGGCATAGGCGATGCCGGCACCGAGCTCGGCGCGCGGCTCGTGGATCACGATCCGCAGCGGCGTGCTGATGGACTGCCGCAGCAGGTGGATCGCCAGGCTGACGCCGCAGAAGCCCCCGCCGATGATGGCGATGACACGGGGCGCCCTTGCGCCGCCGGTCGAGAGGCTCGTGGGTCGCGCCGCTACGCTTTCTGCCGTTCCGTGGCCCGGGCCTGTCATGCGCGCCAGTATTCGGGTCACCCGGTCACGGCGTCGATTGCCGGGCGGTTTGATTGGGGTTACGCGGATTCTGATGCCCGGGCCGGTCAGCAACCCGGCGGCGCTGTGTAACAATCCCACCCGACTAATAAAAGGAGCGAGCATGCGGTCGATTCTCGGAGTCTCCACGCTGGCACTGGTCCTCAACGCAACCGCCTGGGCCGCGCCCGACAAGATGCACGGCGTGCAGGTGGGCGAGGGTGGCACGCTCGCCGTGCGCGAATTGCCCGTGCCAAGGCCGGCCGCCGGTGAGGTGCTCATCAAGGTGCGCGCCGCGGGCGTCAATCCGGTGGATTGGAAAGCAGCCGGCGGCCGCGTTGGCCAGGTTCCGGGCACCGACGTGTCGGGTGTCATCGACACGCTGGGCGAGGGCGTGACCGGCTGGAAGGTCGGCGAGCAGGTGCTGGGTTTCGCGCGGCAGAGCGGTAGTTATGCCGAGTACGCGGTGATCCCGGCCACCAGCCTGGCGCGCAAGCCGAAATCCTTCAGCTTCGAACAGGCGGCCGGCGTGCCGATCGCCGCGGAAACCGCCTACCGCGCGCTGCACGAAGCGGGCGGCATCAAGGCGGGCCAGACAGTGCTGATCCATGGCGCCGCCGGTGGCGTCGGATCCGCGGCCGTACAGGTCGCCAAGGCGGCAGGTGCGAAGGTCATCGGCACCGCGTCGGCTAACAACCTGGAATTCCTCAAGTCCATCGGCGCGGACCAGGTGATCGATTACCAGACGCAAAAATTCGAGCACGTGGTGAGGAACGTCGACCTGGTGCTGAACACCGCCAACGCGGAAACCACGGCGCGCTCGATTGCCATCGTGAAAGAGGGTGGTACGCTGGTTACCATCGTCGGCGTGGCTGATGCGGCCGCATGCAGCGCCGCGAAAATCCGCTGTCCGCGCCCGGACCGCGCCACCGGCGCATCCAACGCGGAGATGCTGGCGCGCATCGGCGAGCTCGCGGAGGCGGGCAAGTTCAAGGTGTACGTCGACGGAATATTCCAGATGACGGACGCTGCCAAGGCCTGGGAGAAAAGCCGTGCGGGCCACACGCGCGGCAAACTCATCATCCAGGTGTCGCCTGGCCCGACGATGAAACACCAATGAACACGCGCGTCGCCACGATATCGGGTTGTGCCCTCGCGCTGTGTCTCGCCGCGGCAGCGCCAGCCGCCGAGCGTACGAACCTCCGCGTGCTGGAGCGGGCGGCTGCTCACCTCGGCCTCAGAGGGCCGGTTCCGCTCGACAGCCTGGAATACGTGGCGTCGGGGCGGTACTACCAGTTCAGCCAGGCGCCAGCGCCCGAACTTCCGTGGCCGGAGTTCACGGTGGATGGCTACGTCGCCACGCTCGACTTCGCGCGCAACGCCGTGCACTCGAAGTACCACCGCGTCCAGGTGCAGGAGGCCGGTCGCGCGCGCCCGCACTCCGAACAGACCATGGACCAGTACGCGCGCGACGGCGTGACCTGGAACCTCGCGCCCGGCCCGGTGGCCATGCCCATCAACCTGGTGGAGCGCGGCGCGGAGTTGTGGGGATCACCGCAAGGCTTCGTCAGCGCGGCGCTGCAAAACAATCCGACCATAGACCTGCGGCGTGACGGGTCGGCGCGCGTGTCGTTCATGGCGGGCAAGAACCGATACGAGGCTGATCTCAGCCGCGAAGGTGACGTGACCCGCTTCAGCACGATCATGGATTCGCCAGTGCTTGGCGACACGCCGATCGAATTCCGCTACTCGAACTACCGCGACTTCAACGGCGTCAGGTTCCCGGCTGCGATCGAGCGCCGGGTGGCCGGCCTCCCGTGGTACCAGCTGGCGGTGAGCGAGGTGCGCGTCAACACGGCGCCGCCGTTCGAGACTCCCGCGCAGATCGCGGCGAATCCCGAGCCCGAGGTGGCGCGCGTCGAGGTCACCGACCTGGCGCCGGGTGTGCTGCTGTTCGGCGGTGGCACTCACAACAGCGTGATCGTCGAGCAAAGTGCGGGTCTCATCGTCATCGAGGCGCCGCTCAACGAGGAGCGCTCGGAGGACATCCTCCGGGAAATCCACCAGCGCTTCGGCGCGAAGAAGATCCTCGGCGTGATCAACACGCACACGCACTTCGACCACGCCGGCGGGCTGCGCACCTTCGTCGCGGAAGGGATCCCGGTGATCACGCACCAGCGCAACGCGGCGTACTTCGAGGTCGCGTGGAAGCAGCCGCGCACCTTGAAGCCGGATCGCCTGGCGAAGTCGCCGCGCCCCGTGAGTTTCAGGACCTTCACCGACAAGCTGCTGCTCGACGACGCCGGGCACCCGGTCGAGATACACAGGATCGTCGGCAGCGGCCACAACGATGCCTTCGCGATGGTCTACCTGCCGAAGCAGCGCATCCTCATCGAGGCGGATGCGTGGACACCGACGCCGGCCGGCGCCAGGCCGCCGGCCGTGGTGAATCCGCTGTGGATCAACCTGTATGAAAACGTGACGCGCCTGGGGCTGGACGTGCGGACCATCGCGCCGCTGCACGGTGCGGTCCAGACCATCGACGCATTGCGCGCGGCAATACGACCCGCTACTTGATGTAGGTTCGGATCAGCGAGGTCACGGCCGCCATTTCGCGTGAGCGGCTGCCGCGCCGCGGCTCGGCGACCACGTGTTCGCGCAGGTGATCTTCGAGTACTTCGAGCATCAGCCCGTGGACCGCGCCACGCACCGCCGCAATCTGCGTCAGTACCGCGGCGCAGTCGATGTCCTTCTCCAGCGCCTTTTCGAGCGCACCCACCTGCCCGGCGATGCGCCGGATGCGGGTCAGTATCTTGCGACGGTGACGGGTTACGTGCGCCATGGCGGCTGATCATATACCCTCCCGGGGTATGGACTCGACCCACCATTGCCGCGAAGCGCGTTTCGATGAGGGCAACCCGCTCGCCGAAGCCAATATCCGCCGCGCGTTCTGGCTCACTTCGGTGATGATGGTCATCGAGATCACCGGCGGCTGGTGGTTCAACTCGATGGCGGTGCTGGCCGATGGCTGGCACATGAGCTCGCACGCGCTGGCGCTGGGCCTGTCGGCCTTCGCCTATTCCTTCGCGCGCAAGCACGCGGCGCATCGCAGCTACGCCTTTGGCACCTGGAAAGTCGAGGTGCTGGGCGGCTACACCAGCGCCATCCTGCTGCTGGGCATCGCGTTGCTCATGGCTTACCAGTCGGTCGAGCGGCTGATCAGCCCGCAAGCCATCCACTACGACGAGGCCATCGTGATCGCGGTGGTAGGCCTGGCGGTGAACCTCATCTGCGCCTGGTGGCTGCGCGGCCACCATCACGGTCACGATCATGCGCACGGGCACGAGCACACGCATCACGAAGATCTGAACGTGCGCTCCGCCTACATGCACGTGCTCGCGGATGCGGCGACCTCGGTGTTCGCCATCGTGGCGTTGTTCGGCGGCAAGCTCTGGGGTTTCGGCTGGCTGGATCCCATCATGGGCATCGCCGGCGCCATCCTGGTCGCCGCCTGGGCGCAGGGACTGTTGCGCGACTCCGGTCGCGTGTTGCTGGACGCCGAGATGGACGCGCCGGTGGTCCAGGAAATCCGCGAGGTCATCGAGCAGGGCAAGGTCCCGGCGCGCATCACCGACCTGCACGTCTGGCGCGTGGGCCGCGCCAAGTACGCCTGCGTCCTCAGCGTGGCGACTTCAGCGCCGGTGGACGGCGACTATTTCCGCCGCGAGCTGTGCGTGCACGACGAGCTCGCGCATGTCACGGTCGAAGTCGAGCATTCCTGACAGCAACCAGGCTGACGAGGGCCTGGCTACTTCGCCGGCGCCAGGATCCACACGGCGGCGGGTGCATCTCCCAGCGTCCGCACGGCGACGAACAGCCGGTCGGCTTCCCGCGAATACAGCCCCGTGCGAGCGCCAATCACGGTGTGAAAGCGCGCTTCGCGCGCCAGCGCGGTATCGAGCACGTCGACGAAGCCATCGCCGCAGACCACGTAGATGCGCTGGCGGCGCGGATCGACGAACAGGTCGTCGGCATCGGCACAGGCCGCGGCCTTGCCGAGCACCTTGCCGTCCTTCATGCGGTAGCTGGTGATGGTCGCGGGCCTGCGGAACACCACCAGCACGCGGTTGTTGGGCACATCGAGGGCGAGTGGAAAGTTGGCGCGCGCGTCACCCCCGGACCACGAAGCGCTCTGGCGCAGCAGGTTGCGATCGGCCACGGCGATTTCCTGCGCGCCGGGCACATTCACGAACAGGCGTGTGCCGGGCGCGAGCTGGAAACTCTCCGGATGCGCCTTGAGGCCGATCTCGCCCCGACGTGCGAGCGTGGTCGCGTCGAGCACCGCGATCGCGCCTTCGCCGTAACCGGCATACAAGTAGTTGGTGGCCTCGTCGAGGCGCAGGTTGTCGGCGTCGTTGCCCAGCTGCACGCTCGCGGTCAGCGAATAGTCCGTGCCTGAATAGGCGTTCACGGCGCCGTCGCCGCTCGCCACGTATACGCGGCCGAGCTTGGATGACCAGGCGATGCCCTGGGGCTCGTGCAGGCCGCCGATGCGGTGAATGACACTGCGCGTGGCGATATCGACCACATCGATCGAGCCATTCCCGAGCTCGGCGACGAACAGCCGCCGGCCGGCGGAATCGTAGGCCAGGTGATCGATGCGCCCGGCCACGCCGGGCATGTCGATGCGCGCTTCGACCTGGAAATAGTCGTCGGCGGCCGCGCACGGTTCCTGGCAAGCCAGTAAAGAAGCCATCGACAGCGCGGCGCGCAGGGCGAATCGCATGGCGAGCATGCGTAACGCGACTACCCGGCCGCCCGCGTCTTAAGAATGATTAACGCAGAAACGGGATCTTGATCGCGGCGAAGTCCCGTTCGATTTCTTCCTGGGATACGGAATTCTCGGCGGCCTGCACGACGCGCGCCGCCAGGTGCGGAGCCAGCATCTGCAGGAAGTCGTACATGAATCCGCGCAACAGCATGCCGCGACGGAAACCGGCCCAGGTGGTGTGCACCGGGAACAGGTGCGAGCCGTCGCGTACCTTGAGGTCGCCGTCTTCCGCGCCGTCGATCGCGAGATTGGCGATGATGCCCACGCCGAGGCCCTCGCGGACGTACTTCTTGATGACGTCCGAATCCCAGGCGGTCAGCGCGACATTCGGCGTCAGCCCTTCTTCGGCGAACAGTTCGACCAGCGAGGCCGGGCCGGAGAAGCTGAATGAATAGGTGACCAGTGGATACTTCGCGAGGTCGGCGAAGGTGGGCTTGCTGATCTCGCCGAGCGGATGGCCGTCCGGCACGACGATGCAGCGATGCCAGCGGTAGCAGGGCAGGCGCACCAGGCCCGAGAAGATCGGGCTGTTGCCGGTGGCGATCGCGAAATCGATGCGGTCGGTGGCGGCGAGATCGGCGATCTGTTCGGAGTTTCCCTGGTGCAGGTGCAGTCGCACCTTCGGGTACTTGTCGCGGAAGCGCTTCAACACCTGCGGCAGCACGTAGCGCGCCTGGGTGTGCGTGGTCGCGATCGACAATGCGCCGGCGTCATCCTTGCGCAGGTCCGCGGCCAGTGCCTTGATGCTGCGCGCCTGGCGCACGATCTGCGAGGCGCGGTCGATGACCTTGTTGCCGGCGTCGGTGGGGCGGATCAACGCGCGTCCCTTGCGCTCGAACAACTGGAAACCCAGTTCGTCCTCGAGCTGTTTCAATTGCTTGCTCACTCCCGGCTGCGCGGCGTGCAGGACGCGGGCCGCCTGGGTGATGTTGAGGTCGTTTTCGGCCACGGCCACGAGGTAGCGCAGCTGGATGAGTTTCATCGGGATGTCTGGTGGGCCATCGAAGGTCGTGAGAGTGAATTCGTCGAGGGGGTCAACTGGTTCAACTGGCTCACGACCCCCGCGGCCCGGGTCAGAGACTACGTGGCGTTCCGTGGCAACCGGAACTAACTATTTGACATGTCACTGTGCGTAAATCTGATCGAACACGCCGCCGTCGCCGAAATGTTCCTTCTGTGCCTTGGCCCAGCCGCCGAAGTCCTTGATGGTGACCAGCTCGAGCTTCGGGAACAGCTCCTGGTGCTTCGCGGCGATCTGCGGATTGCGCGGGCGGTAGTAGTTGCGCGCCGCGATCTCCTGGCCTTCCGGTGTGTACAGGTACTTGAGGTACTCCTCGGCGACGGTGCGCGTGCCCTTGCGCAGCACCACCTTGTCGACCACCGCCACCGACGGCTCGGCCAGGATGCTGATCGAGGGAATCACGATCTCCACCTTGTCGGGACCCAGTTCCTTCTGGGCCAGCCAGGCTTCGTTCTCCCATGACAGCGCCACGTCACCGATGCCACGTTGCACGAAGGTGGTGGTCGAGCCGCGCGCGCCGGTGTCGAGCACGGGTACATTCTTGTACAACGCCTTGACGAACTCGCGCGCCGTGGCATCACTGCCACCCGGCTGCTTGCGTGCCCAGGCCCAGGCCGCGAGGTAGTTCCAGCGCGCACCACCCGAGGTCTTCGGGTTGGGCGTGATGACGCCGATGCCCGGCTTCACCAGGTCGCCCCAGTCCTTGATGTGCTTCGGATTGCCCTTGCGCACCAGGAACACGATCGTGGACGTGTAGGGCGCGGAGTGATCCGGCAGGCGCTCCTCCCAGTTCACCGGCAGTAGTTTGGCGTTGTTGGCGATCGCGTCGATGTCGGCCGCCAGCGCCAGCGTCACCACGTCGGCCGAGAGGCCGTCGATGACCGAGCGCGCCTGGCGGCCCGAGCCGCCGTGCGACTGGTTGATCTTCACCTCGTCGCCGGTCTTCTTCTTCCAGTACTCGGCGAACGACTTGTTGAAGTCGACGTACAGCTCGCGCGTCGGGTCGTACGACACGTTGAGCAGGGTGATTTCCCTGGCCTGGGCCGCTTGCCCGACGCCGCCGACGAACACGGCGGCGGTCATCGCGAGCAGCAGTCGGCGCTTCCAGTGGGTGGGTTGCATGTGTGAGTTCCTCAGTAGTTGATCGCGAAGCGCGAGAAGATGGCTTGTTCGTCGGCGCGGTCACCAGTGGCGGCGCCGCCTTCGAAGCGGGTTAAGTCGTAGTTGAGGGACAGCTTCACGGTGTTCCACGGGTACCAGTTCACGCCGACGCCATACGATGTTTCCTTGCTGATCGCGGTGAGCGGATTGGCGAAGGAATTGCCGCCGCCCACGAACGCGTCGTCGTCGACGTCGAGTTGCTGGATGCGTGCGACCAGTTCCCAGGCGCCCGTGCCCTGCTTGCCCGGCCGGAAGGTGCTGCCCGGCGTGAAGCCGCGGAATGCCTCTTCCTCGCCCGTGATGAACCAGGAGAACTGGCCCTGCCACGCCGAGTTGGTCAGCGTGTCGGAGCGCGTCACGGCAGCCACGGTGCGGGAGACGTCCTGTTTCACCTGTGTGTACTCGCCGAGGAAGCCGAAGCTGCCGCGGTAGTAGTACAACTGCGGCGCGAGTCGCAGGCGCTCGCCATCGGAGAACGTCGCGTTGTTGGGCGTGGTGCCGGTCGCGGTGTTGGCGCGATAGCTGAACACGCTGAGCTGGCCCTGCGAGCGATAGGACGGAAGATAGGGATTGGCCGCGAGACCATCGAGGTCCTGCCAGGTCGAGCCGATGCCGAAGCCGAGTCCGCGCAGATTGAAGTTGTCGGAGTTGATGAAAGGCTGGAAGAACACGCGCGCGGCGTAATCACCGCCGGTGTCGCTCTCGACGTCCGGCGTGGCGAGGTTGTCGCTGCTCTGGCCATCGGTCACGCCATTGAAATAGCCGACCTGGTAGCTGAAGGCGCCGCCGGCGAAGTCACCGGAGAGCTGCACGCCGAGATCGCGGTTCGGCACCAGCAACGTCGGCAGGCCGCGTTCCATGAAGCGCAGGTCGGGTTCGGATGCCAGGCGCTCGAGGCCCACGGAGGGTTTGAACTTGCCCGCGGTCAAGACGAAGCCCGGCTTGAAGCGCGCGGCGACGTACGCATCGACGATGCTGCTGCGGCCGCTGCCGAAATCCGGTGTCAACTTGAAATCGTAGATGCCGCCGAATGTGCCTTCGAAAGTGGGACGCACGCTGCGCAGCAGGAAGGTGTCCGCGGTCTCGGGTGCGGAGTCGCCCGCATAGGCACGGTTGTCGGCAAACAGCGTGCCGCGGAAGCGGATGAAGTTCGCGCCGTCCTGCGAGCCGATCTGGAAGCGCGTCGCGCTGGCCGTGATCCTGGGAGCGCTGGCCGCGGCGGCCTTGGCCGCTTCGTCCTGGATCTCGAGCTTGCGTTCGAGCACCGCGAGGCGCTGCTTCTGCTCGTCGATCTCGCGCCGCAGCTCATCGTTTGCGCCGGGCTGGCTCGGCGCGTCTTGCGCGTGCGCCGCACCCGCGAAAGGCAACAGCGCAAGACTCGCCAGCGCCGTTGCACGTCTGATGTTCACTCTTGTTCTCCTGGAGGCCTGGGGGGAATCCACAGGGTGCGGAGAGGGTAGGAATCGGGGGGTTATGCCGTCAGTCGCGACCCGGTCACGGACTGGTTACGCGCCAAGCTCGAATGGTTATGGGCATATGAAAGAAAAGCCCCCGGGAGCCGTGAGGCGCCCGGGGGCGAAGCGAGTCCGTCCTGTGGAGAGATCTCGCGGGGGTCAGTGGTCGCGCAGGCTGGCGGCGTAGTTCGAAAGGAGACGCGCCGTGCGGCCGTTTTCACCGAGCGGCACGACGCTCCCACCCGCGCCGAGCGCGGCGAAAAGTAGTTTGAGATCGTTGACCAGCTTGAGCTTCAGCTGCGGGTCACGCTGCGGCGCGACCGCGCGGGCCGGCTCCACGTCGAGGTCTTCGAGGCGCTGGCTGTCGTCGAGACCTGTTTCTTTCAGACCTGTTTCTTTCAGATGATAGGGCGCCAGGCGGCCATCCAGCCTGGCGGCCAGAGTCCGGGGAAGGGGGTTGCGCGAGCTCATTGGGGTATCTCCATTGACAGAGTTGCTGTGGAGGCAGGTTGCGCTACAGTGCCGCGTCGAACAAACGCGCTTCTTAAAGCGCTCATTAGGAAAACTGACGTGAGCACCGCTTATGCCCGCCTGCCGCTCAATGCGCTTCGCGTATTCGAAGCCGTGGGGTCGCGGCTGTCATTCGCGGATGCCGCGGAAGCCCTGCACGTCACCCCGGCGGCCGTGAGCCAGCAGATCAAGTCGCTCGAGGACTACCTGCAGGTTCAACTCTTCAAGCGCGCGGGCCGGCGTATCGAACTCACCCCCGAGGGCCAGCAACTGCTGCCCGGGGTGCGTCGCGGCCTGGATGAGCTCGAGGCCTCGATGCAGCACCTCAAGCAGCACCGTGCCGAAGGTCCGCTGCAGGTCACGCTGCTGTCATCTTTCCTGCAGCGCTGGCTGTTGCCGCGCATCGGCAGCTTCAACGACCAGAACAACGGCGTGGAACTGCGCTTCCATACCTCGCGCGAAGCCGTGGACTTCTCCCGTTCGGAGATGCACGTCGCCATCCGCATGGGACTGGGCCGCTGGTCGGGGCTGCACGTGGAGAAATTGCTCGACGAATGGGTGATCCCGATTTCGTCGCCGTCCTTGCTGGCCAAGTACGGGCCCGTGCCGCGTGGCGAAGACCTGCAGAACTTCCCGCTGCTGGGCAGCACGGATGAGCCCTGGCAGGCCTGGATCGAGAAGGGCGAGGAGGCCGCATGGCTGGCGCGCGCGCCCATCATCGACGATTCGGCGGGCGTGATCGCGGCGGCCGAAGAGGGCATCGGCTTTGCACTGGCCCGCTGGTCGCTGGTGCAGCGCTCGCTCGAGCAGGGCCGCGTGGTGCTGGCCGGTGACGCGCTGCTGCCGTTCCGCTTTTCCTATTTCTTCGTGTGTCCCGAACCCTACCTGGTCATGCCCAAGGTCAAGCGCTTCCGCGACTGGATATTCGACTCGGCGAAGACTTTTCCCAAGCCGCACGACCTGTTCACCAAGCGCGCCTCGAAGAAGAGCTGACGCGCCTACCTACTTCGGGGGACTCCTCAAGTTTTTCTGATGCCGGTTTCAGGCATCACGTTGGTTCGTTCTGCGCCGCGAGCGGATGATGCTCGCCCGGCAACAGCATCACCTGAGAGGGAGAACGAACATGTGCATCGAGAGACTCGCCCGCAACGCAGGCTTCGCCATCGCCGCGGTGGCCATTGTCTTCGCGCTCGGCTTCACCATCGAATTTCAGCCGGTCATCAACGCGCTGGCGCACTGAACACGTGCCCGCGCAATGAGACCGCTTTTATGAGCACCCAGACCTGCCTGTCCGCCGACAGCTCGAGCTCCTGTGAGGCGCGCGAGGTGATGCGCGCCAGCAGTGTGGCGGTACGGCCGACGTCGAGTTCGACCAACACCGCGCGTCCCACGTCGGGCGTGACCGAGACCACGCGCGCCGACACCACGTTGCGCACCGACAAACCCGAGGGGCGCGAGGCCGCGACGATGACGTCGCGCGCCAATACCTGGATCTGGATTCGCTGACCCAGCGGCGCCGGTTCGTCCACCACGAACTCGGCATCGCCGACCCGCATCACCGTGAGCCCGGCCTCGTCCACGCGCTCGACCACGCCCGTCATCACGGCGCCGACCGCGTCTGGACCCACGATCTCGCGCAAGGCCGGATGTCGGCTCACCGCGGCGAGCTCGCCGTCGGCCAGCACGCGCCCGGCATCCAGCAACACCACGCGGGTCGCGAGACGCAACACCTCGTCAAACTGGTGACTGACGTACACGATGGGAATCGCCAGCGCGTCGCGCAGCTTTTCGAGGTAGGGCAGCACTTCCTCGCGACGGGCGAGATCGAGCGAAGCCAGCGGTTCGTCCAGCAGCAGCAGGCGCGGCTGCGCCAGCAGGGCTCGTCCCAGCGCCACGCGCTGCTTTTCGCCGCCGGACAGTTCATGCGGCCGGCGCTGCAGCAGGGCGCCGAGACCCAGCATCGTGACGACGTCGTCGAAGCCGATGGGTGCCGGCTGGCCACGCGGCAGGCGCTTCGCGCCATATTGCAGGTTGCCGAGCACGGAAAAATGCGGGAACAGGCGGGCATCCTGGAACACCACGCCGATGCGCCGATGACGCGCGTCGAGCTCATAGCCGCGATCGCTGTCGACCAGCACTTCCTCGCCGATCTGCACGCGGCCGTGATCGGGAGACAGCAGTCCGGCGATCAGGCTGATCAACGTCGACTTGCCGCAACCCGAGCGCCCGAACAACGCGGTGATGCCGGGCACCGGCGCGTGGAAGTTCACGTCCAGTGAAAAATCCCCGCGGCGCTTGCGAAGCTGGACGCGCAGCATCATCGGTCCATGGGACGGCCCAGCGTGCGGCGCAGGCGTCGCGACAGGAATTCGGCCACCAGCAATCCCGCGAGGCCGAGCGTGAACGAGATGAGTGCCAGCCGCGCGGCGAGCGCATCGCCATCGGGCGTCTGCAGCGCGGTGTACAGGGCCAGCGGCAGGGTGCGGGTTTCACCCGGGATGTTGGAGGCGAACGTGATCACCGCGCCGAATTCACCGAGGCCCGCCGCGAAGGCCGTCACGGCACCCGCGAGGATGCCCGGCGCGATCAGCGGCAGCGTGATGGAGAAGAAGCGGTCGATGGCACTGGCGCCCAGGGTCTTGGCCGCATCCTCGAGCCCGCGATCCAGTGACTCCAGCGACAGGCGGATCGAGCGCACCACCAGCGGAAACGACATGACCGCCGTCGCCAGCGCGGCGCCGGTGCTCGTGAAGGCGAGCTGGATGCCGAAGTTCTCGTATAACCAGCCGCCGAGCGGACCGCGAATGCCGAACAGCACCAGCAGTAGATAGCCCACCACCACCGGCGGCAGCACCAGCGGCAGGTGCACGAAGGCGTCGAAAATCGTGCGGCCCGCGAAGCGGGCGCGCGCCAGCAGCCAGGCCACGAGGATGGCAAACGGCAGGTTGAAGGCCACGCTGCGCGCCGCCACGGACAGGCTCA
>Ga0164241_10003974_pt1 | contig 14571 bp, 11 predicted proteins | sample OricomyardsoilBY_FD_108780 | JGI IMG/M metagenome (GOLD analysis project Ga0164241, IMG submission 108780) | Backyard soil microbial communities from Emeryville, California, USA - Original compost - Back yard soil (BY) | ecosystem: Environmental > Terrestrial > Soil > Unclassified | place: USA...
CGCCCATCGCCACGGCCTGCTCGCGCAGCTCGGCGGCCGGGCGGCGGCCGCGATGCGGGAGGTAGAAGACGATGTACTGCAGGTCGATCGTCAACCAGCGCAGCAGCCGCTGCCAGGGCGGCCCGGCCATCGTGTAGTGATCGGGATCGCGGCCGTCGTCGTGGTTGGTGAACCGGTGGTGCTGCATGTGCACGAAGCGGAACACCGGGAACGACGAGTGGGCGGAGAACAGCGGCATCGCCAGCCGCCCGATCCACAGGTTGAGCCCGCCGCGCTCGGCGGCGGCGTGGTGCGCGGCCTCGTGCGCCACGGTGAAGAGGAGGTAGGCCGCCAGCGCGTTGAGCAGGGTGGAGATCCACCACGGCCACTGGCCCGTCAGCCACAGCGCGGAGGAGCCGGCCCACAGCCCGACGGCGAACGCGAGCAGCGCGACGGTCGGCCAGGCGACGTGGGGCCGCGGCTCCTGCGGATCGGGAATCCTCATAACGGCGTTATCGGACACTGGCGCAGACCATAACATCGTTATAAGCTGGCGGCAAGATGCCCGTCGACCCCGCCGCCGCCGACCTCCCCGCGCGCCTCGTCGCCGCGACGATCCGGCTCCTGGGCGAGGAGGGCCCGGACGCCGTGCGCGCCCGCGAGGTGACGACCGCCGTCGGCACCTCGACGATGGCCGTCTACCAGCACTTCGGCGGCATGCCCGGCCTGCTGCGCGCCGCCGCGGACGAGGGCTTCCGCCGCCTGGACCGCCGCTTCGCCGAGACCCCGCGCAGCGGCGACGCCGTCACCGACGCCTACCGGCTGGCCCTCGTGCACCGGACGGTCGCGCTGGAGAACCCCCACCTCTACGACCTCATGTTCGGGCTGTCCAACCCGGGCCGCCGGCGGGACGGCGCGTTCGACGAGACGCCGCGCCCCGGGTTCGAGGCCGCCTACGGCCAGCTCGTCGCGCTCGCGGTCGACCTCGCGGCGTCGGGCCGGATCCGCGCCGACGCCCCCGACGTGATCGCCGCGCAGCTGTGGAGCTTCGCCCACGGCTACATCACGCTCGAGCTCGCGGGCCACATGGCCCGCTTCCCCGACCCGGTCGAGGAGGTGCTGCTCCCGCTCGGCGCCCACGTGATGACCGGCCTGGGGGACGAGCGCGACCGGGCCCTGGCCTCGATCGCCGCCGCCCGCTCCTAGGGGGAGATCGCCAGGAACACGAACGCCGCGAACAGCACGAGGTGGACGCCCGCCTGCTGCAGCGTGGCCCGCCCCGGGACCACGGTGAGGATGCCGACCATCACCGTGATCGCCAGCAGCACCATCTGGGTGGGGCCGAGCCCGAGGACCAGCGGCCCGTCCAGCCAGATCGACGCGACCGCGATGGCCGGGATGGTCAGGCCGATGCTCGCCATCGCCGAGCCCAGCGACAGGTTGAGGCTCGTCTGCACCCGGCCGCGACGGGCCGCGCGCACGGCGGCAAGCGTCTCGGGCAGCAGCACGAGCAGGGCGATGACGACGCCGACCGCCGACTGCGGAGCCCCGGCCGCGGCGACGCCGTCCTCGATCGCGGGCGACTCGATCTTCGCCAGCCCGACCACCGCGACGAGGGAGACGACCAGCAGCCCGAGGCTCCACCCGGCGGAGCGGTTGGACGGCGGCGGCGCGTGCGCCTCCGGATCCGCCGCGGCCGGGTCGTCGTCCGCGGGCAGGAAGTAGTCGCGGTGGCGCACGGTCTGCATGAGGACGAACAGGCCGTACAGCGCAAGCGCGGCGATCGCCGCGAAGGCGAGCTGCGCGCCGGAGAACTCCGGCCCGGGCCGGCCGGTCGTGAAGCGGGGCAGCACGAGCGTCAGCGTGGCCAGGGTGGCGACCGTCGCCAGCGCCGCACCGGTGCCCTCGGCGTTGAACGTCGCGACGCGGTCGCGGAACGCGGCGACGAGCAGCGAGATGCCCAGGATGCCGTTGACGGTGATCATCGCCGCGGCGAACACGGTGTCCCGCGCGAGCGACGCCGTCTCCTTGCCCCCGGAGATCATCAGCGTGACGATCAGCGCCACCTCGATGATCGTCACCGCCACGGCGAGCACGAGCGAGCCGAACGGCTCGCCCACGCGGTGGGCGACGACCTCGGCGTGGTGCACCGCGGCCAGGACGCCCGCGGCCAGGAACACGCCGACCACGATGACCATCGCCGTCTTGGGCTTGTCGCCCCAGGTCAGGGACAGCACGGCGAGCGCGAGCAGGGGCGCGGCCGTCGTCCACCTGAGCGACCGGACCCGCGTCACGCGATCGCCCCCGCCGCGCCCAGCGCGGCGACGAGGGTGCCGAGCAGGAGGTCCCGCAGCGCGTCGACGTCGAGGTCGCGGTGCTCCAGCCAGTGCAGGCAGGCGCCGTCCATGAACCACAGCCAGCCGTGGACGGCGGTGCGCGTCGCGGGATCCTCCACGCTCAGCCCGCCGATGATGCGGGCCGCCGTCTCGTCGCGCACCCCCTCCACGAGCACGCGCACCTCGGGGATCGACCCGGCGCTCTGCAGCAGCTTGCGGTACCCGTCGCCGTGGGCGTCGACCCACGCGAGGTAGGCGCCGACGGAGGCGGAGAGCGCCTCCAGCGGCGGCGCGTCGGGATCGGGCTCCACGGCGGCGCGCAGCTCCTCCACGCCCTGCCCGAGCGTAGCCACGAAGTAGTCGAGCTTGCTGGGGAAGTAGTGGTAGAGCAGGGCCTTGGAGATGCCCGCCTCACGCGCGATCTGCGCCATCGAGATCTCGTCGAAGGCATGACGGGTGAAGAGGTCCTCGCCCAGCTCGATCAGGCGCCGGCGCCGTTCGTCGTTGTCCAGCCGCGTGTACGCCTTCGCCATCCCTCCAGTCTAGCTGCCATTGCTGACCGGTGGTCGACAGTTCTTGACCGACGGTCAGCAGTGCGCTACGGTGACGCTCCTGACCGTCGGTCAACAGAGAGGGAGGACGTTTGCGATGACGACCATCGAACGCACAGGGCCAGATCTCGAGGAGCGGCTCGCCGACCTCGACGCCCGCCTGCGGACCGTCGAGGCGCGGACCGAGACGCGCGCGGCGACGCGGGCGGCACAGGCCGCCCGCGTCGGCGCGTTCCCCGCCCCGGCGACCCAGCGCGCCCCGAAGCGCGCCCCGGAGCCCGCGCCGGCCCCCGTCCGGCCGTCCCCGCCGTCCGCCCCGCCCGCGCCAAGCCCCGCCCCGCATCCGACCCGGCCCCCGGTCGACCTGGAGCGCCTGCTCGGCGGCCAGGTCCTGGCCTGGGTGGGCGCGGTCGCCGTGCTGGCCGGGCTCGTGCTGCTGTTCGCGCTCGGCGTCTCGGAGGGCTGGATCGACCCGGGCGCCCGCGTGCTGCTCGGCGCCGGCCTCTCCGCCCTGCTCGTCGGCGCCGGCGCGTGGCTGCACGAGCGACGCGGCCGGACCCAGGCCGCGCAGGCCGCCGCGGCCGCCGGCAGCGGCGGGCTGTTCCTCGCGGTCACGGTGGCCAGTCGCGGTTACGACCTGGTCGCGCCCGAGCTGGGGCTGATCCTCGCCGCCGCCGTCGCCCTCCTCACCGCCGTGCTGGCGATCCGCTGGGACTCCCAGGTCGTCGGGGCGCTCGGCGTGGCCGGCGCGCTGCTCGCCCCGGTGCTCGCCGACGTGCCCTTCGGCGGCGCGAGCGCCCTCTTCGTGCTCGTCGCCGCCGCGGCCGCGACGTTCGTCGTCCTCTACGAGCGGTGGACCTGGCTGTCCTTCGCGGTGATCGTGCTGCCCGCCGCGCAATGGGCGCCCGCCCTGCTCACCGACGGCTGGTCCGTCCCCGGCACCGTGGCGCTGCTCGCCGGGTTCGGCGTCGTCGGCGCCGCAGCGGCGCTGGGCGTGGAGCTGCGCACGCGGACCCTGCAGGTCCGCACGCCCGCCGCCTACCTGCTCGGCCTCAACGCGATCCTCCTGGCCCTCGTCGGGGCCTTCGCGCTCGTCGACGTCGCCGGCCGGGACGCCGCCGCGCTGTGGCTGCTCGGCCTCGCCGGCGCCCACGCCGCGGCCGGCTTCGCGGTGCGCGGCCGGGCGCGGGAGCTCACGCTGCTCGCCTACGCGCTCGCCACGCTGGTGGCGAACGTCGCCCTCTCGGTCGCCGACCTCGACGACACGGTCCGCACCGTCGTGTGGGCCGGGTCCGCGGTGGGGATCGCCGGGCTGACCCGGTTGCGCCGGACCCTGCCCGACGCCCTGGTGGCCTGCGGCCTGGGCGGCCAGCTCGCGCTCGCCACCATGTCCACGCTCCTGGAGGTGCGGCAGGACGGCCCCGAGGGCGCCGGCCTCGTCATCGCGCTCGGCGCGCTCGCCGCGGGCTGCCTGATCTCCGGCCGGCTCACCGGGGAGCACCGCGACTGGCGGCTCGCGCTCGACGGCGCCGGCCTGGTCGCGGTGGCCGTGCTCGGCGCCGTCGCGACCGGCGGCGTCGCCCTCACGCTGACCTGGGCGGCCCTGGCCGCGGGCCTCGGCACGCTGGCCCGGCAGACCCACGACCGCCTCACCGCCGGGGCGGCGCTCCTGTTCCTCGGCGGTGCGCTGGCCTGGTGCCTCACCGACCAGGCGCCGCTCACCGCCCTGCTCGACGGGGACCTCTCGCTCGGCCCCGCCGCCCTGGGGCTCGGCGCGGTGCTCGCCGCCGCGGGCGCGCTGCTGCGTCCCGGCGTCCTGCCCGCCCAGGAGCGCCGGCTCCTGACCGCGGCGACCAGCGTCCTGGGGCTCTACCTCGCCTCGCTCGTGGTCGTCGCGATCGCGCCCGCCGCCCCGGCTGCGGACCCCTCCCCGTTCTCGTCCGGCGACGATCTGCGGGTGGGCAACGCCGCGCAGCTCGCCCTCAGCGCGCTGTGGGCGCTGGTCGGGGTCGGCGCGCTCGTCGTCGGCCTGCGGCTGCACCGCCGCCCGGTCCGCGTCGCGGCGCTGGCCCTGCTCGGCGTCACCGTCGCCAAGGTCTTCCTGTTCGACCTGTCGACGCTGACGTCGCTGGCCCGCGTGGGCTCGTTCCTGGCCCTCGGCGTCCTGCTGCTGCTCGCCGCGTTCGCCTACCAGCGGCTGCGGCCCGAGCCGATCGAGGGCACCGAGGCGAGCTAGACGAGGTCCGCCGCGGGGCGGCGGTACAGCGCGGGCGACGGGATGCCGATCACGTCGCCCGCGAAGCGCTTGGTGGTGCCGTAGACGACCCACGTGGTGTCGATCTCGCCGATCTCCAGGTCCAGGCGCAGCACGTCGGCGTGGCGCTCGTAGTGCTCGAGGTGGGTGAGGCCGGCGTCGAACTCCCCGCGCAGCAGCGCCTCGGCGACCAGCGGCTTGGAGATCTGCGGGACGATCTCCTCCCACTGCGTCAGGTCGACGTACCCCTCGGTCGCCTCGACGATGCCGAGCGATCGGGGGTGCTCGACGTCGCGCCGGCTGAGCACCGCGAGCGCCTTCGTCGGGTAGATGAAGGTGTCGACGACGAAGATCTCACTCCAGTGCTTCTCCGTGATCTTGTGCACCTCGGGATGCGCGCTGCACTGGACGAGGAACGCGTCGTCCCGGCCGCGGATCCGCTCGAGCCCGTCGTAGAAGTCGGTGATGAGGTCCAGCTCCACGTGCTCGATGCCCTGGAAGCGCGCGTACTCGGTCACCGCGCGCTCGTGGCAGGTGCCCTCGGGCCCGAGGGTGACGAACGTGACCTTCTCCGGATGCGCGTCGCTCGCCGTCACAAGACACGTAAGCGTATCTCGGCAGCGGCGCGCGGTCAATCGCGGCGCCGGCCGCGACCGGCGAGGAACGCCGCCTCGGCCTCGCCGAGCGCGGTCGCCGGAGGCTCCGCGTGGAGGTACTCCGCGGCGATGGCGCCCCAGTCCGCACCGGCCCGCAGCTGCTCCAGCACCACGGCGACGATGCCGTGCATCCGCCGGATCAGCAGCGCCTCGGGCGGCACCGTGAACTGGTTGACCTGGTCCTTGATCTCGGCCCGGCGGGCGCTGTCCGGACGCGGGCGATCGGCGCGATCGGCCCGCTCGCGCCGGGCGTCGTCGGGAGAGAAGCGGCGCTCGCCCGGTACCGCGTACCACCGCACGGCGCCGCGCATGAGCCGCAGCGCCCACTCCGCGTCGACCGCGTCGGCCCGCTCGGGCGGCACGTAGCCGCCGGCCACCAGCGCGGCCTTCAGGCCCGCCGCATCCTGGTCGCGCACCGTCCGGGCGATGGCCCGCTCGCCGTCGAGGTGGGCGGCGCTCACGTCGCGCAGCAGCCCGAAGTCCAGGAAGCAGACACGGCCGTCCGGGCACAGCAGGTAGTTGCCGGGGTGGGGGTCGCCGAGCGCGATCCCGTCGCGGTAGAGCAGGCCGAAGAAGAAGCGGAAGACGATCTCGCCGTAGCGGTCGCGCGCCGCCTCGTCCTCCCGGCGCACGGCCTCGAAGCGCTCCCCCTCGACGTACTCCGACACCAGCACCCGCCGGGTCGACAGGTCGGTGTGGACGCGCGGGATCCGCGCGAAGGGATGGCCGCGCATCAGCCGCTCGATGCGCCGGTGGTGCTGCGCCTCGAGCTCGTAGTCCAGCTCCTCGCCGATCCGCTCGCGCAGCTCCCCGGCCAGGGCTCGGCCGTCGAGCCCCGGCGCCAGCCGCTTGACCAGCGGCAGCAGCAGCGTGGCGTTGCGCAGGTCGGTCTCGACCGCCTCGGCCACGCCCGGGTACTGGATCTTCACGACGACGTCGTCGCCGTCGCGCGTGGTCGCCCGGTGGACCTGCCCGATCGAGGCGGCGGCGAAGGCCCGCTCGTCGAAGTCCGAGAACACGCGGCTCAGCGGCCCGCCGAGCTCCTTGGCCATCAGCTTCTCGAGGTCGGCGAACGGCACCGGCGGGACGTCGTCGCGCAGCGCGGCGAGCTTGCGCTGCAGCGCGTCCTGCTCCTCCTCGGGGAGCCCGTCGAGCTCGACCATCGAGATCATCTGGCCGACCTTCATGGCCGCGCCGCGCATCTGCCCGAGCTGGTCCACGAGCTGGTTGACCAGTGCGGCGGTGCGCTCGCTCTGGGCCGCCTCGGCCCGCTCCGGCGTGCGGACGCGGTTGGCCGCCCGCATCCCGGCCCAGCGCAGTCCCTGCCCGGCCGCCAGCCCGCCGACCCGTGCCGTCCGCGCGATCCGCCCGGTCGGGAGCTTCCCCGCCTCGGGCGGCGGATCGTCGGGGGCGGCGCTCACCGAGCGAGCCTAGCGAGGCGGGGTGGCCGGCCCGCCGAGGCGGCTTCGGTGTCGCCAGGTGGTTGCCCTGCAACCACGCAGCGACACTCACCGGCGGGCAGGCTATGCGTCGCGCGCGGAGACCGAGCGCTCGTCCGCCGCCGCACCCACCGTCCCGTCCCCCACCAGGAACGGCTGGAGCACGCGGGAGGAGAGCAGGCCGAGACAGCCGAGGTTGGCGAAGCCGGGGCCCTGGCTCAGCGCGGCGAGGCCGGGGATGTGCAGGCGGGGACGCAGCCCCTCCAGCGCGAGCGAGCGATCCATCCGCACCTCGGTGCCGGACGGGGTGTCCCACAGGTCGCCCGCGTCCCGCTCGATGGCGGCGCGCACGTCCGGCGGGAAGAGGCCCCGCAGCTGCTCGAGCAGGTCGAACCCCGTGCAGTTGATGACGTAGTCGAAGCGCTCGCTGCCCGGCCCCTCGGCGGAGGCGTAGTCGATGCACACGCCGCGCCCGTCGCCCTCGGCCGCCACCCGCACCACGCGCCCGGTGACGAAGCGGCAGTGATCGTCGTAGGCGATCGCGGCCAGGCCGGGCGGGCCGAAGACGCCGCGGTCGCAGCTGCGGACGAACCCGCGCCGGGACTCCAGGTCCAGCGAGGTCCAGCTCACGACGTCGGGGTCGGAGAAGACGCGGTTCTCCAGGAAGCTCTCGCCCCGGCTCAGCGGCAGCGTCGGCGTGTACACCGTGAGCCGCGCCGCGGGCCGGAAGCCGCGCAGGAACGCGACCGCGCTGAGCGCGCTCTCCCCACCCCCGACGATGCCGATCTCGGTGGCCTGGTCGGCCGGGATCCGCAGCAGGTCGCCGCGCTTGCTGTCGCAGTGGAACATGCGCGGCGCGGCGCTCGGGTCGTGCGGCAGGTGGTGGTGCACGCCCGGGCCGGTGAGCATGAGGGCACCGCCCGCGTAGCGCCCCGACCCGGCGGCCTGCGCGACGTCGACCGCCCAGCCGTCGCGGTCGCCGTCCAGCGAGACCTGCTCGACGCGCCCGTGGACGTGCGTGATCCCGTGCGTGGCGTGGGCCATGACCCAGGCCAGGTACGCCCCGTAGTCCTTGTGGCGGATCGACGGGGACTCGGCGTTGATCCAGCGCGCGAAGCCGCCCTGCCCCACGAGGTAGTGCTGCCAGGAGAACGCCATCAGCGCGCGGTCGATCTCGTGGCCGGCGTCGCCGAACGTCTTGGCGCTCTCGTACGGGAAGCCGACGTCCTTGATCGGCGTGATCGCCAGCGGCTCGTCCCCCGAGGTCATGCCGTTCAACCCGCGCCAGGACGCGGCGTGCTCGTTGGCCTCGACGATGGTCATGGAGATGGAGGCGAGGCCCAGCTCGTTGATCACGTGGACCTTGGCGGCGGTCGCGGCGGCCTTGGCGCCGGCGCCGACGACGATCAGGTCCGCACGGGACGGATCGCTCATGAGGGGCTCCTCTCTCCCGCCAACGCGCGGCCGCGGGGGGTCCGGCCCCGCACGACGGCGAGGGCCTGGCGGTCGGGAACGAAGGCGATCGAGCTGCGGGCGACCCGCTCGGAGCCGCCGCCGGCGGCGCGCAGGTCGACCTCCGCGAGCACGTTGCGCAGCACCCGCTTCATCTCCTGCGTGGCGAAGCTCGCGGCCAGGCAGCGGCGCACGCCCCCGCCGAAGGGGATCCACGTGTAGGTGCCCGGCGAACGGTCGAGGAAGCGCTCGGGCTGGAACGCGTACGGGTCGGGATAGACGTCCTCGCGACGGTGCATGAGGTACACGCACGGAGCGACCGTCGTGCCGGCCGGGACGAGATGCCCGCCCAGCTCCATCGGGTCGAGCAGGCGGCGGACGACCACCGGCACCGGCGGGCACAGGCGCAGCGTCTCCTTCACCACCGCGTCCAGGTAGGCGTCGTCGTCCCCCGCGAGGATCTCCTCGCGCAGGCGGTCGAGCTTCTCCGGGTGGCGCATGAGCCGCTCGAACGCCCAGGCCAGCGAGGTGGACGTCGGCCCGTCGGAGAGCAGCGTGATCAGCTCGTCGCTCAGGTCCTCGTCCGACAGCGGCTCGCCGTCCGGGTACCGGGCCTGTGCGAGCAGCGCGACGATGTCGTCGCCCTCCTCCGCGGAGCCGGCGGCGCGGCGGCGGCGCACCTCGTCGAGCACGGCCTCCTCGACACGGCCGCGCACCTGCCGGAAGCCGTGGTTCTGGGCGATCCAGCGCGGGCCGAGCACGGCCAGCACGCCGAGCCGCCGCGGGTTGTTGAGCCAGTCCGTCAACTCGGTGAGCAGCGTGCGCAGCCGTTGCAGCTCGGGGCTGTCCACGGCGCCGAACGTCACGCGCATGACCACGTCGAGCGTGATCGACTGCATCCGCGGCCACAGCTCGAACGGCTCCCCGACCGGCCAGCGCGCGACCTCGCGCTGCGTGACCTCGGTCATCATGTCCGCGTAGCTCTCCATCCGCTTGCCGTGGAACGGCGGGAGGATGAACCGGCGGCGGGTCATGTGCTCGGGCTCCTCCAGCAGCATCACCGAGCGGCGGCCGAGCAGCGGGCGCAGCACCGCGTTCGGCTCGCTGACGCCCATCCGGGCGGGCTCGGCGGTGAAGACGCGCTTGACGTCCTCCGGGTCGGAGAGCACGACCCACGTGCCCGCGTGGCTGATGCGGAGCGTGAAGGCGTCGCCGTGGTCGCGCTGGCAACGATCCAGGAACGGCAGCGGGCTCCGGGTCCAGCGCCAGGCCTGCACGGCCCGAGGAAGACGTGGTCCGGGCGGCAGCGCCGCACGCGCGTCGCCCCCCTCGATCGTCGCTTTTGCACCATTGACCGGCACCCCGCCGATGTTATAGTAAATCCTTGAACACAGAAAAAGGTCTGGGCACAGGAAACACTTGGGGATGTGGCCAGTCCGTGAATCGCCAGTAGGGGAGAGGTCTACTCAGAAACAGCTCGACCGCGCGCCACCCGGCGCGCCCGCGCAGCGCGCCCGGATCCACCGGGGCGCACCGCCGTCGCCGTCCACTTGCTCATGGCAGAGAACCTCTTCGACTACTTCGAGAACGCGTCGGCCCGCGAGGGCGTCCCGGCGTCCTGGGTGGCCCGCGCCCCGCGCCGCCCGCAGGCGGACTTCGACCTCAAGCTCGTCTCGCGGTCCCCCGCGTGGCGGGAGGATCCGGTCGCGCTGGCCGAGCTGGAGCGCATCGAGGCCGAGCCCTGGGTCGGCGCGGTCCTGCGCGGCGAGACCAACGTCGACGTCCGGCTGGACGACGGCTGGATCGAGACCACCGGCGCCGCGCTGGAGGCGGGCGCCGCAGCCGAGGCCACCCTCTCGGACATCGCCCGCGGCCAGCGCTACTCCGTGCAGTTCTGGGACGCGAACGCGACGAAGGCACTGCACGTCGGCCACCTGCGCAACCTCGGGATCGGCAACGCGCTCGCCGCCGCGCTGACCCAGGCCGGCGGGCTCGTCGAGCGCCGCAGCCTGATCTCCGACGCCGGCCGGAGCATGGGCGAGGCGATGGCGGGCGTGATGAAGAGCGGCCGCCACACGGGATCGTTCTCCGACGGGGACGAGAAGAGCGACCACTTCGTCGGCATCTGCTACGCCGACTACGTCGCCGCCGCGGGGTCGATCACCGGCGGGGCGGAGGAGCGGCCCGAGGACTCCCAGACCCGCGAGCTGACGATGCGCCACGACGACGCCGACGAGCTGCTCAAGCAGGTGCTCCGGGGCGATCGGGAGACGCTCGAGCTCTGGTACAAGACGCGCGCCTGGGTGATCGCCGGGCAACGCAAGACCCTGGCCCGGCTCGGCATCGCGTTCGACCGCGTCTTCTTCGAGTCCGACTTCCTGGAGGACATCACCGAGCTGACGGCCGCGCGGCTCCAGGACGGGACGTTCGTCCGCCGGGACGACGGGGTCGTCTACTACGCCACCGGCCTGGATGCCTTCCCCGAGTTCCCGCTCGTGCGGCCCGACGGCGTGCCCACCCAGCACATGCGCGCGCTGGCGTACTGGCTGGCCGCGCCCGACCTCGACGGCAACGTGTCGATGCAGGTCTGCGGCTCGGAGTGGGCCTCGCACGTGACCTGCCGCCGCCAGCTGATGGACGAGCTGCAGCCCGAGCGCACCAACGGGAACGGGATGCACCCGACCCACGACATCTTCAACGCGATGGTCGGCGACCAGAAGCGCGCGGTCAGCTCCAGCGACGGCGCGCTGCTGATCGACGACGTGGTGGACTGGCTCGACGGGCAGATCGAGGCCGACCCCGCGCTGCGCGAGCTGCGCCGCGGCCACCCCGCGCCGGAGCGCATCGCCCCGCAGATCGCCCTCGGCTACTTCCTCCCGTACCCGGTCGCCAAGCCGATCGAGTTCGACGCGGGCGACCTCCTCCGCGAGCAGGACAGCGTCGGCTGGGACCTGGTGCGGGCGCGGGCCAGCCGCAGCCAGGGCGGGACGACCGGCGGCGGCAGCCCGGTCGAGGACCCGGAGTACCGCTTCGCCGTCGTGCAGTCCGAGCTGTACCGCGCGCACCTGCGGCTCTCGGTCGAGCGGCTCGACGTGAGCCAGCTGGCCCTGTACCTCAAGCACCTCTCGCAATGGCACCTGGAGCGCGACCGGGGCGAGCACGTCGAGCGGGTCGTCCAGACGCTGCTGGACCGGAGCGCCCGCGGCCTGGGGCTGGAGACGAGTCGATGAGCACCTTGCTGATCGACAACTACGACTCCTACACGTACAACGTCTTCCACCTGCTCGCGACCGCCTCCGGCGAGGAGCCGATCGTCGTCCACAACGACATGGTCTCCTGGCGGGCGCTCTCCCGCTGGGACTTCGACGCGATCGTGCTCTCCCCCGGCCCCGGCCGGCCGGAGCGCTGGCACGACTTCGGCGTGTGCTCCGACGTGCTGCGCTACAGCGAGATCCCCGTGCTCGGCGTATGCCTCGGCCACCAGGGGCTGGGCCACGTCATGAGCGGGCTGGTCTCGACCGCGCCCGAGGCGATGCACGGCCGCAAGAGCCTGGTGCGCCACGACGGCGCCGGGCTGTTCGCCGGCGTCCCCCAGGACTTCGAGGTCGTGCGCTACCACTCGCTCGCCGTCACCGACCTGGGCGACGACGGCCGCGTGACCGCGTGGACCGAGGACGGCGTGGTGATGGGCATCGAGCACACGCGACGCCCGCTGTGGGGCGTGCAGTTCCACCCCGAGTCGATCGCCAGCGAGCACGGCCTGGCCATCGTCGAGAACTTCTACGCGCTCGCGCGCGACCGCAAGCCGCCGAGCTCCCGCGGCGCGACCAAGCCGCGGCCGCTGCCCCGTCCGGAGCGGGCGACGTCCGCCGCGGCCGCCGTCGCCGCGCCGCCGTCGGGCCTGGAGGTGCGCGTGCGCTCCTTCGACGGGGAGCCGTCCACCGAGCTCCTGTTCGAGCGGCTGTTCGGCCAGGAGGAGCACGCGTTCTGGCTCGACAGCGCGGACGCCCCGACGCGCCTCGCCCAGGCCTCCTACCTCGGCATGAGCGCCGGCGCCGACCGCTGCCGGCTGGAGTACGACGTGCAGGACGGCGCGGTCGCCGTCCACCGCGCCGGCGGGACGACCGTCGAGCCCGGCTCGATCTTCAGCGTGCTCGACCGTGAGCTGGCCGCCGTCGCCACGCCGCCCCCGCCCGGCGACGACGGGCCGGGCTTCGTCGGGGGCTTCGTCGGCTACCTGGGCTACGAGTGCAAGGCCGACTGCGGGTCGCCCAACGCGCACCGCTCCGACGTCCCCGACGCCGTGTTCCTGTTCGCCAACCGGGTGGTGGCCGTCGACCACGTGCGCCACCGCACGCATGTGGTCGCGCTGGCCCGCGGCGACGATCCGGACGCCGAGCGCTGGCTCGACGCGGCCCAGGCCGCCGTCGAGGCGGCGCTCGCCACCGCACCCGAGGACCTCCCGCCCGCGCCGGAGCTGTCCCCCGATCCGCCCGAGGAGCCGATCACGTTCCGGGCCGGCCGGGGCCGCGAGCAGTACCTCGCCGACATCGCGCGCTGCCACGCGGCGCTCGCCGCCGGGGAGTCCTACGAGGTGTGCCTGACCGACCAGATCTCGGTGGCCGCCACCCCCGACCCGTGGACGCTCTACCGCCTGCTGCGCCGCAAGAACCCGTCGCCGTTCGCGGCGTACCTGAAGCTCGGCGAGCTGGCGGTCGTGAGCTCGTCGCCCGAGCGGTTCATCTCCGTCGACCGCGACCGCCGGGTGGAGGCCCGGCCGATCAAGGGCACGACGCCCCGCGCGGCCGACCCCGTCGAGGACGAGGCGCTGCGCGAGGACCTGCGGTCGGACGAGAAGACGTTCGCCGAGCACCTGATGATCGTCGACCTCCTGCGCAACGACCTCGGGCGCGTGTGCGAGGTGGCCAGCGTCGCGGTCCCCGAGTTCATGGTCGTGGAGGACTACTCGACCGTCCACCAGCTCGTGTCGACGATCACCGGCACGCTGGAGGCCGAGCGCACGCCGGTGGGCTGCGTCCGCGCCTGCTTCCCCGGCGGCTCGATGACCGGCGCGCCCAAGCTGCGGGCGCTGAGCATCATCGACGACATCGAGCGGGAGGCGCGCGGGGTGTACTCCGGCGGGCTCGGCTACTTCGGCGTGGACGGCCACGTCGACCTCAACATCGTCATCCGCACGATCGTGCTGCGCCCCGGGATCACCACGATCGGCGCGGGCGGCGCGATCGTCATGCAGTCCGACCCGCAGGACGAGTTCGACGAGCTGCTGCTCAAGGCGAACGCCCCGATGACCGCGGTCGCCCAGGCCCTGACCGGCAGCGCGTCCCCCGACGCGTGGACCGTGGACGTCGAGCCCTCCCGGATCGAGAGCCGGACGTGAGCCGGACCGCTCCGAGCGCCTCCGCGACCACCGCGGGGGATGTCCCCGCGTGGCGCGTGCGGCCCGCCGCACCCGACGAGGCCGCCCCCGTCGCCGCCGCCGTCGCGGAGCTGCTGCGCGAGCTGGGCGCCACGCCGCCGGCCGCGCCGGCGATGATGGCCGCCGCGCGGACCCTCCTGGACGACCCCGGCGCCGGAACGGCGCTCGTGGCCGAGTCCGACGGCGTCCTCGTCGGCGTGCTCGCCGCGAGCTGGCAGGTCGCCCTCCACGTGCCCGGGCGCTACGGGATCGTCCAGGACCTGTGGGTGCACCCCGACTGGCGCGGCCGGGAGATCGGCGCCTCCCTGCTCCAGGCGCTGCAGGCGGAGGCCGCCGCGCTGGGGATCCCGCGCCTCGAGGTCGGCATCCCGCGCGACGGCTTCCCCGGGCTGGAGGCCACCCGCCGGTTCTACGAGCGCGGCGGGTTCACGGCGGTGGGCGCGCGGCTGCGCTGGGAGCCGTCGTGA
>Ga0164241_10003975_pt1 | contig 14569 bp, 9 predicted proteins | sample OricomyardsoilBY_FD_108780 | JGI IMG/M metagenome (GOLD analysis project Ga0164241, IMG submission 108780) | Backyard soil microbial communities from Emeryville, California, USA - Original compost - Back yard soil (BY) | ecosystem: Environmental > Terrestrial > Soil > Unclassified | place: USA...
CGGCTGCGGGCTTTCTACTGTACTTTTTAATTCGGGATGGTATTGTACGCCAATAAAGAATGGATGGCCTTTTAACTCTACGATTTCTACTAATCCTGTATTCGGATTTTTTCCGCTTGCAAGCATACCTGCATTCTCAAATTTCTCGAGATAAGAACTATTAAATTCCCAACGATGTCGATGCCTCTCGTTGATAGATGCCTTACCATATATTTTATTTGCGAGAGAACCTTCTTTCAGATCGCACACATAAGAACCAAGGCGCATAGTACCTCCTTTAGCCGTTACTTTCTTCTGGTCTTCCATCAGGTCAATAACAGGATCAGGCGTTTGTGGTACCATCTCTGTAGAATGTGCTTCCGTTAACCCTAATACATTTCTTGCGAATTCAATAACCGCCATTTGCATACCAAGGCATATTCCAAAGAATGGCAAGCCATTTTCCCTTGCATGTTTTACTGCAATTATTTTACCTTCTACTCCCCTATGCCCAAATCCCGGAGCTACCAGCAATCCATCGAGGCCTGCCAGTTTTTCTTTTACATTATCATCGGTAATAAATTCGCTATGTACATTTATCACCTGCACCTGGCATTCATTGATAGCTCCTGCATGTACAAAAGATTCAAGTATCGATTTGTACGCATCCTGCAATTCAATATATTTTCCAATCAACCCGATAGTTACCTGGCTTTTGGGATATTTTAGTTTATCCAAAAATTCTTTCCAGCGCCCGAGTTCCGGCTCCTGGTATTGTGAAATGCCTAACTTTTTTAAACAAATCAAATCCAGCTTTTCTCTCATCATTGCCAATGGCACTTCGTAAATAGTAGGAGCATCTGCTGCTTCAATAACAGCTTCCTGCTTTACATTACAGAACAATGCAATTTTTCTACGCAGCTCGGGTGTCAACGGCCTCTCAGTACGGCATACAATAATATCAGGGTGTACACCTTCCTGGCTCAGCATTTTTACACTATGCTGCGTTGGTTTTGTTTTTAATTCTTTTGCTGCTTTCAAATAAGGGATCAGCGTAAGGTGAACAACCAAAGAATCTTCTTCTGGCAATTCCCACTGCAACTGCCGTACAGCTTCTACAAAAGGTAAACTTTCAATATCACCTACTGTTCCACCTATCTCAGTAATTACAATATCATATTCCCCACCCTGGCCTAGTTGCAGCATTCTTCTTTTGATCTCATCAGTAATATGCGGAACTACCTGAACTGTTTTTCCAAGGTAGGCGCCTTCTCTTTCTTTATTAATAACTGTCTGGTAAATACGGCCTGTCGTTACATTATTTGCCTGCGATGTAAAAATGTTCAGAACACGTTCGTAGTGTCCAAGGTCAAGATCGGTTTCTGCGCCATCTTCTGTTACAAAACATTCTCCGTGCTCATACGGGTTTAAGGTTCCCGGATCCACATTAATATACGGGTCAAATTTCTGGATAGTAACGCGAAGCCCTCTTGCCTGCAAGAGTTTTGCAAGGGATGCTGCTATAATCCCTTTCCCTAACGATGAAGTAACTCCGCCTGTAACGAATACATATTTTGCCATAAAAATCAATTAATGCGAATTATTAAAAAATAAAAGGACAGGCAAAATGGATTTGCTTTTACAATACTTTTCCCCCTGAAGGATGAAAGCCATAAAAACTGTGAAATTTGGCCGGTCTGCGTGACCAATCGGATACTTCAATCAATAAATCAAGAGTAAATTTCCGTGCGGTCATGCAAAGCTACTGCAAATTAACTTTCAATTAAAATATGAGTTTTCGTATGTGGAAAAAAGGAGGATTTAGCTGAACTAATTTTTCGCTAACTGCTTTGAAAATCAATTTGATTCTTTTAAGACAGTTCATAATTAGCCTGAAACAAAACCAGAAAACAAAAAAGGGAGCCGAAGCTCCCTTTTTTTATAATTACATTTTGTGCTCTTTCATACACTCATCTGTACAAATATGGCCTTTCTCCCCATGCGCATAAAAATGGTTGCCATCTTCACATTTATCTGTACAAACATGCTCTTTTAATGCTGTAGCTTCTGCAGCCGGCATAACTTCCTGTTTTGTTTTGCCGGTAGTATCTTCAGTAGGTGGTTCTCCTACAGGATCATTATTACATGCAATCAAAAATGAAACGGACACAATACAAACATAAAAAAGTAGTTTTTTCATATAGCAATTTTAATGGTTACAAATTAGTCATGCGCAATTTTATTATAGCTCGCAACAATTCCTCTTATTAATGAAGAACTGAATCCACGGTGTTCCATCTCATTAAGCCCTGCAATCGTACATCCTTTAGGTGTTGTTACTTTATCGATTTCCTGTTCAGGATGTGATTTCTTTTGTAATAATAATTCAGCTGCGCCTTTTACAGTCTGAGCGGCTATCAGCGAGGCTGTTGCAGCATCAAAACCTATCTCAATTCCTCCCTGGATATTTGCACGGATATAGCGCATAGCATACGCTGTACCACATGCGCCTAATACGGTTGCAGCATCCATCAGCTTTTCATCAATCGTTACTACTTCACCTACAGTACTAAAAAGATCGTTTACATATTTTATATCATCTGCAGAAGCATACATACTGCAAATGCAGGTCATACTTTCCTGTATAGCGATAGCTGTATTGGGCATTGCCCTGAAGATGGGAAGTTTTTTACCAACTACTTCTTCCATTTCACTCATCAGCCCACCGGTAATAACAGAGATAAGAATTTTTTTAGTACTCAATTCTTTTTTAATGCCAGCAAGTACATCAGCTACCTGGTAAGGTTTTACCGCGAGAATAATAACATCACTTTGTTTAGCTGCTGCATTATTATCCGAAATGATTTCTACTCCTTTCTCCTTTAATGATTTTAATGTAGATACATTTCTTTTTGTAATAACCAGGTCAGATGCTTTTGCGAATTTGCTTTTCAGCAATCCTTCAGCGATGGCCGTGCCGAGATTTCCTCCACCTATTATTGCAATCTTTTTGCTCATCGTAACGAATTTGTATAAAGATAACTCAGCAGCCAGTGATGCGCAACTATATAGCGCTTAATGCTGAGCCTGCTTCTTCTTTTGATAAATAATTTTCTAATGCTGAATCATATTTTTCCTGCCACCAATCAATCGTGCCCCAGAAATCTCCATCGATTACTATTTCGCCGGTAGTTACCACACCAATTTTTTCAAAATGAAAATCGCCAAGCACCCCTTCAAACTCTTTTACATCATCTATAGCAACGCTTACTAATACGCGGCTCTGGCCTTCTCCGTATAACCATGCATCTTTCCGAATGCTGTTATTTGTAATAACAGAAAACCCTAACTCACGATTAAATCCACTTTCACATAAAGAGACATAAAGCCCACCTTCGCTCACATCATGCGCAGACTTTACCAGTTTTTTACTGATCACTTCACTCACTTTTTGCTGCAATGCAAATTCTTCTTCCAGGTCAAAATGCGGAGCTGGTGACCGGTCTACTTTGCATATAGAATAGAGATATTCAGATGAATTAATATCATTGGTACTATTACCAATAACATATAAAACATCACCTTCTTCTTTAAAGTCAAGCGTCATTTTATCCGCGATATTTTCCAGCAATCCTACCATTCCGATAGTGGGTGTAGGGTATACAGGGCCATCGGGGTTTTGATTATAGAAACTCACATTTCCACCGGTAACAGGAGTATTAAATTTGCGGCAGGCTTCACCCATTCCTTTTATTGCATGTACAAACTGGTAATATACTTCGGGATCATAAGGATTACCAAAGTTCAGGCAATTGGTAATACCCAAAGGTTGCCCACCACTGCAAACAATATTTCTTGCAGCTTCACTTACAGCAATCATGGCTCCTTTATAGGGATCAGCAAATACATAACGGCTATTGCAATCTGTAGTAACTGCCATACCTTTTGTCGTTCCTTTCACAGCCACAACAGCCGCATCAGAAGGTGCATTGGTTGATGTATTCACAGTACCCACCATGCTATCATATTGTGTATATACCCATTTTTTAGAAGCTATTGTAGGAAGTTGAATTAACTCTTCTGCAATTGTTTTTAAGTGAGTAGGTACAGGTATAATAGCCGGATCAAATTTCTTAATCGTTTCCAGGTAAGCAGGTTCTCTGTATTCGCGATCATATTGTGGCGCGCCGCCACCTAATACTAATTCATGTGCGGGGAGCTCTGCTTCCAGTTCTCCATGCATAAAGAACTGAAGAATGCCATCATCCGTTACTTCACCAATGACAGAACAAGGTAAATCCCATTTTTCAAATACATCAATAACTTCCTGCTCTCTTCCTTTTTGTGCTACAAGCAACATTCTTTCCTGGCTTTCACTTAGCAATAGTTCCCATGCTTTCATGTTCTTTTGCCGCATAGGTACTTTATCCAGGTCGATGCGCATACCAGAGTTTCCTTTGGCACTCATTTCTGCTGTAGAACAAATAATACCTGCAGCACCCATATCCTGCATACCTACTACAGCACCGGTTTGTATTACTTCAAGGCAGGCTTCTAATAATTTTTTCTCCTGGAAAGGATCACCTACCTGAACGGCAGGAAGGTCTTGTGTGCTTTCTGCAGTAATATCAGCAGAAGCGAAAGAAGCTCCGCCAATACCATCTTTACCCGTGGCACTACCTACAAACATTACAGGATTACCTTTTCCATGCGAAGTAGCAGAGACAGTCTCACCAGCCTTTACAATACCCACACTCATTGCATTTACCAAGGGGTTGGTATGATAACATTTATCAAAATAAACTTCACCGCCGACAATAGGCACACCAAAACAATTACCGTAATGGCCGATACCATGTACTACTCCTGAGAGGAGGTGCTGTGTTTTATCTTCGTTCAGTTCGCCAAAGCGCAAAGAATTTAATGCCGCAATAGGCCTTGCGCCCATGGTAAAAATATCTCTATGAATTCCACCTACGCCGGTAGCAGCACCCTGGAAAGGTTCAATTGCCGATGGGTGGTTATGTGATTCAATTTTAAATACTACGCCCAAGCCATCACCAATATCCATCAGCCCTGCGTTTTCTTCGCCGGCTTTTACCAACATTCTTCCGCCTTCGCGTGGAAGTGTTTTCAGCCACTTAATGGAATTTTTATAACTACAATGCTCACTCCACATAGCGGAAAAAGAGCATAGCTCATTGAAATTGGGAGTTCGTCCGAGTTTCTTTTTAATCAGTTCAAACTCTTCTTCTGTAAGTCGTAATTGCTGGGCTGTTTTTGATGTTATTTCCATTAAAAGCGATTGAGTAAGAAAGGCGCAAAGCTAAGAAGATGTAAACACTTCCGTAATAGCCCGCAAAGGAATGTGAAGAAATATAAATAACCTGAAAACATTGCAGATACCAGCCTGCAGCTATTGATTGATTTAAGATTATAATAGTTATTTTGCGGTGAAAATAAATTCGTTGGAGTACGTCCTATTCGCCTTTTATCTTTTTGTTTTTGCATGGCTTGTTACCAAAACCCGTTTTTTTACCAAAAGTGACCTCAGCAAGCCTCAGCTTGTCATAATTTTTCTTTTGAAAATCATTATTGCCATTTTTTACGGATGGATGGGCTACAGGTATGCAGGTGTAGGTGCGATGGATGATACATGGATGTTTCATACTTACGGAGTAGAAGAGTACCATTTGCTTGGCCATCACCCGAAACAATATTTTACAAATCTTTTTTATGACGCACAAGGTGAACGCGTGCAAAACTTCTTCGGCTCAAGAAATTCGTATTGGAATGACCTTAAGAGTAATATTTTTATTAAACTATTATCTGTTTTTGATATCCTGAGTTTTGGATATTACTATATCAATGTAATATTTTACTCTTTCATTACTTTATTTGGTACGGTTGGTTTTTACAGGGTAATGCGCGAAGTCTTTCCCATGGGAAAGAAATTAATGATAGCTACTGTTTTCTTTATCCCTTCTTTTTTTTACTGGAGCAACGGCGTGGGAAAAGAAGGTTTAATTTTTACTGGAATCGCCCTTATCATATATCATTTATATTATTATCAGCAGGAAAAAAGAATAGCTGCAAAAAGAGTAACGGGTGTATTACTTGGATTGCTGATCCTTCTTTGCCTACGAAATTTTTTATTACTAATTATCATTCCGGCTATAGCGGCCTGGCTTGTTGCTATGCGGTTTCCAAAATATCCGTTGCGAAGTTTTCTTATTGTATACCTACTCTTTGGTATCGCTTTTTTCGGAGTCAGATATGTTATTCCAGGCGTCAATCTACCACTTGTGGTTGTCAATAAACAACAAGCATTTATTCATTTGTTACGGGGAAACACAAGTATACCCATTCGTGAACTGGAACCCAATTTTTATAGTTTCCTGATTAACACACCTCAGGCTATTTCCCTATCTCTACTCAGGCCCTATCCTACCGACGTGAAGCATTTTTTCTCCCTCGTCTCTGTCATAGAAATCGAATTTCTTTTATTGATGTTAGGCTTATCTATTTTCTTACGAAAAAAAAATCTGCATATACCTAACAAAAATGTATTCTATTTCTGCTTGTTTTTTTCGTTTTCTGTTTTGTTGGCCACAGGCTTTAGTGTGAATAATATTGGAGCTATTATACGATACCGAAGTATTATCTTTCCGCTCCTGTTTGCCCTCTTTATCCCTCAGGCAGAATGGAGCCGGTTAAAACGGTCTATTTTTAATATTAAAAAATAGAATAATATTAATATTTGTTCCTTTTTATTACATTTTTATAAACTTATAGCGATCATTCACTAAAAATTAACCAGATATTTTCATTTTTTTTGAATAACTCATCTACTTATTTAAAAAACAAGTAGATTTGTGCGACAACTTCTGTATTAAATATTATTATTATTTAAACTCCACTTAGTATGGCAATTGCAAAACTCGAGTACATCTGGCTTGATGGTTACAAGCCTACCCAAAGCCTTCGCAGCAAAACTAAAATTGTAAGTGATTTCAGCGGTAAACTTGAAGATCTACCAATGTGGAGCTTCGACGGTTCTTCAACAGAACAAGCACCGGGCGGATCATCTGACTGTCTTTTGAAACCTGTTTTTGTAATACCTGACCCACAGCGTAAAGGTGGTTACCTTGTAATGTGTGAAGTATTGAACGCTGATGGTACACCACATGAATCAAACGGACGTGCAACAATTGAAGATGACGATAATGATTTCTGGTTTGGATTTGAGCAGGAGTATTTCCTGTGGGATCCTTCAACAAATAAACCGCTTGGTTTCCCTGCGGGTGGTTTCCCTGGCCCTCAAGGCCCTTATTATTGTTCAGTAGGCGCTAGTAATGCATATGGCCGTCACATCATCGAAGAGCACTTAGATGTATGTTTAGAAGCAGGCTTAAATGTAGAAGGTATTAATTCCGAAGTAGCTGCCGGACAATGGGAGTTCCAGATTTTCTCTAAAGGTGCAAAAGAAGCGGGTGACCAAATCTGGATGGGTCGTTATCTTTTGGAAAGAATCGGAGAGAAATATGGTGTAGCAATCAACTGGCATTGTAAACCTCTTGGTGCGCTTGACTGGAATGGTAGCGGTATGCATGCCAACTTCTCTAACTCATTATTGAGAAGCAATGCAAGTAAAGAGATTTTTGAAAAAGTATGTGAAGCTTTCCGCCCTGTAGTGAAAGAACATATTGCAGTATACGGCGCTGACAACCATCTTCGCCTTACAGGTAAACACGAAACTGCAAGCATCAATGACTTCAGTTATGGTGTTTCTGACCGTGGTGCTTCTATCCGTATTCCTGTAGGTGTTCCTGCAAGCGGTTGGAAAAAAGGCTATCTCGAAGATCGCCGTCCAAACTCTGCAGCTGATCCATACAAAGTAGCAGCACGTATCATTAAAACTGTAAAAACAGTAAAGTAATTACGCAGGTTAACCCCTATCATTGATACAGTCTTTCAATCCCCGCTACGGCCTGGCGGGGATTTTTTTATTTATTACATAAATCATAGAATAAGTAAAATATCAGTAAAGTTCTTGACCAAATCTGCCATCTGCTTAATCTTGTTTTTGCTATATTTACCGCGACTAAAATTATACGATAATGTCTTTACGTTTTGATGCCATTTCTAACATTAATACATCATCAGGATATGATGTAGAAGGTGCAATTAAGATTTCAGAAATTTTTGCAAGCAATGTATTTACTCTTAAAACTGCAAGAGAATACCTGAGCGACCAGGGATATAAAAGCATGTTGTCTTCTATAAAATCCGGACAGAAGATTGAACGGTCTGTTGCTGCGCAAATTGCAAATGGTATTAAAGCATGGGCTGAAAGAAAAGGTGTAACACACTATACACACTGGTTTCAGCCACTTACAGGTACTACTGCAGAAAAACATGATTCGTTCTTTACATTAAAAAGCGATGGCACACCTATCGAAGAGTTTGATGGCGATGCGCTTATTCAACAGGAGCCAGATGCTTCTTCATTTCCAAGTGGTGGATTGCGTGCAACATTCGAAGCAAGAGGCTATACTGCATGGGATCCTTCTTCCCCTGCTTTTATCCTGGAAATAGGACATGGTAAAACATTATGTATCCCTACCATCTTTGTTTCGTATACCGGAGAATCTTTAGATTATAAATCTCCTTTGTTAAAAGCTCTCGAAGCTTTGAATAAAGCAGCGGTAGATGTTTGTAATTATTTTGATAAAAATGTTTCCGATGTAAAAGCAACGTTAGGCTGGGAACAGGAATATTTTGTAATAGATGAAGGCTTATTCAATAGCAGGCCTGACCTGTTGTTATCCGGACGTACAGTATATGGACACAATTCAGCAAAGAATCAACAATTAGAAGATCACTACTTTGGATCAATCCCTGAAAGAGTTTATTCTTTTATGCGCGACTTTGAACAGGAATGTTATAAAGTTGGTATTCCATTACGTACAAGGCATAATGAAGTAGCCCCGGCACAATTTGAATGCGCTCCTATTTTTGAAGAAGTAAACCTTGCAGTAGATCATAACACATTAGCTACAGATATTATGGCCCGTGTAGCTTCCCGACACAAACTAAGAGTATTGCTGCATGAAAAACCATTCGCTGGTTTGAACGGAAGTGGCAAACATAATAACTGGAGCATGGCAACAGATACTGGTGTAAACTTGCTCGCTCCCGGAAAAACGCCAAAGACAAACCTCATGTTCCTGACTTTCTTTGTAAATACAATTAAAGCGGTGCATGATTATGCAGATATTTTAAGAGCATCTATCGCTTCTGCACCTAATGACTATCGCCTTGGCGCGAATGAAGCACCGCCTGCTATCATCTCTGTATTTATCGGGCAGTACTTAACCAAAGTATTGCAGGATGTAAAAGAAAGAGTATCAGAAAAAATGGATGAGCAGGATGAAAGCATGTTGAAAATTGATATTCATAAAAGCATTCCTGAATTGCTGATGGATAATACTGATAGGAACAGGACATCTCCTTTTGCATTCACAGGAAATAAATTTGAATTCCGTGCTGTAGGTTCATCTGCGAATTGCGCAAACCCTATGACGGTATTAAACACTATCGTAGCGGAAACATTAAAACAATTCAAAGAAAGTGTTGATACTTTAATCGATAAAGGAGAAAAGAAAGAGATCGCTATTATGCACGTAATACGCGAATACATTGTTGCCAGTGAAAAAATATTATTTGAAGGAAATAACTATAGCGCTGAATGGGAAAAAGAAGCTGAAAAAAGAGGACTGGCTAATGTAAAAACGACTCCTTATGCATTAGATGGAATGGTGACAGAGAAAGCGAAAGACTTGTTTGAATCAAACGGCATCTATTCTCATTCTGAATTGGAAGCACGCCATGAAATTGAGCTGGAAAAGTATATTAAGAAAGTACAGATCGAAAGCCGCATTATGGGCGAGTTGGCTACAAGCCACATCTTACCTGCGTCTATCCGCTATCAAAATTTGCTTGCCAATAATATACGTGGACTGAAAGATGCAGGCTTACCAGAATCAGCTTATAGCAATCAGAAACAGATATTAGATAAAATCTCTGAACACATCAATAAAGCAAGTGACCTGGTAGAAAAAATGATACAGGCACGTAAAAAAGTAAACCTCGTTGAAGATACAAGGGATAAAGCAATCGCTTACCAAAGCGAAATCAAAGACAGTTATTTTGATGCTATCCGCTATCATGTAGACAAGCTGGAATTACTTGTAGATGATAAAGAATGGTATCTGCCAAAATACAGAGAGCTGCTTTTCCTTCGATAGGAAAGCAGCTCCTTGCTGTTCGTTTTGGTTACTTATCTCTTATTTCAATTTAAATCCTTCTAAGAATTTTGTATTGAAGTCTCCGCTACGGAAACGTTCATCCTGCATCAATTGCAGATGAAACGGAATAGTAGTATGAATACCTTCAATTACATATTCACTCAATGCGCGGTACATTGTATCAATCGCTTCATTACGTGTTCGTGCTACAGTAATTAATTTACCGATCATTGAATCATAATAAGGAGGGATTACATAACCCGCATAAGCATGGCTGTCTACGCGTACGCCATGTCCGCCGGGCTGATGCAATGTAGTAATGCGGCCAGGTGATGGGCGAAAATCATTATAAGGGTCTTCTGCATTAATACGGCATTCGATAGAATGCATCTGTGGTACATAATCATCGCCGGAGATTCTTTCTCCCATCGCGATTTTAATTTGTTCTTTTATCAGGTCGAAGTTGATCACTTCTTCTGTTACGCAATGTTCTACCTGGATCCTGGTATTCATTTCCATGAAATAGAAATTGCGATGTTTATCAACAAGGAACTCAATCGTACCTACACCTTCATAATTAATAGCTGAACCGGCTTTCTTCGCAGCCTCTCCCATTTTTTGGCGCAGCTCATCTGTCATAAACGGAGAAGGAGATTCTTCTACCAGTTTCTGATGGCGGCGTTGAATAGAACAATCTCTTTCACTCAGATGGCATACGTTACCATATTGGTCGCCTGCAATTTGTATTTCAATGTGGCGCGGCTCTTCTACAAATTTTTCCATGTAGATACCATCATTTTTAAATGACGCTGCCGCTTCTGTTTTTGCAGTAGTATAAGCTTTCTCGATTTCAGACTCTTCCCATACCACACGCATACCCTTACCACCACCACCCGCTGTGGCTTTTAGTATAACAGGATAACCCATTTCTCTTGCGAGGTTCTTTGCTTCTTCAATACTTTCCAGCAATCCATGCCCGCCGGGTACAACAGGTACACCTGCTTTTATCATTGTATCTTTTGCAGTAATCTTATCACCCATAGCGCTGATCATATCAGGAGTGGGCCCGATAAATTTGATACCATGATCTGTACATATCTGTGCAAACTTCGCATTCTCTGCCAGGAAACCATAACCCGGATGAATAGCGTCGGCATTGGTAATTTCTGCCGCAGCCATAATGTGCGGGATATTCAGATATGAATCACTGCTTTGTGGCTTACCAATACATACAGCTTCATCAGCAAATTTTACGTGAAGGCTTTCTCTATCAGCAGTGGAATATACAGCGACGGTTTTAATACCCATTTCTCTACATGTCCTGATAACACGTAAAGCAATTTCGCCGCGGTTTGCAATCAATATTTTTTTAAACATAAACTTTAATAATGTGATGAATGTGACAAACTGGGAACATGAAAAAGAACAAGCTCCATTTCATTTCCACATTTACCTATTTCCTGATTTCCACATTTAACTTATGCAGGCTCTACTAAGAAAAGGGGCTGATCATATTCCACCGGAGATGCATCTTCGGCTAATATTTTTACAACCTTTCCTTTTACTTCACTTTCAATTTCGTTGAAGAGTTTCATTGCCTCGATAATGCACACCACTTTGCCTTCTGCAATTTCATCTCCCACTTCAATAAAGTTGGGCTTATCTGGCGTTGGCCTGCGGTAAAACGTACCGATCATCGGGCTTTTTATTGTGATAAGGTTTGAAGCACTGGTATCTTCTGCTTTTGGTTTTTCAGCAGCAGGGGCGCTGCCAGCCGCTGGTGCAGCACTCATAGCAGGCGCTGCAGCATATACCGGCGCTGACGCTACAGGAGCACTTACTACCTGTGTTACTTTGTCTTCTTTTTGCTTAATTGTTACTTTAAAATCTTTCTGTTCTACAGTCACCTCTCCGATATTGGATTTGTTGATCATTTTAATCAACTCCTGGATCTGTTTGAAGTCCATATTTTTCAATTTAACAGGTTTTATTTTTGTTCAAAAAGGTCGGCTAAGATAGGCAATAGAAAGCACAGCAAATCAAGTATTTTCTATCTTTTTTTAGCAAATTTGGGGTAAAATAGATAAAAAACAGCCCAAAATCGGTGAATTTTGGGCTGTTTTCAATATAGGCAAAAACTTATTCTTTTACGCGTTCTACGTATTCGCCGGTTTTTGTATTCACGCGGATCAATTCGCCTTCATTTACAAACAAAGGAACATTGACAGTCGCGCCGGTTTCTACCGTAGCAGGTTTCAAGGTACGGGTGGCCGTATCGCCTTTCAGTCCCGGTTCAGTATACGTTACTTTCATTACTATTTTATCCGGCAACTCCACACTCATCGGCTGCTCTGTTTCTGTATTGATCAATACACCAACCTCCTGGCCATCTTTTAAAAACTGGGGCGCATCTACAAGGCCTTCCTGCAAAGCGATCTGCTCGAAAGTTTCGGTATCCATGAAATTGTAGCCAGTATCATCTTTATATAAAAACTGAAACGCTCTTTTTTCTACACGCACAGGGTAGATATTATCACCAGAGTTCCATGTTTTTTCGATAGATCGGTTATTATCAACGCCTTTTAGCTTTGCCCATACTTTGGCTGCTGCGCGGGCTGTTTTATTTTCACCAAACTCGACAACAGAATACAAACTGCCATCTAATTTGAGAATCATTCCCCTGCTGATATCTGAGGTATTTGCCATACAAGTTCAAGTTTTTTGAGGCGGCAAATATAGGACATGAAGGCCTGACGGCAAAAGAAGGATTCGAAACAGCTTTTTATAAAGAAGTAATCTCCAAAGCTCCTTCTTTCCCTTTTTCGCCATATTTCTGCAAAGCCTCCTCTTTTTTCAGATAGCTGATTTCATAACGCTGCTTCTCATTACTGGAATAATCTCTATCCCATTCAAGTTCTTTATTATTAAGAAGTATATAAGGAATAGAAGAAAGCTCTTTTAATCGTAACTGAATAGTTGTGGCATACATGGCTACGCCATCTTCATTTTTAAAGCTTGCTTCCCCTTGTAAATTCAAAGATCGATCTTTACTTTTTATACTAATAGATTCCGCTGTTACAATGGCTTTATTAATAATAATGCCTTTCTTCCCTTTCATAGGTTCGACATAAGATATTCCATTACCATCGCTTCCATTCATTGAAAAAGACGATTCACCATCCATAAACAAAGGAGATTCTTTACTCACTTTAGCTGGTGATGATAATGATGACACTTTACTTGCTTTTGCAGGTGGAGCCGGTTTTGAAGGCACTGTAGGTTTTTGCTTGTTTTCCTTATTTTTTTTATTAGACTCTTGTATAAGTGCTATTTGTTTTTGAAGCACCTGTCGAAAATATTTTTCAACTTCAGCATCTTTAGATTGAGTAGAAGAACGTGGCTCCAAAATAACTTCTCGAACTTGAATAGGAGAAATCGTATCTACAAATACAGGTGCGTCTGGCATTTTACCATATTTCTTTTCTAGCGCTTCCTTTTGCTTTTTATTGTTCAAATCATATTGTTCCTTCTTTCCATTTTGCAAAAACACAGTAACAATATTTCCTTTAACGGAAACATCCTTTACATCTTTTTGGTAATTGATCAAACCCGGAGGCAAAGGGACAAGAGTTACTTCTTTAATTGTTGCCGGATCGACAGTATCCTCAACCACAATTGTGTCAGATTTCTTTGCACCTGTAACATTTTTCTGCGCATTACTATCTTTTCTAAAGACAAGCAACATTATTGCTACTACCGGCAGTATAAAAAGAAACCGCATAAGCTGCAATTGTGCAGACTTTGATTTGTTCATCATGGCTATACGTTTTTTAAGTGAAGAAATATTAAACGAATGGGCTATACTATAGTGTTTGTTGCCTATCACCTTTAACAACAGGTATTGGTATTCCCTTTTATCAATACCTTCTTGCAACACTTTGTTATCTGCAATAAACTCCAGGTTTTGCCGGATGGCGTTTCTTATCAACCATACAAAGGGATTATACCAGTTAATTATGCATAAAAACTCTCCCCAGATTACGTCAATGGTATGGGCTTGTTTTACATGCACAAATTCATGTTTTATAATCTCTGCCAATTCCTCTTCTGTATGCTGCAAAGGGTTGATAAACACAGAACGTCCAAATGAAAAAGGAGTAGTTGATACATGGGTCTCATATATCCGGATTCCATCAGCTGAGATAAGCGACGCATTTTTAAGCATACGCCTGTATGAATATAATTGAATGAATAATCTTATCATCAACAACAACATTCCA
>Ga0164241_10003976_pt1 | contig 14568 bp, 9 predicted proteins | sample OricomyardsoilBY_FD_108780 | JGI IMG/M metagenome (GOLD analysis project Ga0164241, IMG submission 108780) | Backyard soil microbial communities from Emeryville, California, USA - Original compost - Back yard soil (BY) | ecosystem: Environmental > Terrestrial > Soil > Unclassified | place: USA...
AACGGGAACCACCTGCAGGAATCTCGCAATAATGCACGCCTTCGGAATAGGTTTTTAATGAAGATGCCAGAATTTGTGATCCTTGTGGATCGTCAGCACTTAAAATCGCCGCCGCCGCGCCGTCACCAAAAATAGCGCTGGATTCAAGGTGATTCCAGTTGAGCCCGCAGGAAGCCAAATCAGCGGCGACTACCAAAACACGCTTATAAGCAGCTGCGGCAATCATCCAGGTAATGGAATCCAGAGCAGCCAAAAATCCCAAACAACTGGCATTGATATCAAATGCGGGGATAGCAGAATCAGAAAGGCCAAGTTCGGCATGGATCAACGCCGCATTGGATGGCATGCCTTGATCCATTGTGGCGCTGGTAGCAACCAGGTAGTCGATATCGCCGAGCTGCAATCCCGCTTCCGCCAAGGCTTTGATGGCAGCTGAGGCGGCCAGTTTTGCTGCATATTCGTCCTTGCTGGCAAAATAACGCTTGTAGACTCCCCCCACCGATTCAAGCTTGCCTTGTGGTAACCCCAATTGCTTATCCAGATCACTACTCAACACTTCTTGTCTTGGTAATACATGACCCGTTCCCAGAATTTTTACTGCTCTTTTCACCGTAAGTCTCTTTAGTTACCAAATTGGCGGCGAGGTTGTCATATTGAAAAAGCTATCTCAAGCACTAGTGAGGCTCTTTGTTGAAAGCTGCAAATAGCAAGACTTTGGGTTTAGTAAGAAGCTCCAATTTCTGATGTTTGCATATCCCCTGAAAGAGAAAAACCCGGATCAATGTCCGGGTTTTGTTAATGGATCTGTTTTGTTGTTGTTCTTCTATCCGTTTTTCGACGGTCTTTAGAAACGGGTTTTTCTATTTTCCTTCGGTCATTGTCTTGTCTTTCTTCCAGAGCGTCTTCTAACTGACTCAATAACACCTTGCTTTTCTTTTTCTCACTCATAATAGACTCCATACTCTCATTATCTCCTCTCTTAGCAAATGATCATCCTCCAAGGATTCGACCTGAGTATAGTTGAGCTATGCCATATCGAAAGTAACCTGGTCGGCTTTTTTTATTTCATTTTTTCATTAGAAAGCGGTTATTGGCGGATTTTTTTCGTTTTTTGTTATGAGAATTAATCCGTCAATCCTCAACCGACTCAAAAACCAAAGCTTTGGCTTTCGGGAAAATTTTGTTGAATTTAGTATTAAATTCCCTATTGAATTTCGCATTATTTTTAGGAGACAACACATACTTATTGGTGAAAGATTTTTTACACAAATCACCCTGATTGGCCACACAAAATTTTCCTGTTTCAAATTGGTTCGCGTAAAAATAATTAGCCAGGCCTTTTCGAAATTTTTGCATATCAGCTTCAATAATATAGAGTTTATCACTTTTAAAATAAGCCCCTATCAATAGAAACAGTGGTTCATCTGCCCAGATTAATTTTTTATCATCCAGAGTCAAACTGAGCAAATCCAGATTCAATGCAATTTTTTGATCATAGTAAGACGCCTCAACCATTCCTTTCCAGACTCTGCCATTTTCTTCATAGCTAAAAGTAAACTGATCTGATGCGGCGGTTTCCATTATGGTTAATCTGGTTTTTTGGTCTTTTTCAACCCATTTACCCGCTATCGAAAAAATAGCACTCTCGCCACCCTGGCCACTTAATGGCTGATTGATAACGTCATAACATCCAAACAAAAACAGCGAACACAAGCTTATCAAAAAGAGAGTTAAAAACTTTTTCATGTGAAACATCCCGGCGGAAATTGATGCGGTATTATTTCGAATCCAAACAAAAAGACTGTTTAATTCTGTAACAAAAAAAACCTTCGATTCAATTTGAACCGAAGGTTTTTTGTCGAATCTCAAATTAGCTGAAATCACTAACTTACTGATATTAAATCTATTTTCATTCAACATGATATTTTCTACGGGAATAAAATCGCATCCAGATTGAAATTGATGCGAGCAAATCTTATTTTGGATGAAATAGCTTGTAAATCAGTGAGTTATGAAGTTTTTTCAACTTATAAATCAGTCTAACATTGTCATAATGTCTCGAGTATTAGACTATTGATTACCCAAAAAAAAGTAACCCTCCAGTTTGAGCTTCATTTTTTGGGTTAACAAAAAAGATAGGCTTGGAGGGTGTTGTTGGAAATCATTATAGCGAAATATATAGATAAGTGCTTGTTAAAACCGAGGTCTTGTAGAATCTAGTGCAACATTATTTGCCAAACTGAATAGATACCAGATGACGATTTTTGTGGATTGCGGCAGCAAACCCTGAATTCTCCAACAAGATTTTGGCTTTTTCGGCAGCAGAGCTCCCAAAGGAGCCCTTACGACAAGTGAAGCATCACTTGTTCCAGATCACCCTTACCGCCACGGACTGACCCTTTCGGGTGGTGGAATGCCATGTTGTTGCCAACAAGTCTCTAGCATTCTGAGGATAGGTTTTCCATTTTTTTGCACGCAAAGCGTATGACCGAATTTTCATTTCGATAAACGCAATGTTTGGATTTTTCACTTGTGCTTAGTTCAAACATCAAAAGACTGAATGGATTTTGCACTGGCTTTGATCTCAGCGCCGCAGCTATTAAGCACATTCTCCTTCCCAACATCGTTTTCCAGAAAATTGCTTTTCCAGGTAGTCCATTTGATCAGCAAGCACATTATGCTGAGCCAAATACATCCACTCGAAAATATTCGGTGCAAACGGAACAGCCAGCAATTCCAATCCCGCCTGTTCTGGTGTTCGATCTGCCTTAAAGTGATTGCATCGCTTGCATGCAGCTACCACATTTTCCCAAATGTCTTCGCCTCCGCGTGCTCTTGGAGTTACGTGATCGCGGGTCAGTTCGCTGTACGCGTGTTTTTGGCCGCAATACATGCACATATGATGATCTCGCTTAAACAGCATGTGGTTATTAAAAGATTTACGATTTTCGCGAATCCCATAAACATTGCCGCGTATAGCAATCACGGGGTTGATCTCTATAAAAGATTGAATACCTTGGCGATTCGTCCCGCCCATAAGTCGCTGCTTGCTTTTGCCGATATCCCAAAGAACTAAATCTTTCATATACAGCAAGGCGGCGTCTTCACGGGTAATCCAAGCGGTTGGAGTCCCGCCTGCATTTAATCGTAAAATCTTGGTCATGTTTCCTACTCCATTTGCTGCATGTAAAAACTCGCGCTCTCTTTGAATTAAGCGTTATCAGGAATAACCATTTGGTCGCTTTTTTAATGACGAAAATACGTGGTTTTGTCGGCGCTACGAAAACCAATTTGCTCAAGGGAATTTGCAAGAGAAATTCTTTGCGCTCTATCTCTTGCAACAATCACCACATAATTTGGTAACACATCATGCTCGTTTGCCCACCGCAGAATTTCATTGCCGGTGTCTTTGCCGGTTAATTGAAAATCAATGGCAAGCATGGATACCGATTTTTCACGTAGAATTCTTCGCGCTTCGCGAGCATTGCTGCAATAAACGTCGGCTTCATAGTGGCCGCATTTGGTAACGGCTAATCGCATAATTCCTCCTGTATCGGTGGATTGTTTTGGTACGCCCGGCGGGATTCGAACCTGCAACCTGAGGCTTAGAAGGCCTCTACTCTGCCAGTTGAGCTACGAGCGCATTAAAGATGAAATTGGTACTCCCCGACGGACTCAAACCGCCACCTTCCTGGTTCGAAGCCAGGCACTCTATTCAATTAAGTTAGGGGAGCAGGGTAGTTGGTGCTCAGTACAAGACTCGAACTTGTATCGCAGGCTTCGCAAGCCTGTGTTCTCTCCAGTTGAACTAACCGAGCAAAGAAAATGTGAATTGGAGCGGTGTGCGGAATTCGAATCCGAGTCCTCTGCTTGGAAGGCAGGTACCTCACCTCTCGGCCAACACCGCGTAAATTGGTCTGGATAGAGGGACTTGAACCCACGACCTCCTGATCCCAAATCAGGCGCTCCGCCGAACTGAGCTATATCCAGAAGAAAATTTAAAAAGCACTTTGGGGTGACCGAGGGGGCTTGAACCCCTAAATACCTGGGCCACAACCAGGCGCGTCTACCAATTCCGCCACGACCACACCAAAGTGCTCTTTAAACTGGAAAATTGGAGTGCGAACCCGGATTCGAACCGAGATAAAAAGGAGGTTGCAGCTCCTTGCATAGCCGTTCTGCCATTCGCACAAAGTCGTCAACTAAAATGGTTGAGGGCACGGGAGTCGAACCCGCCTATGTCCGGTTAAAAGCCGGATGCTCAGCCGCTAAGCCAACCCTCAATAAAACAATGAAAATAAATTTGGCTGGGGCAAAAGGTCTCGAACCTTTAACCTTCGGAGTCAGAGTCCGACGCTCTGCCAATTGAGCTATACCCCATAAATGGCGGGGGTGACAGGGATCGAACCTGCGACATCTGGATTCAAAGTCCAGCGCTCTGCCAACTGAGCTACACCCCTAACAAACACATAAAAAAACTAATTGCTTAATAATCTAAATGGCAGAGACGGAGGGATTCGAACCCTTGGAGCCACAAGTGACTCTTCGGCTTAGCAAGCCGATGCCTTCAACCTCTCGGCCACGTCTCTAGTAATTGGAGCTGATGGCGAGGACTTGAACCCGCGGCCTGCTGCTTACAAGGCAGCTGCTCTGCCAACTGAGCTACATCAGCGTAATATGGCTCCTCAGGTGGGATTCGAACCTACCTCCTCCCGATTAACAGTCGGGCGCTTAACCAGCTAAGCTACTGAGGAATGAAACTGTTAATTTGGTGCAGTGGGCCGGGACTGAGCCGGCAACATCCGGTTCTTCAAACCGGCGCTCTACCAATTGAGCTACCACTGCGGTAATGGTGCACGAAGCAGGAGTTGAACCTGCACAGTGTTAACGTCGCGTTTACAGCGCGGGGGGCTCGCCAATGCCCAGTTCGTGCTTGGCATGCCGGGTGGGATTCGAACCCACATTGTTCTTTCGAACACGGTTTTGGAGGCCGCTGCATACCGCTCTGCCACCGACATAAAATTGGTGTCCCTTAGGGGATTCGAACCCCTGTAGCCGGGTTGAAAACCCGGAGTCCTCACCGCTAGACGAAAGGGACAAGTTTGGTCGACACGATCGGACTTGAACCGATGGCCTCACCCTTATCAGGGGTGCGCTCTGCCACTGAGCTACGCGTCGAAAAAAAAGCGACCGAATTGTTAAAAAACAGATACCGTGTAAGTGGGTACCGCACTTAAAAACCAATTACAAAAAACAGGTAAAAAAAAGCCCCGGTTGTTACCAACCGAGGCTCTTCTCATTCGGTTGGCCGCAGCCACCGAACGAACGGATGACCGCAAATTTACATGCTGTTGTTCTCGATGATCAACCCAAAACGATGACTCTTAGTAAAGCATTGGGTGTTCAATCTCCACGTCAATGGCTTGGTATGTTGTTGGCAATAACGCATGATTTTTTCCTGTTTTGAATTTTGCTTTTTTATTTGAAGCAAAATTAATTTCATAAAAGTTAATTGTTTGCGGTGCGTGTTTTTTTCACGGCGTCGCTGAATTGGTGTCAGATTAGCGATGCAGAATCTATCTGTAAAGTGAGTGAAAAATGAAATTATTTGTAGATATATCCGTAAGTTATAAGGCTACATTTTCTTTTAGAGCGAGTGAAATCCTTGTGTTAAAAATCACAATTTTCGAGGCAGGCTATAGCGCAGTTTTTTGCCAAAATTTTTGACAATGTACCGGCTCGTTAAAATCACTCTTCATCAATAACTAATAAGTCTTAAACTTTTTTCCTTTTTTTGTTGACGCTAAATATTTAAGCGAAAAATTAGATTAAATTTGGTGGGCCGGCCGGATCTTGAAACCGGAACAACACCTTATGAGGGTGACGTTTTGCCTTTAAACTAACGGCCCAAATTCGTTTTTGTGTTTTTTCGGGCACAAAAAAACCCGGAAACCTGTTTAGGCCTTCCGGGTTCTTTCGCTAAAGTAAACTTAGGGTAATCGATCTGGAAGGCTCTCGCCTACCAGACGTGCAGACGCGTTATCTAGTAGGCATTGACGCACATGGACGTATCTCCTTGGCAATTTGTTGCCCGGATGTCCAGTGGTGGTAATAATTTCTACTAAATAACGATTGAATAGTCATGTCTCAATTCGCTGGTTGAATTTTAAACGGATCGTATTATACGGCTCAAATACTTTAAGTCCAGTATTAAGTTTGAATCTTTGATTAATTCAACCATGAGTTGAGCTGCGGGGGAGCAATAGTAGTTAGGAAATCGAAGCTAATTAATCCAAAATCTTTTACATACTAAATTCAGCCGCAATTTTTTGCTTTTGTTTTCCCGATACCGTCAAATCGTTCAAGTTCTTCTTCAGTTAGATTGATAATGTCTTTTAATATGAGCTGATCCAATAAGGGATTCCCGGAACTGAAACCCCATGATTACCTTCGACTGATTTGACAATTAATCGCTCTTGTTTTTGCAGGTCAATTTGTCCGTCCGTAAAGATATTTTATCAATTTCTAATCTCGCAATTGACATAACAGTTTTTTACAGCGACTTTTAAACTCTTTTCTCCGGCATCAACGGATGCCTATCAACTGTCCAACCGAGAAACATCAAACTTTCAGGGTCATTTCTTGTAATACTTTTGCCTGCTATTGCGGCTTTCAGACCATTCATGACAGGTTTGAAGCGATTGCGGAATTCAATACCCTGTTTGTTGAAATGGGCAAACATCCAACTAAGCAGTTCTACCTGATCGCGATGAGGCAAAAGAGACAAATAAAAAACCATTTGGCGCCAAGCATATGCCGTATTCTTCAACATAATCAGACCAGCATGGTAATTATCGATTGGCACCTGCTGACGGCGACAAATCCATGAGAAAGTATTTTCTATCATTCCAGGGAGTTTTGTTTTCACTAAATCTAATAGATTCAGTTTATGAAATACCACAGCGAGATTCTGTGTTGTGAGGATTTGTTGCTGCTCTATAACTACCCCATTTCTCGCAACACTCCATCGCTCTGACTCAGCGACAACTCTTTCAGCACAAACTTTACTAAACTCTTCACCGCCTAAACTTTTTTGTAGCCGTTTCGAAAGCGCTACGTAGTCGATATTGTAGTATTTTGCGTAGGTTGTATCCGATAATAAATCCGAAGCTATTGTTGCTGAATTTGAATATTTTTGAGTAAACCTGCCCATAAAAATATCAGCAGCCACTTCATCAACAATCGGAACATCAAGTCCAGCTTGATCAAGTAGCGCTCTAATTTCTTGAAGTAGTTTGTTTGGAAGTAGTGCTTGCGGAAAATGAGATAGCGCGAGGACCAAAACATCGTTGAGCACAACTAAGGCGGGTTCTCTATCAGCCAAATTAGTAGCACGAAATTTTTCGATTTCCAAAATCCATGGCAATTCAGTGATCTTGACTTGGCTTTCAAAGTTAATAAGTAGTAATGAACGTCTGCGTCTAAAAGCGCGATAGACACTCATGTAAACCCGCTTCAAACGAATATCTGTAAAACTTGCTGCTCGTACTCCTGATGTCATTTGCGGCAATACCTCAGCCAGTACATCTGCAGAAGTTATATAACCTTGCTGAATCAATTCATCTACTGTTGCAATTTGGGCACGGCCAACCTTTTTAACAATATGTTTGGGAATGCAAGTGCCTTCAGGAACTTGATTTGATGCTTCTGAAGTTAGTATCGGCGCAACGTAAAAAGAGATATTTTCTATTCCTTGATCTTTCGGCAGAGCTGATAATCTTCGCCCCAATAATTCAGCGATATCACGATATTTCGGGCCGCGACACTCTTGTGTTTGGGTACCTCTAGAAACATTATGTTGGGCACTACCCGGCAACCCACGCTTTGCAATATACCGGGCTAACTGCAGTCGAATATATTGTTGATCACCTGCCGGTAAATTCTGAGACTCAACTAACGACTGAGTAGCTTTAAGAAATCTTTGATGAGCTGAACCCTGTTTCAGTCTTCGCCCACATAACTTGTGTTGTGATGCATTTTCCTCGTGAAGAGCTATTACCACTCGAGCCCTTTCGACCCATCCATCTGGTAATTTTTGTCCTGGATAACCCCCGGATATTTTGTGATTCCCTGATTGCCCAATTTCAACCGAGGGAATTTCTCCTGCAATTGTTTCAACCAGTAATGAAACGAGGCTGTCATAAAGAGGAATCCAAACATTAACTGCCTCGTCTTGAGCACGAACTTGGCGACTTGTTTGAACGGAACCCAACTTATTTATTGTCTCACCTACTGACTGAAGAAAAACACTTTCACTACTGTTTTCTTGTCCCTGTAGATTCGGGAAAAATCTCAGTTCAGCAAAGTAAGGAAATATGTGACTCAAAACTTCATTGGCACCCACCGAATCGCCTTTATCAATCAAACACGCAACTGCTAAAAGTGCTCCCTCTTCGGGAAGATTCACAGTGAATTGCCCTGTTGATGCATGATCACGCAGTCGTTGAACACCTTCCTGGCTAATAAAATAGCCATTTAACAGTGCCCTTGTTTCCGGTCCGAGGGGGATATTTAACTGCTCCGCTAAATCTTTCTCATAGTCAGTTAAGTCTCCACCAGCCAGCAATTGCCCTGTAGCAAAACCGCCTGTTGCAACTTCAAGTGTTGCCCATGATGAAGTTCCCGAAACCGGGGTGCGTGAACCGATCTGCAATTCACCGGAATACATACCCAAAAGCACCTTTTCCCACTGCTCGATCTTTCTTTCAGAACTAGGGGATACATTCAATATTGAATTTCTGAGTGCTTTAGCAAGCTGAAAGGTTGGATAGCCATTGCCGATAATGACTTGTTCCTTATTTGGCCTGTTATCTAATGGCATATCTTTCTCTAATTTGGGTCCGGAGGCTGGATTTGAACCAGCGCCCTCTCGGTCCGAAGCCGAGCGCTCTGCGACTGAGCTACACCGGAATAAACTCTTATTAAAATTTACGATATGGTTTGTTAATCCAAGCACCTATAATACATTAAGCCTTAAGGAGTCAGAATATGCCAACATCATCCTTTGACAAGACATTCATCGTCACCGATCCTTCTGCCATTGCACAGATTCGGAAGGACATGGGGCAGCCACGCCCAGTAAAAGTTAATCGTCGTGATCTCCAAGCGGAAAACCAAAAAGGGATTCAACTGTTGAAGGCAAAATTAAATATCAAGCCCTAACAGTCTATTTGATCTCTATCGATTCTTCCCAAAGTGGTTCGAAGGATTTTCTAAGAAATTCATCATGCGCCTCCTTCGATCTAATTCCCACCTCTGACTCGTGCCATTTACTAACACCAAAGTTGGCACTCCCGAGATATATTGTGTCAGGGCTCCTTAGCAGTAACTTCGAGTGTATTCGGGAATTAGAGGCAACTTTTATGTTTGGGAATTCTTGTTTTATTTGTTTTGCTTTATCCTTAAATTTTTCATGACAAATAATGTATATGTTGTGAGGCCTTTTTTGAAAGAGTTCAACGACGTACGACAAATCAGGAAGTGAATAGGTCAGAATACGAATTGTCGTTTCGGATTTTGAAAGTGCACCCAACTTCATTTTGTATGTATGGCCACCATCGAAATACAATTTGACTTCGCTGGGTTTGAATACAAGGCCATGGCTATCATTGTTCCATCCCATTTATATTTCTCTTGTATAAATAGCTGTACTTTTTTGAGTTCTGCACTAACAAAACATAGGTAACGGTATTCAAACTGAATTTTTATCTTTAGCAGCTTCCACAAATTTATTAATTAACTCATCTAAAACCCTGCCGAAACCCGAACTTTCAAAGTCAATTGTCACATTTAGATTATTTTCTATTATTTTCTTACACCTGCGTGATACAAAGAATCCACACTTTTTGGAGACCAAAAGAATATCTAAATTAATCTCGTTCATTAGTTCTTTAACAGCCAACTTTTTATAGTCATGAGCAATCTCTTTAGTTTCAGTGATTACAGCACTAAAATTTGAAGCCGTCTCTGTATTCAGAAAATTCTCGATGTATTCATTTTGGATAGAAATCAGATTAGCGACTGATTCTCTTCCTCTCAATAAGTGAGCCAAGATAGGATCATCATAAGATAGACTTTTTACTGACTCTTCAAAAGATTCTATGAATTCTTTACCTAATGTAGGAGTGACAGATTTTATGATGTTACGAAAATGATCTTCTACTAGTAAATGAATTTCTTTAAGAGAGGCCTGATCATCAGGAATTCCCTTGGACTTAAAGAAACTTTCACAATAATTGAAATAGCTGGATGCAAATTCCTTGTAATCTAATGAAGCAGCTTTAACCAATGAAGAAATCTCTAAAAGATAGAAAAGAACATTTCTTTTGCTTCTCAATCTCTCAGATCGAACTTTCCAAAAATACCCGATGCCGCTGAACATTGCCCCAAGTGATATACCCAGCACTGCAATAAACACTTCTGTATCCATTCTTCTACCTCTAACTTATTGTTATTCGTTACCTATAAGCTCCCTCGGCACCCTGACCAGGGTATTTTTCCAGAATATGAAAAAATACTTCTGAACAAGTTTTTGGCCAAGCATCATCATCGTAAACATCTGGCAGGTCATCCAGCACTTCTTCAATAACGTTTCTCACACGAGCTTTCGTTCGTTGCTTTTTTCTCCAATCGATAACTAAAATATCCTGAATGCGTTCGATTAATGCTTTTGCTATGCGTTTAACTTCTGTGCGTTCTTTTTCAGACAATGGAACTGCCTGTGCCATAAGATCGAAAATTGCCAGCTCTTCTTCACTGAGCTCTTCACGAACACCGCGAGTTTCTTCATGGTTCATGTCTTTAATGAGATCTTTAAGCTTGTTAAAAAACTCTTCAGCGGTGTATGCGCCTAAATTGTATTGTTCAACCAGCTCGAGAAATTTTTCTTGCAGATCTTGACGCATTTTATTTTTCAATATCATTGGCTGTAACTTTCGTTCAATAATATTCTTTAACCGTTCTGCATCAGATTTTTTTGGCGTGGTGACTGCGGCGACCATCTCTGCCAAAGCATCAAAATCTATTCCTGCAATATTGATTGGCTCAGGCAAGTTGTTTTTTATTTGAATTGTGGATATAGATTCATCCAACAATTCGTTTACCTGCGTACGAACGACTTCTAGTACATCTTCATCGTCTACCGCGATACCTGATTTCTGGCACATCTGCGCGTATATAACATTAATCGCTATTCGCGCAGGAACAAAATGTGAAGCTGAATCATCAGGCAAAATTGCTTTGAATATTCGATTAATTTGGCGAACAAAAGCCGTAAATTGAACTTTATTATCTGGATCTAAAAGTATTTCACTGGCTTGGTCTAACAAATCCAATTTTATGAAATCGTTAGCGGGCGCCTTGATAATAGCTTTGAGATCAATTTTTTGAGCGCTTAAAAATATATGCAGTTCATCAACAGCCTGAACCAATGCTGCCAGCAATTCTCGTTTGTCTTTTGCTGGGCTATCGACAGGGTAGGTAGCGCCGTCATTTGCGATACCACCGCCATATAAACCCAAGGCATGCTGAAGTGCACCGAAAATATTAATGTAATCGACTATTTGCCCAGCCACCTTACCAGGATAGACACGGTTGGCTCTGGCAATTGTCTGCATGAGCGTGTGGCTTTTTAACGGTTTGTCTAAATAGAGCGTGGACACTGAGGGCGCATCAAAACCTGTGAGCCACATTGCACACACAAATACTATTCTTAAGTTGTCTTCTGGATCTTTAAACTTGTCGTCGAGCTTTTCTTTTATAAAGCGTTCTCGATGTGGTTTATAATTAATTCCTTTTTTAGCCAAGCGCTCATCATCATTTTGCCCTCCCGATACAACAACAGCCATATCTGTTGTTTCCATGTGGCCAATTTGTGTAAGCAGTTTTGCAAGTCGGCTACCCGATTCTATTCGCGCTTGGGCTTTGAGGCTTTTTAGCTTTTGCTTCCAAACCAGTTGGACTTTATCGAACATGCGAATGGCTGTGGCCTTATCAATTGAAACCACCATCGCTTTACCCAGCTTGCCGTCACTAAATGCTTCGCGATTTATATAATGATTCACTAAATCATTGGCGATGGTATCCAAACGATCATCACGAGTGATGATGTGATACTGCTTGGCAAACTCTCGTTCTAATCGTTCTTCTTGTTCGTCTGAAAGATCAGCATCATCCAAGATATCTGCAATTTCATTTCCTAAATCGTCTCGAGTCAAACTCACTTCCGGAACACGATTTTCGTAATAGAGCGGTAAGGTAGCACCATCATCTACTGCATCTGAAAAATTGTAGATACTAATGTAGTCACCAAAGACTTCTCGTGTTTTTTCTTCCCCGGCTAATAGGGGTGTTCCAGTAAATGCCATAAACGCTGCGTTGGGCATAGAACGGCGCATGTTCATAGCGAGCGAGTCATATTGACTGCGATGCGCCTCGTCGGTGATTACAATAATATCTCTGCGTTCAGATAAGATCGGATAATTGCCGTTTTCATCCCCTTTGAATTTTTGTATTAATGTAAACACAAACCGATGATCTTCTGACAAGAGCTGCTTTAGTTCCGCGCCCGATTCGGCCTGACAATTCTCAGTGATCAATCCTGCTGAGTGAAAGGTTTTATAAATTTGATCATCAAGATCCGTACGATCAGTAATTAATACGAAGGTCCAATTACCGGTATATTTTCTAAAGGCCTTTTTGCAAAAGAAAACCATTGAGTAGCTTTTTCCACTGCCTTGTGTGTGCCAAAAAACGCCGAGCTGACCTTCTCGCTCGCTCACATTGTTTAAACCTTCAAGCGCTTGATTCACACCCAAGTACTGGTGATATTTCGAAACAATTTTTATCGTATCTTTGGTTTTCACAAAGAGCGTGTAATTCTCAATTATGTCCAGTAATCGATTTTTTTCACATACACCACGTATAACCACCTCCAGGCTTACGCGTCTATCTTCTTTTTCACTTTCAATTTTTTTCCACTCAGCAAAATGCTCCCACTTGCTGGATATTGTTCCCACTTGGGACTGCACACCGTTTGAAAGAATAATTAATTGGTTGTAGTGAAAAAGCTGTGGAATTTCTTTGCGATAATCGGAGAGATTGTTTTTGTAAGCCGTCAGTAAATTTTTATGGCTCGCCTTCAACTCAACGAATACCAAAGGCAAACCATTTACAAAACCCAACAAATCCGGGCGGCGCGTTTCTATTTCACCGCAAATCGTCATTTGACTGCATAACAAAAAATCATTACGGCTTGGATCATCCCAATCAACAAACTTTACAACGCGGTCTTCTTCATCCGTTGCATCTGTTTTATAGGCGTAGCCATTTTTCAGTAATTGGTAAACTTGTTCGTTAGCCGCAATAGGACTCATGGCGCTTCGATCACGCGCTATCTCATCAATCGCCTCTTGTAGGATAACTTCGGAGATTGTCGGATTTAGATTAACAAGCGCAGCCTTTAGCCGGGCAAACAAGACTACATCTGATCGACTCTCGCGCCCAAAAGCCAGCGCTTGACCTTCGGCGGCAACGCCAAATACCTCCTCCCAACAAATTGCTGTATTCCAGTTCAGTTGTTGGAATAAATTAATTGCAGGTTGTTCAACTAAGGCATCTTCCGTGTAAGTCATTATTAGGTATCCGCCATTTAATGAAGTCAGTGAATTAAATTGGATAATTACATGTCTATAGTTACCTGCTAGTGCACAGGTGTATTGGTAAAGCTATACTTGATACTACATATCTGTCACACAGCAGTGTACAAAATATAGGTCACAAACGCACATCATGGCAGTTGCATACGCGCAGGTTAATCCAGCTAATCTTCGCTGGGCTCGCGAGAGAGCTCAGTTAAGTGAAGCTATGCTTGCGAAAAAGCTTGGCGTAGAAGAAGACAAGCTGGTTGCATGGGAGCAAGGTGAAAAGAAAGTCACCTTCAAACAAGCACAAGACTTTGCAAAGCAAACACTTATCCCGTTTGGTTATTTGTTTTTAAATATTGAACCTGTAGAAACACTACCCATACCCGATTTGCGCACTATAGAGAATGAACCCAACCCGCTTCCAAGTGCTGAGCTTATTAAAATAGTTCATACCATTATTGAGCGACAAGATTGGTATAAAGATTACTTGCGCCAAGACCAGGGATTAGAACGCAACCCCTACTTGAGCCGCTTCACTGTCACACAATCTGCTAGCGAAATAGTGGCCGACATGCGGAATGTTCTGCGTATTCCCGCACACCCCGAACGAGGTGATTGGGAAGACTACTATCGCGATCTAATCAAACGAATAGAAGACGTTGGTGTTTTGGTTATGCGCCAGGCTGATCTTGGTCACTACACCAAACCACTTAGCGTGAAAGAATTTCGTGGCTTTGCTCTTTATGATCCTTTGGCTCCCATCATCTTCATCAACCAAGCGGATGCACCCAGTGCCAGATTGTTCACGTTGATTCATGAGCTAGCTCATATTTGGATTGGACAAAGCGGAGTGTCCGATGCCAAA
>Ga0164241_10003977_pt1 | contig 14564 bp, 15 predicted proteins | sample OricomyardsoilBY_FD_108780 | JGI IMG/M metagenome (GOLD analysis project Ga0164241, IMG submission 108780) | Backyard soil microbial communities from Emeryville, California, USA - Original compost - Back yard soil (BY) | ecosystem: Environmental > Terrestrial > Soil > Unclassified | place: USA...
TCACCTTCTTGCCGGCGGCGGCCAGGTAGGCGGCGGCCACCAGGCCATTGTGGCCGGAGCCGCCGGCGACGATATCGGTCGTCACGGGAGCGGTGCTGGACATGGTTGAAGGGTTCTTGGCTTGCGCCGGATAGCGGTTCGCAGCGAGCATACAGCCATGGATGCCGTCTATGAAATCTGCGCCGTGCGCTATGCGCACCTGCATCGCACGGCCCGCCACAACTTCATCGGCGGCGACGAACATGACGGTCCCATGCCGCTGGATTACTACGTCTGGTCGATCCGCGGCGAGGGCGTGAACTTCCTGCTGGATACCGGTTTCGATGCGCCCACCGCCGCCGCGCGCGGCCGGCAGCTGGTGCAACCCGTGGAGGCCGGACTGCGTTCAGTCGGTGTGGACCCGGCCACGGTCACTGACGTGATCGTCAGCCACATGCACTACGACCACGCCGGCAACCACGAACTGTTTGCGCATGCGCGCTATCACCTGCAGACCGAGGAGATGGCGCATTGCACCGGCAGCGCCATGTGCCACGCCGCGATACGCGCCACCTACGAAGCAGGCGACGTGCAGGCCATGATCGGCAAGCTGTTCGCCGGCCGCGTGGTGTATCACGAGGGCACGGCGCAGCTCGCCCCTGGTATCACCCTGCATCGCGTGGGCGGGCATACCCGGGGCTTGCAGGTGGTGCGCGTGCGCACGCAGCGCGGCTGGGTGGTGCTGGCTTCCGATGCCATGCATTTCTATGCCAACTGGCAACAGCGCCGGCCCTTTCCCATCGTGGACAATGTGGCCACCTACCTGGACGCATTGCGCACCATCGAGGCCCTGGCCAGTTCCCCGCAGCACGTGATTCCCGGCCACGATCCACTGGTATTGCAGTCCTATCCCGCCGCCCGGCCCGGTCTTGCCAACGCCGCGCGCGTGGATTTGCCGCCGGTGCAGCCCGTTCCGTAGGATCGCGGGTCCGTAGGCGAAAGGGGGAGTGCAGTGGGCGAGAAGATTGCCTTCATCGGCGTGGGCCGGATGGGCTCGGGCATGGTTGCCCGGCTGATGGCCGCGGGCCACGAGCTGACACTGTTCGATCCCAATGCCCAGGCCACCGCTCCCTTTCAAGAGCGCGGCGCGCACGTGGCAGCCTCCATTGCCGCCGCGGCGGCGCGCGCCAATGTAGTGATGGCCAGCGTACCGGGGCCCGCCGATGCGAAGGCCGCCGCCACAGCGGTGGCACAGGCCGGCGGGGCGCGGGTATTCGTCGATCTTTCCACTTCCGGACCGGCAGCATCGCAGGCCATCGCGGCCATTCTGCAACCGGCTGGTATTGCCGCCATCGATGCGCCGGTTTCCGGCGGCGTGAAAGGTGCGGCAGGCGGCAAGCTCGCCATCATGGCCTCAGGTCCGCGTGCGGCGCTGGAACAGGTGCAACCGTTGCTGGCGGAGCTGGGCAAGGTATTCCTGGTCGGCGACAAGCCTGGGCTGGGCCAGACGGTGAAGCTGGCCAACAACCTGATGTCGGCGGCGTCGCTGGCGATTGCCGCCGAAGCCATGGCCATGGGTGTGAAGGCCGGTGTCGATCCGGCCGTGATGCTCGACATCCTCAACGCCTCGTCCGGGCGCAACAGCGCCACGCAGGACAAGATCCCCAGGCACGTGCTGAATCGCCAATTCGACTTCGGCTTCGCCAACGCGCTGTCCTTCAAGGATGTGCGCCTGTGCCTGGAAGAGGCCGAGGGCCTGGGCGTGCCCATGGTGGTGGGCGCGGCCGTGCGGCAGATGCTGTCGATCACGCAGCAGACTTTCGGAAAAGATGCCGACTGCACGGATCTGATCCGTGTGGTGGAACAGTGGGCGGGCTGCGAGATTCGCGGTGCGCAAAATCAGGAGTGAGCGATGTCGAACGAGAAATTCGAGAAGGGTCTGAAGCTGCGCAAGCAGGTGCTGGGCGCGGAGTACGTGGAAAAATCCATGGCCAATGCCGACAGTTTCAGTCTGCCCATGCAGGAGCTTTCCACCGAATACTGCTGGGGCCATGTGTGGACGCGGCCGGGCCTGGCACTGCGCGACCGCAGCCTGATCAACATCGCGATGATCAGCGCGCTGAACCGCCCGCATGAGCTGAAGCTGCATGTGAAGGCGGCGCTCAACAATGGCCTGTCGCGCGAGGAAATCCGCGAGGTCATCCTGCAGGTGGCGGTGTACTGCGGCGTGCCGGCCGGCATCGACAGCACGCGCATCGCGCGCGAGGCCTTCGCCGAACTCGACGCGGCAAAGAAGGGGTAGGTCATGGTGAAGGCCCGCACGATGCAGGAGCAGCTGGTGCTCGATTTCTTCCGCATCCTCAGCACCGGGGAGCTGGAAGCCATTCGCGCCACGCTGCACCCCGAGGCCACCTGGAAGCCCATGGTGGAGAATATTCCCGGCGCGGGCACGTACGGGCCGCGCGACAACATCGTCGACGATTTCCTGGGTCCGGTGCGCGGCATGTTCGTTCCCGGCGATCCGAAGACCACCGTCGACACCATCGTGTCGCACGAGGATTTCGTGATGGTGGAATCCCACGGCGTGGGCAAGCTGCAGGACGGGCGCGAGTATTTCAACCGCTATGCCTGGTCGGTGCAGATCAAGGACGGCCTGGTATTCGAGATCCGCGAATACATGGACAGCCACTACGTGGCGACGCTGTTCGGCTTCAAGTGAACGGGATGACCTGAGCGCGGTCACATCTTTGCCATGAACGCCGGGTTCGATTTCATCGTCGTGGGCGCGGGTACGGCGGGTTGCGTGCTCGCGGCGCGGTTGTCGGAAGATCCCAGTGTGTCGGTGGCGTTGCTCGAAGCCGGCCCGCCCGACGATGATCCGGCCATCCATGTGCCCGCCATGGTGGGCAAGGCCATCGGCAATCCGCGCAATGGCTGGGGCTACACCACCACTCCCCAGACTCATGTCGACAATCGTGTGTTGCCCGTGCCGCGTGGGCGCGTGCTCGGCGGCTGTTCCTCGATCAATGGCATGGTGTATTTCCGCGGTCATGCGCGCGAATACGATGAGTGGAATATCCCGGGCTGGCGCTGGCACGACCTCAAGCCCTATTTCCTGAAGCTGGAAAACTACGAGGCCGCGCATACGCCGGAGCGGGTGCGCGGCGGTCCGGTCAACGTCATCGACATTCCCCGGCCCAATGCGCTGGTGAAGCGCTTTCTCGCCGCGACCGATTCATTGGGCCTGCCGCGTTGCGCGGATTTCAACGCCGGCAATCCGGAAGGGTTCGGGCCGCGCCAGGGCGCCATACGCAACGGAAGGCGTGAATCCGGCGTTACGGCCTATCTGAATGGCGCACGACAGCGGCCCAATCTCACCATTTTCACTGCTGCGCCGGCGACGCGCGTCGTCACGGCCAACGGTCGCGCCACGGGCGTGGAGATCCAGCAAGGTGGCGAGCGCCGCGTGTTATCGGCCGCGCGCGAGGTGATTGTGAGCTGCGGTGCCTATGGCTCGCCGCAGCTGCTGCAGCTTTCGGGCATCGGCGATGCGGCGTTGCTGCGCGGGCATGGCATCGATGTGGTGCTCGATCTGCCGGCGGTGGGGCGCAATCTGCACGATCACCCGGCCTCATCGGTGTCGATGCGCACGCACAACACCGAATCCTATGGCCTGTCGTGGCGTACCTTGCCGCGCAGTGCCTGGATTGCCTCGCAGTACCTGCTGGCGCGTCGCGGGCCGCTGGCCAGCAATGTGTTCGAGGCCAATGGCTTCATGCGCTCGCATGCCGGCGTGGACCGGCCCGATCTGCAGATCATCTTCATGCCCGCGCATCGCAACGCGAATGGCCACTGGCTGCCACGCGGTCATGGCTACGGCATCATCTTCGTGAACCTGCGGCCTCACAGTCGCGGCAGCGTACGCATCGTCAGCAGCGATCCCTTCGCCAGGCCCGCCATTGATTTGAATTTCCTCGCCGATTCGCGCGATCTGGACGTCCTGGTCAGGGGTTTCGAGGTCGCGCGGCAGGTTCTCGGCGCGCAACCCTTCGCGAAACTCGGCAGCTGGGAGGTTTCTCCCGGGCCCGAGGTGCGCGAGCGCGCGGCCATCGAGGCCCATGTCCGGCGCACGCTGGTCACCGTGCATCATCCCTGTGGCACCTGCCGCATCGGCGATGTGGTCGATGCGCAGCTGCGTGTGAAGGGCATCGATGCCCTGCGCGTGGTGGATGCCTCCGTGATCCCCACGGTGATTTCGGGCAACAGCAACATTCCAGTGAACGCCATCGCCGAGCGCGGCGCCGATCTGATCCGCGGGAGAACGACATGAGCGAATTGATGGGCCGCAAGATCATCGTCACCGGCGCCTCCGGCAGCATCGGTCATGCCACGGCCTGCGTGCTGGCGGCCAAGGGCGCCGATGTGATGCTGGTGGACATCAATCGCGACGGACTGCAGTCGCGGCGCGGCGCCGTCGAAGCCTTCGGCACGCAGGTGGAGATCTGCCACGCCGACGTCAGCCGCTCGGCGGATGTACAGGGCTATGTGGCCGCCACGCGCAAGGCCTTCGGTCGCATCGACGGGCTGTTCAACAATGCCGGCACCGAAGGCAAGATCGCCTCGATCGAGGCCTATGAAGAGGCCGAGTTCGACCGGCTGATCGCCGTGAACCTGCGCAGCATCTTCCTGGGGCTGCGCCACGTGATACCGGTGATGCTGGAGCAGGGCGGCGGCGCCATCGTCAATACGGGCTCCATTGCCAGCGAGCGTGGCCTGGCTGGCGCCTGCGCCTACAACGCCACCAAGCACGGCATCCTGGGCCTGACCCGCACGGCGGCGGCCGACGTGGCCGCGCGCGGTGTCCGCATCAACACGGTCATGCCGGGCGTCATCGACACGCCGCTGCTCGAAGGCATGCTCGAAACCATGTTCGACGGCGACGTGCAGCTGGGCAAGCGCACGCTGGGCAAGGTGGCGCCGCAGGAGCGTATCGGCCTGCCGCGCGAAGTGGGCGAAGTGGTGGCCTTCCTGCTTTCCGACGCCGCCAGCTTCGTGAACGGCGCGGCCTGGGCCATGGACGGCGGCGCTTTGTGTACCATCCGTCACTGATGCCGGCGCATTCCGGCCGATAACAACAAGATCCTAGGGGGATGCATGGCGAAGATGACCCGCTACCAGTGGACGCTGATCGGGCTGCTGAGCGCCAATTTCGGCGTCGTGTTCTACGATCGCAACACGCTGAGCTACCTGCAGTCCTTCATCCAGAAGGATCTGGGACTCACCTACACCCAGCTGGGCGACATCGCGGCGGCATTTTCCTTCGCGTGGGCCATCGCCGGCCTGGGCATGAGCACGCTGGTGGATCGCATCGGCCGCCGCAAGCTGATCCTGGTCGTGGCCACGCTGGTGTTTTCGCTGGCGTCGGTGGTGTCGGGATTCGCCGCCACATTCATCGGGCTGCTGGGCGCCCGATTGCTGATGGGCATTGCCGAAGGCGGCATCATGCCCATCACGCAGACACTCATCGCCTCCGATGTTCCGCACGAGCGTCGTGGCCTGGCGCAGGGCCTGACGCAGAACTTCGGCGCCAATCTGCTGGCCAACTGGCTGGGCCCGCTCGTCATCGTGTGGATGGGCACGCATTACGGCTGGCGCAATGCGTTCTTCCTGTCCGCGATTCCCGGCGTGATCATGGCGCTGCTCATCATGCGTTTCGTGCGCGAGCCGGCCATCGAGTCGGCGCGTGTGAAGCCCGAGCCTGGCGCCATGGCGCGCATGCTGCGTGACCGCAACATTCTGCTGTGCATCCTGATCTCGACACTGCTGGTGGCCTTCCTGCTGGTTTTCCTGCAGTTCACCACGCAGTTCCTGATCAAGGTGCGGGGCTTCACCGAGCAGCAGATGGGTTTCATCATGTCCTGGTTCGGCATCGTTTCGATGGGCGTTGCCTTCCTGGTGCCCGGCTCCTCGGATCGCTTCGGGCGCAAGCCGGTGATCATCCTCGCCTCGCTGATCGGTCTGGGGTGTCCGCTGGGCCTGCTGTTCCTGGCCGGCGCGTCGATGGGCGGCAACATCGCCTGCATCGTCGTCGGCACCACGCTGAGCGGAATATTCCCGCTGGTGATGGCGACCATTCCCTCCGAAGTCGTGGGCCCGGCACGCACGACCACCGCGCTGTCGCTGACCATGGGCATCAGTGAGATCGTCGGCGGCGTCTTTGCTCCTTCTCTCGCGGGCCGCGTTGCCGATGCGAAGGGCCTGCCGGCCACGCTGTGGATTCTCACCGGCATCACCCTGGCCATCATCGTGTTGGCGTTTTTCCTGCGCGAAACCGCACCGGCGGTACTGGCCAGGCGCGGCGTCCGCGCCTAGTCCGTGCGCGCAGGCGAACGTTCTTTTCGCGCATGAAGCCCGGCAGCTGGCCATCGATCGGGCTGATCTACCTGTACGGCGTGGCGGCTTCCGCCAGCCTGAGCAAGATCATCCCGCTGCAGGGCGATGTGGCTGCCGCGCTGGGCGCCAGTGCGGGCGAGTTCAGCCTGCTGCTGGCTCTGGTGACTGTTCCTCCGGCACTGCTGGCTTCCGCCGTCGGCTCCATCATCGACCGCGTGGGCGCGCGTGCGGCCTTGCTGGCTGCGGCCAGCGTGGGCGCATTGGTGAATCTGGCGTATCTGAATGCCCAGTCGCTGCAGGCCTTCCAGGTGATCCGTGTGCTGGAGGGCTTTGTGATGGTGGGTGCCTATTCGGGCGCTCCGGCGCTCATCATGGCCACTGCCGCGCCGGACCGACGCCGGCGCGCCATGGCGTTCTGGTCCACCTATACCCCCGTGGGTGTTTCACTCGGCCTGCTGCTGTCGGCGGGATTCGCCGGTACGCCGAACTGGCGCGGCGGCTATCTCATTCATCTGCTGCTGTTCGCGGCGCTGGTGCTGGCGGCATTCATGCTGCCCCGGCCTGCCGGCGCCGCGGCCGCTGTCGCGCGTCCACGGGCCAGTTTGCTGGGCGCGTGGATGCAGCCCGGCCCGCTGCGGCTGTCGCTGACCTTCGGCATGCTGGTCATGATGGGATTCGGGCTGAATACCGTGTTTCCCTCGTGGTACTCGCAACAGCACCACACCACCCTGGGAGAAGCATCGAAGTTGCTGGCTTTCGGCAACCTGGTGATGATTCCTGGCGGCTTCCTGGCCGGCGCACTGCTGGCGCGCGGACTGCGCGATGCGCGGCTGCTGTGCGTGCTGATGCTGCTGGCCATCCTGTTGAGCCTGCCGCTGCTGGCGCGCGGCGAGAGTAGTGGCCTGCGTCTGACGGCGCTGGCGCTTTGGCAATTGATATCGGGTGCGGCGATTGCCGTGGTCACCTCGGGCCTGCCGCGGGTGGTCGCGAACCCCGCGCAAGGCGCGGCGGCGGCGGGACTGCTGAGCCAGATCGCCGCGCTGACGACATTCGTCACGCCATTGATCTGGCGACCCATCCTCGGCAGCGGTCAGTGGCCGCTGTTCATTGTAGTGGTGGCGCTTGCCGCGACGCTGGCCGTGCTGCTGTTTCCGCGCCCCGCGCGCGCGTAGTCAATCCGCCCCGTTGTTGGAGTCAGGCAATACCGGCGGCAACGGACATTCCAGCACGGCGCAGATGGCGCGCAGCAGTTCGGCTTCTTCCGCCGCCAGCCATTCGTCGTGCGCGATGGTGCGCACCAGGCCTTCGATGACCAGTTGCTTGGCCATCACCTGCAGTTCGCGCAATTCATCCAGCGCGCGATCGAACACCGGCACCCAGTCCTCGATCACTGCATAGCCAGGCCTGACACGCGGCAGCAGCGGCGCAATACCCGCCTCGTAAGCCTGTCGTGCCTGATCGGCGTCGCGCGCGCCATGACAGGCCAGCACCGCGAACACGATGCCCAGCTGCCCGGCGCGCTGTTCGATGCCCAGCCTGCCGTGCGGCGCCTGCGATGCGGACTGCGCCGACAGCGCCCGGCTCGCCAGTTTCTCGAGGGAATACTCAAACACCGAGATCCTGCCGTCGGCGCGCACCATGTCATGCAGCAGGCCGGCCAGCGCCTGGCGTTCACTCTGCGGCAGCGCGCGCAGTGCCGGGAACAGCTGCAATATCGCAGGCAGGCGCTGCAGCGCGGGCAGCGCATCCGCAGCTGGCGCGGCGTCGCGCACGGCCGCGACCGCGGAGGAACCCAGCTGCCTGTCGATGAGCTGCAACTGCTTTTCGCGCAGTGTGACCTCGTCGCTGCTCACCAGTGCCAGCAAAAGCGCACGCGCCTGCTCCGGAGCGCCGGCGCTGACGCGCAGCGCCTCGGGCAGCGCCTGGCGCAACGCTACGGCGAAGGCCAGGTGCTGCGGACCGGGAACTCCCGTCATGGCGGCGATGCGATGCGCCGCCGCCGGCACTGCCGCAGGCATCGCCGCGCCCGTGGCCAGATCCGGCGCGGCGCTCTCCGGTTCCGGCGCGGCCGCGCCGGTTTCGCGCCATTGCGCCTGCGCGCGGCGGATCATCGAGTCCAGCTGCGCCTGATTCACGTTGGGGTCCAGCTCGCGCAGCCGCTGCAGCAGCGGTGGATGCGTGGCCAGCATGCGCGGCATGGCCGGTACGAACAGCATGTGCGCCATCTGTTCCATTGCCGGATTGGCCGGGTGCGCCGGTCCACCCAGCGCCGCCGCGCGTACCAGCGCATCGCGCAGCCCGTCGGGGTTGCGCGTGAACTGCACCGCCGATGCGTCGGCCAGGCACTCGCGTTTGCGCGAGATCCACGCCTGCAGCAGCCGCCCTCCCCAGAAGCCGATCTGGCCGACGATGGCGATGCCCAGGCCTATCATCAGCACTGGCGCGGCGCGGCGGTTGCCGCCACCCGACAGGCGCATCAGCAATCTGCCGGCCAGTGCCACCGCCATCAGGCCGAACACCAATCCCATCAATCGCACGGAGATGCGGATGTCACCGTTGAGGATGTGGCTGAATTCATGCGCGATCACGCCCTGCAGCTGGTCGCGATTGAGCTTCTGCAACGCGCCGCGCGTGACGGCCACGGCGGCATTGGCCGGCGTGTGACCCGCGGCAAAGGCATTGATGCCTTCCTCCTGCTCCAGCACATAGACCTCGGGCGCGGGAACGCCCGATGCCAGCGCCATCTCATCGACGATGTTGAGCAGCATGCCGCGCCGCTGGTCGGGTGTGCCGCGTTCCACGCGCACGCCGCCGACACTGCGCGCCACATAGCCGCCACCCTCGCGTAGTTGCAGCATGCGCGTGAGGCTGGCCACGCCGATGAAGCCGCCGATCAACAGGCTGGCCAGCAGCACTCTGCCGGGATGCACCAGCGCCCAGTCGGTGAGCGAGGCGCCAAAGGGCTCGGCATGCCGGCCGGTGGATGCGGACACCCGCAGTGCCGTCAGCACCACCAGATCGAGCGTCAGCACCACGACGGCAAGCGTGACGGCAAAACCCCAGCCCAGCAGCCGGGATTGCTGCCGCGCGCGCGCCTGGGCACCGAAGAAATCCACGCGTTACGCCTGCGGCTTAATCAGCCCTTGGGCGTGTGTTCAGGTAAAGCTCACCTTGGGAGCTTCGCGCATCTCGGGCTTCGGGATTTCCAGCATCTTCGCCGGCTCGAAGCTGAACCAGCCCGCGATCAGCGAACTGGGAAATACTTCGCGCGAATTGTTGTAGCCCAGCACCGCATCGTTGAAGGCCTGGCGCGCGAATGCGACGCGATTCTCGGTGGAAGTGAGCTCTTCGGACAGCTGCATCATGTTGGCGCTGGCCTTCAGGTCTGGATACGACTCCATCACCGCGAACAGGCGACCCATCGCACCCGACAGCCCGGCCTCCGCGCCGGACAGCTGCGCCACCGCGCTGGCATTGCCCGGATCGGCCGCCACCGCCTTCAGCCCCGCCACCGCCGAATTGCGCGCGGCGATCACGGCTTCGAGCGTTTCGCGCTCGTGCTTCAGGTATCCCTTGGCCGTTTCCACCAGATTGGGGATGAGATCGTTGCGGCGTGTCAGCTGCACGTCGATCTGGGCAAAGGCGTTCTTGAAGCCATTGCGCGACTTCACCAGTCCGTTGTAGACGCCAATGCCGTAGAAGATGACGATGGCGATCACGATCAGCAGCACGAGAAATGCCATGGCGGTCGAACCTCCCTGAGTGCGTGCTGCTATGTACCACGAAACCGCCAGTGGATAGGATGGTTTCATGCCAATCGATGAGACGCGCCGGGCAGCGGCGCCGGGCTGGCCAGGCTTCCTGCGCATCCTGGGCCGCAGGCATTTCAGCCCTTTCAAGACCTATGTCAACCGCGCGCACCGTACCGTGGTCGTGCTCAATCCCAAAGTGGGCACCAAGAGCTTTCGCCAGGCGCTGACCGATGGCATGCGCGAAGTCTCGGGCATCACCGATCCTTCCGGCGGCCGTTATCGCCTGTTCAAGAAGGCGCGCGAGTTCCAGTTCGCGCCCATCCGCGATTACGCCCACGCCTTCCGGTTTCCGGGCGATTACGCCTTCTATTGCTTCGTGCGCAATCCTTACGCGCGGCTACGTTCGGCCTGGCAGAACAAGTTCGCCTATGGCCACTCGCAGGGTTATTCGCGCAGCATCCGCCGTCGCGAACTGGGCCGGCTGCGCCGCTTCGCGCGGGCGGCGAATCTGCCCGGCGCGGCGGATGGCAGCGCCATCCCGTTCGAAACTTTTCTGGCCTATGTCGAGAGTCAACCTGCCGGCAGCCGCGATCATCACTGGGATGATCAAGTGCGCGTGTTGCTGATGGACGACGTGCGGTACGAACGCTGCTTCCGGATGGAGGGGGAGTTCGCCGCCGGCCTGCGCGAGATCTTCACGTGCATCGGCCTGGGCGGGCCCGTGATGGAACGCATTCTCGACACGCAGCGCAACGTCAGTCCCAGGGATGAAGCGCCGCTGTACGACGCCGCACTGGCGGCGCGTGTGTACCGCCTGTACCAGGCTGATTTCCAGCGTTTCGGCTACGACCCGGAGTCGTGGCGCGGCCTGTAGCCCTTGAGCGCGGGCGCGCCGAGCCCTTTCTCCAGCAGCGCCAGGTGCAGCAGTGTGAGTTGCGAAACGGCCGCGGGTTCCGACGTCAGGGTGATGCCCGCGCCCAGCGCGGTGGCCGCCAGCTGCGGCAACGCCCCCACTGCCAGCATCAGCATGGCGACGTAGTCTTCGGGCAGATCCGTGCGCAGCGTGCCTTCGCGCTGCGCCTCGCGCACCAGCTGCTGCAGCGGCGCCACCCATTTGCAGCGGTCCGGGGCGACCTGCAGCAGGCACGGCAGCAGCCAGCGATGCCGCAACAGCGCCGCCGTCCAGCGCTGCAGGAAGCGGCTCAGCGAGGCACCGGCGCTCTCGTGGGCGGGCGTGAACAATGCCTGCCAGATCGGCAGCGCGCGTTCCTGCGCCAGCGCGTCGAGCAATCCATCCAGATCGTCGAAGTGGTAATTCAGCAGCGCCGCGGTGACTCCGGCGTGAGCGGCGATCCCGCGAAGCCGCAGTCGGGGTGCGGGATGGCTGGAAAGACAGGCGGCAGCGCTGTCCAGGATGCGCTCACGCAGCGCCATGTCCCGCCGGGGCCGTCCTCGAGTGCGTGGAGAAGGAGGGGAAAGACTTTCCATCGGGTCAAATAATAAATTATTTAAAATAAAATTACTTCTGGAGTAATTACCGTAGAACTAATAGCCCCACTACTATTAGACGAATAACCCCCTGATCTGTTGCCTGAAAGTGGGGTGATAGCCGATTGTCTGGCTTGAGCAAAGAGAGCGATCCGGCCATGCACCGGATTGTCCGGGAAGGCCGTTAGGGAGGGGATATGGCGCTTACTTTTCGCAAACTCGAGGTGTTTGTTGCCGTCGCGGAAGATGGAAACTTCCGGCGTGCTGCAGAACGGCTGGGAATCAGTCAGCCGTCCGTCAGTTCGCAGATCAAGTCGATGGAGCGCTACCTCGGCTACCAGCTCTTCGAGCGGCGTCGCGGCGCCACCTCCGATCTGTCGGCCGAAGGCCGCAACTTCCTGCAGCGGGCGCGCGAACTGGTGACGGCACAGAGCGCACTGGCTGCCGAGCGGCGCCGGGTGCCTGCCGCGGCGCCCATCCACCTGCGCGTCTGCGTCGGCCCGCTGCTCATGGACCGTCGCATCAAGCCCGGCCTGGCGCGCTTCCAGGAAGCGCATCCGAATATCGAACTGGAATTCGTGTCGTTTTCGCCCACGCAGGATGGCTCCAATGCCGTGCGCCGCGGCGAGACCGATGTACTGCTGTTCACCGGCGGATTGCCGGATTACGCCGACAGCGTCGACGCGGAAGTGATTTCCCGCATCACCTGCTCGCTGTACGGCGCGCCCAAACTGGTGCGCCCGGTGCTGCAGGGCCAGCGTTCGCTGAACGATCTGCCCTTCCTGCTGCTGCCGGATCACTTCCGCTTCACGCAATGGACGCTGGAGCAGTTCGCCCGCAAAGGTGTGTCGCCGGCGCATATGGTCGGCCGGCCGCCCTTCATGGATGTGCAGCTGCAGATGATCCTGGCGGGCAAGGGTGTCGGCCTGTTCTTCGACATCGAAATCGCCGCCCACATGCGTGCGGGCCGCGTGCTGGCCTGCGGGCCGGTATTCGATCCGGTGGCCCGGGTCATGATGATTGGTCAACGGGCTCGTTCGCCCGAGGCCGCGCCGCTGCTGAATTTCCTGCGCGAGGCCGTGCGGCGCGAAGACGAGGCTATTGCCATGCAGCATGCCCAGCTGGGTCGGCCGGGGTTGTTGGTTGCCGACGACAGTATTGGCAGGCTGTCTGGTTTGTGACGCGCGCCAATAAAATTGTCATTACGTTGAAGCCTGCGCTGAGGTAATATTTGAACCCGAGGCTGGCGGTGTTTTCACCGTCAGCGTCTCGATAGTCGTGGAACAAGACCCCCCGTTTCCACGTTATATTTTGGCCCCGTCTCTGACGGGGCTTTTTTTTGCCCGCGCGCAAACAGGGACGCAGCGTCTCGAAATTCTTTTGGACGATTGACCACGCGGGACGATCGGCGGGACCATGCCGGTGGAGGTGTGGTCATGCGCATAGCCGTTCCGCGGGAGATCAAGAATCGCGAGTACCGGGTCGCGCTCACGCCTTCCGGCGTGCGCGAACTGACCTCCGCCGGTCATGAGGTCGAGGTGCAGTCCACTGCCGGCGAGGGTGCCGGGTTCGATGACGCCGCGTATGTGGCCGCGGGTGCGCGCATCGGCGCCGACGTCGAAGCGCTGTTCGCGCGCGCCCAACTCATCGTCAAGGTCAAGGAGCCTCAGCCGCAGGAGTGTCGCCGGCTCAAGGCCGGCCAGGCCCTGTTCACCTATCTGCACCTGGCCGCCGATCGCGCGCAGGCCGAAAACCTCATGGCCTCGGGCGTGACCGCCATCGCCTACGAAACCATTACCGCGCCCGACGGCAGCCTGCCGCTGCTGGCGCCCATGAGTGAGATCGCCGGTCGCATGTCGGTCGCCGTGGCTTCGCAGTGCCTGATGAAGGCACAGGGCGGAGCGGGACTGCTGCTCGGCGGCGTGCCCGGTGTGTTGCCGGCACGCGTGGCGGTGCTCGGCGGCGGTGTGGCGGGGAGCCATGCGGCGCAGATGGCGGTGGGCATGGGCGCCGATGTCACCATCGTCGATCGTTCGCTGCCCCGGTTGCGGCAGCTTGCGGTCGAGTTCGGTCATGTGCTGAAGACCGAATATTCCACGCGCGATGCCGTGGAGCGGCTGGTGCGTGATGCGGACGTGGTCATCGGTTCGGTGCTGATCCGTGGCGAGGCCGCGCCGCGGCTGGTGACGCGCGCCATGGTCGCCGGCATGCGGCCCGGTTCGGTGCTGGTGGACATCGCCATCGACCAGGGTGGCTGCTTCGAGACCAGCCGGCCCACCAGCCACGACGCGCCCACCTACGTCGACGAGGGCGTGGTGCACTACTGCGTCACCAACATGCCCGGCGCCGTGCCACGCACGTCGACGGCCGCGCTCACGCATGCGACACTGCCCTACATCAAGGCCCTCGCGGACAAGGGAATCGCCGGCGCGCTGAGCGCCGACCCGCATTTCAGGCGGGGCCTCAATGTGGCCGATGGCGAGATCCGCAGCGAGCCGGTGGCGCGCGCGCTGGGCCTGCCGCTGCGGCCCTGATCGGCCAGATCAAAAAGGGGGAAGGCGGATGTCGCGTACGGCGGTGGAGCAGCGCAGGCTGGATTTCGTGCTCGAGATGTATCGCGAGGTGCTCATCGCGCAGGATTCCTCCAAGGTCGATCGCTACATCTCGCCGGACTATGTGCAGCACAGCTCGCTGGCACCGCCGGGACGCGATGCACTGAAGGCCTTCCTCGACATGTTGAAGACGCGCTCGCCCGATGCCAGCAGCGACATCAAGCGCGCCTTCGTCGACGGCGACTACGTGGTGGTGCATGTGCACGTGAAGCGCCATCCGGGCGACCTTGGTCTCGCCGTGGTCGACATCTTCCGCGTGGACGATCGCTACATCCTCGAGCACTGGGATGTGCTGATGGAAGTGCCGGCCAACCCGGTCAACACCAATTCACTGTTCTGA
>Ga0164241_10003978_pt1 | contig 14562 bp, 10 predicted proteins | sample OricomyardsoilBY_FD_108780 | JGI IMG/M metagenome (GOLD analysis project Ga0164241, IMG submission 108780) | Backyard soil microbial communities from Emeryville, California, USA - Original compost - Back yard soil (BY) | ecosystem: Environmental > Terrestrial > Soil > Unclassified | place: USA...
GCGGGCGGCGGCCTCCAGGTCCTGCCACTCGGTCATCCCCAGGTGGATCTTGCCGTCCGGGCTGGCCGGCGCCCCGACGTCGTTGCGGTAGCTGACGAGCAGGCTGGGCAGCCCGGCCCGCCGGAGCGTTCCCAGCGCGCGCAGCCCGGCGATGCGCGCCCCGTCGATGCCGTGCACGAAGATCGCCCAGGTCGCCCCGCGCGGCCGGGCCGGATCGTCCCCGGGCGCGACCTGCCAGGCCGGCATCGGTCCGAGCGGATCGGGGATCGGCACGTCGCGGAACGGGATGCCCAGCGCCGAGGCGGGATCGCCCTCCCACACGTCGGGATCGAGCGCCACGTCCGTGCCCGCGCGCAGGGTCCCGCGCACGTCGCGCAGCGGCCGGGTGATCGTGTCGGCGGTGCGGGCGGAGATCGGCCCGACGACGGCGTGCCCGCCCATCCACGTCAGGCCGTAGGTGCCGTCGTGGTCGCTGGCCTCGGTCTGCTCCATCACGACGTGGCCGTCGGCGACGAACGCCACCTGGACGTCCGTCGCCCGCCGGCCGTGGTGCGGGTCGATGAGGAGGCCGGACAGCACCCAGCCCGCGACGGCGACCACGAGCGCGGCGAGGACGAGCAGCCCACCGATCGCCGCGAGGATCCGCACGGCCCGAAGGGTAGTGCCGTCCAACCGCCGAGTGTCGCTTTACCGGTCGATATGACCTGAAAAGCGACACTCGGCGCTTGGGGCTACATCCGGAAGACGCCGAAGCCCTGCTCGCCGAGCGGCGCCTGTGCGCACGCGGCCAGGGCCAGGGCCAGGGTGGCGCGCGTGGCCCGCGGGTCGATCACGCCGTCGTCCCACAGCCGCGCCGTCGAGTAGACCGGCCGGCCCTGGTGCTCGTAGAGGTCGCGCAGCGTCGCGCCGGTCTCCGGCTGGCCGACCTCGGTCATCACCGTCGCGGCCTGCTCGCCGCCCATCACGCTGATGCGCGCGTTGGGCCACATGAACAGGAAGCGCGGCGAGTACGCGCGGCCGCACATGCCGTAGTTGCCGGCGCCGAACGAGCCGCCGACGATCACCGTCAGCTTGGGCACGCGGGCGCACGAGACGGCCGCGACCATCTTCGCCCCGTCCTTGGCGATGCCGCCCGCCTCGTACTCGCGGCCGACCATGAAGCCGCCGATGTTCTGCACGAACAGCAGCGGGATCCCCCGCCGGTCGCACAGCTCGACGAAGTGCGCGGCCTTCAGCGCCGACTCGCTGAACAGGATGCCGTTGTTGGCGACGATCCCCACCGGGTGCCCGTCGAGGTGGGCGAACGCGCAGACGACCGTCTCGCCGTACAGCTCCTTGAACTCGTGCAGCTCGCTGCCGTCGACCACGCGGCGCAGCACCTCGCGCACGTCGTAGGGCGTGCGGAAGTCCAGCGGGACCACGTCGAGCAGGCCCTCGGGATCCAGCGCGGGCGGACGCGACGGGCGGCGCTCCCACGGGGCGGCGGGCGACAGCGGAAGCGTGGCGACGATCCCCCGCACGATCTCCAGCGCGTGGTCGTCGTCCTGGGCCAGGTGGTCGACCACGCCGGAGACGCGGGCGTGGACGTCGCCGCCGCCCAACTCCTCCGCGGTGACGACCTCACCGGTGGCCGCCTTCACCAGCGGCGGGCCGCCGAGGAAGATCGTGCCCTGCTCCTTGACGATCACCGTCTCGTCGCTCATCGCCGGGACGTACGCGCCGCCGGCCGTGCACGAGCCCATCACCGCGCTGATCTGCGGGATGCCCTTCTTCGACATCGTCGCCTGGTTGAAGAAGATCCGCCCGAAGTGCTCGCGGTCGGGGAAGACCTCGTCCTGCTTGGGCAGGAAGGCGCCGCCGCTGTCCACCAGGTAGATGCACGGCAGGTGGTTCTCCAGCGCCACCTCCTGCGCGCGCAGGTGCTTCTTGACCGTCATCGGGTAGTAGGTGCCGCCCTTCACCGTGGCGTCGTTGGCCACGACCATGCAGCGGCGGCCGTGGACGATCGCCACGCCGGTGACCATGCCGGCCCCGGGCGCGTCGCCGTCGTACAGCTCCTCGGCGGCGAGCGCCGACAGCTCCAGGAACGGCGTCCCGGGGTCGCACAGCCGGGCCACGCGCTCGCGCACGGGCAGCTTGCCGCGGGAGACGTGGCGCTCCATCGACTTGGCACCCCCGCCGGCGCGGGCGCGATCCAGACGGGCGTTGAGGTCCTCGAGCAGCTCGAGGTGGGCGTCGCGGAACGTGGTCATCGTTGGTCCTCTCGATTCGCCGGAAGAACGAGCCCCCCGGCGAGTTCTTCCAATGGAACGCAAGGCCCCTGGCCGCCGCGTTTCACGGCACCACGGCGACGAGGGCCTGACGGCGGTCGACCCGATCCCCGGGCTGCAGGGCGAGGCCGTCGACCGTCCCGGCGTGCGGAGCGGCGATCGCCAGCTCCATCTTCATCGACTCCAACACGAGCAGCACGTCTCCCTCTTCGACCTCGTCGCCGTTGGCCACGTGCACGAGCAGCACGGTCCCCGGCATGGGCGCCTGCAGCGAGCCCGCCATCGCGCCCGCCCCCGACCGCTCGGGGCGATCGGTGCGCGCCTCCAGCTGGTGGCCGTCGCGGGAGACCCAGACGGCGTCCCCCTCCGGATCGACCACCACGGCGTACCGGCGCGACACGCCGTCGACCGTGGCCCGCAGGCCGCCGTCGTCCGTCGCGTGCGCGGTGACCGCGAACCGGCGGTCCCCGATCGTCACCGACGTGGCGTCCACCCGGACCTCGCCGTGGTCGGCGAGCACGCGCCGCCAGGGCCCGGCGGGCGTCGTCAGCGCGGCGACGTCGGCCCGGAAGGCGGCGTGGGCCGCGACCGGCAGCAGGTCCTCGGGGGGATCGACCGCCAGCTCGGTCAGCACACGCTCGAGCAGGCCGGTGTCCATCGCCCCGGCGCGGACGTCCTCGCGGCGCAGCAGCGCCTGGGAGAACGCGGCGTTGGTGGCGACGCCCAGCAGCTCCAGGTCGCCGAGCGCGCGGTCGAGGCGACGCAGCGCACTCGCACGGTCCGGGCCGTGGGCGATCACCTTGGCGATCATCGGGTCGAACAGCGTGCCGACCTCGGTGCCCGCGCGGACGCCGGAGTCCATCCGCACCCCCGGCCCGGACGGCGCGCGGTAGCGGCGGATCGTGCCCGTGGCGGGGAGGAACCCGGCGGCCGGATCCTCCGCGTAGAGGCGCGCCTCGACGGCGTGGCCGCGGGGCTCCAGATCCTCCTGGCGCAGCGCGAGCGGCTCGCCGGCGGCCACGCGCAGCTGCTGCTCGACGAGGTCGACGCCGTAGACCAGCTCGGTCACGGGATGCTCGACCTGCAGGCGGGTGTTCATCTCCAGGAAGAAGAAGTCGCCCGGCGTCTCGCTGGACTCCGTGTGGGGCACGATGTACTCCACGGTGCCGACGCCCTCGTAGCCGCAGGCCTGGGCCAACGCGACGGCCGAGGCGCCCATCCGCGCCCGCAGCTCCGCGTCGACCACGGGGGACGGCGCCTCCTCGATCACCTTCTGGTGGCGGCGCTGCAGCGAGCACTCCCGCTCGCCGAGGTGGATGCACGCGCCGTGGCGGTCGGCCAGGACCTGCACCTCGATGTGCCGCGGGCGCTCCAGGTACCGCTCGACGAGGACGCGACCGTCGCCGAACGCGGCCTGCGCCTCGCGGCGGGCGCTGTCCAGCGCGGGCTCCAGCTCGGCGGTGGAGCGCACGACCCGCATCCCCTTGCCGCCACCGCCGGCCAGGGCCTTGATGACCACGGGGAAGCCGTGCTCGCCTGCGAAGGCGGCCAGCTCGGCGGCCGAGACGTCGTCCCCCTCGATCCCGGGGACGACCGGCACGCCGGCCTCCCGGGCCAGCTGCTTGGCCCGGGCCTTGTCCCCCATCAGCTCGATCGCCGCGGGCGGCGGGCCCATCCAGACCAGCCCCGCCTCGACCGCCGCGCGGGCGAACGCCGCGTTCTCGCTGAGGAAGCCGTAGCCGGGGTGCACGGCGTCCGCGCCCACGGCCTGGGCCGCCGCCACGACCGCGTCCCCGTCGAGGTAGGACGGCACGCGCATCGCGACGTCGCTGGCGTCCACGTGGAGGGCCTGGGCGTCCGGGTCCGTGAAGACCACGGCGGCGCGGACCGAGCGGTCGCGCAGGGTGCGCGCGATGCGCACGGCGATCTCGCCGCGGTTGGCGATGAGCACTGTCTCGATCATGGTGTCGGGCTACGCGCCCAGGGCTCGGGCGATGACCATCTGCTGGACCTCGTCGGTGCCCTCGCCGATCGTCAGGATCTTGGCGTCCCGGTACATGCGGCAGACCGGGTACTCCTCGATGTAGCCGTAGCCGCCGTGGATCTGCACGGCCTCCTCGGCGCAGCGCACGGCCAGGCGGCCCGTCTTGAGCTTCGCCTGGGCGGCGGTGAGGCTGAAGTTGCGGCTCAGGTCCTTCTCCATCGCGGCCTTGTAGACGAGCAGGCGGCCGGCCTCGATCTCCGTGGACATGTCCGCCAGCTTGGCCTGGATCGCCTGGAACTTGGAGATCGACTGGCCGAACGCCTGACGCTCCTTGGCGTAGGCCAGCGCCTGGTCGAGCGCGCCCTGGGCCAGGCCGACGCCCATCGCGGCGACGCCGATCCGGCCGATGTCGAGGATGTGCAGGAACTGCTTGAAGCCGTTGCCACGTGGGCCGAGGAGGTGCTCCTCCGGGACGACGCAGTCGGTGAACGTGAGCGGGCGGGTGTCGGAGGCGTTCCAGCCCATCTTGCGGTAGGGCGTGCCCTGCTCGTAGCCGGCGGTGCCGTTCGGCACGAGGAGGTTGGAGATCTCCTTGCGGCCGTCCGGGGTCTCGCCCGTGACCGCGGTGATCGAGACGACGCCGGAGATGTCCGTGCCCGCGTTGGTGATGAACTGCTTGGCGCCGTTGATCGTCCACTGGCCGTCGTCGAGGGACGCGCGCGTCTTGACGTTGCCGGCGTCGGACCCGGCTTCGGGCTCGGTCAGGCCGAACGCGCCGAGCTGCTTGCCCGCGCACAGCTGGGGCAGCCACTCCTGCTTCTGCTCCTCGGTGCCGAAGAGGTAGATCGGCTGGGTGCCGAGCGAGGTGTGAGCGCAGAGGGTGATGGCGACGCTGGAGTCCACCCGGGCCAGCTCCTCGACCGCGATCGCGTAGGCGAGGCTGTCCCCGCCGCTGCCGCCGTACTGCTCCGGGAAGGGGATGCCCATCAGGCCGAGGTCGCCGAGCTTGCTCACCAGCTCGTAGGGGAAGCGCTTCTCCTTGTCGAGCTCCTCGGCGACCGGCGCCACCTCGTTGTTGGCGAAGTCCCGGACGGTGTCGCGGATCAGCCGGTGGTCGGGCGAGAGATCGAAGTCCATGGCGCGGCAGATTACCGAACGAACCCTCGGACTTCGAGGAGCCGCTCGGATTTCGCACCCACCCCACCCCCGACGTTCTCCAAGTTGTTGCCGAGGGGTGGCAACAACTTGGAGAACGTCGGACGCCACGCCACCGCAGGAGCGCTCGGAAACCGAGGCGACGCTCGGAAACCGAGGAGGGGCTCGGTACGGTTTCGTCCTCGATGCCCGCGCCCCCCACCCGCCCCGCGCTCCGCGCCCGCTACGACCGCCGCCGGCAGGAGCTGGTCGACGTGGCCGCCACCGTGTTCGCCGAGCGCGGCTACCAGGCCACGAGCATGGACGACCTCAGCGAGGCGACCGGGCTGGCCGCCGGCGGGCTCTACCACTACATCGACGGCAAGGAGCAGCTGCTCTTCCTCATCTGCGACGAGCTCCTGCAGCCCCTCCTGGTCGAGGCCCGCGCCATCGTCGCGGCGGGCGGGCACCCCGAGGCGGTCCTGCGCACCCTCGTCCGCGCTTGGGTCGTGCACGTCGAGCTCCACCGCACGTACATGCTCGTCTTCCAGCAGGAGCGGCACGTGATCGAGCGCGACCCGCGCTGGAGCACCGTCCGTGACCACCGCAAGCAGTTCGAGCGCCTCCTCGACGACGTCCTCGTCGCGGGAGAGGCCGAGGGAGCCTTCGCGTTCGCCGACCGCGGCCTGGCCCTCCTCTCCCTCCTGGCGATGGTCAACTACACGCCGCAGTGGCTCCGCGCCGGCGGCCGCCTGTCGACCGCCGCGGTCGCCGACGGCTTCTGCGACATCATCCTCGGCGTCACGCCCCCGACGGCCTGACCCGTCACGAGCGGCCCCGAGTGGCGGATAACAGGTCCATATGACCTGAAAAGCGCCACTCGGCGATGCGGGCGCGCCGGACCCCGACCCTGGCGATCAGCTCGCCTCCGGCGGCTCGACGACCTCCAGCCGCACGACCACCGACTTGGACGTCGGCGTGCCGCTGCCCTCGGCCTGGCTGTCGAGCGGGACGAGCGCGTTGGTCTCCGGGTAGTAGGCGGCGGCGCACCCGCGCGGCGTGTCGTAGGCCACGACCCGGAAGCGCGGCGCCCGTCGCACGACCCCGTCGGAGAGCTCCCCCACGAGATCGACGACCACGCCGTCCCGCAGCCCCAGCTCGGCCAGGTCCTCGGCGTTGACCATCACCACGCGCCGGCCCGAGCGGATCCCCCGGTAGCGGTCGTTGAGGCCGTAGATCGTCGTGTTGTACTGGTCGTGCGAGCGCAGGGTCTGCAGCAGGAGCCGGCCCGGCGGGGCGCGCAGCACGTCGAGCACGTTGACGGTCAGCCGCGCGCGGCCCGACGGCGTCTCGAAGCGCCGTTCGTCCCGCGGCGGGTGCGGGAGGACGAACCCCGCGTCGCGGCGCGCGTTGAAGTCCTCGAAGCCGGGGATCGCCGCCGCGATCAGGTCGCGCACCCGGTCGTAGTCGTCGGCCAGCGCCGCCCACCGCACCGCCCCCACCGACGGCCCGAGCACGCGCTCGGCCAGCCCGCAGACGATCGCCACCTCGCTGCGCAGCTGGGGCGACGCCGGCGCCAGCCGCCCGCGTGAGGCGTGCACGGCGCTCATCGAGTCCTCCACCGTCACCGCCTGCTCGCGGCCGCCGCGGACGTCCCGCTCCGTGCGCCCCAGCGTCGGCAGCAGCAGCGCGTGCCCCTCCCCCTCCACCAGGTGGCAGCGGTTGGGCTTCGTCGCGACGTTGACGACGAGCCGGCAGCGGCGCAGCGCCGCCGCGGTCGCCTCCGTGTCGGGCGCGGCGGACAGGAAGTTGCCGCCCATGGCCAGGAGGACCTTGACCCGGCCGTCGCGCATCCCCCGGATCGCGTCGACGACGTCGACCCCGGGCGCGCGCGGCATCGGGAACCCCAGCGCGGCCTCCATGCGATCCAGGAACGCCGCACTCGGCCGCTCGTGGATGCCCATCGTGCGGTCGCCCTGCACGTTGGAGTGGCCGCGCACCGGGCACACGCCCGCGCCCGGCTTGCCGATCATCCCGCGCAGCAGGAGGAAGTTGACGATCTCCCGGATGGTCGCGACCGAGTTGCGGTGCTGCGTCAGGCCCATCGCCCAGCAGACGATGGTGCGCTCGGAGCCCGCGGCGACCTCCGCGAAGCGCTCGATCTCCTCCCGGGACAATCCCGTCGCCTCGAGCACGTCGGGCCAGGACAGCTCCGCCAGGTGCTCGCGCAGCGCGTCCAGCCCCTCGCAGTGCTCGTCGACGAACGCCGTGTCCACCGCCCCCGCGTCGAGCAGCAGCCGGTTGACCGCCGCGAACAGGGCGAGGTCGCCGTTGATCCGGATCTGCAGGTGCAGGTCGGCCAGCGCGACGCCGCGGCCGAGCATCCCCCGTACCTTCTGCGGGTTGTCGAACCGGGCCAGGCCCGCCTCGCGCAGCGGGTTGACGCTGACGATGGTCGCCCCGCGCGCCTTGGCCGCCTCCAGCGAGCTGAGCATCCGCGGATGGTTGGTCCCCGGGTTCTGCCCGACGATGACGAGCAGGTCGGCGGCCTCGACGTCGTCCAGGGAGACGCTGCCCTTGCCGATCCCGATCGTCTCCCCCAGCGCGACCCCGGACGACTCGTGGCACATGTTCGAGCAGTCCGGCAGGTTGTTGGTGCCGAAGGCGCGGGCGAACGCCTGCCAGGCGAACGCCGCCTCGTTGGAGGTCCGGCCCGAGGTGTAGAACGCCGCCTCCTCCGGGCCGTCCAGCGCGGCCAGCTCGTCGGCGATCAGCCCGAAGGCGCCGTCCCAGGAGATCGGCCGGTAGTGCGTGTCGCCCGGCGCCCGATGCAGCGGCTCGGTCAGCCGGCCGCGCTTGCCGATCCAGAAGTCCGACTGCGCCGCCATGTCGGCCACCGACCACTGGGCGAACAGCGCGGGGTCGGCCCGCAGCCGGGTCGCCTCCTCGGCGATCGCCTTGGCGCCGTTCTCGCAGAACTCGGCGTGGTGGCTCTTGGCCGGGTCCGGCCACGCGCAGCCCATGCAGTCGAAGCCATCGTCCTGGTTGACCATGCGCAGCGTCTGCGCGGTGCGCACGACGCCCATCTCGCGCACGCCGTGGTGCAGCGCGGAGACCACGGCGGGCAGCCCGGCCGCGTGGTCGGACGGCGAGCCGACGTGCAGCTCGGTCTCGCCGGGGTCATCGGGGGGACGGCGGGGCATGTGCTCAGGGTACGCGCCGTCGAGCCCCACGTCGTTCCCGCCGAGCGGGATCCACGTGGGGCTCGACGGACGGGGCCGCTCAGCCGACGTCGACCGCGGCGCTGACCAGGCGCGCGACGCGGTCGGCGAGCCCGGGGAGCGTGTCGACCCGGTCCTCGACCACGGCGTCGAGCACCAGCTCGTTCATCCCGCCGACGAGGATCAGCGCGGCGGGGGCCGAAAGGGAGCCGCGGCCCTCCTGCCGCTCGTCGACCAGGCGGCGCAGCTCGTCGGCGAACCGGCGGTTGACGCGGTGGCGGGCCTGCAGCGCGGCCGGCCCGGCGGCCAGCACCTCGACGATGAACGTGCGGCTCAGCGCGGGGTTGGCGGCGATCACGCCGAGGTAGGCCTCGGTGGCGGCCACGATGCGCTCGTCGTCGGAGAGCCCTTCGCGGCTGCCCGCCTCGACCAGCACCTCGAGCACGCCCTCGGACGTGGCGGCGTAGGCGGCGAGGAAGCACTCCTCCTTGTCCGTGAACTGCGCGTAGAACGTGGACTTGGAGACCTGGGCGGCGCGGACGATGTCGCTGATCGTGACGGCGACGTAGCCCTTGGCCGAGACGGCCTCGACGAGGCCGTCCATGAGGCGGGCGCGGACGACGTCGGTGGGGGCGGCCTGGGCGGGCATGAGTACTGCGTGGTACAGTATCAGTACCGCGCGGTACAAAAACGAGGAAACCGACATGAGCACCCCGCTTCCCCAGCACGTCCGCATCGCCATCGCCGGAACCGGCTTCTCCGGTCTCGCCGCCGCCGTCCGCCTCCTCGAGGACGGCGAGCGCGACCTCGTCCTGCTCGAGCGCTCCGGCGACGTCGGCGGCACCTGGCGGGACAACTCCTACCCCGGCTGCGCGTGCGACGTGCCCTCCCACCTGTACTCGCTCTCGTTCGCGCCCAACCCGAGCTGGAGCCGCGCCTTCTCCCCGCAGCAGGAGATCCACCGCTACCTCCAGGGCGTCGCCCGCGACCACGGCGTCCTGCCCTACGTGCGCTTCGACGCCGACATGCGGCACGCCGCCTGGGACGACGAGCAGCAGCGCTGGACGATCGAGACCTCGCGCGGCACGCTCACCGCCGACATCCTGATCTCCGGCGTCGGCGGCCTCAGCGAGCCGGCCATCCCCGCCCTGCCCGGCCTGGACTCCTTCGCCGGCGCGACGTTCCACTCCGCCACCTGGGACCACGAGCACGAGCTGCGGGGCGCTCGCGTGGCCGTCATCGGCACCGGAGCCTCCGCCATCCAGTTCGTCCCCGAGATCGTCAAGGACGTCGAGCACCTCACGCTCCTGCAGCGCACGCCGCCGTGGGTCCTGCCCCGCCGCGACCGCGCGATCAAGCCCTGGGAGCAGCGGCTCTTCCGGCTGTTCCCGCCCGCCCAGAAGGCCGTGCGCGCGGCGATCTACGCGGCCCGCGAGCTGTTCGCCCTCCCGATGCTCCACCCGAAGCTGGCCCAGCGCACCCAGGGCATGGCGCTCGTCCACATCCACCGGTCGATCTCCGACCCCGAGCTGCGGGCCAAGCTCACGCCGGACTACACGATCGGGTGCAAGCGGATCCTGCTCTCCAACCGCTACTACCCCGCCCTGGCCCGCGAGAACGTCGACGTGGTCACCACCGGGATCCGCGAGATCCTCCCCCACGCCGTGGTCACCGACGACGGCGTCGAGCACCCGTGCGACACGATCATCTTCGGCACCGGCTTCCAGGTCACGGACATGCCGGTCGGCCACCGCGTCGTCGGCCGCGCCGGCCGCACGCTGCACGAGGAGTGGAACGGCAGCCCGAGCGCGCACCTGGGCACCACCGTCGCCGGGTTCCCCAACCTGTTCATGCTGCTGGGCCCCAACACGGGCCTGGGTCACACGTCGATCACCGTGATGATCGAGGCCCAGATCGACTACGTGCGCAAGGCGATCCGGCACCTGAACGCCACCGGGGCGACGTCGCTGGAGCCGCGGACCCAGGCCCAGTCGGCGTGGGACGCCGAGATCGACGAGCGCGGCGAGGGCACCGTGTGGACGGCCGGCGGCTGCGCGAGCTGGTACCTGGACGACACCGGCCGCAACTCCACGCTGTGGCCGACCTTCACGTTCACCTACCGCCGCAGGGTCGCCCACTTCCAGCCCCAGGAGTACACGTTCTCGCTCCGCCCGCCGGCGCGCACGACCGCCGGCGGCACGACCGACGAGCCCACCGGCTCCGCCGAGCGCGCGACGGTGGTCGCCTGATGGCCCGTGCGCCGCGCCTGCCCCTGACCGGGACGACCGTCGTCGTCACCGGCGCCGGCTCCGGCATCGGCCGCGGGCTGGCCCGGCGGCTGTCCTCCCGCGGCTGCTCGGTGGCGATCGCCGACGCGAACGCCGCCGGCCTGGCCGACACCGAGGCGTCCCTGAGCGGGCCCGCGCTGGCCCGGCCCCTCGATGTGCGCGATCGCCAGGGGATGCTCACGTTCGCCGCCCAGGTCGCCGACTGGACCGCCGAGCAGGGCCGCACGATCGGCGCCGTCGTCAACAACGCCGGGGTGACCGTGTCCCAGCCCGTGGCGGGTGCCGCGGTGGAGGACGACGAGTGGGTGCAGGCCGTCAACTTCGGCGGCGTCGTCAACGGGACCCACGCCTTCCTGCCCCTGCTCCAGGCCCAGGGCTCCGGCACCATCGCCAACGTCTCCAGCGTGTTCGGGCTGTTCGGCTTCCCCTACCAGAGCGCCTACGCGGCCTCCAAGCACGCCGTCCGCGGCTTCACCGAGTCGCTGCGCCACGAGCTGCGCGGCACCGGCGTGCGCGCCGCGGTGATCCACCCCGGGGGCGTGAAGACGAACATCGTGCGCAACGCCCGCTTCCACGTCGACGACACCGGCAGCACCGATCACGCCGCAGCCGCCGACCGCTTCGCGGCCATCGCCCGCACCACGCCCGAACGCGCGGCGAAGATCATCCAGGACGGGCTGGAGCGCGGCGACCCGCGCATCCGCGTCGGTGCGGACGCCGTCGCCCTCGACGTGCTCGTCCGCGTCGCCCCGGTGCGGTACTACGACGTGCTCAGCGGCCTGGAGCGGCTGGCGGCGCGAGCGCAGCGGTAGCTCGGGCGCTCACCGCAGGCCGCGCGGGAGCGTGACGACGCCCACGGCGGAGGCCATCGACTGCCCGACCACGTCCTTCGGGTCGCGCAGGACCAGCACGTGCCCGCCGAGCTGCCGGAACGCGATGCGGTGCCCGGGAACGCGCACGGTCCGCACTGCACCCGTCTTCAGGCTCCGCACGTGCCCGACGCGCCCCTTGACCCACGTCGCGACGCGGCCGTGCAGGCTGAGCGAGGCGACGGCCCCACGCGTGAGCACCGTCCGCGTGCGCGCGCCGCACCGCTGCGCGAAGAGCGTGGGCCGGTGGCGGTTCGCCCCGGTCCCGGCCTGGGCGACCAGCGCCCAGGGGCGGTCGTACGCGACGACGTGCCCCCGCGCCGGCAGGGCGAGCGGACAGGGGACGACGGCGAGCCCGGGAAGGTCGAGGTCGACGAGGCCTGCGGCGAGCGCGCTGTCCTCCAGCACGGTCCGGGCGTCGTCGCGCGACGAGTACACGGTCACGGGGTGGTTCTTGCCGTCCATCCCCAGCCACAGCCAATGGGTGCCGATGGCCAGGACCTCGTAGTCCGTCCCCTGGCCGTTCTGGCTCGCGGCGAGCGGCAGCGGTGCCGGGCGCCAGCCGTCGAACGGGAAGGCGCTGAGGAAGTGCTGCCCGACGCCGCAGCGGCCGGCGAGCCCGCCCGGGCCCGCCGCATCCACGACGCAGGACGAGCTCGGCCCCGGCGCCGGGATCTCGACCCGCGTCCGCGCCGCGACGTCGACGTCGTACCAGCGCCAGGCGGCCCGGTCGCCCTGCTGCACGCGGTAGAGGAGATGGTCCCGCCCGTCGTCGCCCAGCAGCTCGCCGTCCGCGGGCACGGGCAGCGCGGCGATGCGCGGGGACGATCCGGCGAACGGCCCGCCCGCCGCGGACGCGCCGGGCGCCCCGCCGAACAGCCCCACACCCACCACGGTCGCCATCGCCGTCACCAGGATTCGTCGCATGTCTCCAGGAACGCGCGCCACCGGGGAAAGTCGCTGACCCGACGACCGGCTACGCGCCCGGTGCCAGCCGCTCCCGCAGCCGCTCCAGGTCCGCGTCGTCCAGCCCGTGCTCGCGGAGCCAGGCGGCCGCCCCGCCGTGGTGCTCGTCGACGAGTTCCAGCACGCGGTCCATCGTGCCCACGCGGGGCGCGTGGACCTGGGGATCGTGGCCCTCCAGCTCGGCGCGGTACGTCTCGGAGCCGATCAGGCGGGCCATGATCGCCTCGATCCGCTCGGCGCTCGCCAGGTAGTCGGCGACGATCGTCTCGTCGTCCACCCCGGCCGCGGACAGGGCCAGCGCGACGACGACGCCCGTGCGGTCCTTGCCCGCCGCGCAGTGCACGAGCACCGCGCCGTCGGTCTGCGCGATGGCCCGCACGGACTCCACGATCGAGTCGGGGCGCCGACGCAGGTAGCTCATGTAGGCGCGCACCACCGGGGACTCGTCGGCGTATTCGCCGTCGATCGGCTCGCCCCAGGGCCGCACCGTGTCGGCGTCCAGGTCCGTGTTGCCGCCGGAGTCCGGGTACAGCGAGCGGTGGTCGATCCGCACCGCGTCCTCGCCGGTCAGGGGCCCGGGGCCCTCCAGCGCGACCTCCACGTCCGTGCGCAGGTCCACGACGACGCGCAGCGCGTGCTCGTCGACCAGGCGGCGGACGTCGGCGCCGCTCAGCGCCTGCAGGTTGTCGGACCGCAGCAGCGCGCCCTCCACGACGGTGCGCGCGTTGACGGTGCCGTCCAGGTCGATCCAGCGGGGCTGCGGGGTGGTGGTCACCCCTCCATCGTGCCGGACCGGGTGCGCGGGCGTCCGCCGGCGTCCCGCTCGCCCCAACGTCCCGCCCGCCCCTGCGCGACATCGGATCGGATGGTTCAGGAGTGCCAACGTCGGGTAGCCGGACCCCGGAACCCGCAACCCGGGACGCTGGAACGTGTCTCAGGTTGCACCCACGCCGAGGCCGCGCCGCAGCACTCTGCGCCGCCCCGTGGGATCTGGCCCCCGACTCTGGAGACCGCTGTTGCTCATGCGCCGTTTGCCCCTGATCCTTGCCCTGCTCTGCCCGCTCGCCCTGGGGGTGATGGCCGGCCCGGCGCAGGCCCGCCCGGGCCAGTCGGTGATGTTCGAGTCCCCGGGCGCCTTCCAGGATCCGACGGTGGCGGTGCCGAAGCTGGAGGCCCTGGGCGTGTCCGCGCTCCGCGTCAACCTGCGTTGGTACGACGTGGCCCCGGACAAGGACTCCCGCGAGCGGCCTGCCGGTGACCTCACCGACCCGGCGGCGTACGACTGGTCGCGCTACGCGCCGATGCTCGACGCCGCGAAGGAGAAGGGCTGGAAGGTCATCCTCTCCCTGGCCGGCCCCGCTCCGCGCTGGGGCACCGAGGGCGCCCGCGACCACATCACCAAGCCGCGCACCTCGGACTACCAGCACTTCGCCGAGGCGGCCGCCAAGCGGTTCGGCGCCGGCGTGACGTACTGGTCGATCTGGAACGAGCCGAACTTCCGCACGTTCCTCATGCCCCAGTTCGTGAAGGGCAAGCCGGCCTCCCCCGCCATCTACCGCGGGCTGTACCTGGCCGGGCAGAAGGGCGTGAAGGCCGGCGCCTCCAAGGCCCGCGTGCTGTTCGGCGAGACGGCGCCCCGGGCCGGGGCCGACGGCGTGGCGCCGCTGGAGTTCCTGCGCGGCGTGCTGTGCCTGGACTCCAAGTACAAGAAGACGAAGGCCAAGTGCGCGAAGATCAGCGCCGACGGCTACGCCCACCATCCGTACGCCCCGCCCGCCGGCCCGTTCTTCGTGCCGGGCAAGAAGGACGACGTGACGATCGGCGTGCTCA